>Ga0073908_1002151_pt1 | contig 24756 bp, 20 predicted proteins | sample MucameincwithD2O_FD_65484 | JGI IMG/M metagenome (GOLD analysis project Ga0073908, IMG submission 65484) | Mouse cecum microbial communities from Vienna, Austria - Mucus amended microcosms incubated with D2O | ecosystem: Host-associated > Mammals > Digestive system > Large intestine > Cecum...
CGAGCGTGGATAGCTCAAGCAATGCCTCGTCAGTCCGCTTCCCTCCCATTGTAGCTTGGGTGTGGGCCGCCGCATAGGGCGATCTCCCCCCTTTTTTGGGGGGTGTCACCATTGTAGCAAACCATGGGAAACTGTGGGACGCAAAGCCAGAGGCTTGGCGCGGAGTGCGCGCTGTGCCCGTTCGGCTGCGAGGCAAATCAGCGGAAACGCTGAGACGCAAAACCAGAGGCTAAGGGGCGGTATGCGCCGCACTATGCCCGTTCGGTTACCGGACTCTTTGCGTCCGAAAAAAAGCAAAGAAAGGAAGTTGAAAATGAAAATGTTAAAAAAGCACTGGCTGCCGCCCTAGCCCTGACGCTGTGCGCCAGCATGATCTCGCCCGTGTTCGCGGAGGACGCGAAGGACCCGGCGCAGGCCCCCTTTGGCGATCCCTACGATGAGGTCGTGGAAGACGCGGAGCAGGTGGAAACCGACGTGGAGGAGGCGGAGGACGCCGCCGGTTCGGCCATTGACGGAATCGACGAGGACACCGCCGGAAAAATCGACAAGGCCGAGGAGGCCGTCAAGGACAGCGAGAAGGTGGTGGACGCGGCAAACGACACGGTGGCCGAGGCCGTCAATACCGCCAACTCCGCCCAGCAGACCGTTGAGACGGCCCAGCAGACCGTCGCCAACGCGGGCACCCTGACCGAGCGGGAGGCCGCCCTGGAGATTGCCAACGCCGCCGTGGAGACGGCGGCCGACGCGGTGACCAAGGCGGAGCAGGCGCTGACCACCGCCAACGAGGCGTACGACGCGGCCGAGCAGGCTGTGGCGGACGCCCAGAAGGCCCTGGAGGAAATCACCAAGGCGCACAACGCGGCCGTGGGCGAGGCCAGGGAGACCTTTGAGCAGGCGCTGGCCGAGGCGCAGCAGGCGCTGGACGCCGCGCAGGAGAAGCTGGACGACTCCGCCGGCAAACGCGCGGAGCTGGAAAGCGCGGCGAAGGATGCCCAGTCGGCAATGGAGGCCGCCGAAAAAGCCCAGACCGACGCCCAGGGCCTGCTGGACGCGGCGAAGGATGCCGCCGACGGCCTGAATGTTGACGGGGTTCTGGAGAGCGAAGCTGCGCAGAAGGATCTGGCGGTGCAGACCCAGGATGTCCAGGATAAAAAGGAAGCGCTTGACAGCCTGGGCACCGAAGAGGACGCCAGGAAGAGGGCCGAGGAAGCCAAGGAGGCCAAGGACAAGGCGCAGAAAGAGCTTGAGAACTTTGACACGTCTAAAATTGACGGCAAGGATGAGGACAAGTGCAAGGCGGAGAAAGAGGCCGCCGAGAGAGAGAGAGCAATAAGTTAAGCCAGACGATCGCGGAAATTGGCGGCGTGCTGGGACAAGCATAAACGGAACAGAATGCGAACAATTCAGCGCTCACCGAACTGCAATTCACCATTTCCGAGTGGGAAGACACCATCGTAACACTGACAGGCGGCCAGACAATAAAGAATAGGGAGCTGAAAGCCGCCATCGAGGAATGGAATAATGGTCAGGGTGCACTGACCGAGACTGCCGATAAGCTCTTTACCAGCGCCTCTGAGCAGTTTAACGGCGATAAAAATGCGTTTATGGCCGCGCTGAGCAAGGCAATGGGTGAGGTGCCCAGCGCATATGGTCAGCTGCCGGGGAAACTACAGGAGAAAGACCGCCTGGAACAGCTGATTGCAGCGAAGTATGAGGAGCTAGGAGAGGCTAGAAGTAACATGCTCGAACTCATGGGAAAGCTGAATGAGCTGAATGCTACGCTGGGGCAGTTTGAGACGCTGAAGGGCTTGCAGGTTGCGTTGAACACAGCGACGAATAACGCGGACAAGGCTCAGGAAGATCTTAAAGCGTTCCAAGGCAGGCTGGAGGAAGCCCAGAAAGCGTACAGTGAAGCGGTAGCCAATCTGTCCAATACGCCATTGAAAAGCTGAACAACCTCAACGAGGCGATTGCAGAAAAGGAGGCCGCCGAAGAAGCCAGAAGGGCCGCCCAGTACGAGCATGAGCACGCCCAGGCCGGACTGAAGGCGGCCGAGGAGGCCCTGGCGGCTGCCCAGGAGCGGGTGAACAGCGCCGCGGCAAAGGATTCCCAGGCGGATCTGGACGCGCTGAAGGCCAGCCTGGAAAAGGCGAAGGCTGAGTTTGAGGCCGCGAAGAAGGCCGCGGAGGATGCGGCGGAGAACAAGGAAAAGGCCGACCAGGCCAAGGCCGAGGCCGACCAAAACGCCGCCGATGCGGCGCAGCGGGTGCAAGACGCCATTGACAGCATGAACAACACGGGCAACGCCGGCGATGATATCATCGCGGATAGTGGCGCCGGCGACAACGGCGCCACCATTACCATTGAGGACGTGGCTGTGCCTCTGGCCAGCGGCCCGGTGTCCCGCGGGGAGTTCCTGGACTACCTGTGGCGGCATGAGGGGAGCCCCGAGGCGGGCGCGCCCACCTTTGCCGACGTGCCTGCCGGGCATGAGTTTGCCCCGGCCATCGGCTGGGCCCAGGCCAGCGGGCTGGTGTCCGGCTATGGCGACGGTACGTTCCAGCCTGATGAGCTGATCACCGTGTCCGCCGCGCGGGCCGTGCTGGACAGCTTTGCCCGGGTATTCGGCGGCAACGCCGTGGATGCGGCCGGCCTGTCCAGCCTGAGCGGCGAGGACGACGAGGCCGTGCTCAACTGCGACGAGGTGCTGGCCGAGTTCTTTGGCGAGGAGAACGCCCCCGCCCAGGGGGACGAGGCGGCGTAAGCGCCGCGCAGCGCCGTGAAAACCAACGCGCAGGACCCCAGGGAGCGATCCCTGGGGCCCTGCGCTGTCCTGGAGGGGAAGGCTACTGGGGAAATTGCCGCGCCCCGATATAAAGGGCTTGTGCAAATGGGGGAAATGCGCTATAAATATAGTAGCCAAACTGAAAGGAGAACAAGATGAAACCATACGCGGAAATGACCGAAGAGGAGCTGAAAGCCCTGCGCGCGCAGCTGAAGGCCGAATATAAAGAATACCAGGGACGGGGCCTGAGCCTGAACATGGCCAGGGGAAAGCCCTGCATTGAGCAGCTGAACCTGTCCATGGGGATGATGGACGTGCTGAGCAGCAACGACGATCTCACCTGCGAGGACGGCACCGACTGCCGGAATTACGGGGTGCTGGACGGGATCAGGGAGGCAAAGGAGCTGATCGGCGACATGATGGAAAACCCCATCGACAGCATCATCATCTACGGGAATTCCAGCTTGAATGTGATGTACGACACCATTTCCCGCTCCATGACCCATGGCGTCATGGGGAGCACCCCCTGGTGCAGGCTGGACAAGGTGAAATTCCTGTGCCCCGTTCCGGGATACGACCGCCACTTTGCCATTACCCAGTATTTCGGCATTGAGATGATCAACGTGCCCATGACGCCCACCGGCCCGGATATGGATCTGGTGGAGGAGCTGGTGGCCTCCGATGACGCCGTTAAGGGCATCTGGTGCGTGCCCAAATACTCCAACCCCCAGGGCATCTCCTACTCGGACGAGACGGTGCGCCGTTTTGCCCGGCTGAAGCCGGCGGCAAAGGATTTCCGCATTTACTGGGACAACGCTTATGGGGTACATCACCTGTACGACCACGACCAGGATCACTTGATTGAGATTTTGGCGGAGTGCAAGCGGGCGGGGAACCCGGACCTGGTGTATAAATTCGCCTCCACCTCCAAGATCAGCTTCCCCGGCTCGGGGCTTGCGGCCATCGCCACTTCCCCCAACAACATGGAGGACATCAAGATGCAGCTGGCCATTCAGACGATTGGCCACGACAAGGTGAACCAGCTTCGCCATGTGCGCTTTTTCGGCGATATCCACGGCCTGGTGGAGCACATGCGCCGCCATGCGGATATCCTCCGGCCCAAGTTTGAGATCGTCACCGACACCCTGGAGCGCGAGCTGGGCGGCCTGGGGATCGGGACGTGGACGGCGCCCAAGGGGGGATATTTTATCTCCTTTGACTCCCTGGACGGCTGCGCGAAGGAGATTGCGGCCAAGGCGAAAAAGGTGGGCGTGGTGCTCACCGGGGCTGGGGCGACCTATCCCTACGGCAAGGACCCCCATGACAGCAATATCCGCATCGCTCCCACCTACCCGTCCCAGGAGGATCTGCGCACAGCGATGGAGATATTTGCCCTGTGCGTCAAGCTGGCGTCCGTTGACAAGCTGCTGGGAAAGGAAGCGGCCGGCTGATTCTGGCGGCGCATAAAGGGAAAGATGCGCCGAACGGCAGGGCTGAATAAATCGACAAGGGCAGGGCAGACCGCGATGGTCTGCCCTGCCCTTATTTGGCGGAGTCATTCAAACTCCGTCATCACGTGGCGGTACCGCTTAGGCAGGTGGCTGGATTGGCATTTGGGATTGATCCGCCCCTCAATGGCAATGGTCTGATAATACTTCCGCCACATGGCCCGGAAGGTCTGCTCCTCTGTTCCGGCGGGATCCATGCGAAAGTCCTCCGCAGGCAGGAGCTTCCAGCGCCCCAGGTGGGAGAGGAACAGCTCGTGATGGGTGCGGTCATAGAGCGCCAGCCGTTCCCCGGAGTACCGTTCTGCAAAATGGGGGGCCAGCAGGGGCAGCACCCGGTTTTTCGGCTCAATCTCGCCCACCAGGAAGCCGTCCAAATCGGAAAAGCGGACAAAGCCCTTCAAATGGTCCCACTCCGTCCACATCTTTGTCAGCGCGAGGTTTACCCTGGCGATCACCGGGTCGCTCAAATCCAGCCGCACCCGGTCCCCCTCCCGGAGCCCCCGGCGGATCAGGGCCAGCAGATCCAGCTCTTTCTCCGGCAGGCAGGTCAAAAATCCACGGGCGATCATTTTTTGAAATTCAGGGGACACCCGCCTGGCCAGGGCGCTATAGAGCCGTCTGGCCCTGCCTTGGTTTGGGGCAGGCTCCCGCGTCTCCCAGAGCGTCGCGCCGCCGCCGGACAGCAGAAACGCCGCAGGCTCTATGTTACCCTCCATCGCGTCCCAAACGCAGGTCAAAAACCCGGCAAAGGTGCCGTCATACCGATATGCGATCATCATCAGCCCACATTTCCGTCAAACAGGGATAGCTGCTGCCAGCCTTCCCGGCCCGATTCCGCCTGCTCCAGGCCGGCCAGGCGGCGGTAAACGCTGTCCCGGCCAAACCGCAGGCCGGGCAGCATCCGGCCCGAGCAGGTGATGAAATACTGCGCGCGCTTCATCACAATGCCCAGCCGTTTCAGCCCCTCAAAGGAAACCGGGCCATACCGCCGGGCGGTGACAATCCTTTTAGCCCCCCGGACGCCAATGCCGGGCACCCGCAGGATGGCCTCATAGTCCGCCCGGTTTACGTCCACCGGGAAAAACTCCGGGTGGCGCAGGGCCCAATCGCTCTTAGGGTCCAGGGCGGCGTCGAAGTTGGGATGGCTGTCGTCCAGGATCTCCTGGGCGCTAAAGCCATAAAAACGCATCAGCCAGTCCGCTTGGTACAGCCGGTGCTCCCGCAGCAGGGGGGGCTTGAAGCCGGCCGGGGCAGGCAGGCTTTTGTGCTGGGACACTGGCATATAGGCGGAGAAAAATACGCGTTTCAAGCGGTACTTCCGATAGAGCACGTCTGTCAGGGACAAAATGTGCAGGTCGCTCTCAGGGGTGGCCCCAACGATCATCTGGGTGGACTGCCCCGCCGGGGCAAACCGGGGCGCGTGGCGGTAGAGCCTCAGCTCCGCCTTGGACTGGGCCGCCCCGTCCCGGATCTGGGCCATGGGCTTGAGGATGGCGGCTTTGGTTTTGTCAGGGGCCAGCAGCCGGAGGGATGCTTCCGAGGGCAGCTCGATATTGACGCTCAGCCGGTCCGCCAGCAGCCCCAGCTGGTAGGTAAGCCCTGGGTCCGCCCCCGGGATAGCCTTGGCGTGGATGTAGCCGTTGAACCGGTATTCTGTGCGCAGAAGGCGCAGCGTCTCAATCATCCGCTCGGTGGTATAATCGGGACTTTTCAGCACCGCAGAGGACAAAAACAGCCCCTCAATGTAGTTTCTCCGATAAAATTGTATGGTCAGCTCCGCCAGCTCCCGCGGGGTGAAGGCCGACCGGGGCACGTCGTTGGAGCGGCGGTTGACGCAATAGGCGCAGTCGTAGCAGCAGTGGTTGGTATAGAGCACCTTCAGCAGGGAGACGCAACGCCCGTCGGCGGAAAAGGTGTGGCAGCAGCCGGAATTGGTGGCGGTGCCAATACTCCCCGGCTTCCCGCCCCGGACCACCCCGCTGGAGGTGCAGGCGGCATCATATTTGGCGGCGTCGGCCAGAATTGTCAGCTTGTCCATGACCTCCACAGAATTTACCTCCCGGCGAGTGGTCGTCCCACAAAAATCAAACGTTTGTCCCTTTTATTATAGTACAAACGATTGATTTGTCAAGCTCTATTTTTGTGCCGAACAGGAAAATGGAGAGATGGGTTTTTGCCGGTCAATAAGGGGGCGGTGTCCAGCTTGCCGGCATTGGATATTTTGGTTGACAACGTAAACCAACTGTGTTATCATAGGACTACAATGTAAACTAAACGGGGAGGAATAAATATGGAAGCCAAAAAGGATACGGCGGGCGTCAAGCTCACCTCCAGCGAGTGGAGCGTGCTCACTTGCCTGTGGGAGGACAGCCCCCGCACGGTGATGCAGCTGGTGGCGGCGCTGGGGGAGCAGGTGGGCTGGGCCAAGAGCACCACCATCACCACCCTTCGCCGGATGGAGGAAAAGGGCTTGCTCCGGGTGGAGCCGGGGGCCCGCGGCAAGCTGTACGCCCCGGCGGTGGAGCGGGAGCGGGCCGTCACCGCCGAGACCCATAGCTTTTTGGACCGGGTGTATCAGGGCAGCGTAGGAATGATGATGAGCGCCATGGCCAAACGCCAGGAGCTGTCCCGGGACGAGGTGGCCGAGCTGCGCTCCATCCTGGATCAGATTGAAAGGGGGGGAAAGATATGACGCTGATGCTGCTGGAGTGGGTGTTTACCTCCATATTTCTCATTTCCGTGGTGCTGGCCCTGCGCTTCGCGCTGGGAAAGCGCATCAGCGCCCGTATGCGCTACGCGCTGTGGGCGGTGGTGCTGGTGCGGCTGCTGGTGCCGGTGCAGCTGTTCACCTCCCCCATTGCCGGAGTGTGGGTATTTACCGAGACCCGCATGGAACAGGGCGTGGCGGACCTGCCCCCGGCGCTCACCGCGCCCGCTACGGACACCGCCCCGGAAGACGGGATAACCGGCCTGCCTGTCACGGAGCTGACGCCGGGAATGGCGCCAACCCTCCCCGGCCCTCCCGCGCCGCCGGACGCGCCGGAGCCCCCTGCCGCCCCTGATTTTACCAAGGCCCCGGCCTGGCTGGGCTGGGCCTGGCTGGGGGGAAGCGGGTTGGCGGCGCTGATCCTGCTGCTGTCCAATCTGCGCTTTTATGGGAAGCTGCGCCGGAGGCGGGTCCTCTTGGAGGGAGCGGACTGCCCGCTGGCGGTGTATGAGGCGGCGGGGCTGCCCTCCCCCTGCCTGTTCGGCATTGTCCGCCCGGCAGCGTACGTTACACCAGTGGCTGCAGCGGACCCGGCCATGCTCCGCCACGTGCTGGCCCACGAGTACACCCATTTCCGCCAGGGCGACCACATCTGGAGCCTGCTGCGGTGCGCCGCCCTGGCCGTCCACTGGTGGAATCCTCTGGTGTGGCTGGCGGTGGGGCTGAGCCGGAGGGACGGCGAGCTGGCCTGCGACGAGGGGGCCCTCAAACGTCTGGGGGACGGGGAGCGGGCCGCCTATGGCGGCACCCTGCTGTCCCTGGTCACCGCGCGGCCCGGCCCGGGCGACCTGTTCCGATGCGCCACCACTATGACGGGGGACAAGAAGAGCCTCAAGGAGCGCATCACCCGCATTGCCCAGGCCCCCAGGCGGTGGCTGTGGGCGGCGGTGGCCGTGGTGCTGGCCACGGCGCTGGCCTGCCTGTGCGCGTTTGGGTCGGTGGAGGAGCCGGAAGATGAGCTTGTCTGGCCCTACGGCGTGAGCGAGATGACGTATGTCCGGGACGCGGGCGGCTTCGGCGGGGACTTCGCGGTGACCCTGAACCAGGACGGCACGTTTTCCTACTATGCCGGGCTTTTGAGCAGCTACATCGGCATGGGGACCTGGACCCAGGAGGACGGCGTGGTCTGCCTGGCCGACGAGGGGCTGAAGGACAGCGCAGGGATACGGCGCCACTATTTCACGCTGGAGGACGGCGATCTGATCTTCCGAGCGGAGGGGTCCGCAGCGTTTATGTACTTGGATGTGGAGGACGGAGAGCGGTTTTCCCGCCGGGCGGATGAAACGGACGATCTGCGCTTTGCCATCCGGGCAGACGGCAATGTGGCTATCTCCAACGCGGCGGGCGGCCTGGCGCTGGGGGAGGACACCTACTGGCACCCGGCCTATGACGTGGCCCACCCCATTCCCTGGCTGGCCCTGGAGAACCCGCCGTACATCGCCGGGAACCTGGAGGCGTGGTGGTGGGACGACGATGGCCGCACGTCGGTGATGGTGAGCACCGCGCCCACGGCGTACAAATTCAGCGGCGAAGACCCCGATACCGGCTACTGGACCTTTATTGTGGACCTTTCGGATGGGACAGGGGTGGTCACCGAGATGAAGTCCATGGCCAGCACGCCCGCGAAGACCAGTTCGGACGCCAAACTGCGCCTCTACCCCGCGTCCATCTCCGACGAGGAGGCCGTGGCCGTGGGCCGGCTGGCCGCCCGGCTGATGACCGCGGCGGAGGAGTGGTATAACAACCACAAGACCCCGGAGGTGGAGACCGCTTTTGACACTGCCGGAGTGCCCCAGGATGTGCTGGACGCCGCCAAAGCCTATGCGGCCGCCCAGTTCCGGGCCGACGTGCCCGGGGGCGTGCTCACCACCTGGGGCGAGAGCTATAACGAGGAGACGGAGCGGTGGGAGCCGGCGCTGTTGGCCAAGGCGGTGCCCTTTGACCGGGTGCGCATCAAGAGCATGGAAGGTCCATACCTTTACACCGTGCAGGCCGGCGGCGAGGAGGTGGAGACGGAGATTTGGCGGCTGATCTGCGAGTACCACACCACCGAGCCGGAATTCGCGGTGAACCTGCTGGCCGGGGGAATGAGCCTGGACGGCGGGGGCTGGATGAACTTTTACGGCGGCGGGCTGAGCTACCTCATTTTCACCGGCGAAGGGGACAGCAGGACGGTCACCCCCCTCTGGGTCCAGGCCGAGATCGGGTTGGTGGGCTTCCGCAACGCCGTGCTTGACGCCCTGGAAGCGGTGGGCTTGAGCGCGGATGAGCGCTATGAGAACGCGGACAGCATCTACGGCGAAGACGGCGGGATGCGCACCACCGACCTGGACCGGGACGGCGTGGAGGAGCGGGTCCAGATATGCGACATCGTGGCGGACGGCAGGGCGGTGGGCCAAAGGGTGGAGCTCTGGGAGGGGGAGAATCTGCTCTTTTCCGAAGAGGGATATTTCGTCCACCCGGGCTATAACGCCCTGTTCCTGTGCAAGGAGTACGGCAGGGAGTACCTGCTGCGCTACCACCCCACCATGTACCAGGGGAGGTGCAGCTATTCCTTCCAGCTGTTCACCCTGTCCCAAAGCGGGGAGGAGATCACCGCCCGGGAGGGGACAGTGGAGTTTGATATCAACTTCCAGTCCACGCTCCACGAAAAATTCTTCCCTGAGGGCATCGCCGACTTTATGGACGTTGTGAACACCCTGCTGTCGGGCAGCGTGCAGCTGCTCAACACCGACGAGTACCTGGCGGATACCTTTGAAAAGGAGGGGCGGCTGTACGACAGCCTGTGGTGGCTGGACGCCTCTTCCGAGGAGGGGTTTGTCCGCGACCAGGCCAAGTCCCTGCGGGAAAACCTGCTGGCCTTCCAGGCGGCCATGGAGAGGCAGTGACAGGCCGGAGAGCCGGGGAGGGCGGCGGCCTTCAAACCGGCGGCGCGGGGCAGGCGGAGGCCGCACCGTTTGAATAAGCCTGCGGGCTGCAGGGAAAAATGAATGAAAATTTTTCGGGCTTTCAGATGCGGATTCCGTGGGGCGCTTTTGAATGGCCAGGGCCGCCGCGGCACTGCCCCGGCGGCCCTCCCATGCCCGTCCCGGAACATAAGACCGCCCCAGGAAAACGAATGTATGTGAAGGGAGGGCTCTTTATACGGCCCGAATTGGATGGGGTTATGGAAAAAACGAACAACTTCACTAATTGAGGGTGAAAAAACAGCGCTGGTTTTTAGCGTTTTTACAGAAAAAAGAAAAAATGCAGGCTTATCATTGAAAAGTTGCGCGGAGTATACTAAAATAAACGGTAAGTTCAACCGGGGGTTTCATGGTTCTCCGGCCCGCAGTCCAACGCAAAATCGGTCGGGCGCAAGGGCCGGCCCTTGCGCCCCCTTTTGGTTGCCCCAAAAGGGGAGCACGCTTCATTTTCCATCAGGAGCGGAGCTCCCTTTTTCCAGACTGAGGGGGTTTATTCGAGCAAAGTGTGAAAGCGCCCCCGCCGCCCCGCTTCGGGGCCTGATCTACGGTCGATAGCCGCCGCAGTCCTCCCCAAAAGGGGAGGCCGGAGGAGGTTATGGATAAATCATTCAAGGAGGAAGAGTAAATATGAAGAAGTTTCTTGCGCTTCTGCTGGCGGCCGTGATGTGTCTTGGCCTTCTGGCCGGCTGCGGTCCCAAGGAAACCGGCGAGAGCAATCCCCCCGCCGACAACAGCACGGCCCCCTCGGAGGCTCCCTCTGGGTCTCAGGAGGTCTTTGAGAACAAGGTGATCCTGGGCGACGTCACCGAGCTGTCCGGCGATTTCCGTTATCCCGGCTGGGGCTCCAGCTCCGTGGGCGCGCCCGACCAGGGAGTCTGGTTCCTGACCAGCGGCCTGTCCACCATGGAGTCCGACCAGGGCGGCGCCTACCAGTGGAGCCAGACCGTGGTCAAAAGCCATGAGGAGACCGAGAACGACGACAGCACCTGCACCTACACCATTGAGATTTATGACGACCTGAAGTTCAGCGACGGCAGCCCCGTCACCGCCAAGAACTACCTGGCCTACGTTCTGAGCTTCTCCACCCCCGTGGCCCAGGGCACCAACCACTCCGGCATGAATGGCCAGGCCCTGGTGGGCTTTGAGGACTTCAACGCCTACACCGGCCCCGGCTCCGAGACCGGCACCAAGGAGTTCTCCGGCGTGCGCCTGCTGGGCGACTACACCTTCTCCCTGACCGTCTCCAGCGACTACTACCCCTCTTACTTTGCCTACACCAATGGCGCCGTGCAGCCCTACGTCCTGGAGCAGTGGCTGGGCAAGGACGTTGATATCATGGACGACGGCAACGGCTGCTACCTCACCGACAACTACTATGAGATGAACGGCGAGGACTACGTGAAGGCCGCCGAGATCCTGGGCAACCGCTACAACCTGGACATCCCCTACAGCGGCCCCTATGTGGTGTCCGAGTGGGACGAGGGCACCAGCCAGGCGGTCATGACCATCAACCCCGAGTATAAGGGCAACTTCGAGGGCCAGAAGCCCTCCATCGAGACCATCGTCTACAGCAAGATCATTGAGGAGACCCAGGTCGCCCAGCTGACGGGCGGCGAGATCGACGTGCTGGGCGAGGTCACCGGCGGCGACGCCACCAAGGCCGCCCTGGCCGTGGTGGACGGCGAGAAGTTCGTGGAGACCCACTACCAGCGCGCGGGCTACGGCAAGATCCAGTTTGACTGCGACTTCGGCCCCACCATGTTCAAAGAGGTTCGTCAGGCTGTGGCTTACCTGCTCAACCGCAACGAGTTCTGTCAGACTTTCACCGGCGGCTACGGCGTGGTGGTGGACGGCCCCTACAGCCCCGACTTCTCCATGTGGCAGGCCGTGCAGGATGAGATCGAGCTGACCGACTACTCCTTCTCCCCCGACACCGCCGTGAAGGTGCTGGAGGAGGGCGGCTGGATTTACAACTCCAAGGGCGAGCCCTACGAGCCCGGCCAGACCGGCGTGGACGCCGTCCGCTATAAGAAGCTCACCGCCGAGGAGGCCAACGCCGCCTCCGGCGACGGCACTGCGGACGTGAACAAGAACTACGCCTCCGTGGCCAACACCGACGGCGTGACCTACAAGACCGTGGAGGTCAATGGCGAGTACTATATGCCCCTGGCCATCAACTGGTTCGGCAGCCAGCCCAACAGCGTCACCGACCTGCTGACCACTACCCTGTCCAACAGCAGCGACCTGGCCGCCGCCGGCATGGTCATCCGCTCCACCACCGGCGACTTCACCCTGCTCCAGGGCAACATCTACCGCGAGGCGTCCTACGGCTACGAGGGCACTCCCACCTACGGCATGTACAACCTGGCCACCGGCTGGCCCAGCGCCGTGTATGACCAGTCCTACAACTGGTCTCTGGACCCCAAGTACTTCCCCTACTCCTCCAACAAGGTGCTGGACGAGTACGACAAGGCGTTCCCCTATGACCTGAAGGCGGAGAAGCTGAGCTACGAGGAGGCCGTGGAGGCTTCCGGCGACAAGCTGGGTATGGATTACCTGTCCATGGCCATGATCTTCAATGCCACCACCGAGGACGAGTATAACCACTGGTGGATGGGTTATATTGAGCGCTGGAACGAGCTCATGCCCGACATCCCCCTGTACTCCAACTACTACTACGACGTATACAACGCCAAGATCGAGAACTTCGAGACCTCTCCGTTCTTCGACCAGGACCGCGCCATCCTTTACGCCAACGTGAAGGGGTTCTAAGCCGCAAAAAATTTGCTTAGCAGGGAATAGGCAAGACAATGGATGGGGCAGCCAGCCGCAGGGTTCGGCTGCCCCATCCCCGTTCCCGCGCCGCAGCAAGAAGGGAAGTGCGATATGGGAAAATATATAATAAAGCGTTTGGCGTATATGCTGGTCGTGCTGATAATCCTCTCCTTTATCATGTTCTTAGTGTACTCCATCATCCCCTTTGACCGGGCTGTGGCGGAGGCGGACACCTATAAGCAGAGCTTGAAAAACAATCCCAACGCCCCGCAGCTGTATGCGGCGAAGATCGAGCAGCTGCGCCGGGAGCTGGGCACCGACCAGAACGTATTCGTGCGGTACCTGGGCTGGATTGGCCTGGGGCCCATCAACGGCAAGTATAACGGCATTTTGCAGGGCAATTTCGGCTACAGCTACGAGTATAACCGGCCGGTCACCCAGGTGCTGGCCCGGCCCATGCAGAACACCGTGTTCATCAACATTTTTGCAACCATACTGGGGTTGGGCGTCACCATACCCCTGGGCATCCTGTGCGCCACCCGCCGGGGCAGCCGGCTGGACACGGGCGTGCAGGTGGCCACCATCGTGGGCTACAGCATCCCCAGCTTCATTGTCGCCATTGTGTTTATCTGGGTGTTCGCCATCAAGCTGGGCTGGTTCCCGGTGTCGGGCATGAAGACGCCGGGGTCCAATTACACCGGATTACAGGAGTTCAAGGACAGGATGTATTATATGCTCCTGCCGCTGATTGCCATGACCTTCGCCTCCCTGGGCGGCATGACCCGGTACACCCGGGCCGCCATGAGTGAGGCGCTGAGCCTGGACTGCATCCGCACCGCCCGGGCCAAGGGCCTGCGGGAGCGGGTGGTGGTGTACAGCCACGCCTTCCGCAACGCGCTGATCCCCATCATCACGCTGGTGATCGGCTGGTTTACCGGGATTTTTAGCGGTTCCATTGTGATTGAGAATATTTTCGGCCTGAACGGCGTGGGCCGCATCTATATCGAAAGCCTGAGCAAAAAGGATTTTGAGGTTGTGCTGCTGCTTCAGATGTTCTATGTAATTCTGGGGCTGGTGGGTAACCTGGTGGTGGACCTGGCCTACGGCCTGGCCGACCCGCGCGTGCGCGTAAACAAGTAAGGGGGCGGGACGTTATGAGTGAAAAGAATAGTTCCGCAAAGAAGGGCTTTGCCCCTCTGCGCTGGGTGAGCCGGATGTTCAGGGGCTCCTACAGCGAGATAAAGGACGAGCGCTACGACAGCCCCTCCAAGCAGGCGGTAAAGCGGTTCTTCCGCAAGCCGCTGGCCACCGGCTCGGTGATTGTGCTGGTGGGAATGTTCCTGTTTGTGTTCATCGGCTCCGCCCTGGCGCCGGTGGATCTGACCGAGACGGGCAGCGAGATGCTGCACACCAACATGGCCCCCACCCAGAGCCTGATGAAGCTGCCCGAGGGCATGAAGGACGGCGCGCTGGATATCTCCTCCCGCGGCACCTTCACCATCGGCGTGGACACCGAGGGGCAGGTATCCATGTGGGGCTACTATTTCAACACCTCCGGCGACCCCGCCCGGGATGTGATGAAGATCCCCGAGGCGGTGAAGAACAGCAAAATCGTCCATGTGGCCGCGGGCTCCGACCATTGCGTGGCCATCTCGGAGGACGGGCACGTGTACTGCTGGGGCGAGATGGACAACGGCCAGTACGGCCATGACGGCTCCATGATTATGTCCGCCCGCAAGCAGCCGGAGGAGCTGATGGGGGACAATACCATCGACGCCTCCGCCGTGCGGCAGCTGATCTGCGGCAACCAGGTGACCGCCATCCTCATGGACGACGGCACGCTGTACGCCTGGGGTAACGACGGATTGGCCGCCACCAACCTGTCCTCCGTTATCAAGCACGGCAAGCAGGTGGGCAAGCTGGAGAAAATCGTGTTCACCAACGACGGCATCTACGGCATTGATGAGTACGGCGATTTTGTCTACGGCAAGAGCACCAAATACAATATCGTCACAGTCCAGGACGAGAACGGCAAGAACATGACCATGGATCTGTTTGAGTACCTGGGGGACCGCAAGCTGGTGGACATTGCCGCCACCGGCGGCGCCCTGGCACTGGTCACCGACGACGGCGAGATCGTCATGTCCGGCATGAAGGACCCCATGCCCCAGCTGATGGACGATGAGGACGCCATCGCCGTCAGCGGCGGCACCCGGCACTTTACCCTGCTCACCGACAAGGGGCGGGTATACGCCTGGGGGCAGAACTACCGCAACCAGTGCAATGTGCCCAACTCTCTGAAGCAGGAAGGCGCGGCGGATTCCGTGATCACCAGCGGCTTCCAGAACTATGCCTTCAAGGACGGGAGCTTTGTGGGCAGCTGGGGGCTGAAGGGCTATATCATGGGCACCGACGAGATGGGCCGCGATGTGTTCAACCGCATTGTAAACGGCGGCAAGATGACCATGACCATCGGCGCGGTGGCCGTCATCATCTCCACCGTCATCGGCGTCATTGTGGGCTGTATCTCCGGCTATTTCGGCGGCATTGTGGATATGCTGCTCATGCGTATGTGCGAGATCGTGGGGGCCATCCCCTTTCTCCCCTTTGCGTTGTGCCTGTCGGCCATCTTCCAATCCACCGATATCCATGAGGACACCCGGATCTTCATCATCATGATTATCCTGGGCGTGCTGAGCTGGGCGGGCCTGGCCCGGCTGGTCCGCGGCCAGATTCTGGCCGAGCGTGAGAAGGAATTTGTCACCGCGGCCCGGTCCATGGGCGTGAAGGAGGGGCGCATCGCCTTCTTCCACATCCTGCCCAATATCGTGTCCGTCATTTTGGTGACGGTCACCCTGGACTTTGCCAGCTGTATGCTCACCGAATCCAGCCTGTCCTACCTGGGCTTCGGCGTGCAGCTGCCCCGGCCCACCTGGGGCAATATGCTCAACGGCTCCCGCAGCGCGCTGGTCATTGAGTCCTTCTGGTGGCGCTGGCTGTTCCCGGCGCTGTTCCTGTCCATTGTCGTCATCTGCATCAACACCATCGGCGACACCCTGCGCGACGTGCTCGATCCGAAATCGGAGGTGGAGAAATAATGGCGGATATGCTCCTTGAGGTCAAAAACCTCCACACCTATTTCAGGACCAGAAGCGGCACCGTCAAGGCGGTGAACGACGTATCCTACAGCCTGGAGCCGGGCAAGACCATCGGTATCGTGGGGGAGTCGGGCTCGGGCAAGTCGGTATCGGCCATGAGCATCCTGCGCCTGCTGGACGCCAACGGCTATATCGACTCCGGCGAGATCATCTTTGAGGGCAAGGATCTGACCAAGCTGCCCATGGAAGATATGTACCACATCCGGGGCAACGCTATCTCCGTCATCTTCCAGGAGCCCATGACCAGCCTGAACCCGGTGTTCACCGTCAAGCGCCAGCTGTCCGAGCCCTTTATGGTCCACCAGGGCATGAACAAAAAGCAGGCGGCGGAAAAGAGCCTGGAGATGCTCCGCGCGGTGCAGATTCCCAACCCAGAGGCGGTGCTCAACCAGTATCCCCACCAGCTGTCCGGCGGCATGCGCCAGCGGGTGATGATTGCCATGGCCCTGGCCTGTCGGCCCAAGATTCTCATCGCCGACGAGCCCACCACCGCCCTGGACGTGACCATCCAGGCCCAGATCCTCCGGCTGATGAACGAGCTGCAGGAGGAGAACGGCACGTCCATCATCTTCATCACCCATGATTTGGGCGTCATCAACGAGATGGCGGACGACGTGGCCGTTATGTACTGCGGCCAGGTGGTGGAAAAGGCCAGCGCACGGCTCATCTTTGCCGACTGCGCCATGAGCCACCCCTACACCGAGGGGCTGATGTTTTCCATCCCCCGGCTGGACGCCATCCACACCCGGATCGAGCCCATACCCGGGGCGGTGCCCCACCCGCTGGATCTGCCCAAGGGGTGCAAGTTCGCCCCGCGGTGCAAATACTGCACGCAGAAGTGTATCGAGGAGGAGCCCGGCCTGGTGGACGTGGGCGGCGGCCAGCTCATCCGGTGCTTCTATCCCGAAAAGGAGGTGAGGTGCAGTGAAGAGCACAAAAAAATTACTGTCAATCAGTAATCTGAAAAAATACTTCCCTGTGGCCAAGAGCTCCATTTTCCAAAAGGAGCAGCTGTACGTCCGGGCCAACGAGGACATCTCCATTGACATCTACGAGGGCGAAACCGTGGGCGTGGTGGGCGAGAGCGGCTGTGGCAAGTCCACCTTGGGGCGCGTGCTCCTCCAGCTCTATCCCCAGACCGCCGGTACCACCATGTATTACGGCTCCACTCTGGACGCCACCACCCCCAAATATGTGATCGACACCCTGCGCCGCCTGGACCACTATAAGGCCAAGCTGGCGAAGGCCAGCGAGAAGGCCGCCGAGCTGAGCAAAAAGGTGGTGGACGCCGGCGGGGAGGAGAATGCTGATTTTTACCTGCTCCAGGACCGTAACCTGGCCCTGTGCGACGAGCAGACCTGCCTGATGCACATCGTCACCATCCTGGGCGGCTTCTTTGCCAAGGACGAGGGCGGCAAGGGCCGGGAGCTGATGGAAAGGGTCTACCACGAGAACGTGAAGCGCAATAAGCTCGTGGATAAGCGGGCGGAAATCAGCGTTGAGTACGAGCTGTGCGCCGGCAAGGGGGAGAGCCAGAAGGCCGCCGGGCTGAAGGCGAAGCTGGATGAGCTGGACGGTCAGATTGCCGTTTACGACCAGAGCACCGCCGCCTGCCAGCGGGAGCTGGACGACCTGCGGGCCCGGAACGCCGGGGATCCGGAGTTCGCCAAGTATGAGGCCATGCGGGATGGCGGCATTGACCTGGCCCGCCTGGAGTACAGCGAGATGCGCCTGCTGCGCAAGGATTTGCAGATCATCTTCCAGGATCCCTATTCCAGCCTGAACCCCCGCATGACCATCGGCCAGATCATTGAGGAGGGCCTGCTCACCCACAACTTCTACCGCAAGGGCTCCAAGCAGATGGAGGAGCACATTCTGTCCACTATGGGCGAGTGCGGCCTTCAGGACTATATGGTTAACCGCTATCCCCACCAGTTTTCCGGCGGCCAGCGCCAGCGCGTGGCCATCGCCCGGGCACTGGTGGTAAAGCCCAAGTTCATTGTGTGCGACGAGTGTGTGTCCGCGCTGGACGTGTCCATCCAGTCCCAGATCATCAACCTGCTCCAGGAGCTGAAGGAGAGGCAGAACCTGACCTATATGTTCATCTCCCACGACCTGTCGGTGGTGCGCTATATCTCCGATCGGATCTGCGTGATGTACCTGGGCAATATCGTGGAGCTGGCCGATGCCGAGACCATCTTCCAGGACCCCCGGCACCCCTACACGGTGGCGCTGCTCTCCTCCATTCCCACCACGGACCCGGGCAGCCTGGAGAAGGAGCGCATCCTGCTGGAGGGCAATATCCCCAGTCCCATCAGGCCCCCCGCCGGCTGCAAGTTCCATACCCGGTGCTATATGGCCTGCGACAAGTGCAAGCGGGTGCCGCCCCCCCTGCGGGAGATTGAGCCCGGCCACTTCCTGGCCTGCCACTTCCCCCAGCCCAAGCTGGACGCCGAAGGCAATTACCTGTTTGAGCTGCCCAAGATGGAGCGCAGATCCAGCCGCGGCTCCAGCGAACCGGCGGAGTAATCCCCGATGATCTGGAGACGGCTGAAGCAGTACGCCGGTGAGCAGGAGGCCAAGCAGCCCCCCGAGGGGGAGCGGGACGAGGTTCACGTCAGCTTCCGGGAGCGTTTGGTCATGGTGCTGACCGCCTACGCGGTGATTGTCCTGCCCTGTCTGCTGGTGCTCATCGGGCTGAGCCTGCTGGCCTGCTGGCTGTTTGGCCTGCTGTGAAGGATGAGACCTTTAACGGCCCCGCCTTTCCGACAAACGGAACGGCGGGGCCGGTTTTTTGACCCTATGTGTGGCTGCCCTGCCGCAGGATGGACCGGGACAGCCTGGAGGAGATTACCCAGGAGGCAAGAGGGTAACGGCTCAGCATAAACGGGGCCCCGGCGTGCACGCGCCGGGGCCCCGTCCTCTGTTTTTGGGTTAATGGTCACTCCTGGGGCAGGAAATCCTCCCGCATGGGGTTGAAGATGTCCAGCAGAACACCCGCCTCCAGGCAGGTGCAGCCATGAACTACGCCGTCGGTTTTCAGCAGGGTGTCCCCGGGGCCGACCTCGTGGGTCTCCCCGTCGATGGTGAAGGCAAAGCGCCCGCTGGCCACATAGGTGATCTGGGTGTGGGGATGGCTGTGGGCGGGGCCTACGGCGCCCTGCTCAAAGTGATTTTCCACGCACATGAGCTGGCTGTTGTAGGCCAGCACCCGGCGGGTGACGCCCGGCCCGGCGTCCTGGGCCAGGGCGTCTTTATGGAAGACCCAGCGCTGGTCTTGCTTGGTGAACATAGATTGACCTCCTTACAGCGGTTATTTGAAGTACTGGGGATAGGCGGCCCGGATGGCGGCCGCGTCGATCTTATAACGGTTGAGGTGCTCCTCCATCAGCAGCCGGGCGGATTTGGGGTCCCGGCGGGCGATGGCGGCGGTAATCTGCTTGTGGTCCTGGACGATTTTCAGGTTTTTCACCGACGAGAGGGCCATGCTGCGCACCCGGTCAAAGTGGATGGAGATGTTTTCCATCAGGGAGTAAATCTGGGACTTCTTGGCGATCTCAAACAGGATGCCGTGAAATTGGTTGTCCAGGTCCATGAGCTGGCTGGAATAGAAATTTTCCAGGTAGAGGTCCTGAAGCCGGATGTTCTGGTTCAGCCGTTCCAGGTCCAGGGAGGTGGCCATCTCACAGTCCAGCTCCACCACGGCGCACTCCAGAAGATTGCGCATGAAGCGGGACTCGTCCACCATGTCATAGTCGATGAGGGGGATGGTGCTTTTTTTCTGGGGCTGTATGTCCACGATTTTCACCTTGGACAGCTCGATGAGGGCCTCCCGCACGGGGGTGCGGGACAGGCCCATCTCGGCGGCCAGCTCGTTTTCGCTGATCTGGCTGCCGGGGGGGAGCTCCAGGTTGATGATGTTTTCCTTGATGGTGCGCAGGGCGTAGTCTCCGCCGGATTCCCGGGGAAGACGCTCTAGCAATTTCATTGGGGTCGCCTCCACTGTATCTCCAGTATGCCAAAATATTTGCCCAGGCGCCGAGACTTGTATATCGGAGGATACAAATTCTGTGGCAGGGCGGGCCGTGTCAGCGGCCCAGGTAATGTTCCAGCGTGGCCCGGACGGCCCCGGGGCCCGCCAGCATCTCCCGCAGCATTCCGCCGATCCTGCCGGCCAGGCCGGCACGGCACAGGTCGCCGGCAAAGAGAGCGGGGTTGGACAGGATGGGGGCCAAGACCTCGTCGGACGCGCTTTCCGGCTCGCCCAGGCTGACGGCGGAGAGCTGCTGCTGCAGGGTGTCCAGCATGGGGTCGCTGCTGCACGCCATGGGCCGGCCTTGGTCGTCCACCGCCAGCAGGTAGCGCAGCCACCCCGCAATGGCCAGGGGGATATAGGTCAGGCCGGTCACGTCCAGATCGGGCCGGGCGGCGTAGCTCTTAATGGTCTCGCCGAAGCGGATGGGCACCTTCTGGCTGGTGTCGGTGGCGATGCGCTGGGGCATGTCGGGGATGAAGGGGTTGGGGAGCCGTTGGTCGATGACCTCATGGATGAAATCCATGGGGCTGAGGATTTTGGGGTCGACAACCACAGGGATGCCCTCGTCATAGCCGATTTTTTCCACCAGGGCCTTGAGCTGGGGGTCCTTCATCTCGGCGGCAATGGACTCATAGCCCAGCAGGCAGCCGAACACCGCAAGGGCGGTGTGGAGCGGGTTGAGGCAGGTGGTAACCTTCATTTTCTCCGTCTTGTTCACCGTGTCCCGGTCGGTCATGTACACGCCCGCCCGCTCCAGGGGGGGCCTGCCGTTGGGGAAACGGTCCTCCACCACCAGGTATTGGGGTCGCTCGGCGTTGACAAAGGGGGCGATAAAGGTATTTTTAGAGGTGACGATGGGGGCCATGTCCTCCACGCCCAGGCCGGACAGCGCCTCCTCCACCACCTTGGCGGGGCGGGGGGTGATCTTGTCGATCATGGACCAGGGGAAGGAGACCTTGCTCTCGTTGGCCACCCACACGGCGAATTCGGGGGTGATATAGCCCCGGTCCAGCCACTGCTCCACCACGGCCATGACGCTGGCGCGCAGCTTTTCCCCGTTGTGGGAGCAGTTGTCCATGCTCACCATGGCGATGGGCGCGCCGCCCGCCTGGAAGCGCTCCCAAAGCAGGGCGGTGGTCATGCTCATGGCGTGGGAGCAGCCCTCCGGGCCGTTGTCAAAGTCGGCTTGGACCACGGGGAAGAACTCCCCGGCGATGTTGGTCAGGGCGTAGCCCTTCTCGGTGATGGTGTAGCTGGCCATTTGCAGAGACGGGCTGCGGAAGATCTCCTTCAGCCGCGCCATGTCCTGGGGATAGGCCGCGCCGGCCCGCAGGCCCTGGGCCACGGAGGCGATAACCTCCTTGTCCATGGAACCGTCGGGCAGCAGGGACACCATCAGGGTCATGTTATCAAAGGGCGTATAGATTTTGTCGATGATGTCGTAGTCAAAGGTGTCGGCGGCCACGATGCCGGTATGGGCCAGACCCTGCTCCAGCAAATCCTGCTGGAGCTTGGCGATGAAGCCCCGGAAGATATTGCCCGCGCCGAAGTGGACCCAGGCGGGGGCCTGCTCCGTCCCGGCCCGCATGGCCTCCCAGTGGAAACTGGGCAGTCTGATCCCCGCCTGCTCCCAGGCGGCCCGGTCCCGAATGCCCGCGCAGCTTAATTTCATGGTATGACCTCCTGCCTTTCAGGACAGGGCGCGCCAAGCCGTAACACGGCGGCGCACCCTGCTGTTTATGTTATCGCAGTTAAATATTTGACAGACCGGCTACAACAGGCTTATAGTCGTCAAAAATCTTGGGGATGATAAGGGACACATCCTGCCAGTAGGACACCAGCAGCAGAGTGATGATCATGCACACATAGAATGGCAGCGTGGCCTTGACCACCTTTTCCATAGGTCGCTTGGCCACGGCGGAGCCGATGAACAGCACCGCGCCCACAGGGGGGGTGAGCAGGCCGATGCCGCAGTTGAGCACCACCATGATGCCGAACTGGATGGGGTCCAGCCCGCAGTACTGGGTGGCCACCGGCAGCAGGATGGGGGTGGCAATGAGGATGATGGGGGCCATGTCCATAATCATGCCCAGCACCAGCAGGATCACATTGAGCAGCAGGATGAGGATGATCTTGTTGTCGGTGATGCCCACAATGGCCTGGGCGGCCAGGTCGGGGACGTGGAGCTTGGTGAGGCAGTCGCCGAACACCGCGGAGGTGGCGATCAGGATCATCACGATGGCCAGGGTGTTGACGCACTCGTCCAGGGCCTTCCACACGCCCTTCCAGTCCACGCCCTTGTACACAAAGACGGAGACAAACAGGGAGTAGATGACCGCGATGGCGGCGGACTCGGTGGCGGTAAATGCGCCGCCCACCACGCCGACCACCACGATGACGATGGCCAGCAGCGCCCAGATGGAGATCCACAGCTGCTTGAGGAAGTTGATGATATGGAAGGGCTCGCCCTTGGGATAGTTGCGCTTGACGGAGATGATGTAGGAGCCCACCATCAGCGAAGCGGCCAGCAGGGCGCCGGGCAGATAGCCCGCCAGGAACAGGGAGCCCACGGAAATGCCGCCGGCAGTGGTGGCATAGATAACCATGTTGTGGCTGGGGGGCACCAGCAGGCCCTCGCAGGAGGAGGTGATGGTGACGGCGGTGGAGAAGTCGGCGTCGTACCCCTGGTCCACCATCATGGGGATCATGATGGAACCGATGGAGGCGGTGTCCGCCGCCGCGGAGCCGGAAATGCCGCCGAAGAAGTAGGAGGCCACGATGTTTACCATAAATTCATGGTGGCATCTTTCGAGATATTGCCTTCCGAAACCCACTGTACCACAAAGAATAAATTTTGTCCACTAGTGTACTAGTAAAAAATGCGGCGTGTTTTTTGTGCACAACGTCAAAAATAGCGGGGGTATCTTGCAAAAAGCACAGCCAAATGGTAAAGATGTATAAGAGTGCCTGCCGGAAAGCCCGGCGGGGCCGATTGACCGGGAGGAGGAGCGCGTTATGAAGTCAGGTCCGCTGACCCTGGAGGCCAGGGTCACCCCCGAGGTGTTCCGGGAGTTCGCTTTTTTCGACACCTTCCGCCGGCAGAAGCGCTGGAGAGGGCCGGCGCTGTTCGCCCTCATGATGGGGGGCTTCGCCGCGGTATGCTTTGCCCTGCGGGAGAGCAGGGAGCAGGCGGTTCTCATCGGCACGGTGCTGCTGGTGGTGGGGCTGGGGCTCCCGGCAGCCTATGTGCTGTCCTTTTACCTGTCGGTGCGCCGCAGGGAGAAGGCGCTGAAGGCGGCGGGCTGCCCGGTGGCCTACCGGCTCCGGCTGGAGGAGGAGGGCCTGCATGTGCGCCAGGGGGAGAGGGAGGAGCGTTTCCCCTGGGAGGGGATGGAGGAGGCCTGGCGGCTCAAGCGGTGCCTGTGCGTCTACGTGGACGAGCGCCGGGCCTATCTGCTCCCCCCGCGGGATGAGGAGGAGGGGGAACGGCTTTGGGCGTTCCTCACCGCCCGTCTGCCCGGAAAAACCTGGGGCTGAGGGTTTTTCGGCGGCAGGTAGCGATATTGCACAAAAAGGAGAGGGCAATTTGTGTGCTTTCTCTAATTGCATTCTAGTATACAAGCTGTATAATAGAGACAGAAGGCTTTCGCAAGCGGGTGATCCCTCGTACAGGCCCGCCCGATACCACCCAGTTTATTATTTTTATGGAGGGATGCACATATGAACAGTACGCTTCAAAGGGTCTATGAGATCGGCATTATTCCCGTCATCGCCATTGAGGACGCCGCTCAGGCGGTCCCCCTGGCCCGGGCCCTGGCGGACGGCGGGCTGCCCGCCGCCGAGGTCACCTTCCGTACCGCGGCGGCGGAGGACGCCATCCGCGCCATTGTCAGGGAAGTGCCCGAGATGCTGGTGGGGGCGGGCACGGTGCTCACCTGTGAGCAGGCCGACCGGGCCATGGCCGCCGGCGCCAGCTTCATCGTGGCCCCCGGCTACGACCCCAGCGTCACCCGGCACGTGATGGATAAGGGGGGCATCATGATGCCCGGCACCGCCACCGCCGGAGAGATGCAGCAGGCCATGAACCAGGGCTGCGAAATGTTGAAGTTCTTCCCTGCCGAGGCCAACGGCGGCGTGTCCATGCTGAAGAATATCGGCGCGGCCCTCAAGAGCGCCAAGTGGATGTGCACTGGCGGCGTCAGCGCCAAGAATGTCAACGACTATTTGGGCTATGACCAGATCGCGGCGGTGGGCGGCACCTGGATGTGTAAGAGCGACCTGATCAAGGCGGAAAAGTGGGACGAGATCACCGACATCTGCAAAGAGGCGGTGCGCACCATGCTGGGCTTCCAGCTGGGCCATATCGGCGTCAACTGCGTCAGCGAGGGGGAGGCGGAGCAGACCGCCAAAACCCTGTGCGCCCTGTTCGGCCTGGAGTACAAGGCGGGCAATTCCTCCATCTTCGCGGGCAAGGCGGTGGAGTGCATGAAAAAGCCGGGACGGGGCGCCAACGGCCACATCGCCATCGCCGCCAACAGCGTGGACCGGGCTGTTTACCACCTGGGCCGCCGGGGGGTGGAGTTCCTTGAGGACAGCCGCGTGACGGACGGCAAGGGCAGGACCAAGGCCATCTACCTCAAGCAGGAGCTGTCTGGGTTTGCCATCCATCTGGTGCAGAAGTAAGAAGCGCGGAGAAGCGGACAGCGAGGGGGCTTGGAGCGAAGCGAGGCCGAGCGGAGGGGCGCGGTGCGCCCCGCAGAC
>Ga0073908_1002157_pt1 | contig 24715 bp, 15 predicted proteins | sample MucameincwithD2O_FD_65484 | JGI IMG/M metagenome (GOLD analysis project Ga0073908, IMG submission 65484) | Mouse cecum microbial communities from Vienna, Austria - Mucus amended microcosms incubated with D2O | ecosystem: Host-associated > Mammals > Digestive system > Large intestine > Cecum...
GCATCCCGTAGCCTTCATGATGGTGGTGGGTATCGTCTTCCAAGGGCTGGCGGAGACGTTCATCTCTCCTCGCTTTCTCGAGTATTTCTCCTTGCAAGCACCCAAAGGAGAAGAAGGTCTTTATCTTGGATTCAGCCATTTGCATTCCTTCTTATCCTCTATCTTTGGGTTTGGATTATCCGGATTCCTGTTGAGCAAATACTGCCCGGAGCCTACCCTCTTCGCCTCTCACGAGGAATGGCTGGCGGCCAGCGCAAACGCCCATTACATCTGGTATTATTTCGGCGCGATCGCACTGGTATCTGCTTTTGCCCTCATCATCTACGGGAAGGTAGTCAAGCACCTAGACAACAGACGGGCACAAGATTGATTTCTCTACAAAGTGTAATGATGTGTCAAATATCAATATCCGTTTCCTATAGATATTGATACTTGACACATCGCTATATATGATATAACCTACCTACGTCTTTAGTTTTTTCTTTTTTTCATATTTTAGCTTTTCATTGGTAAGCTATCAATGTCCTAAAAACACGATATAAAGTCAGAATGTTTTTAAGTAATCAATAAAGATAAAATCTATGAACCAATTCAAGCAAAAGAGAAAAAACAATGCTCTTCTATTCATCGAGTATGTCAAGATACGTGCCCATAGCAAAAGGAAGACAGGGAAATATAGTACCGCGGAACTATATGAGGTAGCAGGCCGGCATTTCGATCATTTCCTAGGCCGACGTATTTGCCGTCTGAAAGATATAACCGCTACCCTTATCGCGGATTTCCATTGTTTTTTACAGAAACAACAGTTAAAAACAAATTCAGTCAATAGTTATATGAGTAGTATACGGGCGGTTTATAACGCTGCCCTATCAGAGGGACTCGTAACTACGAAAGAGAATCCTTTCGCACGTTTACGCTTAAAAAGAGAAGAGACTGCCAAACGAGCCATCTCCTCTGAGGCTGTCCGTAAGATAGCAATGTTGGATTTGCGGAAGCGTCCGGATCTTGAGCAAGCCGCAGACTTGTCTATGTTCAGTTTTATGGCATTTGGGATGCCTTTTATTGACATCGTGAACCTTAGGAAAGAGAACATACATGGAGACGAAATAGTCTACAATCGCCATAAGACCGGTACCCAGATCCGAATCGGTATTACCACCGGAATCAAAATCTTGCTCAAGAAATACAAGAACGATACTCCCTTCATCTTTTCCTTAAAACAAGAGTCGTTGACACCGATCGGCAATCAGGGTTATAAACAACTATTGAGCCGACAGAACCGGGCGTTGCGGGAGATCGGCGAACGACTAGGCCTACAGATTAAACTCACCTCCTACGTCATGCGCCACACATGGGCTTCGGAGGCACTAGTGCATCATGTACCGGTTTCCGTGATAAGCCAAGCATTGGGGCATTCGTCAGAGAAAATCACACGATGTTATCTCAGCTTGCTTGATCAATCGGAATTAAACAAAGCTAACAAGCTAATAACAAAATTTTTAGACAATCTCTTAAAGAAGGGATACGGCACTTATTTACGAAATAAGGTATAGCTTAAAAGCTTATTTACGAAATAAGTTAAGACTAGCTCAATAACCCTATAATGAGTTATTTACGACTCTATCAAAAGTGAAGTAGATACTCTATCATAGAACATTTTCACAAAAGAACGGTTTTATATTTAAGAAAACAAGTTTTTTTGAATCTTTTTTTTAGCAGCATTTAGCAGATAATCTTTGTTCTCCGGGAAAGAGAGACTTTTATATAAGGAATATTCACGTTTTTTTCATGAAAATACAGCTATAAGACAGGAATAATTTAGAAATAAGCAACTTGCGCACTTTCTGCCACAAGTGAGGTAATGACTTGGCAACGGTCATAAATTCTGCGATGTGTAGTACATTGCTGTCAAACAACTCTATGCAAAGGTAACATATATTTTCGACAAACGAAATGCAATCAGTATTTTATTGCCGTTTTCCTTCCAATTTTCCTAATCGCATTACTATCGAGGTTTGACTTCTGCCCATTTTCTCGGCTATGTATTTTATACTTTTCCCTTCATGATAAAGGGTAAGCAGAAAATTATCCGCACTGCGTGTCCACTTTTTGTTGGCGTTTGGATGCTTGGCATAACTTTCTTCCGTGACTTTTTCCGGATGCAAGAACTCGTCCACGAAAACAGAAGGGAAGCGTCTGTCATACAGTACATAGGTCTTGACTTTTGCTCTGGTAATGGCTACATAAAACAGCCTACGTTCTTCTCCGTATGGATATTGGTCGCTTTTTGTCAAGACATAATTAAGAACAGGGTCATCGCTTACAAGTGAGGGAAACCCGTATGTGTCCTTGTTACATTGAAGAACTATCACATAGTCTGCTTCAAGTCCTTTGGATTTATGAACGGTCAGAAACTCTATTTTCCTATCTCCGATGATATAGAAAAAACGATTACCCTCTTTCACGGATTTATACATGAACGACAGGTAATAATCATCAAAGGAATATCTCCCTAACAAAAATACTGATTTGTCCAATGGAATTGACGCAACCAATTGTCCGATGACATTGCAATATTCACGCCTTTCATAATCACAGAATTGTAATTCTGTTTTAACTTGTGGATTAAAAGGATGGATGTTCTTTTTAATTTGGGCTTCGTTGCGTTGGATGAATTGCGAGGACAGGCTGACCAAAGGCTCTCCAAACCGATATGTAGTTTCAATCTTGTTGATTTTCGTCTGACCAAAGTAATATGAAAATTGATTGAAAAGTGCCATGTCGCTCCCTGAAAAACGATAGATGGACTGCCAGTCATCGCCCACACAATACAACTTAGCAGGCGGATTTCCCTCTCGCAATACTTTTAAGAAGTTGTAACGGTCAACGGATATGTCTTGAAACTCGTCCACAATGATATAATCATACTTCACAGAATGGGAGGAACGACAAATGTCGGTAGCTTGCAGGATTGCATCCGTAAAATCTATTTGGTTGATATTCGTCAATTCTTCAATATACCGTTTATAAACGGGTTGAAAGATGTTTTTGATAATGAATGTACTGCGTTCGTCCCCTGCGTTTTTAGTTTGCCTTAATACTTCATCTACAGATTTGCAGCTTGACTTTATCAATGTCACAAAAGTCACGACAAGGCGGATAAAAGCCTTCTCCTGCTTGCTATTCGGGGGAAGAATCATATCGTATAATTCAGCATCTGTTTTCTCTTGGATAGGAACATCAGTCTTTTCCAATAAGTTCTTTAATTTCTCCCGAATATCGGAATAATGAAAATCTGCACTTGAAGTTGTTAATAGCTCTGTTCCAAATTTCTCATGTGCCGCTTTTTTCCATGTTATGCCATCGTTATACTTTTGGTTTGCTTCTTCATAGGTAATGCCTCTGTCTTTGGCAAACCATATAGGAACAAGTCCATGTTCGTCCACTCCAAAATGCTCTAAATATACTCGCCTTGTTTTTCCACTTTGTTCAAAATATATGGAAAAATCCGGTTTGTATTGAGAGTGCATCTCGTCTGCCAATGGATGTTCGTATGGTTCTTCATATCTGAATTTTACGCTAAGGGAAGATAGCGCAAAGCATATTTTCTGCTCTTGCTCACTTCGTACATAAACAGTTTTTCCGTCCATATCAGGAAACGATGCTTTCAAACGTACATCCTTCTGTTCTGAAAGTTGTTGCCTACGTTCATTCTTCCGCTTTTCCCACTCCTTTTCGGGCGTTTGATAATCAATAAAGTATTCTATTACGCTTTCCTTGAATTTCTTATCATTCAATAATTCATGGTAGATTTTCACGAAGAGCGCGTCCGTCTTTTCATATATTGATGGCTTTTGACCTGTTGTTTGTCCGATAATGTCAAGGGCAAGTTTGTGAAAAGTGTACCCTCTCAAACCTGTAATACCCATTCTTTCTGTCAATTCGGCGGCAGCCTTGTTTGTGTAGCTGATAAGGAGGATATTTTGAGGATTGACTTTCTTTATTTCAGTCAAATACTTTACCTTTCCTACGATGGATGAAGTCTTTCCACTTCCCGCACTACTAACTACCAAACAATTTTCTTCTTCTGAAACGATTGAGCGTCTTTGTTGCTTGTCTAATGGATATTTCAGGCAATGGTCGAAAAACTCTTTATGCGTGTCAAGCAGAAATGTAATTACCTCTTCATTATGTTGCTTTACGAGTTTATTGATAGCTCCAAAATCATTGATAAATTTGGATATGGTTTCAGATGGAGTGATATTAAAGGATTTAAGTTTCTTAACAAGTGAATACGATTTTTGAAAATGTGGCTTATAATGATTGGCAAAATCTTTTTCTTGCGTTGCAGATATTACCCTCCCTGAAAAAACGTTATTAAGGTCGGTCGGAATATCAATAAATGCCTCGTTGTTTAAAACCAACAATCTTTCTTTTGCTTGCTCGTAATTGGATTTATTGCCATAAGAAGATATGTGGTTTAACTTTTCTGAAAGTTCCTTGGACTTGTTTTTTAGGCGTGTCCTTGTTATAACTATATAACAAATTGAAATAGCTATAATACAAATTACCCCAATAAACAATGCTTGCATACTAAAAAAAAGATTTGTCGTTGATAAAGGTTACATTGTATAAAAGGTTAACGTGCCATTAAGGCACGCTAACTTTCTAAGCTATTAAAAGACTGGATTACAGTAAAAAACTATCCTCCCTAAAATAGTCTATTATATCTTCATCAGAAGTTGCCTCATCTACAGCTTTCAAAATTTTTGCAAAGTTCTCAAACTTATCAACTTCATAACCGCCACAAGTTGTAAACTCTTTGTCGCAAAAGAAAATCATTTCTCCCGGAATGGTTATTGAACCTGTGCCATTAAGACTCCTAAATCTATGACTTACTGCCCAACCTGTAAATTCACCTTTGTGATATTTTACAACATTTTCTTTTAGAGAAACAAGTTGTTCTGAAAGTTTCTTGGTATATTTATCCAAATCAGATTTGGCTTCTTCTTTCTCTTTTTTTGCCCGCGCATATTCTCCACGAGAGTATTGAGAAGAATATCCATTAGGAGCAAAAATATCCATAGAAGATTCCGCAGATTCGATGTTTCTTTTACATCTGTTTATTTTAGACATCAAATCTTTGATGTCATCACTAATTTTCATAATAGGTTCAATAGTAGTTACATCAATGAACATACTATCAACTTTTGTTGATATTGGTTCATAAGAATCTGGGTGATATAGATAGCCTTTAAGCGTCTCTTTAACCAACTTCTCAGCTTTTTCCTCGTTAGAGAGTGTGCAAGAAGTCATAACTAATGCAACTGCACAAAATAATAAGATAATAACATTCTTCATAATGTTCACTATTTAAATGATAATTATTGACGCTTGTCCGAAACACGAAGCGTGGAACTGTATGCCACACTCTTTACTTGAAGGTCGTAGGAAACCTTGGATACAGATGTAACAATAGCAGCCCACGCTATAGCGTGAGAACCACTATGCTATCCTTGTATCCAATTTGAAAATTTCCTACGTTTTCAAGTACAAGATAAGCATAACGCTTCTTCTTTTTTCTATGTTTTGGAAAGGGTTGCCCCAATCCAATTGCAAAAGTAGCTAAAATTCTTGATAAGTCCCTTTCATTGAATGATTATCTTTACTTCTTGGGCGAAATTTATACATATTCAGATTTTCATCCCGTTACCTTGCTTTGGGGTAGTAAGCCCCAAACCGTTTCTCCATTCATGCGCTTTCTGCCGGAACCATTGTACAAGCGGAATGTTGTTCACACATATATGGAAACGCCCTGTCCTGCTTTTGTCTTCTTCAAACGAGAAAGCCGCCCCCTCTGCATGGAATTTACGGTTGAACTCAGGTGAATAGAAATCACCTTTCAAGTTCACTTTCTTCAACTTGCATAGTTCTTGGATAATCTGTTCGGAGAAGTGTAGCGTATTACGGCAGAAGTCAATCAAGGGCAGTAGTTTCTCTACATGAGGGAAGTATCGTTTTACCTTGTCCATATACTCGCTGAACTTGCTGCATTGGGCTTGGTGTTCACGTTCCATCTGCTTAATATGTTGCTCCAACCTTGCATTTTGGTTTTCAAGTTCCGCTATGCGCTGCTGAAATCCTTCCCTTTCCGCTTTCAACTTTCCACCGCCCAAAAAAGAACCGACCTTTGCCACGAGTGCGGCTTTCGCCTCGGTCTTGGCGGCTTCCAGTTTCTCCGACCTAATTTCTTTCTTCACCTCGTCAAGTTTCTGTTCCGCTTGTTGCCTTTCCGTCTGCAACTGCTGCACATTGACTTCAAGTTCTCCCGTCTGCCGCTTCAAGTCTCGGTAGTATTGGGCAGTGGTGGTATGTCGTGCCTCCGAACCACGGATGCCACGCTGCAAGCCGTATTTCGCCATTGCTTCCGCATAACTGTCGTGATAGGCTGTCAGCTTCTCTCGTGTCAGCACGTCATCGGCGCACAGACGAATGGCATCCGTTTTCTTACGGTAGGTGCGCTTGCCCTCCACCTGTTGCTTCTTTTTCGCTTTCCTGCGTTCGCCTGTTACAATCGGTACGACCGTAGCGTGGATGTGCGGCGTATACTCGTCCATGTGCAAGACTGCAGAAACGGTATTCTCCCGTCCGAACGTGCGGTGCAGCCATTGTAGGTTGTCGGCACACCATTCGTTCAGCCTGCCCTCGTCCTGCACTTTCATCATGTCCTCATGTGTTCCCGAAAGCACGATGCGGATTGCCCTCACTTGGTCGGGCGTTATCTTCCTCTTGATGCCTGCCGTGCGGATGCGGTGGTTGATTGCCTCGGTGCGGTTCGTCACGCCATCGGGGAAGTCCACCAGCTCACGGTTGAGGCAGGTGCGTGTAGGGTTGGCGTTCTTGGGGAGGGTCTTGCGTTCGATGTGGTCAGACGCGCCCGTGTCCGCCGAGCCTTTCACCTTGTTGAATTGGATGCTTATGTATCCCATGTTCGTCTTTTGTTTTTATAGGTTATACAAACTTGTTTGTTCATGCCCGTCCGCTGCGGTCGTGCCGCATGAAAACGGGGGTGTCCAGAGGGGTGTAATCCCGTTGGCTCATTGGGGCGTTTTTAGCATTAGCGCAGCGGTGCGTGAAGAAAACGCCCTAATGAGCTATGGCTTTTTCGTTTCAGAAAATCCGCTGCGCTGTCGGTGGTTGTCGGATGCTTTTCCCCTTTCGCCAACTTGGGGTGTACCTCATGTCGCCATGTTGATATGTCGTCATTGTTTTGTGTCGTCATGTTGTCGTGTCTGCTTGTCGGCATGATGGCATGTCGGCATACGTAATACCTGCTTGGGGTATCCAGCCGTTTTCCCACGGACTTGTTGATGGGTGTAAAAGCGTTGAAGTGTTGAATATGACACATAACACATTGTTATATTGCTTGATACGCGCTCAACTTGTCCTCAACAAACGCATGATGCCCAACAAACGGCAACGAAAAGAAGAAGTGATGGTATAACCGAATGCTGCTGCGTTCCCTCTTCATCGTCCGTTGGGTGTTGTTGGTATTCTGTTGAGCCTGTATTTTGCTATATATCAACATTATATTATATCTATTCAACAATTCAACAGAATATCAGAGGCTCTCCAGCAGTCCTTTGGTCACGGTGTAATACCTGCCCACATCTTTACGGGTATGATAGCGTCCGTTACCGCCATACACGTAGGTGGTATAGGTAAGCCCGTTGGGTGCCGGTGATAATTTCCAGCACTCCTGCAACACTTTACGCACCTGCGGCTTCTCCGCCTTGACCTGCGAACACGACAGCAGGGGGATGATGTCGTTCAGGCAGAATGACACCGTTTCCACCTCCATCTTCGCCATGATGTCGAGCAGCAAGTCCGCCATTTCTATTTCGAGGCGGTTGCGGTTACTACGGATTATCTTACGCAGGGCTTCTGTCTCAATTAGCTTCGGGGCAAACCACATACGGCTTTCTTTTTTCGTTGACAACTCCCGATGGATAAGGAAGTACAGAAAAGCGGGGATTTCATCCTTCAGCTTTTGCAGGAAATCGGTGTCATCACACTGCAACCGTCCTATCTTGCGTACCCAATAGCGTGTCTCGCCTGCGTCAATGATGACGGGCAAATGCTCGTTGTTGGAACACAACACGAACTTGGCGAAGAAACCGATTTCGTTACGGTCTTTGCCTTTGGCTTCCACCTTATAGGACAATGTAGTACTGAGGTTCTTCAACCGTTCACTGTCCTCCCTGCGGTTGAGCAGTACTTCGTCCACCATGATGAGCAGTTTCCCTGCCCAATCGGAATTGAACTGGCTGCGGAAGTCCTCGTTGGTGTTGAACGTCACGTTATCTTTAAAGATGGCTTTCAGGAAGTTCAAGAACGTGCTTTTGCCCGTGTTCCGTTCTTCGGACACCAACAGCAGGATAGGCAGCTTTTGAACAGGTTGCAGGTAAAGCAGTTGCAGGTAGTCCATGCCCAACTCGTATTGCTCTCCGAAGATATGCTCCACTAACGAGCGGATGCAGGGGAAGCAGCCCTCCTGCGGTCGGTATCCTATCGGCTCGTAGAGGTTGAGGAACTTTCCGACAACGGGCTTGTAGCCCACATGGTCGGGGACGGTACAGAACCCGTCATACTTCGGCACGGTCGCCATGCGGTCTTTGCCGTAGTCCTGCCGCAAGGTCTCGGAGTTCCATGCGATGCGCTTCTTTACACAGCCTCCGTCAATCAGTGGCTGGTCAACAATCTTGTAGAGGGTTGTCCCTACGCGGATGAATTCGTTTTGTTCTGCCATAGGCTTTGCTTGGTTTTATGTCGCCGACAACAGTGTCTGCAACGGGTTAAACAATCGGATGCAAAACTACGGCACAATGCTTAAAACATTGATACGCAAAACGAAGCGGAACGGTGCAATCATAACAGACAGACGAGAAAATGCAGAAAATCGCATAAGGGAAAGGAGCAGGAAAGAATAAAGAAAGCCCGAAGAAGAGTGGCATTGTCGCTTCTTCGGGCGGTTGTCGTATGTACGTACCCACGCTCTAACACTCGCACATCGGTCTGTTTACTGACACCCACAAGACTTGTTTCTCTTTTCGCCCGTAGAACCTTTCCAATAGGGCATCGCGTACCCTTGCCGCACATTCGGTATTGATGCGGAATGCGAGTGCCACGACCATAGACAGGGCATACACGTCCATGCCGTAGCCATCGGGCAAACAGATATACCGTTCTGCCTCATGTTGTTTCAGCACTCCACTTTTATATACGGCTCGGATGGCTGTACGGAGTGTCGGGGCGATTGTACCAAACAATGAGGACAACTCTGCTTCCGCCATCCATACATTTGTAGTAGTGGGTATAGTCACTCTACCGTACTCATTCATCGTAATAATGTCCCGTTCCATAATCAAGCGATTATATCGTGAAACGTCCGATTATTTTGTTCTCAAAGGCTGAAATGTCGCTGTTTAGTTTCGTGTTCGTTACCTTGGCATAAATCTGCGTGGTCTTGATGTCCGTATGTCCGAGTATCTTGCTCACGCTTTCTATCGGCATACCGTAGTTCAATGCCATGACAGCGAAGCTGTGGCGACTGAGGTGAAAGGAAACCGGCTTCTCGATGCCGCACTTCCTCGCTATGTTCTTTATGCGTTTGTTCACCATGTCAAGTGAGCCTATGTTGAACAGTCTCTTGTCTTTTCGGAACGGTTCATAATGCTTGATTATCTGCATCGGAATGTCCATCAGCTTGACTTGGAACGGAACACCTGTCTTTTGCCGTTTCGACACAATCCACAGCGCACCGTTCATTTCCACGACATTATCAGTCGTGAGGTTCTTGATGTCTATGAACGATATGCCCGTCCAGCACCCGAACAGGAACAAGTCCCTTGCCAGTGCAAAGTTTGGATTCTCCAGTTTGATAGTACCCAATGCCTGAAGTTCCTCCTCCGTAAGGAAGCCGCGCTCCTTGTGGTCGGGGTCAACGTGGTACATTGCAAACGGGTTTCTCGGTATCTTTCCGTTGTAGTGAGCCGTGGTGACGATATGTTTCAATGGTATGGAGTATATCCACACGGAAGATTGTGCAAGCCCTGCCTCGTTGCGCAGATACAGGCAATAGTCGCGGATGAAATCCTCCGTAAGTTCGTTCATCGTTATGTCGGCACGTTTATATTGCTTTCTGATAAACTCGGCTACATACTTGCGGACAGTCAGGTATTTCAGATATGTGCGCTTGGAGCGGTCTTTACCCACACGTTTGGCAAAAGCCGCGTTTTCCTTGTCAAAGGCACGTAACAAGGTTTCATATTCTGTGCCTATGCCCTGATAAGCATTACGTACCATTTCAGCGGTCACACAGGCTTCACGGTCTGAAAGACGTTGGTAGTGCTTTGCTATCTGTGCCTTAATGTTCTCCAACGCGAAGTTTACCGTCTGTGCCTCCTTGCTCTTGCCTTTGGCGCGGTTGCCTTTTGCGTCCCAAAGTGCCTTCGGGATGGTCTGTTTACAACTGAACTGTGCGATTGTCCCGTTGATGGTCACACGTCCCATGATGGGGACAACTCCGTTTTTCTCCTTGCTTGCGTTTACGTAGAACACGGTCTTGAATGTACTCCTCATAATCCTTACTTTTTGTTTGGTGCAAAATTAGTTTATGGGAGTTGTAAGGGCAGAATGTAAACCTACGCAGAACGCAGAAATATAGACCGTTAGCGTTAAAAGTGCATCCGATGTCGGGTAATGATTTGGAAGTGCATCTGTTTCCATATTCTTCCCAAAGCCTGTCTCCCGCATCTGTGCCACTTTGTGCCAATCTATGCCGAAACCTCCTGACTGTCAATTGAAATGCTCAATTCTGCTCAAATCTTCATTTTATCCTATTCTTTTTCTTAGAAATAAGACTTTTGGATATTCTAACCATAAAGAGGGTAAAGGTTATCCTTACCTCTATGCTTTTATGTTTTATTAACAGGATTGATTTACGTCTTTAACCTATTAAGAAAGCACTCTGCACCCGAGGTCACACCAGAAAGAGTGGGACATTTATCGTTTTTTCTACTCAAAAAGCACAAGCCTTTTCGGTTTCTATCTATCCACCACAAACCTTATTTCGTAAATAAGATTTGTTAATAAGGTTTGTAATACTATGCGGACAAATACCACATATCAAGCCCTCAGAAATAAATTGTAGACGGGATAAATAAATGGGAAACACATATTTTCCCCAAGACAGTAAACAACAATCCAACAGGAACAAAAATCTAAGTGAAAAATGATTATTTACCAAATTCAATGAATACAACGAAAATGAAAAGGCTTTTCACGTTAATGGTATTACTTTGTGCGACGTTCCATTTACAAGCACAAACCTCGCCAATCGACGACAAAGGTGCCGTGGTTGCCGTCAAAACCAATCTCCCATATTGGGGTGTGGGGGGAACTTTCAACCTAGGTGCCGAGTTCAGGTTGGCACGGCATTGGACACTAGACATGGAGGTGGGACTCAACCCTTTCAATGGTAAGAACGAAGACGGGTCCTACGACCGTACTTTCAAGCATTTCCGTGCACATCCCGAAATACGCTATTGGTTCTGCGAAGCGTTCCAAGGGCATTTCCTCGGACTTCACGTACCTTTCATTGCCTATAACTTCGCCGACTTGAAAGTTCTCGACCTTGAGAACGAGCGCAGGCAAGGTTGGGGTACCGGCGCGGGTATCAGTTACGGATACCAATGGCTACTCTCAGAGCACTGGAACCTAGAGGCCACTCTTGGCGTAGGCTATCTCTACCTCAATTACGACAAGTATCCTTGCAAGAATTGCGGAAACAAGTCGGAGGATAACAAGAAACATTACTTCGGCCCTACGCAAGCAGCTGTCAGTCTGATCTACTTATTCTAAAATCAAGTACATAGATGAAAAAACAATTCATATCCATAATTTTGCTATTGGCCGGTTGCCTGCCTACGGCGAACGTCTATGCGCAGGGAAATACCTTGCACGTGGAGAAAAAACTCATCGAACGATCCGGTGATTACCTGTTGATAGATCTCACACTCAACCTGAGCGATCTCTATGTCCGCTCCAACCGCTCCGTAACCTATATGCCTGTCATTCAGTGCGGCGACAGTTCCGTGAAGCTTCCTTCACTGATTATAAACGGCCGGAACCGCCAGATCATGTATGATCGCACGGGACGCAACACGGCCGAGGATGGCGAGTTCGCCTTGCGCCGCAAAAATGGTACCGAACAACGGTTTCATTATCACGCCCGGATACCTTACGCCCACTGGATGAGTAATTCAGAGATGGCGGTAGTAACCGACGAATGCGGTTGTGGTTGGGACGCGCTCAGCCACGACCGGAGCGAACTCTTCCCCATTCGCCTCGGCCACCCAACGCCCCGTCCGGTCATGGCCTACATAGCCCCGCAAGCGGAAGTGAAGAACCGTACCAAAGAAGGCAGTGCCTTCCTCGATTTCCCGGTGAACCGTACGGAGATACACCCGGACTACCGACAAAACTCACGCGAGCTGGCCACGATCCGCGAGACCGTGGAGTCCGTACGCAACGACAAATATGCCGATATCACCAGCATCAGCATCAAAGGATTCGCCTCTCCCGAAGGCTCATATGCCAATAATGAGCGATTGGCCAAAGGGCGGTCCGAGGCTCTGCTGGCCTATCTGAAAGAACAGTACGACCTAGCCGGGATGGATACCGACGTACAATACGAGCCGGAAGACTGGAAGGGCCTGGAGGCACGTATAGAACATTCTTCTATGCCCGCCAAAGACGCCCTGCTCAGCGTGATACGCGACACCTCCATCACCGACCCGGACCGCCGAGAGGCGAAGTTGAAGACTATCAATGGCGGCGAGCCTTACCACTATCTGCTGAAAGAGATCTACCCCGCCTTGCGCCATTCGGACTATACGGTGAGTTACACTATCCGGCCTATCAACGTAGAGGAGGCCAAGCTGTTGATATATAAAGACCCGAAGCAACTAAGCCTCGATGAGATGTTCCGCGTGGCGCAGACCTACGAGACCGGCAGTCCGGAGTTCAAGGAGGTATTCGAGATCGCCGTGCGTATGTATCCGGACGACCCCGTATCGAACCTGAACGCCGCCAACTCCGCCCTGCTGAACGGCGATTATGTCGCCGCCCGCCGTTACCTGGCCAAGACGCCGGAAAGCCCGGAGAAACAACTAGCCGAAGGCGTGGCCTGCTGGTTGGAGGGCGATAATGAACGAGCCGCCACCCTTTTCCGCTCCTTGGCGGAGAACGAACGGGTGGGCCAACAGGCACGAGCCAACTTAAAACAGGTGGAGGATTAATACCTCCCCCATCATAGAATGTATAACTTAAAAAGAAGGAGAAAAAGACATGCCATTGAAGTACAAGCTGATACAACGCAAGGATTTCTCGAAAGACGCCCCGAAAGACGGGAAGAAGTATTATGCGGCGATCGTAAGTAACGGAACGGTCTCCACGGACGAGCTTTGCGAGAGCATCGCGGAAGAGACGGCGTTGACAAGCGCCGACGCGAAGAGTTTCATGGACCGCCTGCCCCGCATCCTCGCACGGCATCTGCGAGAGGGACGTAACGTACAAGTAGGCGAGTTGGGCAGTTTCAGGCCCACGATGGGTAGCAACGGTGTAGCGGAGAAGAAGGATTTCAACGCGGCTACCATGATGAAGAAGCCGGGCATCATGTTTACGCCGGGCCGAAAGCTACAAGAAGCACGCGACAACATGACGTTCGCCCGCGTAAAGGAGCCCAACGAGACGACCAGCGACACCGAAAGCCCGGACGAGATATGATCTCCTCCGACATCCGCGGCAACCCTCCTCGGAGATCTGCCGCGGATGTCGGGCAAGGGTTGCGGCAGACCTCCGAGGAGGATTGCCGCAAAAAACAAACAACATTTACGGCTAATCACAAATGAAGCGATTAGCTAATTTACATAACTAAACTTACAAACAAATGAGACTAAAAAGTACACTATGGGCACTCGCCTTCGCTTGCGCGGCGATGTCTTGCTCAGACGATCTGGAGAACGGGCCGGGCAACAAAAATGATAATGAAAAGAAGGGTGAGACCGCACTCATCAACGTGGCAATCAGCAGTGGCCCCGTAACGAAAGCGGTAGCCGGCGAAAACGGGGACAGCTTCGAGGCGGGAAGCGAGGATGAAAGCACCGTGGACAACGTAATGCTGATCTTGTATCAAAATAACAATACCTCTAATGGCTACAAGGTGTTATATGACAGCGAGATCAAGGCTATCGGCTACACCACTTCGGTCAGCAAACCGACTACCGGAAGTACCATAGCCAATCACACATGGCAGACATCCGTAGAGGTGAAGGTCACGAATGACCAAACAACATTGGCAGATAATACGTTCGGAGTAATCACCGTAGCGAACGCCGGAGACCTAACCACCCAGATTAAAGCCTTACACCCTCAGACACTCGGATCTTTAGGCGATATGTTGATGAAAAAAGTACATGATAGTGGAAAAAAATTCATCATGTCCACGCATACCAAAGGAGGAGGGGATACGAATTTGGAGGAAAGTATCGTCACCTTAAAGAGTAACACCACAGAGAGTAACACTCCAACCGTAAAAGTATATGTGGAGCGTCTGGCTGCCAAAATCCGTCTTGGGCAAACAGGCGGCGTTACGAATTTCACATATAAGGTGGAGAGTGACCAAAATGAAGAGCTGGCCCAAGTTATACTAAATAGCGTAGCCGTAGTGAACCAATTAAACAGCGGCTCCTATCTACTGAAACGTGTCACAAATCCGAGCAAAATCTATACACCTGACAGGGCATCAGGCGTAGACCTTGAAGCTACGGTTACCCAAGAGTATCCGGATGTTTATTTGGGAGACGAAACAACAAGTAACGATCTAGCCAGCAACTTCGTTATCGACCCTTGGACTCGCGCCAAGCGTCTAACCGATGGTAAATTCCCAACAAATTTGCCAACAGCAGGAACTGAACAACTTCAGTATCTACAACATTTTCAAGGCTCAAATAACGCAGAAGATGAAACGACTTACAACCTCTTATATCAGAGTTTCAATACGACCGAGCTGGATCCCGCAAAGTTTGGCACCAACAAGGTAACCCTGTGTTACACCCAAGAGAATACATCCTCTATAGAAGGCTCTCGTCAAGGGTTCTCTACCGGAGCGATTTTCAAGGCTACCTATTATCCGAACAAATGGATGGCAGTCAATGACAACAACCTAGTGGAAGCGGTAAACGTTAATTATGGCGATGGAGAAACAAAAGAGGCAAAAAATTTCTACCTCTACAACAGCATCATCTACAAGGATCGTGAAGCGATCATCGCCTCTATCATTACAAATATGAATGATGCAAATTTCACATGGGCAAACATCAAGAATGGTATCCAATATAGCAACGATATAAAAAATAAGTTTTTAGAATCAAACCTCTCTAAGGAAAATGGTCCTTTCGGATATGTGGATATGATCAAGGAAAAACTAGAAGCAGGCGAAAATGTGCCCGCATTCACTGAATGGATAGGCAATGAACGAAGCCATAACATCGATCAGCCTAACTCTGTATTGTTTTACAAAAAAGGAGAATGCTACTATCGCTACTGGATCCAACACGCATCCTACAACAGCTCATCGCAAATGGGTGTCATGGAATTCGGTATCGTGCGTAACAACATCTACGATATGGCAGTCACCAAAATCACGAAGCTGGGATTGTCTGGCGACGAGAAACCCGATCCTACGGATCCGGTTAAAAGCAATGAGTTCAGATTCAACGTATCGCTCCACGTGAAAGACTGGACGCTGCGTGACAACGAGAGCATCATCTTCTAAACAAGCGAATCATTTTCCTCTCGATCCTTCCTGCGAGGGATCGAGAGGCTCTTACCAAATTATCTTTGGCAGAAAACAAACAAGTTCAATACATAGCATGAGAAAGATATCTAACATTATAATACGATCCATCGGGGCACTGGCAATGACCGGGCTAGCCGCCTGCGATCTCATCCACGACGACTCGATCGCCCCTTGCGAGTATCGCCTGCGTTTCGTGTACGACTACAACATGAAATTCGCGGACGCCTTCCAAAAGGAGGTAGACAAAGCAGCGTTGTTTATCTGCGACGACAAGGGTAATTTCATCCAACGCAGAGATATCGAGGGAGCCGAGTTGAAAGCTAACAACATCGTGATGGACCTCGCCCCCGGTACCTACCAAGTGCTTACCTGGGCCGGACTGGACAACCGCTCTTACGAGTGGCCCGAACTGACACCCGAAACGTCCTCCTTGGAAGAGATCCGCGTGAAGACACTACGCGCCGGCGACGCTACCCAACCCAATGAACTGACACCCCTCTGGCATGCCCTCGACACGCTTGTCATTACCGGCGACCAACACGAGGAGAAAGAAATATCGTTGGCCAAGAACACCAACAAGCTGCGCATCGTGCTGCAAGACACCGATGGCAACAGCATGGACGCCAAGAACTTCACCTTCCGGATCACGGCAAATAACGGCTATATGGACTACGACAACCAATTGCTCGCAGATCCCGCCATCACCTACCTGCCCTACTACCAGAAGAGCGTGGACATAGCCGTCGGCGACAGCCTCAACGGTAAACCGACGAACCGGTACGTGGCCGTGGCCGAGATGAATACCATGCGCCTTATGGCAGGCGAGAACTACCGCCTTGTGATACGCCACAAGGATTGGGAGAAGGACGTGCTGAACGTAAACCTCAACAACTACCTCCTCCTCACCCAAATGGAGGGACACAATATCTCGGCGCAAGAGTACCTGGATCGCCAAGACGAGTACTCCATCATCTTCTTCCTCACCCCCTCTTATTGCCCGGACTGCCCGCCGGTGGATCCTGTAGACCCGGTAGACCCTGTGGACCCGGTAGATCCGGTGGATCCCATAATCCCCGACCCGGAGGTACCCATCGTAGGTTACTCTTGCTATAAGATCCAAGTAAAAGACTGGGTGATCCGCTTAAACCATGGTGAATTGTAAAACAACAAACGATAAAGCGATGAAATACGACCGAATCATTACAGCGACGACGGTAGCCACTACGCTATTGTTTTCGCTTCTTCTGTCCGCCTGCTCCAACGGCGAGAACGGCGGTCCCGACATCCCCGAGACAAGAAACGCCCAACTGACGATCCATCTTGCCTCCTCCCAAAACGCCCGGCCTGTAACCAAGGCCCAGCAAGAGGAAAAAGAGGATGACCGTTACGAACAAAAGATCGAAACCTGCTGGGTAGTGATCTTCGACAAGCAGGGAACTTGGAAGGCTACCGCCTCGACCACGGATTTCACGATCGACCACAGCGATCCGAACTCCGAGTCTACCGCCCGAGTGGAACTGCCCGAGGGAACCTATACCGGATACGCGTTCGCCAACTTGAATAACCTAACCCAAGGCGACGCGCTTATCCAAAAACTGGAATCCGGCAAACAGGATGACAATACCCCTTTGACGGAAAATTACCTACAAGACCAGGCTGTATCCTTGATAGAGCCGGCAAACTTTAAACCGACCGACGGCAAAGCGATCCCTATGAGCAGCTACGCCCAAAAACTTGAGGTATCGGAAACGGGTAAGAACGAAGCCGACATCCCTTTGTTCCGCATGCTGGGCAAGGTAACGATCTCCGTTTCCAACCAAACCGGTAGCGAACTGACCTTGAAACAACTAAGCATGGGAAATTTCCGCGAGGGAGCCATCCGGCTATTGCCTTACAGCCAGGGCGATATCACGTTAAACAACTTGGCGGGCAGACCGGTACACGAGGTAAGCTTGGCACCCAAATTTCCTGACAATAATAATACTAACGCTAAAACTTACACGCACACGGTAAACCAGCCAGACGGCGGAACAAAAATAGCGAACACGGCCAACGCCACGTTCTCTTTCTACCCCTTTGAGACCGGTACGGAATCGAACACGAGCGGCTCCTTGAACGTGGAAATCCAAATAAACAACCGCCCTGCCTCCGCAAGAAGCACGGGCCTCAGCTTCATGCGTCGCAACGATTGGTTGAATATACCGATTGTCATATCGAATATCGAATCCGTGATACGTTTCAAGAATACCCGTATGCCGGTCGGCGGATTACCTTATGAGATTGTTTACGGCAAGACGGACGGCATCCAATTCCTTGTAGATGCCGTAAACGAGATAGTGCCGGGTTACGCAGGTCCTGTAGATATAGAGGTAGAGGTGAAATCGATTACCGGCATAAGCGGTTTAACGATTCTCGCCAGCGACGCGTCCGGGGAAAGTACTTTACGTAGCTCGGCGGCCTTGACCGATAACGAGGATAAACTTCTTATCGACAAAGACAAAGGCACTCCCCTATCAACAGGAACGACCGAAAGCCCCACGACATTCCCGGTTACGATACCGAATCCCGATCAGCCTACGATCGCACGCTTCCAAATATGGACACAAGAATTATCCCAACAATCCGAAGCGACCATCCGGCTCAACTTAGTAGCGGAATACGGCGACACCGATCCCAAGAAAAGGATCGAGATCCCCTACATCATCCGCATACAAAACTACAAGACGACAACAACAAGAACAACACAGAAAGGAGGTAACTCATGAGAAAATGCTATACATTATATATATACAAGATAAGCCGTCCGCTCATGTTGACGGTAAGTTTGTTAGTCGTATGTGGAATGATGGCATGGGGACAAAACACTTGGCCCACAGACAGGAATGCACAAAATTACACGATTCAAATTCCTAATCAGGACGCTATATCAGGGAACTCTACCAAAGTGATTTATGCTCAAAAAGGCGAACAAAAAACATTAAAGTTTCAAGATGGTGGTGGACCGGAAAATATTGATGGTTTCATCCGTTGGTATGTAGAAGGAAATTCTAATAGGAAAACAGGTTTGGAATGGGGAGGTGATAAAGATAATCAAGCCCGCGAATTCAGTAACTGCTATGCTTGGTTAAGGAATAGAAATACTGACGCATCTCCTACGAGTATCAGCCAAATGCATTACACAGTACCAACCGATGCAAATGTCGGGGATATATATCGTGTGATTTTTGAAGGTAGCGCAAGTAATAATATTACTACGAGGGGCAACATTGTCACATCTCCCGATATATCCATCAGAACGGTTTACGAAATCCATGTAATAGATAAAGCTAGATGTACAAAAACATTAGGTAAAAACGTCACTATTCCCGTGAATGATGAAACTCAAATGGAAGCATTTAAGAATCAATTCGTAATGAGCTATGAGGTTTATAAACCTATGGGGAATGGTACGAACTTCCGTTTGGCAGAGCCTTTAGGGAACTACTATGTCCCAAACGGCACAGGCATAGAATCTCCTCAAGAGGTTAAATGGACCGCGTACGGCAGTGATGGGAAAATACTTAGTCCGCAACCTAATATCGAACATAAAAATGAGGGAGAAATCGCCAAACTTCAATTTCCTCAAGGAGATATGAAGACACGATTGACCTACTATTTAATCGCGGAAGCCGTGAATAGTAGCGGTACAAAATACGCCGCCGCTTTCCGTACCATTCATCTGGAGCCATACGCAGAGACGTTGACACAAGCTGAGATTGAGAATAAGGCCGTAAGCGATCCAATCCATTATCAAGAAAGATCGGAAGCATATTTGGAAAGAGTCGATACCCGGTACGAAAAGATTGTCGATATTTCTTTCGACAATGAAAATAGTTCTGATGCTTTGACAATAGCAAACAACTATCTGACATCACGCCCCGGAGTCCTCTCCGACCCCAGCTACGCATTCGCGAACCCAGGCGACTATGCAAACAGAAAAAACAATCGCCGTTCTGTCGGCCGCGGCGAATATGCTTTTTACCGTACACTGAATCATCAGAGAATTTCGACAACGGCTCAAGGTTACAACGACTATTTCATGACCCATGGCGACTCCCAAAACGTCCAAATGGTTGACCGCACGTATAAAAAGACAGGACAACATGGCTATTTCATGTATCTGGACGCGACAGACGAACCGGGCGTGATCACGAAAATTGCTGTCGGAGAACTTTGCCCGTATACAACACTGATCGCAAGCGCATGGATTTGCGACATGGCACATAGTGACAATGTTACTCATGCGGATGTCGGATTCACCTTCAAATGGAGAGCCTCCGATGGTGCGGAAACCATCCTCGCCAAATACTATTCCGGCGTAATCGACCGTTCCACCACTGACGGGGTTGCCGGATGGAAGCAGATATTCTTCAAGTTCAAGATAACGGATGTGCCTATCGGCGAAGGTGAATATATATTAGAGATCGCCAACAACACGCCGGACTCCAATGGCGCGGACTATGGCATCGATGACATCCAAGTTTGGCGCAGCCTGCCGGATATACGGGTGCAACGCGAAGATGCTTGTAATGCCTCTACCTTGTGCATCAGCTCCAATTATGAGACTATCTTGAATAATTTGGGATGGGAACAGGACGAAGAAGTTATCGCTGTAAACGAACTGTCTGAACCTAATAAACGTAAGTATCGCTACGGATTGATGAACAAGGATCCATATGCGGACGTAAGCACTCTACAATACGCCCGGAAGACCGGTAATGTCTATTTCTCTTTCGCCTATCCTAAAAAAGAGAACGACCCAGACTATGACACGTGGGGACAAAAACCGGATGATTGGGTAACCGTAAACAAGAACTTGCTGGATGGTGGCGAATACGATGATGCTATCATAAAAGGAAACTACCACAAAACAATCCGTGTCACCCTGCCTACGGATATGCTGGATGAAAACAAACCGGCAGATGCCTGGAGTAAACTTCCCACCACACCGGAGGAGGCTTTCGAAAGAGAGGTTATGTTGAATGTATATGCCATGAACGATTTCATCGCGGATACAAAGGACAGACCGGATGGCTCAAAGGCCTATTGGAATCCGGATAGAGATACGAACGGGGCTTTTGGACTGGATGATTTCATAGCTAAGTTCAAAACCTTATGTACGGGCAATTGGGAAGGGGGAAAACATGAAGTTACTAGCGTACATATCGATAAAATCGTAAATAATACAGACGGCCTCATTGATACCTACAACGAGCTAAAGAAGAAAATGTACGTCTATTTAGGAATACCCCGCATACGTTTCCCTTGGAGAAGCGAAGATGGCACAGAGATTTTCCTAACCAACGTCTATGTAGACAATACCGATCTGAGATACAAAGACGAGCAACGGCCGGGCGAAGACACGCCGGCAAGTGGCGAGTATTATGTAATCATTTTCAGTGCCCGGACAATAGCGGACGTACACGACGATCCCGATGCGTTGCTCGGCAACTTCAACCTGGCAGATCCTTGCCGCCTAAAATCACCATTTACGGTTCTCCCCGCCACGACGATCTTGATCGACACGGACTTGGAAGACCCGACAACAGCGATCTGCCAAGGTAACCTGAAAAAGATCACGGCGATTCTCAATGGCTACGATATAGATGGTAATTCCGTGGATCTGAAAGAAAAAGGCATCGACTATATTTTTGACTGGTATTTGTCTCCTCGGGAGAGTTTTGAGGCGGATTCTCTCCGCAGGAACGACGGTTCTTCCATCAAAACGGATCTGGAGACCTACAGAGAATCGTCCCGGAACTATGAACTTATCACCTTGGAAAATATATCGAGCTGGAATGACAATAGCGTTCCAAACATCACCGATATCAAAGGACGATTAACCCAATTGATAAAAGACGATCTCCTGAAAACTGGAACCGCAGGTGCGGAAACGTTCGATCTGCTCATCAACGAGAAAGAGATCGTAGCGATGCCATATCTGTATAAAAATAGCGAGGAAGCCGACTATGTGTTTTGTACCGACAAGACTCCCGTACATTTTGACCTATCCGAAGAGGATACCCCGGATATCTCCACCGGAATCTCCGGAGTGACCTATCCGTTTATAGGTAGCGTTCCCCTACGTTTAGGGCAATTGAATTTAGGCGAGGAAACGGAACTGAGCATTCCGGTGCGTGAAGTCTCGGGAATGTCCGAAAATACCGCATACATAGGGCCGAACACACGCAACGAGCTTCTGCTTAATGACGGCTCAGCGATTTTGCCCGTAGTAGGAACAGCCTATTTGCATATCGATAAACCAACAGACGGTACTACAGATATTAAAGCAAACGTGACTATCCGATGGAACGAAAACGCAAAGCCCCAGATGCCCGAGGGACAGAGTTATGAATTACTTATACCCTTTGCCCAGTATAACGCAAAGAATGAACTGTTGGCGTCCGCCTGCGATGGCTTGGCCTCCTTCACCATCAAGGTTGTTCCCGAATACCTGACTTGGAAGGGAGCCGCAAGCGACTCATGGTATAACGACGCAAACTGGCACCAATCCACCAGAGGAGAGTTGTATCTCAACGGTGCGCCCGAGAAAGACGCCAACGGCAACGATCCGACAAGTAATACCTTCGCTCCGTTGTACTTCACGAAGATCACGTTACCAAAAGACGCCATATTGGCTTTGGAAGATATAGCCAAAGACGAGAAGACAGGCATCTTATCTCTTGAAAATAATACCAATACCACGAAGAACATCCAATACGACATGGCCGTTCATAGCACCGGGACTGACGGTACCATCACGATAGCTCCCTACTACGGTAACCACGTGAGCGAAATCTACTTCAAGCCGAAAGCCAAACTTATGAACCAACAGTTCTTGGATTACCGGAAAGCATGGATAGAGTTCGAGATTGGGAACAGTGAAAAACGCTGGATGACTTCCCCCTTACAGGATGTGTACGCAGGTGATATGTACGCACCCTCCGCTAACGGCAGGCAAGAGACGGAAGTTTTCCAAGACATTCGGTATAACACGGAGGATTATAGTCGTTGGTCTCCGGCCTTTTATCAAAAGGCATGGAACAGAGCAATCAGCTATGCGACAAACGAAACAGGTAGCTCTATGACATCTGTTACAGCCGTTCAATCCAACTGGAGCATCGAGTACAACGACGTAAGAGTTCCTTATACCCCGGGCAAGGGCTTCTATCTAAGTGTTGAGGATGTACCGACTTCGAATGGAGGGACAGGAACAGCCTTGGTTCGTCTTCCTAAAGCAGATACCGAATACACTTATGAGACGAAAGCCCCTACTTTACGTAGCGGGGAGAATCTAGACAAAGCTAATGCCGGTAAGTTAGTAGCCTTATCCAATGGTTCCTATACATTGAATTTGAAAACGGCAGTAGATGGTGATGATAAGCATTTCTTGGTAGGTAACCCGTTCATGACTTATTTGGATATGGGTAAGTTCTTTAAGACTAATAGCCATGTATTGGCTTCCAAATACTGGACCTTGGCTAATGGCGCACCGAATGCCATGGTTGGTACACAAGACGTAGCTTTCGCTGGTGAAAGCTCAAACGGTACGGTAGAGCCCCTGCAGGCTTTCTTTGTAGAGCTGAAGGAGGGAGTAATCTTAAACGAATCCACCTCCATTTCCTTCGAGGCGAATATGATGTCGGCAAATAAGGTTGAACCAACAGAGGTAACCACCAAATCCACCTTCGCCTCCAACCCGGTCATCACCTTGACCGCCGAGTGCGACAACGTGAAGAGCGTAGCCAGTTTGCGTACCTCCGACAAGGCCGACAATGGCTATAAGGCCGACGAGGATGCGGTTGTACTCCTCGACTCCGAGCTGGACGCGCCGATGGTCTACACCGTATCCGGTAGCCAGGCCGCACAAGTGAACACCGTGAAGCGTATCCAAAACATCGGCCTCGGTGTCTTCCATAAAGGCAATGACGAGGTAACCGTGACGATTGAGGGCCTCAACCGCATGACCGAGACGCTTTACCTCTACGACACGCAAACCCGCAAGAGCGTGAAACTGGACAGCGACAGCTACAGCCTGCAAATCTCCGGCGACAGCCACGGACGCTACTTCCTGCGAGACAGCGACCTGGGTTACGAACTAGAGAACACGATCTCCATCTACTCAGTGCGGCAGGGACAGGTCATCGTATCTGCCCTCCGGCCGGTGAAAGAGATCAAGGTGTTCAGCCTAAGCGGATCGCAAGTGCGCCGGTTCTCCGTGAACACGACACAATATAGCTTCAACCTCCCCGCTGGCATCTACATGATCTATGCCTCCGACGGTGAGCAAGAGTATGCGGAGAAGGTCATCGTGCGATAGGCCTTTTTAAGAATAACTGAACGAAAGCTCCGGTATCTCCCAGCGATGATATCGGAGCTTTCACATGAAAAACCTCCGTCCACAAACGCCGGTATAGGCATCGCCCCGAAGCAGTAGTGGCGTAAGCTCACGCCGATAGTGCTTACGCCTCACGCCTATACCGGCATCTCCCGATGCCAATACCGATATTCTTGTCCTCGGCCTCACCGCGGCAGAGATCGCAACCCTGAATTAAGAATGGTCTTATGCTCAAAAGGGCGGGAAGTGTGCATTTCTCGCCCGAAATGCTTTGAGATAAAGAATGTTTGATTACTTTTGCACGCAAGATTAATCTAATATTCCTATATATATAATATGAGTTTAAGAATTATTGTTTTAGCGAAACAGGTCCCGGATACACGAAACGTGGGAAAGGACGCCATGAAAGCGGACGG
>Ga0073908_1002169_pt1 | contig 24621 bp, 21 predicted proteins | sample MucameincwithD2O_FD_65484 | JGI IMG/M metagenome (GOLD analysis project Ga0073908, IMG submission 65484) | Mouse cecum microbial communities from Vienna, Austria - Mucus amended microcosms incubated with D2O | ecosystem: Host-associated > Mammals > Digestive system > Large intestine > Cecum...
TGGTAATCCATGTTATCGCCGTCACAGTAATAGTCGATAAAAAGTCTTGCTACAACATCTGTGCATTGTTGGAACTGCTCGATTATGGCATCTGCATTTCGGATAGCAAATCTCCGAATTTTCTCCTTAGCATCTTCCTCACTTTCATAACGGATGTACAAAAGTGTTTCTCGTCCCTTAAGTACGGCCGTGATCTTTTGAAGGGTCCCATCCTTGCCATAGACGGCACGCAGCGTCCGAACGAGCTCCCCCTCCGGCACGCTGTACAACGTCATCTTACGCCATTCTTGCCCAACAGGAATATTATAGTCAAGCATTTGATACTGTGCGTCATAGTCAAAGGAGACAGCGTTGTCTCCCTCGATATCTTGACTAAAATCAGCAACGCTGTATACGCCTTCTTTGTAGGTGAGCGGAAAGTCACGCAATTCCAACATTTTGAGGTTCTCCTTCTACAAAATTTCCGATTTGACAGCCTATTACGAGCAAAGTATAGCACCAATAGAGGCAACATTCAACCTTTGTTTTTGAACACTGGCAGTAGTAGCAAGCAATGGCTCGGTATATACCGACCCGTTTGCTTGTTGGTGGCTGACCGCCCCCCAAGCCCCTATGAAATCGGAAACCGCTGCTTCCGATTTTTAAGCCACCTCCGGCATCTGCTGTACTGCTCTGACCGGCAGGGACCGAAACTGTTCCACATAGTTGATCGGCATATGACCTTGTATGGCCGCCCCCTGCCGATGGCCGCTTAGAAGCCCGTATTTTTCAAGGGATACGAGCGCCTAATTGTCCACATAGCGTCAACAGCCTTAAAAGAAAAAGGGGACGCCCCAGGTATCCGGAACGCCCCGACCTGCCCGTCAGCTTTTGCTCTTATCAGGCCCATAGGCAAGACAGGTATATACCTTCGACACTTTCCCCGCCTTCCCGCAACCGCCATTCTGCCACAAACGAGCCGCTGCCTCTTGTATTTGGGTGGTGGTTAAATTCACCCTTTACAGCATACATCTGAGTAAAAGACCGGGGACAAAGTCCCCGGTCTTTTTATAGAAAGGTCTCAATCGCTTTCGGCTCCTGGAAGTTCTTCTCCAGCATGGCCACATGGGACAGGAACGCCGGGTCATCAAAATACTTGGCATGGTGGGTACACTTCCGCACACAGGCCTGGCACTTGATGCAGGTCCCAGGCACCTCCGCCACATTCTCCGGATTGACCGCCCCCATGGGACAGACTCTGGCGCATACGCCGCAGCTGCAGCATTTTCCGAAGTCTGTCTGGGGCTTGGCCTTCAAAAACTTTGCCGGCTCTCCGTCCAGACCCTTGGGAATGTAATAAGGAGCGGAGGGATCACCCGGAACCGCCACCGGACCAGGGATCTCTTCCAATTCCCGGATCTTTCCGGCAATCCGTTTGGCAAATTCCTGTATGGTCCGCTTGTCCTCCCAATCAGGGCGGCCGTCTCCCAGCGCATCGGTAAAGGCGTGACGGCCCGGAAAGGCCCCAGCGGCAACGGTATGGAAGCCCCCGGACTCCAGAAGGGCGCACAGCTCCGCCAGCGAATGGTCAAAGGCCCGGTTGCCAAAGGTCACCGCCGCTACTGCCAGGGCTCCATTTCCCTGGAGTTTCGCCTGAAAATCCGGCGCAATTTTGTTGGGCAGGCGTCCGGCATAGGTGGGAGCCCCCACAATCACCAGTTCCCCCCTGCTGAAAGACAGCGTCTCTCTCCGTTCCGCCGGCCTTGTGAAGCTCCGGCAGGTCAGGGGAAGGGAAAGCGCCTCCGCCAATGCCTCCGCCAACGTGCGGACCACCTTGTCCGTTACGCCGGCGGCGCTGAAGTAAACCGCGCTTATCCGATTCAATTCCATATAAGCGTCTCCTTTTCATTCCGCCATTTGACGACCCGCCCTGATGAGGCTTCTCACCGGGGCGGGTCAAACTGAACTAAATGGAAAAATCCTCTTTACGAAGCTTCTGCGTGTTCAGCGCCGCCGGACGGGGCGGGACACGCTTCATCGGGTCGTAGCGGAAAGCCCGGCAGGAATGCTCTACCGGCACTACGCCCTTTTTGATACAGGCAACCTCCCTCTCGTTCAGCCGCTGGCCCCGCTGGCAGTATGCGCAGCGGGGATCAATGTCTTTTCGAAACAGCATATGGACCTTCCTTCCGCACGGCGAACGCCAAGGCATTTCCGCATTCTCAAGTTAATGAATCATGGACGGCAGTACTCAGACGGTGCTCAGACAAACGGTTTCCTCTTCCGCGGCGGCATGGATGCCAATAATGGGATTTTCATAGCTGTCGATGATCCTCGTGGCCATGGGGTCCTCCAGCTCCTTCTGGATGGTCCGCCGGAGATTTCGGGCGCCATAGGTCCGGGAATAGGACTTTTTCGTCAGGAAGTCCACCACGCTGGCGTCATAGGTAAAGGTGATGCCCTTTTCCCTGAGAGAGGCTTTCAGCTCGTCCAGCATAATCCGGGCAATGGCCTGGAAATTCTCCTCAGAGAGGCGGTTGAAAGTAATCACCGCGTCTACCCGGTTGATGAACTCCGGGCGGAGGAACTGCTGAAGGGCCTTCATGGCCTTCTCGCTGTCCTGCTGGCTGAGACTGCGGTCAAATCCCACCGTCCCCTCCTTCGTGGCGCTGCCGGCGTTGGACGTCATGACGATGATGGTGTTTTCAAAATTCACCTTCCGGCCATGGGCGTCGGTGATCTCCCCGTCGTCCAGAATCTGCAAAAGCACGTTCAGCACATCGGGGTGGGCCTTCTCAATTTCGTCGAAGAGGACGACGGCATAGGGCTTTCGTCGAATCTTCTCCGTCAGCTGCCCCGCCTCGTCATACCCCACATAGCCCGGAGGGGAGCCCACAATCCGGGAGACGGAGTGCTTCTCCATAAACTCCGACATATCCAGACGGATCAGGGCATCCGGAGTGTTGAAGAGGTCCGTGGCCAGCTGCTTCACCAGCTCCGTCTTTCCAACGCCGGTGGACCCCACAAAGATGAAGCTGACCGGCTTATGCTTGGGAGAAATGCCCACCCGGTTCCGCCGGACGGCGGCGGAGACAGAAGCGATGGCCTCGTCCTGGCCGATGATATGCCCCTTCAGCCGCGTCTCCAGCTGGGAGAGGCGCTGGAACTCCTGCTCGCGGATGCGGGAGGCGGGAATTTTGGTCCACAGCTCGATAACGTGGGCCAGATTTTCCATGGTGAGCTGCGGCTGTCCCTTCTCATTCAGGGTTTTCAGCTCCGTACTCAACTGGAGGTCCCGGCTCTTCAGCTCCGCCATGCGGGCGTAGTCCTCCTCGGATTTCTCCTCCTTCTCCTCCAGCATGGTCCGCTCCTTGGCGTAGTCGTCCACCTCCCGCTGAATCTGCATGCGGCGGGAGATGTCCGGGTCCTTCAGATTCAGGTCGCTGCTGGCCTCGTCGATGAGGTCGATGGCCTTGTCCGGCAGGAAACGGTCCGTGATGTAACGCTCGCTGAGCAGCACCGCCTGACGGAGAATGCCCTCCGTCAGCTTCACGCCGTGGAATTCCTCGTACTTGGGAGCCAGGCCCTTCAAGATTTTGATGGAATCCTCCACCGACGGCTCGTTGACCGTCACCGGCTGGAAGCGGCGCTCCAGGGCGGCGTCCTTTTCAATGTGCTTGCGGTACTCGTTGAACGTGGTGGCGCCGATGACCTGAATCTCCCCCCGGCTCAAGGCGGGCTTGAGAATGTTGGCGGCGTTCATGCTGCCCTCGGCGTCTCCAGCCCCCACCAGGTTGTGAACCTCGTCGATCATCAGCACGATGTTGCCGATCCGTTTTACCTCGTCAATCAGGCCCTTCATCCGGCTCTCAAACTGGCCCCGGAACTGCGTGCCGGCCACCAGCGCTGTCAGGTCCAGAAGGTAGACCTCCTTTTCCCGGAGCTTGAAGGGCACATCTCCGGCGGCAATCCGCTGGGCCAGCCCCTCGGCAATGGCGGTCTTGCCCACGCCGGGCTCGCCGATGAGACAGGGGTTGTTCTTCTGGCGGCGATTCAAAATCTGGACCACCCGCTCGATCTCCTCCGTCCGGCCAATCACCGGGTCCAGCTTGCCGTCCTTGGCCTTCTGCGTCAGAGAGATGCAGTAATTCTCCAGATACTTCCGCTTGGCGTTCTTGGGGGAATCCTTCTTCTCCCTGCGCTCGCTCCGGCCCTCCTCGGCGCCCTCCTTGGAGGACTCGCCGCCGGAGAACAGACGGTTCAGGAAGGGAAAGGTGGCGGTTTTGCCCTCTTCCTCCTCCTCGCCCTCCTCTCCGCCGGGAAGGTCCTCAATGTTCTCCACGCCGTTCATGGCCTGCATCATCTCGCTGTTCAGCGTCTCCAGGTCCTCGTCGGAGATGCCCATGCGCTTCATCATGTCGTCCACCTGGGGCAGTCCCAGCTCCTTGGCGCACTTCAGGCACAGGCCCTCGTTAATGGTCTTCTCGCCGTCCAGCTTGGAAATGAATACCACGGCGACGTTCTTTTTGCATCTGGAACAAAGTGTCGGCTGCATACCTCTTAAACCTCCACGCGCCCTGGGGCGCTTTTGAATTAATATCGAACCCGAAAGGCCAACCCCCGGGTCTCCCCTTACAAACCCAGGAACGCCAGCGCGTCCAGGGGAGAGTGGGTGGTGAAAAACCGGAATATCCAGCTGCTCTCCTGTCCGTCAAAGGACATGCCCAGCAGCCGCAGAACCCATACCGCCAAAAACAGCAGCAGCGCCCCCTCCGCCAGACCGATCAGGCCGCCGCCCAACGCGTTCAGCCCATGGAGACCCGGCAGCTTCAAAACCGCGTCCAGCATCCGCACCAGCAGGTGCAGGGCGACGGTCAGCAGAGAGAAGGACAGCAGATACAATATGCCGTAGAGCACGGATTGGGCCAAACTCTCCACCACTGCCGCCGCGATCGAGGCCCCGGTTTCCCGGACGGTCTCCTGGGCGCGGCTGGAAAGCGCGTCCCGCCGGACCTGATCTACGCCCAGCAGATCCAGCAGTTCCGCCAGAGGCAGATGGCCCTCTTCCCCCGGCATTCTTCCAGAGAGCTGTTCCTGAACCGCCTCCTCCAGGCGGGACTCAATCCGCTTTTCAATCACCGGGACAATCAGCTTCGCCGCCGGTGCCGTCAGAGCTGAGGCGATCATCCCCGCCCCCGCCAGAGAAAATGCCACCACCAGCAGGCCCGCCAGCGTCCGCAGCAGCCCCTTCCAGGCCCCCAGCAGCGCAAAACCCGCCAATACCACAAGGGCGATGGCATCTATTATAACAGGTGTCGTCAAACTTTCCTACCTCTTCCCATGTAAACGTTTTGTGAACTTGCCCCTAAATTTTTGTCGCTCAAGGCAAAAACAGGCTGGCAGAGCCGGAAGACAGCAACAGCACCGAGCCGTCGGAGCGCATCAGGGCCTCCCGGGCGTCTCCCGTTCCCCGGAGCGTGGCGTAGGTCTGAAGGTCCTGGTTATAGACCGTGAGATGGTCGGCGTAGAGCACCGCCAGATACCGGCCGGAGGCGGAAATGCTCAGCACCTCCTCCCGCACGTCAATGGTTCCCAACTCCTCGCCGTCCTTGTCCACCGTGACCAGACGCCCCACGCTGCCGGAGCGGTAACGATTCAAAAGCAGCGCCGCGAAGCCTGTGCCGCCCAGGTCATACTCCCGGAGATAAGCTCCGCCGTAGGAATACGACCCGCTGATCTCCCCGCCTGGGCTCGCGAAGGTCAAAGCCGTATCGGAAACCGTAACCAGACGCCCCTCCTGCTCTCCAACGGCGGCCACCAGCCCGCCGGAAATGCTGTAGTTGGCTTTCGGCTCCTCCTCCGGCATCTCGTAGAGCACAATATTGCTGACAAACACGCCGTTTTCCTGGCCCAGGGTCACCGCCGCCAGGCGGTTCCCCAGGGTATACCCATCCAACACAAAGCGCTGGGAGGACTGAAACTCGAAGGCTGGCGCCAGCAGCTCCCGGTCATAGACGGTGACGCTGCCCTTAAATCCCCGCTTCTGGGCCGTCACGGTCAGGACGCCGTTTTTATTCAGGGCGGCGGCTATGTAGGGCTCCTCCTCCTGGGCGGTGAGCTCCAGCAAAAGCCCCGTTTGATCCAAAACATACAGCGCTGTTCCCCCCACGTCATAGGCCACGGCTCTGCCGCCGCCGACGGAGAGGGCGGGGGCCGTCATGGTCACGGAGGTGGACCAGACCTCCTCCCCCGCACTGTTAAACAGGCTCAAAGCGGCGTCCGACAGCACCACCAAACTCTCACCCAACAGGGCAAAGCGGTTTTTGGAGGCGGCGTCATAGTGATAGACCACCTCGCCGCCCACCTGCTCCGCCCGCCCATAATGGAGGTAGCGCCGGAGAACATCAAAGCCGGTGCCGTCTCGGTAGGCCGCAAACAGCACCACCAGCAGCACCGCCGCCAGCATCAGGGCAAAGCTCAGGAAGCTGCGGACAGGATGCCGTTCCTCTTTGGAATTGTCCACGGAGTTGTCCACGCGTTTCTCACTCATTCAGCCGCTCATCCTCATACCAGATTCTCGTCAGATACAGCCCGCCGGGAGGCACGGTGGGCCCCGCCAGGGTCCGGTCGCCGCTCTCCAGAATGGCGGGGATGTCCTCCGGGGCAAACTTGCCCTCGGCGGCGTACAGCACGGTGCCGGTAATGGCCCGGACCATATTGTACAAAAAGCCATCGGCGCAGACCCGGAGCTCCAACAGGTCCCCGTTCCGGGTCACGTCGCACCAATGGATGGTCCGCACGGTGGTCCTCGTCTCCGTCCCCACCGAGCGGACGGCCCGGAAATCGTGGGTCCCCACAAACATATGGGCGGCCCGGTTCAAAAAGTCCTCATCCAGCCGCTTCGGGTAAAAATAGGCCCGGTTGACATAGAAGGGATTTTTGAAGCGGGAGTTGTAAATGCGGTAAGTATACTCTTTTTTAACACAGGACCCGATGGCGTTGAAGTCCTCCCCCACCTCCACCGCCTCCCGGACGGCGATGTCCTCCGGGGTGTGGGTGTTGATGGCGTAGGGCATTCGGTCAATGGGAATCCGGCTCTCCGTCCGGAAGTTGGCCACATAGCGCTCCGCGTGGACCCCGGCATCCGTCCTTCCGCAGCCGGTGAGGTGGACCGGACCGCCGCAGACCTTCCCGATGGCCTTTTGCAGGGTCTCGCAGACAGAGGCGGCGTTTTTCTGCACCTGCCAGCCGTGATAGGCGGTGCCGTTGTAGGTGAGCTTCAAGGCGATGTTGCGCATGGCCGTCTCCTTTCCATTCAGTCCCAGGTAAGCTTGGGCCAGTCCTCCCACTCGGAACCGCCCCTCGCGACGTCCCGCTCTTCCACAGCAATCCAGTCCTGGAGCAAAAACTCATAGCCCAGGCCGTTTTCATCCCGGCAGAAGAAGGTCAGGGCCATCTGGTCCCCTGGCCGGACCTCCGTGGAGAGTTTGCCGCAGAAATAGGTGTCCAACCGGTCCCCCGGTTCCGCCGCCTGCTCCGCCGCGATTTCGCCGTTTCGCCGGAGACGGAATACGTGGTCCTTGGTCTCGGGAAGACTCTGGTAATGCCAATTAAGGAGTTTCGCACCGCACTCATAGACGGTAAAGACGTCTTTCAGATATTCCGTCTGTGTCCGCCCTCCCTGGAAGTCGCACTGAACCGGCAGCATTTCACTCGGGTCGTACACGCCGCCCAGGCTTTCCCTGCGCTGGGTCTCGCCATTTTGAACCACGACATCCAGGCCGAACTCCCCGCTCAACACCGGGAGGAACATCCTGCCTGAAAACGATCCCTTCCCGGCGCTGGCAAGGGGAATCACGCCCTCCTCCCCGGTTTCGCCCAGATAGGTCCACACCAGCTCCACTGTACTGTCCTCCCGCCACTCTCTCAGCCACACCGTGACATACAAGGCCACGCCGCGCCGCGCCATATCCAAAGCGGGAGTATAACTCCAGTCCAGGACCAGCTTGTCCGCCTCCTGTATCTGGGAATAAACCGTGGACTCCATATCCCGGATGTCGTCCATGATGGATATCCGCGCATCGGAGATCTGGCGCTCCAGCGTCTCCAGCCGCTTTCCCTGCCGGAAATTCACCGCCAGCAAAACTACGCACAGGGTCAGCGTCAAAATCGCCGCCCAGTCCCGCCCTTTCTTCCCTTCCATCAAAATCGCCTTCCTTACAGCCCGAAGGCCCGCAAAGCAATGACCCCCGCCAGGATCAGCACGCCCAAGGTCAGGGCGATATAATCCCGCCGCTCGAATTGCAGCACGTGGAGCTTCGTCCGGCCCTCGCCGCCGTGGTAGCAGCGGCACTCCATGGCCGTGGCCAGCTCGTCCGCCCGGCGGAAGGCGCTAATGAACAGAGGTACCAGAATGGGAACCAGCGCCTTCGCCTTCTCCATCAGGTTTCCGCTCTCAAAGTCCGCCCCCCGGGCCTTCTGGGCGGACATGATCTTGTCCGTCTCCTCAATCAGGGTCGGGATGAACCGCAGGGCGATGGACATAATCATGGTCAGCTCGTGGACCGGGACGTGAAAGCGCTTGAGGCCGTTCAGCAGCCGCTCCAGGCCGTCGGTGAGGCTGATGGGGCTGGTGGTGTAGGTCATGAGGAAAGTCCCCATAATCAAAAGCATGATGCGCAGAACCATAAAGGCGGCATTCCGCAGGCCCGTGTCCGTGATGTGGAACGGTCCCCAGGCCCAGAGCTCGTTCGTCCCCGGGGTAAAGAACAGATTTAAAACGCCGGTGAAGACAATGATGAACAGCACCGGCTTCAGGCCCTTCACCAGGGCCTTGAGACCGACCTTTGAAATATGGACACAGGCTGCCAGTACCAGGGCCATACAGCCATAGGCAAGGAAGCTGCCCGCAGTGAAAAGAGCCGTGATATACAGCACCACCAGCAGGATTTTCGTCCTCGGGTCCAGCTTGTGCGCCACGGTATTTCCCGGGAAATACTGGCCCAGAGTGATGTCCTTCAGCATGGGCCCCCTCCCTCCTTCAAAGACAGGAGCTGCCGCTCCAGGGCCTCCACGGTGTAGACGGCAGGGTCGATGGGAAGCCCCCGGTCCCGGAGGGCCATGGCCACCCGGGTAATCTGGGGCACATCCAGCCCGGCGGAGAGAAGTTCTTCCGCCCGGGTAAACACCTCCGCTGGAGTTCCGCTCATGAGGATATGGGCGGCTTTCAGCACCAGAATACGGTCCACGTTCTGGGCGATCTCATCCATGCTGTGGCTGACCAAAAGAATGGTGGTTCCCTTGTTCCGGTGGTACTCCCGGATGTTCGCCATCAGATTCTCCCGGCCCGCCGGGTCCAGGCCCGCCGTGGGCTCGTCCAGAACCAGAACCTTGGGCTCCATAGCCAAAACCCCCGCCAGGGCCACCCGGCGTTTCTGTCCGCCGGAGAGCTCAAAGGGGGACTTGTCCAGCTGCTCGTCCCGAAGGCCCACCAGCCGCGCCGCCTCACGGACGGCGTGGTCCAGTTCGTCTCCGGTCTTCCCCTGGTTTTTGGGGCCAAAGGAGATGTCCTTATAAACCGTCTCCTCAAAGAGCTGGTACTCCGGGTATTGAAACACCAGACCCACTTGAAAGCGGACATTTCGTATTTTTTTCGGCTCGGCCCAGATGTCCCTTCCCTCCAGCAGAATCTGTCCGGACGTAGGCTTTAAAAGGCCGTTCAGGTGTTGAATCAAGGTGGATTTCCCGGACCCGGTGTGCCCGATGATGCCCAGGAACTCACCCCGCTCCACGGCAAAGCTGACGTCCTCCACCGCGCTACGCTGAAAAGGCGTTCCGATGCCGTAGGTATGGGTCAGATTTTTGATTTCCAGGATAGGCAACGTCCATTTCCCTCCGTCACTCTTTTTTCAGCGCCGCCGCAACGGCGTCCGCGCATTTCTCCACCGTCAGCGCCTCCAGGGGCACGTCCCAGCCCCGGCCCCGCAGGCGGTCCAGCAGGTCCACGGTGTCCGGGGCCGTCAGGCCCAGGTGGCGGAGGCGGGTCACCTGGCTAAACGCCTCCTCCGGCGTGCCGTCCAGGTCCACCCGGCCGTCGTTCATCACAATAACCCGGTCCGCGTCCTCCGCCTCGTTCATGTGATGGGTAATCAGAATGACCGTGATTCCCTTTTCCTTGTTCAAGCGGTGAATGGTGGCCAGCACCTCCCGCCGCCCGATGGGGTCCAGCATGGCGGTGGCCTCGTCCAGGACGACGCAGGCAGGCTCCATGGCAATCACTCCGGCGATGGCGATGCGCTGTTTCTGCCCGCCGGAAAGCAGGTGCGGAGCGTGGGTGACAAACTCGTCCATACCCACGGCCTTCAGGGCGCTGTCCACCCGGCGGCGGATTTCCTCGGTAGGCACGCCCAGATTCTCCGGGGCGAAGGCCACGTCCTCCTCTACCACGTTGGCGACGATCTGGTTGTCCGGGTTCTGAAACACCATCCCCACCCGCTGGCGAATGGCCAGGAGCAGGTTCTGGTCCAGAGTGTCCATCCCCTCCACGAAAACCTTTCCCCCGGCGGGGAGCAGGACGGCGTTGAAGGTCTTGGCCAGGGTGGACTTCCCGGAACCGTTGTGGCCCAATATCACCACAAAGCTGCCTTTTTCAATGGTCAGGTCCACGCCCCGCAGGGCGTAGACGGGCTTTTGCCCCTCGTCCGCCGGATAGGCGAAGCGGAGGCTCTCGGTTTCAATCATCGTCGACATTGTTCACTCCTAGGTCTCAATATGAACCACAAGGGACGTCTCCGGAACCTCCTCTTCCGTTTCCAGTCCGCAAAGCACGATGCCGGCTGGCGGAAACTCCAAACCCACGTTTCCAATATCCCGCGTTCCGCCGGCGCATACAGGCGCATGTTTTTCGTCCGCTTACTCGCTGAACCACCTTCCCGTGGCTCCGCATGGCAGGGCCAGTCCCGTGGCCGTCACAGGAAGGCCCAGCTCGTCCCAGGTGCATTTCCCGCCGTACTTCTCTTTCACCAGCAGGTTCAAAAGATAGCCCAGCACCGACGGGGCCAGGCCTGTCGTATAGGAATTGATAAGCACAAACAAGGGCTTGTCCGACAGAGCCCCGGCGCAAAGCTTCACGAAGGGATACAGGTTTTCCTCCAGCTTCCAGACCTCCCCGCCGGGGCCCCGGCCATAGCTGGGCGGGTCCATGACGATGGCGTCGTAGGTCTTTCCCCGGCGGATCTCCCGCTCCACGAACTTGGCGCAGTCGTCCACAATCCAGCGGATGGGGGCCTCCCCCAAGCCGGAGAGCTTCGCGTTCTCCCGGGCCCAGGCAACCATGCCCTTGGCGGCGTCCACGTGGCAGACGCTGGCCCCGGCCCTGGCGCAGGCCACAGTGGCCCCGCCGGTGTAGGCGAAGAGGTTCAGTACCCGGACGGGCCGCCCGGCGTTCCGGATCTTCTCCGCCATAAAGTCCCAGTTCACCGCCTGTTCCGGGAAAAGCCCAGTGTGCTTGAAGTTCATGGGCTTCACCTGAAACGTCAGATTCCTGTAGCGGATTTTCCAGCTCTCCGGAAGGGCCTTTTTCTCCCAGTGTCCCCCGCCGGTGGAGGAACGGAGGTAGCGTCCTCCCGCCTTCCGCCAGGCGGGATGCTCCCGGGGCGTCTCCCAGATGGCCTGGGGGTCCGGACGGACCAGGACCTGCCGGTCCCAGCGCTCCAGACGCTCGCCGCCGCCGCAGTCCAGCAGCTCATAATCCTCCCACTTGTCCGCAATCCACATGACCGGCCCTCCCTGCTCTTCCAATACAATAAATCAGGTTATTATACCGCCCCTATGGGCATTTCGTCAACCATTCCTTGCCGGATTTGGAAAGAAGCCACAAAAAGTTTCCAATTTCAAGAAACGGCAGCGGAAAAAATCTCCTTGACATATATAGGCTTTCGATATATAATGCAGGCAACAAATAAATAGATGATCTATATAATGCTTATCGAGGAGGCCGCTTATGGAATTGGAAAAAAGCCTGGTCAGCGGAAGCATGTCCCTGCTGGTGCTGAAGCTGCTGGAGGACGGGGACCTTTACGGCTATCAAATGATCGCCGAACTGCGGCGGCGGAGCGACGACACCTTCCGCCTCCGGGCGGGGACCCTCTATCCCCTCCTCCACTCTCTGGAGGAAAAGGGCTTTGTCACCGCCTACGAGCAGACGGCGGAGTCCGGCAAGGCCCGGCGCTACTACCGCCTGACCAAACAGGGCCGGGACGCCCTCCGGGAAAAGGAAGCCGCCTGGAACGCCTATGCCCGGGCCGTGGGCCGGGTGCTGAAAGGGGGCGCGTGCCTTGCCTGAGACCATACAAGCCTACCTGGAAACAGTTCAGGAGCAAATACGCTGGAAGCGAGCCCGTCCCGTGCTGGTCCGGGAGCTGGCGCGGCACCTGGAGGACCAGCGGGACGATTTTCTCAGAGAGGGCAAATCCCCGGAGGAAGCGGAGCGGCTGGCGGTCCAGGATATGGGAGACCCGGTCGCCGTCGGAACAGAGCTGGACGCCGTCCATAGGCCAAAGCCCCAGTGGGGACTGCTGGGACTGACCATTGCGCTGGCGCTGGCGGGGGTGATTCTGCGGGCGTTCTTCTTCCGCGCCAACCCTTACGTCCGCAGTGTTTATGTAGCGGCAAAGGCCTTTGCCGCTCTGGGTCTTGGCACAGCGGCGCTGCTAGGGATGTATTTTCTGGACGTCTCCCGGCTGGTCCGGCACGCCGGGCTCATCTACATCGGCGCTCTGCTTCTGGGCATGGGGATATTCTGGGACGCTGCCCGGCAGATATCTTTTGGTATCGCCAGGTTTCCCTTCTATTTCTCCCAATCCCTTCCGATCATCTATGTGTTGGGGATATGTTCATTGCGCCGCAAAGGTTGGAAAGGATTTTTCCTTGCCATTCTTGGTAGCGTTCCCCTGGCGGTGATCGCGACGATTTATCCCAGCATGAGCAACTTGCTCCTCCTTCTCCTCAGCGGTTTTGCGCTGATGCTCCTCGCCTCCTGGGAGGACTGGTTTGGCGTTGGGCGCCGGAAGGGGCTCTGTCTGGTTCTTGCCATCGCGTTTGGTCTCCTGGCGTATCTGTTCTTCCAGGGCTATTTCGATTCCCTGATTGGAAGACTCCGAATCGCCCTCCACCCGGAGCTGGACCCGTATGGCCGGGGATTCGCCGGTCAAATGATCCGAACATTCTGGGCCGACATCTCTCCGATCCAGAACTCCCCGGGAAACTACGGCATCGGCGCGGTCTCCGGTGTTCGGGGACCCAACGGCAAAGAATGGACTCCTTTCAGCTTTGGCGCGGATTTCCTACCCGCCATAATGGCGGGGGCCTGGGGTTGGGTCCCCCTCCTGCTCCTGGTGGCGACGCTGGCGGTTCTGCTTCTCTGGCTGCTGGTGAAGGGCCTGCGGCAGAAGTATCTGCCGGGCCGCTTCGTGGTCCTGGCGGTAGTCATCACGCTGGCTGTCCAACTGTTATTCAGCGTGGCGCTGAACCTGGGCTTCGTGCTGTTTTCCGCCAGCCTGCCTCTGGTGGTGGGGAACCTCCAGACTGTTCTGGACATGGCCCTCATCGGCCTGGCCCTGTCCGTATTCCGGGGAGATTCCATCGCGCAGGAGGAATCGGAGAGCCCCCGCCAATCCCGAAAACGCCTGCGAATACGGTTTGAGTATCAATGAAACCCGTTGCCCCGTCCTATGGCGGGGCAGCGGATTTTCTCCGCTGGAAAGGATGTTAATTTTGGAAATCCGCTCCAAAATATTGACCAATGCCAGTTTTTCCTATATAATAGGCAACTGTCAACAAGGACCCCTTGCCGCGGCCCAACCGGCGGCGGCTGGTTTTTTACGTACCGTCTCGACAAGAACCGACGAAAGGAAACTGCCATGCGTCAAATTCGACTCCCCCAGCGCCTCCTCTCCGGCCTCCTGGCCGGAACCCTGCTCCTCACGCCCGCCATGGCCTTTACTGACACCAACGGCCACTGGGCGGAGGCCGCCGTCAACAAATGGAGCCAGGAATACGGCGTGCTTCAGGGCTATGAAGACGGGTCCTTCCAGCCGGACGCCTCCATCACAAGGGGCGCCTTCGCCGGTATTCTGGACCGCTTCCTGCAATTTCAGACCGCCGCTCCCCAGGGAACCTTTTCCGACACCCAGGAAAACCGCTGGGAGAGCGCTATTTTGAAGCTCAACGCCGCCGGGGTATACCTGGGCAGCGAGGGCAAGGCCCTGCCGGGGGACAGCATCACCCGCCAGCAGGCCATGACCATGGTGGCCCGGGCCTTCCAGCTTGGCGGCAGCGACGCCGCCCTCCCCTATCTCGACGAGGCACAGGTGGCCAGCTACGCCCGGCCCTACATCGCGGACCTGACCGCCCGTGGCTGGATTACCGACGCCGTGGAGGGAAGTTTCCGCCCCACGGAGCCCTTGACCCGGGCGGAGCTGGTCAACCTTCTGAACAACATGATTCAGGTTCTGATCCAAACCAACGGGACCTATTCCAGCGATGTGGAGGGCGCCCTTCTCATCAACTCCGCCGAGGGCGCGGCCCTGTCAGACATGCGCATTACCGGGGACCTTCTCATCGCTCCCGGCGTGACGGGGAGCGTGACCCTGTCCAACGTGACGGTAGAGGGAGAAATCCGCAACTTCAGCGCCGTCACCCCGCAGATCACCAATCCGCCGTCGTCGGAAACGAACAGCCAGCCTCCCTCCTCGGAGCCGCCTGCTGCTTCGGAGCAGCCCGGCACTCCCAGCTCCGGGGAAGAAATCGACTGGGGCATCGTAGTGGTGACGCCCACCCCGGCCCCTGACGTTCCCGCCACGCCCACGGACCCCGTTACCTATCCCGGCATCCAGCCCAGCGAGGTCTACACGCCCGGCGTCATGACCGGGCAAACCATTGAATACGATGGCAAACAGATTCCCGTCTATGAGGGCACCCGGCAAAACCGGCTGGCCCACGGTGATTTCGTCTGGTCCGGAAACCGGCTGGTCTACACCGGCGATCAGTTCCGTACCCGGTTCGGTATTGACGTCTCCGCCTACCAGAACCGGGCCAGCGAAAACGAAACGATTGACTGGCAGGCCGTCCGGAACGACGGCGTGGACTTCGCCATGGTCCGCGTCGGTCTTCGGGGCTACTCCTCCGGCAAGATTGCCGAAGACGCCTTTTACCGCCAGAACATCCAGGGCGCCATGGACGCCGGGATTGAAACCGGCGTATACTTCTTCGCCCAAGCCATCACCGTGGAGGAGGCCATTGAGGAGGCGGATTTCGTCATCCAGTGCCTCCAGGGCCTGCACATCAACGGTCCTGTCGCTTACGACTGGGAGATGCACGACTCTAGCTATCGGGTTTATGGCACCACGCCGGAAATGGCCACCGCCTGCGCCATTGCCTTCTGCAAACGTATCCAGGAGGCGGGTTATACGCCGATGATCTACGCCGGGACCTATGTCAGCTATATCAAGTATGATCAGGGCGCCATTGCCCCTTACCTCTGCTGGTACCCCGAATACAAGAGCAGCGAATCGGAGAAGCTCTGCCCTACTCTCTACTACCAGCCGGACTATTGGCAATTCTCCAGCAAGTGTTCCGTCGCCGGGATCGGCGGCAATGTGGACGCCAACATTCAGTTCATCCCTTACTTTTAGCGGCCCTGCCGGGCAAGACAAGTAAAGCCGGTCAAAAAAACAGGGCTTGGCACTGCGCCAAGCCCTGTTTCCTTGTCAGCTCCGGAATGGTCCCTAATGCGTTTACTTCCGCTTTACGGGGTAGCAAACCTCGGTCACGAACTCCTCAGGATTCCGGGTCTCGTGGGGGCTGACGTGGTAGATGTTGAAAAAGAGTCCGTCGAAGGCCCAGCCGTTGTCCTCCACCCAGGTGGCCACAGCCTCGTTCACAGCGGAAATCTGGTCGTAGCTTCCCCGGAAGGTGGCGGAGGCCACCTGCACCGCAGGAACGGTCTTAAACTTCACGTGCTCCGTATCAGGATAGGTCCCCACTACGTTCTTTTGGATTTCTATGTCCACGTCCTGGTCCTTAAACTCGCCGTCATAATACATGGCGGTGCAGAGTACCGGGTCTCCGTCCTGAATGTTCATCTTGGCAGTCTCCTGGCAATAGATGTGCCACAGGTCCCCTTCCCGGTCATAAGAGGAGATCACCTGCCGTACGCTGGCCACCTGCCGCTCCGGCAGGGTTTTGATGGTTACATCGTATTTCATTTTGTCTTTGTCCTTTCTCAGGCGATCCAGGGCGGTGTCCAGCAGCCGCAGCCGTCTCTGAGCCTCCTCCATAACTTCCTGGGCCTCCGCCCGGCGAAGAAGCAGACAGCGCTCCAGCGCCCCGGGAGCATCGTAGCACTCCAGCACCTCCCGAACGGCGGCGAGAGGAAAGCCCATGTCCCGGAGGGCGCGGATTCGGTTTGCAGCGGGGAGCTGGCTCTCGCTATAATAGCGGTAGCCGGTGAAGGGGTCAATGGACGCCGGGGCCAGGAGTCCAGCCTCATCATAGCGGCGCAGGGAGCGGATGCTGACTCTGGAGAGCCTGGAAAATTCGCCGATCTTCAGCATAGTTTAATCGTACCTCCACAACGTTGTGATATTTGAGCTCAAAAACAGCATAAGCCCTCCCCCGGGGGCAGAGTCAAGAGGGAATTTAAAACTTGCGCCGCGAAATCCTTTTCCATAAAATCAGGGAGGTTTGGGTCCTTTTTGACGAAGGCTGCTGGACAGCGAAGAAAATTTTCAGAAAAAATCAAGGAAAGACTTGACAACCGCCAGCTTCTCTGCTATAGTATCATTTGTCCGTTACGGATAACAGTTACGGCGGCATAGCTCAGTTGGCTAGAGCATGCGGTTCATACCCGCAGTGTCCCCGGTTCAAATCCAGGTGCCGCTACCAAATCCATGAAGCGCCGCAAGGCGCTTCATGGGCCCCTCATCAATGGCCCGTTGGTCAAGTGGTTAAGACACGGCCCTTTCACGGCTGTAACATGGGTTCGAATCCCGTACGGGTCACCACCCCATAAGACGTCGTGAAGTGCGGCGTCTTATGGGCAGGAAAATTAAATATGTATCTGGAGGCTTAGCTCAGCTGGTTAGAGCGCATGCTTCACACGCATGAGGCCACTGGTTCGAGTCCAGTAGTCTCCACCATGGACCCGCCGAAACCGTGAGGTTTTGGCGGGTTTCTTCTGCTTTTCGCAACTTTTTGTTTGTTAGTAACGTGCTAGTAACCGGGCCAACCCACAAGTTGACCCACACGGGGAAACGACTGGAAAGAACAAAAGAGCACTGGGCAGGATTTTCCTGCCCGGTGCTGACGCAGCACCAGAACACCACAACCGCAGTCCTCCCCGCACTCCCTTCTTCCTCCCAACATAAAATGGGCGGAAGGAGGGATTTTTATGGAACATCAAACCTGCCCCATTGACCGGGCCGCGCCCCGGACCTTTCCGCCCCAGCACCAGGACCGCCAGCCCGGCCTGGAATACCAGATGAACCCCCGCCCCATCTCGGAGTGCGCCCCGCCCAGCCCCAAGCTGGCCGGGCGCGTGGCCCTCATTACCGGCGGGGACAGCGGCATTGGTCGGGCAGTGGCCTACGCCTTCGTGAAGGAAGGTGCGAAAGTGGCCATCGCCTACTATAACGAGGACCAGGATGCCCAGGAGACCGCCGGACATATCCGCCAGCTGGGCGGCGAATGTCTGCTCCTGCGGGGCGATTTGCGGATTCCCGCCTTCGCCAAGAGTTGCGTGGACCAGACAGTAGAACGCTTCGGTGGATTGGATGTTTTGGTCAACAACCATGCTGTCCAGTTTATCCAGCGGAGCATTCTGGATATCTCTCAGGAACAGCTCTCCCTGGTATTCCAGAACAATGTATACTCGTTCTTTTACTTAATCCAGGCCGCCCTGCCCTACCTGCACCGAGGGAGCGCCATTATCAACACAACCTCCGTCACAGCCTACCAGGGGAACAAAAACCTGATTGACTACAGCACCACAAAAGGAGCCATCGTAGCCCTCACACGCTCTCTGGCGCTGTCCCTAGCGGAGCAAGGCATCCGAGTGAACGCCGTAGCCCCAGGTCCCATCTGGACGCCGCTGATCCCCGCATCTTACTCTGCGGAGGAGGTGCGGACCTTCGGCTCCGGCACGTCGAGGGTACCTATGCTCCGGGCGGGCCAGCCCTGTGAGGTGGCGCCCTCCTACGTGTTCCTGGCCTCGGATGACTCCAGCTACATGACCGGGCAGGTGCTTCATCCCAACGGCGGCACCATCGTGGGGGCTTAATCCAAACTTTGGGAATCTACTGCTTATACAAAACGATGTGACACCCCTTTGCATCAATTATACGCATGACGGACATTTACAAAACTTCATTCTGCTCATTGAAAAAGCCCAAATATATCCGTATTCTATACTATTCAGTTTCCTTCTGATAGCAATATTGGGGAGAAACCGTATGGCTTCCCAGCTCAAGATTATTTCCGATAAAACGAAAGCGGCTGCTCCCCTAACGAGAAAGCAGCCGCTTTGATATTTGATATTTTATTTGGTTACTTAGGTGGCGAAGATCGATCCAACAAAAAAGTAATAAATGGAGGAAGCAAGGTGGCTATGGCAGGAATAAGCACTGCCACATTCGTGCCAATCGTTTCCTTGCCACGCCAAAACACAACAGACGCGCCTATGATAGCAAGTGCATAAACTGCCCATATTTTCCAGTGCTCCAATAAAAACCCAAAGAAGTGCTTAACAGTCGGGTGGTATACATGAGGCACCCATTTTTGAATCAGCGCGTGAATCTGCTCCACTTGCTCACAAGTCAACAGATAATCACATTCCAGCAAGCATCCACGCACCTCAGGCAAAATGTCATCCATTTTTGCGTTAAGGCACATTATTTTCCTCTGTAAGGATTCCAGCTTATCGTAATTAGCGCGCTCCAATTCCACAAGCCATCCGCTGATCTCCTCTTGGCAATTATAAGAAACGAGCTCTTTTTCCAGTTCCACTAAAATGCCGCGGATGCCGCGCAATTGTTCCATCTTGGGAGTATGTTTCGGGGTGAACGTCTCCAATTCCGAAATCAAGCGGCGGAAGCGCTGGTACCGGGAATCACAAAAGATATGATTCGGCTGGTAAATCAGACGCTTTAAAACATCCAGCCGCATAGGTGGATTATCCAAACTTGGGGAAACTTTCTCCGGGCCATCCCCATCGGGTCGAGTGGGGTTCAGCACCATTGTTGCTATCCCGGTGTAGGTTGTGGTTCCATCGGACGATTCGCTGATGACAAGTCGAATCTTCCGACTGGACGGGTTATTCACAGCAAAGAGCAGCATACCGTCCCAGCAGGGATCCAGTGTTGTCGAAATATGACCAAGCCCCTGAGAAACCATTTGAACACGGGAGTAAAATGCGCCTGCCAGACGTCCGCTCAGCTTGATATACTCTCTTGTGAGAATCAAAGCGGTATCATGGCGGGGGATATCCACATAGGTCGCTTCCCTGTTGGATTTGTGTATGGCCAGCAGCCGTTTCTTCTTTACGGAGTATATAAATTCAGTCGCGGTCAGGTTGTATCCACAGCCCTTGACATTTGCGTCTTCATAGGGAACTATGACGAGACTCGGGTCCATCCGTTCTCGGATTTCCTTAATGTCCCGTCCAGTCAATTGATAGTTCTGCTCTAATTGTTTCATCTTCTCTTCCTGAACAGGCGGCATTTCTCTCTTCCTTTCCTTGATTGAACTCCATCTTTATTCACCTCACGGTCGTTCGGAAGCTGGGGCATCACATCCGCGGGAGGCTCCGGCGGCAAAACGTCCTCGTCAAGTTCATCGGCTATGCCCGATTCCTGCTGGAGATTAGGGATGGATCCATCCAGCTTGTAGCCCAGCCACATTTCCATCTCGTCTTTTTTTGGCAGCACAGGCGTATAGAGATAGGTATATGCCCGTCCCAAAGCTCCGGTAAAAAGCTCCTGGACCGGCCGCTGTTCGACCTCCCCATCACTCATGACGTGCTTAGCGGAAAGCCCAACATAAGGCTCCACATAGTATATTTTTGATATACCCATATAGCACGCCTTTTTCGAGCAGAGCTCGCACGGGCTGGAAGTTGTGAACAAATAACCGCCGCGGATGCTGGCTCCTCCCTGATCGGCCAGGTTAAGAAATGCCCGCTCCTCTCCATGCAGGGACCTGGGGTGGACTTGGTTTTTGTTGTGATCAATGCTGTTGAAAATGTCTTTGAAACAATAGGGAAGACGTTTTCCCAGCTCCGACATGATTCTCTGCGCCTGCGTCACCTGCTCCCCCATTTTCCTGAGGTGTTGTTGGAAGGTGTCGCCGTCATCGTTTTCATAGTCGCTGTAAGCGGCTGTGCTCCAGTGGCGGGAGATATCGAAAATATCCCGATAGGTGCAGGGAACTCGGCCGGGAGGCACATCGTTCCATCCAATAGAGCGAACCTGGTAATTTGCGCCCGTGAGTACAGCGCCAACCTGCCGTGAAACACAACCGGAGCTCACTTTTGCTGTTTGAGCGATCTGCATGCATCGCTCAATATCGGTTGGAAGGACCAGCCCCGGATTCATGATAAGAGAAACATAGCGGACTAAATTGCGCTTGAGCAGCAGCCGCTGCTGGTTATCAGTACGGTTGTAAATGAAAATGTCCGCCACTTCCACACATCGCTCCACATTCTGCATAACAAACGGAAGAATCGCGGAGAATCTGGCGTTCAGCTTCTCCTTAAGAGGCTGTAAGGAGTTTACTGTGAGCGCGCTATAGCTTACCGGGTCAGTTACAGACTTGTCTCCGGCAAATTTTTTGTACTCACTTAGCAGCTCGATGGTATCAATCGCCCTGATTTCGTCGGAAGTAAGCCGCTTGGGTATTCCCTCCAGGCGTGCGCGCCGCTCTTTCTCATCTGTGGAAATAGCCACAAGATAATAGCTGGAATATCGCGCTTTCAAATACATTGACTCAAAGGGATTTTTGATTGAGTCGATGACCACCATCACCCGCTGTGTCTCCCGCTCCAAAGACGTAAGGATCGCCTTGTACTTTTTATCGGAGGTCAACACATCCTTAAACTCCTTCAGTTTCTGCAGGTAGTCCCGCAGCACCTTCAGGCACAAATTGATTCGCTTCGCAATGGTCAAAAATCCGTCCTCTTGGATTGTTTTTGACACACTGTCTCCGTATACGATGGGCCTTCCCCAAGTCCGCAGGTTGATTCCGATATCCTGCATGATAATCGTCGGCAAACCGCGGCGGACCTGCCTGATTTCCTCCCAAAGCTCCTTGGACGCCTCCGGCAGAGCGCGGTAAACATAGTCGTAAAGTAGCCAATAGATTAAGTCATTATCCATGGGGCGCATACTTTTCCGGTTTTGCTCATAGGCCGCCAACAGCCTTTGCATATTTCGAAGGCTTATGACAAACTGGCATTGTCCTTCCCTGAAGTCATATTCAAATTGAAATTCGTTATCATTTGAAAGCCGAAAAGCATATGGCGCTTCTTTTTGGGTACGTCTAAGCAGCTCCCCTTCCGTCAGGGGCTTTTTGCTCATAAAGAGCTTTTGCCAGCCCTGCCCCTCTGTTAAAAAGCCAAATAGCTTTTCCTGGATCTGCTCGGCGGACTTTCCATAATCCACTTTCAGCTTCTCAATAAAATATGCCGGAACCGTAAATCTCATATTTGTGTTATAAAACTTATCAAACGCCTTTTGGATGTGATCCATTCCGTTCTGAATAATAGGGGGATCCTCTGAAAACAAGCTGCGCAGATAATCCTTTGTGAAGACGTCCGGTTCCTGTTCCTCCAGCAGATAACCGGTCATGAGGCTGCTGGTTTTGATTCGATAAAAAGGGACCCAATTCTTTTCAGCGTAATTATAAATGATTAACTTCTCCGCGTCCTGAACAGATCCCCCCGGTGCTGCTGAGGGCGGCGGCAGATTCAAGTCGGAAAAGTTTTTGCCCAAGATATTTGCCGCTTCTGTACATCCAGAGCCTGTCCGGCCACAAAGGCCCAGCACCACAAAGCTTTTCATAGAATCAAATAAACTTTTCGCTACGCTATAGCTGGTGGGATTTATCAAGGCAATTCCCCTCTTTCCATTTTTTCTCATAGGCTTTTTATTTATTATAGCACATCGAATCTTAATTTCCACAGTATCCGACATTTTCTTTATCGGAAGCCCACATAAACCTGTGATCTATTTCACAGAGGCCTTCAAACAAGCAGGCATACCCCACCTTTATTTATAGCGCCGCAATTTCTTGGCCACCCATATATCTGTCTTCTGTACCCTTTTCTCAACACAAGACACAGAAACCCTGAAACCACAATGGTCTCGAAGTCCTCTCTTGTTTTCGACTCCTTTCATTTGTCAGTAACGTGTTAGTAAACGGAGCAATCCACAAGTCGGCCCACACGGGAAAAGCACCGGACAGGTTTTCCTGTCCGGTGCTGCCCATTTGGTGCTTCTCCCCTTCTCACATTTGGCCGCTGATCACCGCTCCAATGGTGTCTGCCGCATCCTGTTTCATTTATGCCGTGGCGTGGGTGTAGGTGTTTAGTGTGAAACCCGCTGAGTAATGTCCAAGAGCACCGGAGAGGGTCTTTACATCTACGCCATTTTTCAAGGACAGCGTCGCGAACAGATGCCTCATATCATGAAACCGAACATGTTCTGCGCCAATCGCTTTCAGAATTTTGTCGTGGGTACGGCGGAAGGCGTCTGGATCATACATTGTTCCGGTTTTTGGCGACGGGAACATATACGGATTACCCGGATGCTTCTGGTGTTCCTCAATCAGGAGATCAACTGCTTGCTGAGGAATTGCCAGCGTCCGGACGGAGTTCTGCGTCTTCGGTGGGCTGACTACCAGTTCCCCTTCGATACGGTTCACCTGCTTTGTAACAGAAATTGTTCGGGCCTCGGAATCCAAGTCCGTCCAAAGGAGAGCCAGTAGCTCTCCTCTTCTCAAGCCTGTTGTCAGTTCCAGATAGAAGGCTGCCAGCAGTCCCCGGCGCTCCGCCTCCGCCAGATACATGCCGATCTTCTCCTGCGGCAGTATACGCATTTCCTTTTTCTCCAACTTCGGCAGTTTGCAGCCCTGAGCAGGATTGGCTAAAATCAAGCGTTCCGCAACTGCTTGGTCTAGGCAATTGCTCAGCAACGTATGGACGCCTCGAACCACCCGAGGGCTGAGGCTCCTATCTTTCAGGTCAGGATATCCCTTGCGCTGAACTCGTCCATTCTTTTGGAGGTTGTTGTAAAACCGCTGGATTTGAATGGTCGTCAGCTTGTCCAGCATGATCTTGCCAATGCCGGGGACGATATGGTTCTCAATATAATTTGTGTAGTATTCCCGTGTGTTTGGCCGGATACGAGGATCGGCGTAAACCTCATACCATGTTCGCACCCACGATGCCACCGTGTAATTCCCGGCCTTAGAGATATCCAGACGCTGGCCCTCAGCAATAGCCACCTTCAGCTTCTCCTTGACCTCCGTCTGGGTTTTGCCCAGGACGTTTTTGATAATCCGCTTGCCCGATTCGGGATCATAGCCAGCGGTGTAGCGCCCTTCCCAGCGTCCATCCTTACGCTTGCGAATGTTCCCTTCGCCGTTCGCTCTACGCTTCGCCACGATGATCCCTCCTTTCTTCTGCCCGATCTTCTTCATCTCTGGCGAAGGAGTAGGGCGTTAGCTCCCCGGCGATCCCGAGGGCCAGTTGGAACCCTGACACAAAACTCGCCAGCGTGGTTTCCTCCAGCAGAGCCGCTTGCAGATCCACCAGCCCGAGGATTCGCCTTTGGTCCTCTTTGCTTACCCGTTCCGAAAGACTCTGCCAGCCTTTTTCAACCTCCTTCTGCAATGCCATATCCGGCTCCGAAAAAAATCTCTGGCGCAGAGCTCTCATGTATTCGTACTCCATGTATGCCACCTCCTGTCAGCGACACACATTACCATCTGCTGGCCTCAATATCCAGCGGCTTTCTCCGAGTTATCAGAAAGTTCAAATTTGTATTTCGAACTTTTGGTGCCAGTTGCGTACTCTTTGTTTATAGCGGATCAGATTTTGAACTCGCTACATGGACATCGACGGGCCCCGGTAGTCCTCATGATCGTCCGCCTTATGCCCTATCGCAATCTTCTTCTCACGGATTCTCCTCATGAGCTTACTCTCCACATGACCGCTTGCTGGATTGGGCGGCGGAAGCGTCTCCCAGAAAATGTTGCTCATGTGGTGGAGGAGCCTTACAGTACAGAGAAGAACAGACGGGTCACGTTGACGATGGTCCAGAAAGAACTGAGCGTACTTGTTGCCTTGAGCGGCAGACTGCGTCAACCAATACTCCCCCACTTCTTGATCTTGTTCCACCTCCTTTCCCTGAAGATATAGCTTGCCGAGGACATACTGAGCGTATGGGTTTCCAGTCTCAGCAGACTGCGGCTGTCATCGCCAGTGATAAAATGAAAAAAAACGCCGAGGAAAAAATGTAGTTTAGTGGCGGAGGTGAAGGGAAAAAGATAGACTCCCAATCAGGGCGAAAAAGAGCCCGGAAAGGGAGT
>Ga0073908_1002184_pt1 | contig 24489 bp, 15 predicted proteins | sample MucameincwithD2O_FD_65484 | JGI IMG/M metagenome (GOLD analysis project Ga0073908, IMG submission 65484) | Mouse cecum microbial communities from Vienna, Austria - Mucus amended microcosms incubated with D2O | ecosystem: Host-associated > Mammals > Digestive system > Large intestine > Cecum...
ACCGCGTCTGTCGTTCTTCTGGGCCATCGGCATGAACCACTTCATGGAGATCGCCAAGATGCGCGCAGCCCGCATGCTGTGGGCCAAGATCGTCAAGCAGTTCGAACCCAAGAACCCCAAGTCGCTGGCCCTGCGCACCCACTCGCAGACCTCGGGCTGGTCGCTCACCGAGCAGGATCCGTTCAACAACGTGGCCCGCACCGCCATCGAGGCCATGGGCGCCGCCCTGGGACACACCCAGTCGCTGCACACCAACGCCCTGGACGAGGCGATCGCCCTGCCGACCGACTTCTCGGCCCGCATCGCCCGCAACACCCAGATCTACATCCAGGAGGAGACCAACGTATGCCGCGAGATCGACCCGTGGGCAGGCTCCTACTACGTGGAGTCGCTCACCGACGAGATCGCCCGCAAGGCGTGGGAGCGCATCCAGGAGATCGAGGAGCTGGGCGGCATGGCCAAGGCCATCGAGACCGGCATCCCCAAGATGCGCATCGAGGAGGCTGCGGCCCGCAAGCAGGCCCGCATCGACTCGGGTGCCGAGAAGATCATCGGCGTCAACGAGTACCGCCTGGAGAAGGAGGCCCCGATCGACATCCTGGCCGTCGACAACACGGCCGTGCGCGAGAGCCAGATCAAGCGTCTCGAGGAGCTGCGCGCCTCGCGCGACGAGGCGGCCGTGAAGCGTGCGCTGGAGGCCATCACCGAGTGCGTGCGCACCAAGCAGGGCAACCTGCTGGCGCTGGCCGTCGAGGCTGCGAAGGTCCGCGCGTCGCTGGGCGAGATCTCCGACGCCTGCGAGGCCGTCGTAGGCCGTTACAAGGCAGTTATCCGTTCCATCTCAGGTGTTTACAGTTCGGAAGTGAAAAACGATACGCAGTTCGCGCACGCCAAGGAGCTCTGCGCCGAGTTCGCCAAGAAGGAGGGCCGTCAGCCCCGCATCATGATCGCTAAGCTGGGCCAGGACGGCCACGACCGCGGCGCCAAGGTCGTCGCGACGGGTTATGCCGACATCGGCTTCGACGTCGACATGGGTCCGCTGTTCCAGACCCCCGAGGAGGCCGCCAAGCAGGCCGTCGAGAACGACGTGCACGTGGTGGGCGTATCGTCGCTCGCCGCCGGCCACCTCACGCTCGTGCCGCAGATCATCGCCGAGCTCAAGAAGCTGGGCCGCGAGGACATCATCGTCATCGTCGGCGGCGTGATCCCCGCACAGGACTACGACGAGCTCTACCGCGACGGTGCCGCCGCCATCTTCGGCCCCGGCACGCCGATCGCCACGGCAGCCATCAAGATGCTCGAGATCCTGCTCGAGGAGTAGGCTCCCGCTCACGCCTTTTCAGAATAGCGCCCGAATCTCGGGCGCTATTCTTTTTTGCGACTGCTGGCCGGTCTTCTTTTTTCATATAGTTCGACCTCTGTTTTCGGCCCGCAGCCTGCGGCGAAGCGAACGAGCGAGCGAGGGCGAAGCGCGGGCCTCCGCCGCCGGAGGCTGCGGCCCGAAAGGGGTGGCGCGACCGCTCCGGCAGGCCGATAGCAGCTACTCGAACCCCACGACCTCGGGGCGCGAGGGGCGGTAGCGCTGCTCGTCGAGGCGGCGCGAGTTGGAGACGCGCAGGTAGTCGCTGCCGGCCCAGCCGCCCTTGCCCACGGCAAGACCCAGGCGGATCTGCACGGTGTTGAAGATCAGCCGCTCGTTGCGCAGGCGGATGCCGATGCCGAAGGTGGTGAAGAAGCTGTTCTTGAAGAGGTTGGGCGAGAAGCCGATGGTGCCGAAGTCGGCGAATCCGAACAGCGCGATGCGGAAGCCCAGGGGCTGGTAGGGGGTGAAGAGCACCGTCTCGGTGTTGAGCACGGCGCGCGTGGTGCCCGTGCGCCGCTCGTCGAGGGCCTGGAGGCCGTTTTCGCGCGTGAAGACCAGCACCTCGTCGGCGCCCGAGGCGCGGTTCCACCCCTGCGTGTAGTCGATGCCGAGGAACTGGCGCACGCGGCTGCGCCGCAGCAGGTAGAGGTTGGAGAACCAGCGCAGGTCGACATTGACGGCGCTGCGGCGCCACATGCCCGAGCGCAGGTCGATGTGGCTGCCCAGCGTGAAGCCCGCCATGAAGTAGCCGTGGGGGCGGAAGCCGCCGGTGCTGTAGTGGAGCCCCAGGTAGAGCTCGTCGTTGAACTCGCCCCACGAGCGACCGGCCGTGAGCTCGGCCCGGTAGCCCGTGGCCAGGTACTCGCGCGTGCCGAAGCCGTAGACCATGTTGGCCGTGTAGAACTTCTCGCGGTAGAGACCCGCGGAGAGCAGCACCAGGTCGCGGTCGTGGAGCGCGGGGTGGAGGTCGGGGGCCACCTCGGGGCGGAGGCCGACGCGCGCGTAGTTGTAGCGCGCCGTGAGGAAGAGGCTCGACCGCGCGGAGCGGAGGTAGCGCGAGTAGCCGCCCCACAGGTCGAGGTTGCGGGCCTTGACCAGCAGCTGCGTGTCGGCCTCGACGAAGCGGTGCTTCGACTTGATGTCGCCGTAGGTGATGCCCACCTCGTAGTCGGTGGGGCGGAGGAACTCCTTGCGCAGCCCCAGGCAGAGCTCCGAGTCGTAGAAGTCGCGCCCGGCCGAAAAGTCGGCCGTGAAGAAGCTCCCCAGCAGGTTGGGGAGCTCGTATTCGAAGATGTTGCCCCCGTAGGAGAAGTCGCCGCGGTCGAAGTGGGTCTTCACGCGGAAGAGGTTGCCCGTGCCCAGCAGGTTGGCGTCGTAGAGCCCCACCATGGTGCGCCCCTCGCCGTGCAGCGCGCCGTCGACGGTGACCGACCAGCTGTCGCGCGTGCGGATCGTGAGGTCGACGCGCATGGAGTCGAGCGAGTCGCGCCGCACCTCGATGTCGACGTCGGAGAGGTAGGCGCGCGAGCGCAGCAGCTGCTTGTTGCGCACGACCAGCTGGGGGTCGAACCTATCGCCCGGCCCGAAGAGCAGGTCGCGGCGGATGACCCGCTCGCGCGTGAGGACGTGGATGCGGTCGCCGGCCCGCTCGAACCAGTTGCCGCCCGGCCCGAAGATGGGGGCGCGGACGATGCGGATCTCGCCCACGGTGGCGCCGGCGAAGCGCTCGAGCGCGCGGCTCTCGTCGACGACGCGCCCCGTGAGCGTGTCGACGACCGGGCGGCGGAAGAGCATGCGATAGAGCAGGCGCGGCACGGCGCGGCGGCTGGTCTTGGTGCGGATGCTGTCGTAGAGGCGTCGGTTGCGCTCGCTGGTGGCGATGTCGAGATTGTCGCGCGCCACGGTGGACGACTGGCGCGTGCGCACGGTGTCGAGCAGCGGGTGGGAGTGCCGCACGGCCGGGTGCGCCGGGTGCAGCCCGCCCGTGACGAGCAGGGCGAGAAACACCGTGAAGAGCAGGCAGAGCGGACGGTTCATGGCTGTGGCGGCGTGTTTCGGTTCGTAAACAGCGATCCCGCCCCTGCCGGGACGGGATCGGTGGTCGTGCGGCGCCGACGGCCGGCATGCGGCGTCGGCGACAGGGTTACTTGCGCGCCTCCTTGGCTTCGATGCACTCGGTGGCGTGGGGGACCTTCTGGAGGCGCTCCTTGGGGATGAGCCTGCCGGTGGTCTTGCAGATGCCGTAGGTCTTGTTCTCGATGCGCACCAGAGCCATCTCGAGGTTGCGGATGAACTTGAGCTGGTGGGCGGCCAGACGGCCGCTCTCCTCCTTGGAGAGGGTGGCTGCACCCTCCTCGAGGACCTTGAACGTCGGCGATGTATCCTCCGTGTCGTTGTCGGCCGTGTGGGTGATCGTGGCGCGCAACAGGTCGTAGTCGGCGCGCGCGTTCTCCAGCTTCTGGAGGATCAACTGCCGGAACTCCGCGAGCTCGGCGTCGCTGTATCGGGTTTTCTCGTCTGCCATGGTCGTTCGTCGATAAGGGTTTACGTAAAATTAAACATATTTCCCCATAATAACAAATTTTCGGCGGAAATATTGTCTTTCCCCTGCTCAGACGCGCGTCAGGGCGATGCGCAGCGACTCGTCGTCGACCTCGCACTCGGCGACCGTCTCGCCCGCGGGGGCGTCGGCCGTCGCGACCTCCACCGCCAGCGTCTGCTGGGCGATGTAGTCGGCGTGGCGCTCCACGGCGTCGGCGACGGCGGCCTTGCGCTCGATCGCGACGCGGATGCGGTCGGTGACCTCGAATCCCGAATCCTTGCGGAGGTTCTGGATGCGGTTGATCAATTCGCGTGCCACACCCTCGGCGCGCAGCTCGTCGGTGAGCGTGATGTCGAGCGCCACGGTGAGCTTGCCCTCCGACGCCACGAGCCACCCGGGCATGTCCTCCGACGCGATCTCGAAGTCGGCGGGCGTGACCGTGAGGCGCTCGCCGCCGATCTCCAGCGTGCTCTCCTCCGCAGCCTCGATGCGGGCGATGTCCTCCTGCGTGAACGTGGCCACCAGGGCGGCGATCTGCTTCATCTGCTTGCCGTAGCGCGGGCCCAGGGTCTTGAAGTTGGGCTTGATGCGCTTGGTGATGATGCCCGTGGTGTCGGCGATGAGCTCCACCTGCTTGACGTTGACCTCGCCGGCGATGAGCTCGCTCACGGCCCGCAGCTCCTCGCCCGTCGCGGGGTCGAGCACCGGGATGAGGATCTTCTGCAGCGGCTGGCGCACCTTGATCGAGACCTTGCGGCGCAGGGCCAGCACCAGCGAGGTGACGCGCTGCGCCAGGGCCATGCGCTCCTCCAGACGGGCGTCGATCGCCTTCGCGTCGCATGCGGGGAACGCGGCCAGGTGGACCGACTCGTCGGCGTGGCGGCCGCTCACGGCGTTCAGGTCGCAGAAGATGCGGTCGGAGATGAACGGCGCGAAGGGGGCCGCGATCTGCGCGACGGTCTCCAGACAGGTGTAGAGCGTCTGGTAGGCCGAGAGTTTGTCGGCGGTCATCTCGCCGCCCCAGAAGCGCTTGCGGTTCAGGCGCACGTACCAGTTGGAGAGGTTCTCGCCCACGAACTCCTGGATGGCGCGGGCCGCGGGGGTGGGGTCGTACTCCTCCAGGCAGCGCGTGACGTCGCGCACGAGCGAGTGGAGCAGCGAGAGGATCCAGCGGTCGATCTCGGGGCGCTCGGCGAGCGGAATCTCGGCCTCGCGGCCGGTGAAGCCGTCGACGTTGGCGTAGAGGGCGAAGAAGGAGTAGGTGTTGTAGAGCGTGCCGAAGAACTTGCGGCGCACCTCGTCGACACCCTCGCGGTCGAACTTGAGGTTGTCCCACGGCTGGGAGTTGGAGATCATGTACCAGCGCGTGGCGTCGGCGCCGTAGGCGGAGAGCACCTCGAACGGGTCGACGGCGTTGCCCAGACGCTTCGACATCTTGTTGCCGTTCTTGTCGAGCACCAGACCGTTGGAGATGATGTTGCGGAAGGCCACCGAGTCGAAGAGCATCGAGGCGATGGCGTGCAGCGTGAAGAACCAGCCGCGCGTCTGGTCGACGCCCTCGGCGATGAAGTCGGCGGGGTAGATCCGATCGAAGCCCTCCTTGTTCTCGAAGGGGTAGTGGACCTGCGCGTAGGGCATGGCGCCCGAGTCGAACCACACGTCGATCAGATCGGCCTCGCGCCGCATGGGCTCGCCCTTGGACGAGGTGAGGACGATGCGGTCGACGAAGGGGCGGTGCAGGTCGACGCGCTCGGTCGAGTAGTTCTCTTCCGACATGTCGCCCACGACGAAATCCTTATAGGGGTTCTCGGTCATGTGGCCCGCGGCGATCGAGCGCTCGATCTCGGCCATGAGCTCCTCGATCGAGCCGATGCACTTGAGCTCCGAGCGGTCCTCCGTGGCCCAGATCGGCAGCGGCGTGCCCCAGAAGCGCGAGCGCGAGAGGTTCCAGTCGTTGAGGTTCTCGAGCCACTTGCCGAAGCGTCCCGTGCCGGTCGACTCGGGCTTCCAGCGGATCGTGCGGTTGAGCTCGATCATCCGCTCCTTGCAGGCTGTCGAGCGGATGAACCACGAGTCGAGCGGGTAGTAGAGCACCGGCTTGTCGGTGCGCCAGCAGTGGGGGTAGTTGTGGACGTGCTTCTCGATGCGGAATGCCTTGCCCGCGGCCTTGAGCTTCATGCAGATGTATACGTCGAGCGACTCGGCCGCAGCGGCGGCCTGCTCGTCGTAGCGGCCGTCGACGGTGAACTGCGGGTCGTAGGCGTTCTTGACCCAGCGGCCGGCGTAGTCGGCGTATTCCGAAACGACGCATGCCGCGGCGAAGCGCTCGTCGAGCTCTTCCCAAAGGTAGAACTTGCCCGTGAGGTCGACCATCGGGCGCGTCTGGCCCCGCTTGTCGATCATGAAGAGCGACGGGATGCCTGCGGCGCGCGCCACGAAAGCGTCGTCGGCGCCGAACGTCGGGGCGATGTGGACGATACCCGTACCGTCCTCGGTCGTCACGTAGTCGCCCGCGATGACGCGGAAAGCCTTATCGGAGGCGTCGCACCACTCGCCGCGCTCGTCCGTCTCGACGGGCTTGACCCACGGCAGCAGCTGCTCGTAGGTCATGCCCACGAGCTCCGAGCCCTTGTAGCGGCCCACCACCTCGTAGGGCACCAGTTTGTCTCCCGGCTCGTAGGCGTCGAGCGCGAGCCCCTCGGCCTTCTTGTTGAAGTGGGCGTGGAGCAGCGCCTCGGCCACCACGACCGTGGTCTTCTCGCCTGTGTAGGGGTTGTAGGTGCGCACGGCCGCGTAGTCGATCTTCGGACCCACGCACAGCGCCGTGTTCGAGGGGAGCGTCCACGGCGTGGTGGTCCACGCCAGAAACGCGGGGGTGCCCCAGCCCTCCATCTCGGCCTTGGGCGAGAGGATGCGGAACTGCGCCACGACGGTCGTGTCCTTCACGTCGCGGTAGCAGCCCGGCTGGTTCAGCTCGTGCGTCGAGAGGCCCGTGCCGGCGGCCGGCGAGTAGGGCTGGATGGTGTAGCCCTTGTAGAGCAGCCCCTTGTCGAAGAGCTGCTTGAGCAGCCACCAGAGCGTCTCGATGTATTTGTTGTCGTAGGTGACGTAGGGGTGCTGCATGTCGACCCAGTAGCCCATCTTGCGCGTGAGCTCCTCCCACACGCCCGTGAACTCCATGACGGCCTCGCGGCAGGTGCGGTTGTACTGCTCGATCGAGATCGTGCGGCCGATGTCCTCCTTGGTGATGCCCAGCTTCTTCTCCACGCCCAGCTCGACGGGCAGGCCGTGGGTGTCCCAGCCCGCCTTGCGGTGGACCAGATAGCCCTGCTGGGTCTTGTAGCGGCAGAAGACGTCCTTGATCGTGCGGGCCATGACGTGGTGGATGCCCGGCATGCCGTTGGCCGACGGGGGCCCTTCGTAGAAGACGAACGTGGGGTGACCCTCGCGCGTGGTGACGCTCTTGCGGAAGGTGTCGCGGGCGTCCCATTCGGCGAGGACCTCGGCGGCGATGCCCGCCAGATCGAGTCCTTTGTACTCCTTGAACTTCATGGTATGGGGTGTTTTGCTTGGCAAAGTTATGAAAAAGTCGGGAAAATCAATGCGTCGCGGCCGGCGCCTCCTCGTGCGGCAGGTCGATCCAGAAGCACGAACCGCCGCCCGGCGTCGACTCGCAGCCCGCCCGGCCGCCCAGCTGCTCGGCGATCGTGCGGCAGATCGGCAGGCCGAGGCCCGTGCCCTGCGTGAAGGTGTCGACCTTGTAGAAGCGCTCGAAAACGTGCTCCAGGGCGTCGGGCGCGATGCCGATGCCCGTGTCGCGCACCCAGAAGCGGATGAGGCTGCCGCGCCGGTCGAAGCCCACCGTGACCGAACCCTCGGAGGTGAACTTCAGTGCGTTGCGCGTGTAGTTGACCAGCACCTGAAGCACGCCCTGGCGGTAGGAGCGGATGGGCGTCGGGGGCAGGTCGTCGGCCGTGCGCAGCTCCACGCCGCTGCGCGTCTGCAGGCGCAGGCTCTCGACCACCTCGCGGCAGCAGACCGCCGCGTCGAAGTCCGTGAGCGTGATTTCGGTGCGCCCCGACTCGATGCGCGCCAGGTCCAGCACGTCGGAGATGATCTGCAGCAGCAGGTCGTTGTTGTGGAGGATGATCCGGCCGTATTCGCGGCGCGCGTCGGGGTCCTCCTCGTCGGCCAGCAGCTCCGAGAAGCCCACGATGGCGTTGAGCGGCGTGCGGATCTCGTGGCTCATGTTGGCCAGGAAGGCCGACTTGAGCTTGTTGGCCTCCTCGGCGCGCTCCTTGGCCGAGATGAGCACCTGCTCGGCCTCCTTCATGCGTGTGATGTCGTAGTTGATCGTCTGCAGGTCGATGACCCCCTCCTCGGGGCGGTAGTCGCGGCAGAGCAGGTGGGAGGAGATCCAGCGCATCGACCCGTCGTCGTGGAGGATGCGGCAGGTGAGGCTGCGCGAGCGCAGGCGCCCCTCGCGCAGTGCGTCGAGCGTCAGCAGCATCTCCTGCCGGTCGTCGGGGTGCATGTGGCTGAAACGGCCCAGCACCTCGCCCACGGGCGTCGCGGGCGGCTCGCCGTAGTTGCGCAGCCACACCTCCTGGGCGTAGCCGCGCAGCGTGCAGAGGTTGTAGCCGGCGTAGCCCACCTGGGCATAGTCCGAGATCATGCGGAAGGCCGTCTCGAACTCGGCCAGGCGGTTCTGCGTGCGGCGCAGCTCCGAGTTGTCGATGTTGATCTGGAGGTAGTGGGTCACCTCGCCCCGGTTGTCGTAGAGGCAGCGGATGCGCGCCGTCCAGTCGAAGCTCCCGTGCCGCGTGGTGGGCATGTAGCCCCGCGCCTTCTCGAAGTCGTAGAGCGCCGCGAAGTCGATCTCCTCGCCGCGGCGCAGGCTCGCGCGGGTCTGCGCCGTGAAGTTGGGGTTGTCGAAGATGCTCTTGCCCGCCAGCTCCTCCTGCGAGGCGACGCCCAGCATCTCCAGGTCGCAGCTGTTGACGTCGACCAGGCGGCCGCGGTGGTCGTAGATCTCCACGCCGATCGGGGCGTTCTGGATGATATTGCGCAGCAGCTTCTCCTGCTCGTCGAGGGCTCGGAGGGCGCGCGTCGTGTCGGTGAGGTCGAGCAGCAGCAGGACGATCTCGGTGGGGTCGTCGGGGGTGTTGTAGAGGAAGCAGCGCAGGAAGCGGTCGGTCCAGTGGGCGTACCACTCGTCGGTGGAGTAGCTCCCCAGGCCGATCGACGAGAGCGTGCGCAGGTATTCGTTCAGGCGGTTCAGGCCCAGCTCGCCCGCCGAGCGGCCCACGTGGCGCGGCGTGAGGTCGAGCAGCTCCTGCGCCGTGCGGTTGATCGTCAGGAAAACGAAGTCGACCGGCCGCCCGTCGTGCTCGTAGAGCAGGCGCAGGCGGATGTAGCCGATCGGCAGGCGGTCGAGCACCTGCTCGTGGTGGCGCACCTGGCGCCGGAGCGCGTGGTTGCAGCTGTCGATCGAGAGGCGGTCGGCCTCCTCGCGGTTGTGCGTGGAGACCTGCTGGGCGTAGCCGAAGAGGCGGATGCCGCGCTGCGGGTCGCTCAGCCGCCCGACCAGCTGGAGGTGGAGCCAGATTTCGCTGCCGTCGGCCTCCGTGAAGGGGCAGGTCATGTCGAAGCGGTTCTCCTGCTTCAGGGCCAGGAACTGCGTGCGCAGCGCCGCGGCGAAGTCGGGGTGCGCGCGGCCGAGCCATGCGTCGAGGGGGAGCCGCTGCGCCGTGCCCAGGCGCGCGGCGAGGTTCTCGCTCAGGTAGGCGGTGCCGGCGTTCAGGTCGGCTTTCCACCACCCGATGCGGGCGGCGGTGAAGATGTCCTGCAACGATTGCAGGTCGGGGTCGCTGTCGGAAAACATGGCGCGAAGAGGTTAGTCGAACGACTGCATTTCGATGAGCTTGGCGTAGATGCCCCCGAGGGCCATCAGCTCGGCGTGGGTGCCCTGCTCCGCCACGCGCCCGCGGTCGATGACCACGATGCGGTCGGCGTTGTGGATGGTCGACAGACGGTGGGCGATGACCACCGACGTGCGCCCCTCCAGCAGCTTGCCCAGCGCCTCCTGCACCAGCTTCTCGCTCTCGGTGTCGAGGGCCGAGGTGGCCTCGTCGAGAATCAGGATCTCGGGGTTCTTGAGCACGGCGCGGGCGATCGAAAGGCGCTGGCGCTGGCCTCCCGAGAGCTTGACGCCGCGGTCGCCGATGTTGGTCGCGTAGCCCTCGGGGCAGTCGCGGATGAACGTGTCGGCGTTGGCGATGCGCGCCGCCTCGACGATCTCGTCGCGGGTGGCCGAGGGGCGGCCCATCGAGAGGTTGTGCTCGATCGTGTCGTTGAACAGCACCGTCTCCTGCGAGACGATGCTCATGTGGTCGCGCAGGCTCTCCTGCGTGTAGGCGCCCAGCGGCACCCCGTCGATGAGGATCTCGCCCGCCGTGGGGTCGTAGAAGCGCGGGAGCAGCTCGCCCAGGGTCGACTTGCCGCCGCCCGAGGGGCCCACCAGGGCCACCGTCTGGCCCCGCTCGATGGCGAACGAGATGCCGCGGATCACCTCGCGGCTCTCGTCGTAGGAGAAGTGCACGTCGCGGAACTCGATGCGCTGCTTCAGACCGGTGAAGGGGCGGGCGTCGGCGCGGTCCTCGATCTGGCTGCGGGCGTCGATGATCGAGAAGATGCGCTCGCCGGCGGCGATGCCCTGGTTGATGTTGGCGAACTGGTCGATGAAGGTGCGCACCGGGCGCGTGATCTGCGAGAACATGGCGATGAAGGCGATGAACCCCTCGGGGCTCAGCCTGCCGTTCATCACCAGCGAGCCGCCGAAGACCAGGATCACGCCCACGGCCGAGATGCCCAGGAACTCGCTCATGGGCGAGGCCAGCTGCTGGCGCCGCGCCATGGAGAGCATCAGGCGCGAGAGGTCGGCGTTCAGCGCCGCGAACTTGCGGCGGATGTAGCCCGAGGCGTTGTAGCTCTTGATGATCTTGATGCCGCCGAGCGTCTCGTCGAGCGTCGAGACCAGCTCGCCCATGCGCTCCTGGCTCGTGCGCGCGGGGTGGCGCAGGCGCTTGACGATGCTGCCGATGATGAGCGCCACGACGGGCAGGAACAGCACCGAGAAGAGGGCCAGCTCCCACGAGATGGCGATCATCATCACCGTGTAGCCCAGGATGAGGAAGGGTTCGCGGAAGGCCACCTGCAACGTGTTGGTGATGCAGAACTGCACGACGTTGACGTCCGACGTGAGCTTCGAGATGACGTCGCCCTTGCGCTGGTCCGAGAAGTAGCCCGCGTGCATGTCGACCACGCGCGAGAACATCTCGTCGCGCATGCGCTGCAGCGTCCGCGTGCGCATCGTCTCGACGGTCCAGGCACCCAGGTAGCGGAACAGGTTGCTCAGGAAGCTCACGGCGACGGTCACAGCGGCGAGCAGCAGCAGCACGTTCTCGGGACGGTACTGGTCGAAGAGGCGGAAGTAGGCGTAGTCGAAGAGCGAGGCGAGGTATTGGGCGTCGAGCGTCAGCGCCGGGAGCGTCGTGACGGGCTCGTGGGTGAACTCGGGGTTGAACATCGTGCTCAGGATGGGCATGATGAGCAGGAACGTCAGCGAGTTGAAGAGCGCGTAGAGGAGCGAGTAGACGAAGTAGGGTATGGCGTATCGGGCCAGGGGCCGGGCGAAGCCCAGGAGCCGCAGGTAGGTGTTGAACATGCCGGAGCGCAATTGGTTATCCGTGCAAAGATAAGAATAAGCGAGGGCAAAAGCAAATATACTTGCTTTTGCCGGGCAGGAGTATCTTGCACGAAGTCGAAGATAAGAAAAACCTGCGAAAAGTCGGCGAAATTCCGGCGAAAAGCGGTGCGGCGGGACCCGGCGGCGTGTGGTCGGGGCCGCGTATGGTCGGGGCCGCGGACTGCCGGCGGATGGGGCGGGCCGGCGGTTGTGGTCGAGGCGGGGGGGGGCCGAAGGGTTGCGGGCGGAGACGTTCGGGGGATCGCGGTGGATGGGAGTGGGGCGACGGTTGTGTGTGGGGGCGTTCGGGGACCGGATGCGGCGGACGGGGTGCGGCGGTCCGGCAGTCATCGGGAGCCGGCTCGGCGGGGCTGTCGGCCGCTGGGAGCGGTTGCGGTCGGGTTATTCGGGGCGGTAGCCGGTGTCCTCGCGGTGGCGGGTCCGGTCGTTGGCCGCCGCCACGGCCAGCTGGTCGCAGCGGTTGTTCTCGACCGTCTCGGCGTGGCCCTTGACCCAGACGAACCGCACGCGGTGGCGGCGGTAGAGCCCCAGGAAGCGCATCCACAGATCGGGGTTCTTCTTGCCGGCGAAGCCTTTCTTGACCCAGCCGAAGACCCACCCCTTCGTGACGGCGTCGACGACGTATTTCGAGTCGGAGTAGACGGTCACGTCGGAGCCCTCGAACTTGAGCGTTTCGAGGGCCGCGCAGACGGCCATGAGCTCCATGCGGTTGTTGGTCGTCAGGCGGAAGCCCGCCGAGAGCTCCTTGCGGTAGGGACCCGAGAGCAGCACGACGCCGTAGCCGCCCGGGCCGGGGTTTCCGAGGGCCGATCCGTCGGTATAGATGGTGATAGAAGGCACTGTTGCGTTAAGTAAAAAGTGAATAAGTGAGAAGTAAGAAGTTTTCGGACGCAGCCGGCGAAGGGCGGCACGAGCCGGGCGAGTTGCGGGCTTTCGCCTTGCGCTCAGACCGTAGCCGGCGAAGCGGCGCGAGAGCAGCGAGCAGCCCTTCGCCCGGGGGCGGCTACGGGCTGCCGGCTCTTCGAGCCGTTTTCCGGCGGACAAGCTCCCTTTGCCGGCTGGGGCGGTCGCGCCTCCGGCGCGAGCCGGCAAAGGGACGAAGCCGGGGGCTTCGCTGGTCTCCTCCGAACTGTGCAGCGACGGGAGCTCTCGGGACGCAGCCAGCGAGGATCGCGATTCTGCGAAGGGTTGCGGGCCTTCGCCCGGGGTGGCTGCGGCCCGCCCGGCTAAAAGCCGGGGCATCTTTTATTTGGACCTCTGTTTTCGGCCCGTAGCCAGCTGAGGCGCGATCGAGGCGCAGCCGACAGAGCAGCCCTCCGCGCCGGGTGGCTGCGGGCTGCCGGCTCTTCGAGCCGGGCAAGTCCCTGCTTTCACTCCTTCGCCCGAGGCCGCGAAGACCGATTCTGCAACCCGAAAACGAAAAGCCGAAAGTGAGAAGCAGGAAGCGAAAACGGCATCTCCCGCTCGTCGCTTTTTACTTCTCACTTTTGGCCAGCCGCTCGCCGCCAGCCGCTCGCCGCCTGCTGCTTGCCGCTCGCCGCTTGTGCCCGCTGCCAGCCGCCCGGCTACTTGTCCAGCGCCGCGAGCTGCTCGCGCAGGGCGGCGATCTTCGCCTCGGCGTCGGCCTGCTTGGCCCGCTCGTTGGCCACGACCTTCTCGGGGGCCGACTGCACGAAACGCTCGTTGGAGAGCTTCTTCATGACCGAGGCCAGGAATCCTTCGCAGTAGGCCAGCTCGTCGGCGAGCTTCTTGCGTTCGGCCTCCACATCGATCCTGCCGGCCATCGGCACGAAGTACTGCGTGGTCTTGACGAGGAACGCCGCGGCCGTGGGGTCCTTCTCGACGGTGGGCTCGATGGCCGAGAGGTTGGCCATCTTCATCATCACGGGGGCGTACTCCGCGGGGTAGTTCTCGTCGACCACCACGCGCAGCGCGAGCGCCTCCTTCTGCGGCAGCTGCTTCTGGTTGCGGACGTTGCGCACCGACGAGATCGCCTCCTTGGCCAGCTCGAAGCGGGCGAGCAGCGCCTCCTTGACGGCGCCCGCCTCGGGCATCGCGGCCGTGCAGATCGACTCGCCCTCGGCGCGGGGCGCGAGGTCCTGCCAGATCTCTTCGGTCACGAAGGGCATGAAGGGGTGCAGCAGGCGCATGAGCGCGTCGAAGAAGGCGCGCGTGGCGGCCATCGTCGCCGGGTCGGTCGGGCTGCCGTAGGCGGGCTTGACCATCTCGAGGTAGAGGCCGCTGAAGTCGTCCCAGAAGAGGCGGTAGGCCTCCTTGAAGGCCTCCGAGATGCGGTACGAGCCGAAGTCGTCGGCGATCTGGCGCAGCGAGCGGTCGAGCGCGGCGCCGAACCACTCGACGGCCAGGCGGTCGTTCTCGCTCTGCGCGGCCGCCGCGTCGACGGCCCAGCCGCCCACCAGGCGGTAGGCGTTCCATATCTTGTTGCCGAAGTTGCGGCCCTGCTCGCAGAGCGCCTCGTCGAACATCACGTCGTTGCCGGCCGACGAGGAGATGAGCATGGCCATGCGCACGCCGTCGGCGCCGTACTTGTCGATCAGGTCGAGCGGGTCGGGCGAGTTGCCCAGCTGCTTGGACATCTTGCGCCCGATCTTGTCGCGCACGATGCCCGTGAAGTAGACGTTGCGGAAGGGCTCCTCGCCGCGGTACTCGTAGCCCGCCATGATCATGCGCGCCACCCAGAAGAAGATGATGTCGGGGCCCGTCACCAGGTCGTCGGTGGGGTAGTAGTACTTCACCTCCTCGTTGTCGGGGCGGCGGATGCCGTCGAAGACGGAGATGGGCCAGAGCCACGACGAGAACCAGGTGTCGAGCACGTCGTCGTCCTGCCGCAGATCGGAGAGCCGGAGCGACTGATCGCCCGCCTTCTCGCGCGCCTTGGCCAGCGCCTCCTCCTCGGTCGGCGCCACGACGTAGCCCCCCTTGGGGAGGTACCAGGCCGGGATGCGCTGGCCCCACCACAGCTGGCGCGAGATGCACCAGTCCTTGATGTTCTCCATCCAGTGGCGGTAGGTGTTCTTGTATTTCTCGGGCACGAAGCGGATCGTGTCCTCCATGACGGCCCGCGTGGCGGGCTCGGCGAGCTCCTGCATCGAGAGGAACCACTGCATCGAGAGCTTGGGCTCGATCGCCACGCCCGTGCGCTCGGAGTAGCCCACGTTGTTGGTGTACTCCTCGGTCTTCTCCAGAAGGCCGGCCTCCGCCAGGTCGCCCTCGATGCGGCGGCGCACGTCGAAGCGGTCCTCGCCCACGTACATGCCCACCTTGTCGTTGATCGTGCCGTCGTCGTTGAAGATGTCGATGGTCTCCAGGCCGTACTTCTCGCCCAGCATGTAGTCGTTCACGTCGTGGGCCGGGGTCACCTTCAGGGCGCCCGTGCCGAACTCGATGTCGACGTAGGTGTCGCGGATGACCGGGATCGAGCGGCCCACGAGCGGCACGATGACGCGCGCGTCGGCCGGCAGATCGGCGTAGCGCGGGTCCTCGGGGTTGACGCAGAGCGCCGTGTCGCCCAGGATTGTCTCGGGGCGCGTCGTGGCCACGATGATGTGCTTCTCGGTGCCCTCGACCTTGTAGCGCAGGTAGTAGAGCTTGCCGTGCGACTCCTTGAAGATCACCTCCTCGTCCGAGAGGGCGGTCTGAGCCGCGGGGTCCCAGTTGACCATCCTCACGCCGCGGTAGATCTTGCCCTTGTCGTAGAGGTCGCAGAAGACGCGCAGCACGCTCTCGGTGCGCGCCTCGTCCATGGTGAAGCAGGTGCGCTCCCAGTCGCACGAGGCGCCCAGCTTGCGCAGCTGGCGGAGGATCACGCCGCCGTACTGCTCCTTCCACTCCCAGGCGTAGCGGAGGAACTCCTCGCGCGTGAGCTGCGACTTCTCGATGCCCCGCTCGCGGAGCATGGCCACCACCTTGGCCTCCGTGGCGATCGACGCGTGGTCCATGCCCGGCACCCAGCAGGCGTTGCGGCCCGACATGCGGGCGCGGCGCACCAGCACGTCCTGCAGCGTGTTGTTGAGCATATGGCCCATGTGGAGCATGCCCGTGACGTTGGGGGGCGGGATGACGATCGTATAGGGCTGGCGCTCGTCGGGTTCGGAGTGGAAGAGGCGGCGGTCGATCCAGTAGTCGTACCACTTGGATTCGATCTCGCGGGGCGAATATTTGTCGGCGATCTGCATGTTGTGGATTTTTGTTCTGCGTTTTCGGATCGGCAAAGTTATCAACAATCTGCCAAAGATGAAATAAATTCCGCGAAAAAACGTTACCTTTGCGAACTATTTATAAAGAAGTAAGGCATGAGCAAAAAAGATAAGATCGAAACCGACGACACCTTTTTCTCTCCCGAGCTGCTCGACGGGAACCACCGCGTGATTCCCATCGTCACGGGCGGCGACGAGCCGGTCGAGGAGGCGGAGATTCCCGACCAGATACCCATCCTCACGCTCCGCTCGTCGGTGCTCTTCCCGGGCGCCATCACCCCCATCACCGTGGGGCGCGACAAGAGCATCTCGCTCGTGAGGGCCGTCAACGCCGAGGGCGGGCTGCTGGGCGCCGTGCTCCAGCGCGAGAGCGACGTGGAGAACCCCGGGCCCGACGACATGTACAAGGTCGGCACCGCGGCCCGCATCATCAAGATCCTGGAGATGCCCAACGGCAATCTGACGGTCATCCTCAACGGTCTGGAGAAGATCGAGATCAACGAGTACGTCTCGACCGAGCCCTACCTCAAGGCCCGCGTGACGGCCCTGCGCGACACCACGCCCGACATGTCGAGCGTGGAGTTCGAGGCGCTGGTCGACTCGATCCGCGACGTGGCCCTCGGCATCATCAACATCTCGCCCTCGATGCCCAAGGAGGCGGCCTTCGCCATCAAGAACATCGACTCGAAGCGCGGGATCATCAACTTCATCTGCTCCAACCTGGAGCTCTCGGACGAGGACCGGCAGTCGCTGCTGGAGGCCCCCGGCCTGCTGGCCCGCGCCCGCAAGCTGCTGGAGATCCTCGTGCGCGAGCAGCAGCTGGCCGAGCTCAAGAACCAGATCCAGGAGCGCGTCAAGCAGGAGATCGACAAGCAGCAGCGCGACTACTACCTCCAGCAGCAGATGCGCACGATCCAGGACGAGCTGGGCGACGGCACCGACGCCGAGATCGAGAAGATGCGTGAGACGGCGGCCAAGAAAAACTGGCCCGCGGAGGTGGGCGAGACCTTCGAGAAGGAGTTGCAGAAGGTCGAGCGGCTGAACCCCGCCGTGGCCGAGTATTCGGTGCAGATGACCTACCTCCAGCTGCTGCTCGAACTGCCGTGGAACGACGTGACGGCCGACAACCTCGACCTCAAATGCGCGCGCGAGCAGCTCGACCGCGACCACTTCGGACTGGAGGAGGTCAAGGAGCGCCTGCTGGAGCACCTGGCCGTCATCAAGCTCAAGGGCGACCTCAAATCGCCCATCCTCTGCCTCTACGGCCCTCCGGGCGTGGGCAAGACGTCGCTCGGCAAGTCGGTGGCGGCGGCCCTCGGCCGCAAGTTCGGCCGCATCTCGCTGGGCGGTCTGCACGACGAGTCGGAGATCCGCGGACACCGCCGCACCTACATCGGCGCCATGCCGGGCCGCATCATCCAGACCATCAAGCGCTGCGGCTCGTCCAACCCGGTGATCATCCTCGACGAGGTGGACAAGCTCACCGTGTCGAACCACGGCGACCCGTCGAGCGCCCTGCTGGAGGTGCTCGACCCGGAGCAGAACACCACCTTCCACGACAACTACATCGACATGGAGTACGACCTGTCGAAGGTTCTCTTCATCGCCACGGCCAACAACATCGCCAACATCGCCCCGGCGCTGCGCGACCGCATGGAGATGATCAACATCGCGGGCTACCTGACCGAGGAGAAGGTGCGCATCGCCCTGGATCACCTGCTGCCCAAGCAGCGCGAGGCCCACGGCATCCGCGAGGCGGAGATGCAGCTCTCGGCCGGGGCCGTCGAGCGCATCATCGGCTCCTACACGCGCGAGGCGGGCGTGCGCTCGCTCGACAAGCTGCTGGCCAAGCTCGCGCGTGCGCGTGCCAAGCAGATCGCCTTCGACGAGGGCTTCGCCGCAGAGATGACCGACGCCGAGATCGAGAAGATCCTCGGCATGCCCAAGTTCCTGCGCGAGGAGTACGAGGTGGGCGGCATGACGGGCGTCGTGACCGGCCTGGCCTGGACCGAGGTGGGGGGCGACATCCTCTACATCGAGTCGGTGCTGACGCCCGGCAAGGGCAAGCTGAGCCTGACGGGCAACCTGGGCGACGTGATGAAGGAGTCGGCGACGATCGCCCACGAGTGGGTGATGGCCCACTGCGAGGAGCTGGGGATCGACCCCAAGCTCTTCGAAACGCGCGACCTGAACATCCACGTGCCCGAGGGGGCGATCCCCAAGGACGGCCCCTCGGCCGGCATCACCATGGTCACCTCGATCGTCTCGACCTACACCGGGCGCAAGGTGCGCGAGCGCATCGCCATGACGGGCGAGACGACGCTGCGCGGCCGCGTGACCCCCGTGGGCGGCGTCAAGGAGAAGATCCTGGCGGCCAAGCGCGCCGGCATCCATACGATCATCCTCTCGGAGGAGAACCGCAAGGACATCGCCGAGATCAAACCCGAATACGTCGAGGGGCTCGCGTTCCACTACGTGCGCACCAACGACGAGGTGCTGGCCCTGGCCCTGGAGTAAAACGACAGCCATGAAAACCATCGCAATCATCCCCGCGCGCTACGCCTCGACGCGCTTCCCGGGAAAACCGCTGGCCCGGCTGGGCGGCAAGAGCGTCATCGAGCGCGTCTACGGGCAGGTGGCCGGCGTGCTCGACGAGGCCGTGGTCGCCACCGACGACCGGCGCATCCTCGAGGCCGTGGAGGCCTTCGGCGGGCGGGCCGTCATGACCTCGCCCGACCACCGCAGCGGCACCGACCGCTGCCGCGAGGCTTTCGACCGCATCTGCGCCGAGGGGCGCACTTTCGACGTGGTGGTCAACGTGCAGGGCGACGAGCCCTTCATCCGCGCCTCGCAGCTCGAGGCGCTCGTGCGCTGCTTCGACGACCCGTCCGTCGACATCGCCACGCTGGTCAAGCCCTTCACGCAGGCCGACGGCGCCGAGGCGCTCGAGAACCCCAACTCCCCGAAGGTGGTGCTCGACGCGCAGTCGCGGGCCCTCTGCTTCTCGCGCTCGGTCATCCCCTACCTGCGGGGCGTCGCACGCGAGGAGTGGCTCGCGCGCCACACCTTTTATAAGCACATCGGCATCTACGGCTTCCGCGCCGCGGCGCTGCGCGCCGTGACCGAGCTGCCCCAGTCGCCGCTCGAGCTGGCCGAGTCGCTCGAGCAGATGCGCTGGCTGGAGAACGGCTACCGCATAGGCGTGGGGATCACCGACGCCGAGACGGTGGGCATCGACACGCCCGAGGATCTGGAGCGGGCGGAGCGCTTCCTAATGAAAAAAGAACAATGAATAGTGAATGATTATTCATAGTTAACTGTTAATTATTCATCGCTTTATGGCAATAAAGCTTATCGCAGGGCCGTGCGTCATCGAATCGGCCGAACTGCTCGACACGGTGGCCGAACGGCTGGTCGCCATCAACCGCCGGCTGGGCGTGGAGATCATCTTCAAGGCGTCGTTCGACAAGGCCAACCGCACGTCGCTCACGTCGTTCCGCGGGCCGGGCATCGACCGCGGGCTGCGGATGTTCGCCGACGTGAAGTCGAAGTGGGGGCTGCGGCTGCTCACCGACATCCACGAGGCGTGGCAGGCGGCGCCGGCGGCCGAGGTGGTCGACGTGCTGCAGATCCCGGCCTTCCTCTGCCGCCAGACCGACCTGCTCCTCGCCGCTGCAGCGACGGGCCGCACGGTCAACATCAAGAAGGCGCAGTTCCTCTCGGGCGCCGACATGCGGTTCCCCTACGAGAAGGCCCGCGAGGCGGGTGCCGGCGAGGTGTGGCTCACCGAGCGCGGCAACATCTACGGCTACAACAATCTGGTGGTCGACTTCCGCAACATCCCCGACATGCTGCGCATCGCCCCCACGGTGGTGATGGACTGCACCCACTCGGTGCAGCGCCCCGGCGCCGCGGGCGGCAAGACGGGCGGCAACCGCGAGTTCGTGCCGGCGATGGCGCGCGCGGCCAAGGCGTTCGGCGCCAACGGCTTCTTCTTCGAGGTGCACCCCGCGCCCGACGCGGCCCTGAGCGACGGCCCCAACATGCTGCCTCTGGACGAGCTGGAGAATCTCATCAAAACCCTGCTATAAAATGATGACCGACAACGAAAAGGCGCGGATCGTGGAGGTGGCGCGCCGCGCCGTGCACACCGAGATGCTGGCGTTGCAAGAGATGGAGCAGCGGCTGGGCGACGCCTTCGCCGAGGCCGTGGAGACGATCCTCGCCTGCACGGGCAAGTGCATCGTCACGGGCATGGGCAAGTCGGGCCTGGTGGGCCGCAAGATCGCCGCAACGCTCGCCTCGACCGGCACGCCGAGCTTCTTCCTCCACCCGGGCGAGGCCTTCCACGGCGACCTGGGCATGATCTCGAAGGAGGACGTGGTGCTGGCCCTCTCCTACTCGGGCGAGACCGACGAGATCCTGAAGATCGTACCCTTCATCCACGCCAACGGCAACCGCCTGATCTCGATGACGGGCAAGCCCGACTCGGCGTTGGCCCGCAACTCGGACGTGCACCTCGACGTGGGCGTCAGGGAGGAGGCCTGCATCCTCCACCTCGCGCCCACGAGCTCGACCACGGCGCAGATCGCCATGGGCGACGCGCTGGCCGTGTCGCTCATGCAGCAGCGCAACTTCACGAGCGTCGACTTCGCGCGCCTGCACCCGGGCGGCAGCCTGGGACGCCGCCTGCTGATGACCGTGGGCAACGTGATGCGCGACCACGACCTGCCCGTCGTGGCGCCCGACTGCCCCGCGGCGGAGATGATCCACGCCATATCGAAGGGCGGGCTGGGGCTGATCGTCGTCTGCGACGGCGACCGCATCGAGGGCATCGTCACCGACGGCGACATCCGCCGCACGATGGAGCGCCGCCGGGCCGAGTTCTTCAACATCCGCGCCCGCGACATCGCCACGCTCCATCCCAAGACCATCGCGGCCGACGAGAAGCTGATCGAGGCCGAGAAGATGATGACGCGCAACAAGATCACCTCGCTGCTCGTGACGGACGACGACGGGCGGCTGCAGGGGGTCGTCCAGATCTACGACATCAAGCTGTAGGGGGGAGCGGCGGCCGCAGGGCGTGTGCCGAGACTTTCGTTTCGACACACGCCCTTTTCGGTCGCTTGCAGGGTGTGTTGCGCTCCCTGCGCGGGTTGTCTCCCGAGGGGAATCAGTCGCCCTCCTCGAGCTGGAAGAGCGCCTCGACCGGGCGGTCGAAGCAGCGGGCGATCTTGAGCGCCAGCAGGGTCGAGGGGACGAATTTGCCCGCCTCGACGGCGTTGATCGTCTGGCGGCTCACGCCCACGGCGTCGGCCAGCTGCTGCTGGGTCATGCGCCGCTCGGCGCGCGCGACGCGGAGGCTATTCTTCATCGCCCGCCTCCTTTCTCATCCTCCGCAGCTGCCAGCGGTAGATCGCCGTGAAGAGCAGCGGCAGCGTGAAGAGGTTGTAGACCATCACGTCGATGAATGCGAATCCGTAGACCGCGAGCGCCGCGACGATGACGACGGCCGTGTGGACGTAGAGCGCCGTGAGCAGCGCGTTGAGGCGGATGTGGGCGATCATCTCGTCCTCGACCCGCTCGCGCGAGCAGGTGACGAAGAGCGTTCCGAGCAGCAGGGAGATGATGATGAAGTTGTTGAGCCACGGTTCGATGCCGTTGCCGAGGCGCTGGATGTCCACCTCGCGTCCCAACCGGACGACGTATTCGATTTTGGCGGCCAGCCCGGATGTGTCGTGTCCGTTGAAAACGATGAAGCTCCCGAGCAGCAGGCTCGGGACGAGCAATGCCCATCCGATTTTCTGAAAACGGTGGGGCAGAAGCAGGATTTTTCCCATAAGGCGTTCGTTTTTGTCTGTTCGGGCAGGCTGTTGGAGGTGCGCACTACTCCCGCCTGCTGCTGCAAATGTAAATTATAATTTACAAAATTGCAAGCAAACACGACAAAAATTACTCCCTCACGTAGTGGGGCAGCTCGTCGGGGAGCTCCATCGAGAACTCCACCAGGCCGCCGATCGCGCCCCCGTCGCGGCGCCAGACGGTCTGGTAGATCAGCTTGCGGGTGCCGCGCTTCTCGATGGTGTAGACGTTGCGGCCGCCCTCGGAGAGCAGGCGGCGGATGATCGACAGCGAGCGCTCGTTGTGGCAGGGCAGCAGCGAGCGGCCGCCGACGTCGCCGTTGACGGCCACCGACCGCTCGTTCTGGTAGATGACCACGCCTTCGGTGTCGCACGCCGTCAGGGCGCAGTCGAGCAGGTCGAACAATTCCATGAACCGATGAAAATTGAAAGTTGAAAGTTGAAAGTTGAAAATTGAAAGCAGTCGGAGCTGTGCCGTTCCGATCGGAATGAGGGGTCTGAAAGCTCTGGCCTCCGCCTACTGCTGGATCTTGACCAGCTGCTCGCGGTAGGCGTTGAGGATGCGCGACTTGGAGATGAAACCCAGGTAGCGGTTCTGCTTGTCGACCACGGGCAGCATCCACGTGTGCTTGTCCTCGAACTTGGGCAGGATGCTCTGGATCGACTCGTGCTCGAGGATGCGGTCGGGGGGCTGGATCATGTAGTGGGAGATGGGCCGGCCGTACTTCTCGCGCTTGAACATGTCCTCGCGCAGGTCGTCGAGCTGCACGACGCCCAGCAGGCGGCCGAAGTTGTCGATCACGGGGAAGATGTTGCGGCGTGCCGACGAGATGATGTGCACCAGGTCGCCCAGGGTCATCCGTTCGCGGATGCGCACGAAGTCGGTCTCCATCAGCTCGTCGAGCTTCAGGAAGACGAAGACCGACTGGTCCTTGTCGTGCGTGAGCAGCTCGCCACGCTGCCGCAGCTGTTTGGTGTAGATCGAGTCGGGGTCGAGCCAGTAGCCCACGGCGAACGAGATGCAGGCCGTGATCATCAGCGGGATGAAGAGCCCGTAGCCGTTCGACAGCTCGGCGATGAGGAAGATCGAGGTGAGCGGCGCATTCATCACTCCGGCCATGACGCCCGCCATGCCCACGAGCGTGAACGAGACGACGGGCACCTGCCAGTCGAAGGCGAAGTTGCAGATCAGGGCCAGCGTGGCGCCCGTGAAGGCCCCCACGAAGAGCGACGGGGCGAACGTACCGCCCACGCCCCCCGCGGCGTTGGTCGAGGCCATGGCGATCACCTTGAAGAACATGGTGGCCACGACGAAGAGGATGACCACCCAGTCTATGTCGCGGAAGCGGTAGAAGAGCGAGTTGTCGAACAGCTCGTAGGCGCGGCCGTGCATGAGCGACGTGAAGCCCTCGTAGCCCTCGCCGTAGAGGGGCGGGAAGACGAAGATAAGTACGCCGAGGACGACGCCTCCGGCGATCCATTTCTTGTATTGGCGGTCGAATCGCTTGAACCAGGCACCCACGCGGGCGTTCATCGAGGTGAAGTACCACGCCATCAGGCCGCACATGCCGCCCAGGAGGATATAGAGCGGGATCTGCCACAGGTGGAAGGCGTCCTCCGGTGCGAGCGTCACGGCCAGCACGGGATCGAAGCCGCGCAGCATGAAAGCCATGGTCGTGGCGGTGATCGAGGCGATCAGCAGCGGGATGACCGACCCGGCGGTGATGTCGAGCATGAGGATTTCGAGCACGAAGACCACGCCCGTGATCGGCGCCTTGAAGATCGCTGCCAGCGCCGCGCCCGCGCCGCAGCACAGCAGCAGGGTGGTGTACTTGTAGTTGAGGCGCGCCAGGCGGCCGACGTTGGAGCCGATGGCGGCGCCCGTCAGCACGATCGGCGCCTCGGGACCCACCGAGCCGCCGAAGCCGATGGTCGTGGCGCCGCCCACGATCGAGGTCCAGCAGTTGTGGCGCGCGATGCGCGAGTCGCGCCGCGACATGGCGTAGAGCACGCGCGTGACCCCTTCGGAGATGTTGTCGCGCACGACGTAGCGCACGAAGAGCGTCGCGAGGATGATGCCCACGGCCGGGTAGACCAGGAAGAGAAAGTGGGCGCTGTCGACCGGAAACCAGCGCGTGAGGCCCCCCTTGATCGTGTAGAGGAGTACCTCGAAGAGCCACGTGCCCAGGCCGGCGAGCACGCCGACCACGACGGCCAGCAGCATGAGCATCTGACTATTCGAAAGCCGCCGCGCGAGGCGGTAGAAGAGGGCGTAGAGCCGTTCGGCACGGAGGTTCATCTTCCTCGGAATTGAAAGTTGAAAATGGAGGGTTGAAAATTAACAATCGGGCCGGAGCGACGGGGCGTGTCCTATGTCCCCCTCCGTCGCCCGAAAGCTCCGTTTTTAATTCCTAATTATTCATTTTTAATTATCGATTGGCGTAAGCCTTGGCCTGCTGCTCGATCAGCTCCGTATCGTCGAAGTAGTTGATGCGCATGGCGCGGCGCACCTCGTCGAGCGTCGCCGCGGCGGTCGCGCGGGCTGCGGCCGAGCCCTCCTCGAGGATGCGGTAGACCTCCTCGATGCGCCCCTCGAACTCCTTGCGGCGGGCGCGGATCGGGTCGAGCGTCTCGTTGAGCACGGCGATGAGCAGCCGCTTGACCTTCACGTCGCCCAGACCGCCGCGGCGGTAGTGGGCCTTCAGCTCGTCGAGCGAGGCGTAGTCGGGCAGGTATTT
>Ga0073908_1002227_pt1 | contig 24149 bp, 19 predicted proteins | sample MucameincwithD2O_FD_65484 | JGI IMG/M metagenome (GOLD analysis project Ga0073908, IMG submission 65484) | Mouse cecum microbial communities from Vienna, Austria - Mucus amended microcosms incubated with D2O | ecosystem: Host-associated > Mammals > Digestive system > Large intestine > Cecum...
GTAAGATTTCAATGTCTAAAGATGCAAATTCTTTTGGACATGACAAAGCCCTGGCTTGGGAAAGTCGGGGCTTTGTTTATACAAAAAAGAGGATGCATCGTTTCGACACACCCTCTTTTTGTTCTTTAACGCAATAAAATGTTTAATGGCACATCTGTTAATGTAGGTTCTTATATGATGACAGAGTATGTCGGACAGTAAGTTTATATTGCTTTCAGTTACTTGGAAGATAAGTCTAAGAATGAGATATCTACTGTACTGCTTGGTAATATTTATGTAGGAGAATAAATATAAATAAATAATATGAAGAATTCATTGGTGAGTATGGTGGACAAGATTTTATTGCGCAAACGTGCATTGATTGCAACGGTTAATGATGAATTGAAGAATATTGCGCAGATTGAACATTCAAGACACCGGTCATTCAGCAGCTTTATAGCAAATGTTCTTTCAGCTATTGCTGCGTACTGTTTCTTTGAAAAGAAGCCTGCCATTGATGTGAATCTTATCAAGGACAGGCAATTTACGCTGTTTTAAGTTATATCGAATTCACGTTATTTGTTATACTTCCATCGCTCCCGAAACGGAACGGTTGTGCACCCAATCGGAATATTTATAGTTGAACTAAAAATCTTTCCATAAGCCTGCATCAGAACGCTTCCGTCATATTAAAATAGAACAGATTCTGTTTGTTCACCATATCTCTTCCGAGGTCGAGACGTATATTCATACGGGGCTGTACTTCAATGCGCAAGCCTACGCCGAGATTGGGAAGAACGCCTTCTATCTTGCCCGGAGTAGGGCCCATGAAGCCGCATCCGCCCCAAGCAACATAACCTACATGATTGAGCATCTTCTTCACCCATGTGCTTTTGTCCGTATTTATCATCTGACGGTATTCTGCCATCACCACATGTGATGACTTGTCGCGAAACTGTCCCATGTAATATCCGCGGAGGTCGAAAGGCGTTCCGCTAAGCGCGTATTTCGTCAGTGGCACGTCTCCGAATACGTTTTTCGTCTGCACCGTCCAAGCGATTACCTTGCGTTTTCCGACAGTCTTGTATTGGCGGTAATCAATCTCCAGACGGTAAAAATTATCATCACCACCGAATGCTTTGCTATACATCATCCCGCGGAAATCGAGATACATACCACGGTATGCATTGGCGGGAATGTCACGTGTGTCATAGGTGAGCAGAAAGCCGAGCCCCGAACTGAAATTCTTATACCCATGCTCTGTTCCGCCTGCTGCGATATAGGATGGCTGATGAACCATTCCCTCTGCCGGTTTGGTGATTTTATCATAATTCAAATCTACCTGTGGCCCTGCGAAGAAGTCACTTTTGCCTAGACGGAAAAGGAACCAGGGATTCACTTGGATGCCGCTGTATCGATATTCACTGGTGTTTTCTCCACGGGGATAGTCTTTATTGGTTCTGTATCCGATACCATAGAAATTCTCAATCGTATTTTTATAGGAGAATGTCCCGAAAATACGGAAACGATCGCCTTTGAAAAACAGTTGCGGTTTTGTCATCAGATTCAACCCGCCTTTAAACATTAGCGCGATAGCCATCGGCACCACTGAACGTCGCTGGGTGGTGTCGCTCGGATTCATTCGGAACGTCATCAACGCGCTACCGCCCACTAGCAGACCGAAGTCCGGCGTATAGCTGGGACCACCTAATATATTATAGTGAAGATTTCGCTTCGCCACGCGTTGGCGGCGTATCTCACGTTTGGAGAGGGCGGGGATAGAATCCGACAAAGAGATTACTGTGCTGTCGGCTGTAGCCGACATAATATTGATGGATGCAAACATCATCAATACACCTATTATATATTTCTTCATAATTTCTTTCTGAGGAATTTGACTGCAAAGAAAACTCTTTTATTTTGATTAGTTTTAATACTCTTAGATAATAATTCTAAAAAAGAATCGTAAATTTGCAATTTTCTATTATTATATCCGAGGTGTAATTGATTAATAAACTATTTATACTTATGAATAAACGAATATTATCAGTTTTTGTTTTCTGTGCTTTTTATTATTCTGCACAAGCGCAAAACGCAAAAGGAGGCATCAGCGACGACATGATGCAACAAATCAAACAGAGTTACCAGAATACTTCAAGTGACAAGGCTATCCGCAACGCCATCGGCAGCAACGACATCCGTAAACTAGCCCTCAACCAGGACAACCTGCAAGGAATGGACACGCACTTCTCCATTAAAGTGAATTCCAAAGGTGTCACCAACCAGAAATCTTCTGGACGTTGCTGGCTCTTCACCGGTCTGAACGTGATGCGTGCTAAGGCCATTGCCCGCCATAACCTCAGTTCATTCGAGTTTTCGCAAACTTACCCTTTCTTCTTTGACCAACTGGAAAAGGCGAACCTTTTCCTGCAAGGCATCATCGACACCAGCGACAAACCGATGGATGACAAAATGGTGGAATGGCTCTTCCGTCATCCTTTGAGTGATGGTGGAACGTTCACTGGTGTAGCTGATATTGTAAGCAAATACGGGCTTGTCCCCAAAGATGTGATGCCCGAAACGAACAGTAGCGAAAACACGTCCCGCATGGCGAACCTAATCTCTCTGAAACTCCGCGAACAGGGGCTTCAACTCCGTGACTTCGCCACCAAAGGTGCGAAACCGGCAGCTCTCGAAAAAACGAAAACCGAAATGCTCGGAACCATCTACCGCATGCTGGTCTTGAATCTGGGTATCCCCCCCACCGAATTCACTTGGACGGAGTACAACGCCCAAGGTAAACCTGTATCCACCGAAACTTACACCCCGCTTTCTTTCCTGAAAAAGTACGGCGATGAAAACCTGCTCGATAATTACGTCATGCTCATGAATGACCCCAGCCGTGACTACTACAAATCTTATGAGATAGATTATGATCGCCACCGCTACGACGGCAAGAATTGGACTTATGTAAATCTTCCCATCGAGGACATCAAAGAAATGGCAATAGCTTCTCTCAAAGACAGCACCATGATGTACTTCTCTTGCGATGTAGGTAAATTCCTCAATTCCGACCGTGGTCTGCTGGATGTTAAGAACTACGATTACGAATCCCTTATGGGGACAACCTTCGGCATGAACAAGAAGCAACGTATCCAAAGCTTCGCCAGCGGCTCAAGCCACGCCATGACGCTCATGGCAGTAGACCTTGACAAAAACGGAAACCCAACCAAATGGATGGTTGAAAACAGTTGGGGAGCCGGCTCCGGTTATCAAGGGCATCTCATCATGACTGACGAGTGGTTCAACGAATACATGTTCCGCCTAGTGATAGAAACCAAGTATGCAACGAAAAAAGTATCTGAAGTCTTAAAACAGAAGCCTGTCCGGCTTCCTGCTTGGGATCCTATGTTTGCTGAATGATGTTCTTTCTTTTCTTTTAAGACAAAAGAAAGATGTAATGTGTGCGACCACGAAAGGAATTACGGATATTTTTCCGTAATTCCTTTCTTTTTTCCTCTTTAATCACATTATTATTTATTACTTTTGCGGCAAATTTATGAAACCATTATTTTATTTATAGCATGGCAAATGTAATAAAGTTACGCAAAGGCCTTGACATAAACCTGAAAGGTACAGCTGCAGAGACGTACACGACAGTGAAAGAACCGGGATTTTACGCACTCGTACCCGATGATTTTCCTGGAGTGACACCGAAGGTAGTCGTAAAAGAGCAGGAGTATGTGATGGCTGGTGGACCCTTGTTTATTGACAAGTATCATCCTGAAGTAAAATTTGTTTCGCCCGTAAGCGGCGTAGTGACAAGTGTAGAGCGTGGAGCCCGTCGTAAGGTTTTGAACATTGTAGTGGAAGCTGCTGCAAAGCAGGACTACGAAGAGTTCGGAAAAATGGATGTTAACGTGATGGATGGCAATTCAGTGAAAGCTGCTTTGCTGAATGCCGGACTGTTTGCATTCATCAGACAGCGTCCTTATGACATCATCGCAGACCCGTCGGGTTTCCCGAAAGGCATCTTCGTTTCTGCGTTCGACAGCAATCCGCTGGCACCAGACTTCCAATTCGCTCTGAAAGGTGAAGAAACAAATTTCCAGACAGGACTTGATGCTCTTGCCAAGATGGCAAAAACATACCTGAACATAAGTGTGAAGCAGAATGCTGCCGCACTGACTCAGGCTAAGAACGTTACAATCACTGCATTCGACGGACCGAACCCAGCGGGTAATGTAGGTGTTCAAATCAACCATATTGCTCCCATATCCAAAGGCGAGACAGTATGGACAATCGACCCGCAAGTCGTCATCTTTATCGGCCGTCTTTTCAATACAGGGCGTGTGGATTTCACTCGCACAGTGGCCGTGACAGGTTCCGAAGTATTGAATCCCGTTTACTGCAAACTTCAGGTAGGCGCACTGCTGACTAACGTATTCGCCGGCAACGTGACGACAGGCAAAGACCTGCGCTACATCAGCGGCAACGTGCTGACAGGAAAGCAGGTATCTCCGAACGGCTTCTTAGGCGCATTCCACAGCCAGGTGACCGTTATTCCCGAAGGTGACGATATCCACGAAATGCTCGGATGGATTATGCCGCGTTTCAACCAGTTTAGTACCAACCGTTCCTATTTCAGTTGGTTGATGGGAAAGAAAGAATACACACTGGATGCACGTGTCAAAGGTGGCGAACGCCATATGATTATGTCCGGTGAGTACGACAAAGTGCTTCCAATGGACATTTTGCCCGAGTTCTTGATTAAAGCCATCATCGCCGGCGACATCGACCGTATGGAAGCGCTTGGCATCTATGAAGTAGCTCCCGAAGACTTCGCTCTCTGCGAATTCGTCTGCTCCTCAAAGATGGAACTGCAACGCATCGTTCGTGTCGGACTTGACATGCTCCGTTCGGAAATGGTATAAGAGAATTAAAATAAAAGATTAAAAATTAAAAAATGATAGTTGGGACTTTATGAAATCGTCTTCTGGTAAACACAGCGTAGCTATTTCTCAATTCTCAATTCTCAATTCTCAATTTAATAAATGAAAGCGTTAAGAAATTATCTCGATAAGATAAAGCCGAACTTTGAAGAAGGCGGCAAATTCCACGCATTCCAGTCGGTGTTCGACGGCTTCGAAACATTCCTGTTCGTGCCCAGCAAGACTGCGAAAACGGGAACGCATATACACGACGCGATTGACAGCAAACGCATCATGTCGATTGTGGTTATTTCGTTAGTACCGGCATTGCTGTTCGGTATGTACAATGTAGGTTATCAGCATTTTCGCGCTACCAACACAACCGGTAGTTTTATTGAAATGTTCGCTTACGGATTCCTGGCAGTACTGCCTAAAATTATCGTATCTTATGTAGTAGGTCTCGGCATCGAGTTCGTCGTAGCACAATGGAAGAAAGAAGAGATTCAGGAAGGATTCCTCGTTTCGGGTATCTTGATTCCGATGATTGTTCCTGTAGACTGTCCGCTATGGATTCTTGCAGTAGCTACTGCATTCTCTGTAATCTTCGCTAAAGAAGTATTCGGCGGTACAGGTATGAACATCTTCAACGTTGCGTTGATTACTCGTGCATTCCTGTTCTTCGCATATCCGACCAAGATGTCCGGTGATGCCGTTTGGGTATCGGGAGACAGTATCTTCGGTTTGGGACAGTCGGTAGACGGACTGACCGTTGCCACTCCATTGGGACAGGCTGCTACAACAGGCAGTGTTCCTGCGTTCAACATGGATATGATAACAGGTCTGATCCCGGGTTCTATCGGTGAAACTAGCGTAATCGCTATCCTGATTGGTGCCGTAATCCTGCTTTGGACAGGCGTTGCAAGCTGGAAAACAATGATTTCCGTATTTGTCGGTGGCGCATTCATGGCATGGGTATTCAATGCCATCGGCATGGAAAACAACACAATGGCTCAAATGCCTTGGTACGAACACCTCGTTCTCGGTGGTTTCTGCTTCGGTGCAGTATTTATGGCTACTGACCCTGTTACTTCCGCACGTACGGAAAGAGGTAAATACATCTTCGGATTCCTGATTGGTGTGATGGCTATCGTCATTCGTGTACTGAACCCAGGTTATCCTGAAGGTATGATGCTTGCCATCCTGCTGATGAACATCTTCGCTCCGCTGATTGACTACTGTGTAGTACAGGGTAATATCAGCCGTCGCGAGAAACGCGCTATAAAGTCTAACCAATAAATACCGGATGAAAATGAATACAAATAGTAATAGTTATACTATCATTTATGCTTCGGTAATGGTTATTATCGTAGCATTCCTGCTGGCATTCGTTAGTTCTTCGCTGAAAACTACACAGGACAAGAATGTGCAGTTGGACACTAAAAAGCAGATTCTTGCTGCATTGAACATCAAGAACGTGAAAGATGCGGATGCTGAATATAAGAAATATGTAAAAGGTGATATGCTGATGAACGTAGACGGCACGCTGACTGAAAATACAGGCGATTTCGCTACCAACTACGAGAAAGAAGCAAAAGAGCAACAACGTCTTCACGTATTCGTATGTGAAGTGGACGGTCAGACAAAATATGTGGTTCCTGTTTATGGTGCCGGTCTTTGGGGTGCTATCTGGGGATACGTTGCACTGAACGAAGATAAGGATACTGTATACGGTACTTACTTCTCTCATGCAAGTGAAACTCCGGGTCTGGGTGCGGAAATCGCAACTGACCATTTCCAGAATGAGTTCGTAGGTAAGAAGACGCTGGAAAACGGTTCTATCACTTTGGGTGTCGTGAAGAACGGCAAGGTAGAGAAACCTGAATATCAGGTGGACGGTATTTCGGGTGGTACAATCACCTCTGTTGGTGTGGATACCATGCTGAAGGCTTGCCTGGGTAGTTATATGAGTTTTTTAACTAAATAATAAGGAGAAGAAAAGAATATGGGACAACTGTTTTCAAAGAAGAATAAAGAAGTATTCTCTGCTCCGTTGGGAATAGATAATCCGGTGACCGTACAGGTGCTCGGTATCTGTTCTGCACTTGCTGTTACCGCAAAACTGGAGCCTGCTATCGTAATGGGACTTTCAGTGACGGTCATTACAGCGTTTGCCAATGTGGTTATCTCACTGTTGCGCAAGACCATCCCCAACCGTATCCGTATCATCGTTCAGTTGGTTGTGGTAGCTGCATTGGTAACTATTGTTAGCGAGATTCTGAAAGCGTTTGCTTATGATGTAAGTGTTCAGCTTTCTGTATATGTAGGTTTGATTATTACCAACTGTATTCTTATGGGACGTCTGGAAGCATTTGCCATGCAGAACGGTCCTTGGGAATCTTTCCTGGATGGTGTCGGTAATGGTCTGGGTTATGCCAAGATTCTGGTAATCGTGGCGTTCTTCCGCGAACTGTTCGGTTCGGGTACGTTGCTCGGTTTCAATATCTTGAACTATGAGCCCATCCGGAACATTGGATATGTGAACAACGGTTTGATGCTGATGCCACCGATGGCGTTGATTATCGTAGCTTGTATCATTTGGTATCAACGTGCACGTCACAAAGAACTGCAAGAAGAAAGTAATTAATAAAGATGAAGGAGACTCTTCATTCTTAATTCTTAATTGAAGATATGGAACATTTATTAAGTTTATTCGTCCGCTCTATCTTTGTGGACAACATGATATTCGCGTTCTTCCTCGGTATGTGCTCATACCTGGCTGTATCGAAGAATGTGAAGACTGCCGTAGGACTGGGTATCGCCGTGACTTTCGTGTTGCTGGTGACGTTGCCGGTCAACTATCTGTTGCAAACCAGGGTGCTGGCTGCCAACGCTATCATTGAAGGCGTCGACCTCAGCTTCCTGAGTTTTATTCTTTTTATTGCCGTTATTGCCGGTATCGTGCAATTGGTGGAGATGGTGGTAGAACGTTTCAGCCCGTCGCTGTACGCTTCACTGGGTATCTTCCTGCCGTTGATTGCCGTTAACTGTGCTATTATGGGTGCTTCCCTATTCATGCAGCAACGTATCAACCTTGGTCCGAGCGACCCGAAATATATCGGTGACATTTGGGACGCACTTTCTTACGCACTGGGTTCGGGTATCGGCTGGCTGCTGGCTATCGTCGGTTTGGCTGCTATCCGTGAGAAAATGGCTTACTCTGATGTGCCTGCTCCATTGAAGGGCTTGGGTATCACGTTTATCACTGTAGGTCTGATGGCAATCGCATTTATGTGTTTCTCTGGTTTGAACATCTAAAAAGAAAGGAATAAGACAATGGATATGAATTTAATATTAGCGAGCATTGGGGTATTCCTCGTGGTTATCCTGCTGCTTGTTGTTATCCTGTTGGTTGCCAAGAATTTCCTGGTACCGTCAGGTAACGTGAAACTGACAATCAATGGCGAAAAGGAACTGGAAGTGGCTTCCGGCTCTACTTTGCTGAATACGCTGTCTGTAAACGGGGTATTCCTGTCATCTGCTTGTGGTGGTAAGGGGTCTTGTGGACAGTGCAAATGCCAGGTACTCGAAGGGGGCGGCGAAATCCTGCCTTCCGAGGTTCCTCACTTCAGCCGCAAACAGCAGCAAGACCACTGGCGTCTGGGCTGTCAGGTGAAAGTGAAAAATGATATGTCTATCAAGATTGACGAATCTGTACTCGGTGTGAAAGAGTGGGAGTGCGAAGTTATCTCCAACAAGAACGTGGCTACGTTTATCAAGGAGTTTATCGTGGCTCTGCCTAAAGGCGAACACATGGACTTTATCCCGGGGTCTTACGCACAGATTAAGATTCCTAAATTCTCAATGGACTATGACAAGGATATCGACAAGAGCCTGATTGGTGAAGAGTATCTGCCTGCATGGGAGAAATTTGGTCTGCTGGGCTTGAAGTGTAAGAACGATGAGGAAACAATCCGTGCTTACTCTATGGCCAACTATCCTGCCGAAGGTGACCGTATCATGTTGACAGTACGTATCGCTACTCCGCCGTTCAAACCGAAAGATCAAGGTCCTGGATTTATGGATGTGATGCCGGGTATTGCTTCTTCTTATATCTTCACTCTGAAACCGGGTGACAAGGTTATCATGAGCGGTCCTTACGGAGACTTCCACCCGATCTTTGATTCCAACAAGGAAATGATGTGGATTGGTGGTGGTGCTGGTATGGCTCCGTTGCGTGCGCAAATCATGCACTTGACGAAGACTTTGCATACTACCGACCGTAAGATGTCTTACTTCTACGGTGCCCGTGCACTGAACGAAGTGTTCTATCTGGAAGACTTCCTGCAAATCGAAAAAGACTTCCCGAACTTCACATTCCACCTGGCTCTTGACCGTCCGGATCCTGCAGCCGATGCTGCGGGTGTGAAGTACACTCCAGGCTTCGTTCACAACGTAATTTACGAAACTTACCTGAAGAACCACGAAGCTCCTGAAGATATTGAATACTACATGTGTGGTCCTGGCCCGATGTCGAAAGCTGTTGAGAAGATGCTCGACGACCTTGGCGTACCAGCTCAGAACTTGATGTTCGATAACTTCGGTGGATAATTCTTCGGAAGTTAATTTCCAGTCGGTAGAATTGACTGGAAAGATGGCATAAGAAACAGGGCGGGAAATCTGAAAAAGCTGATATGCTCTTCAGGTTTCCCGCTTCTTTTTTTGCTACCTTTCTTTCCGCTATGCCATTCGGCTTTTTGGTGTCCGTTTTGAAGATAATCTCCTGTTTTTGCCTATACTTATTTATTATATTCGTATATTTGACTACACAAAAGAACTTTAATAAATAAAAACAGGTTATGGAATACCATCGTATGTCTTTTATTCACGACGATACAGAGTACACGTTTGTCAAAGCTATGAACTCGGAGTTGACTGGATATGCCTTAATATCGGCTTGCCAAGTGGAAGTTACCATTTATATGAGAGAGAATAATCTAAAAGGACGTTATATCTTGGCCGGTATGGCTAAAGTTTGACCGTGTTTTCCTTTTCATACTTTTCCTTTTTGTATCTTTGCCCCATGTTAGAGAAAAATGAAATTATACAGTCGGCTCTTCGTAACTTGAAGATTGAAGAGCTGAACCCGATGCAGAAAGCATCACTTGAACAAGCTACCGGAAGGAAAGATGTTATATTATTGTCACCGACAGGATCGGGCAAGACACTGGCTTATCTGTTGCCTTTATTACTTACCCTAAAGCCGGACGACGGTAATGTGCAGGTCTTGATTCTGGTTCCTTCGCGTGAGCTGGCTTTGCAGATCGATAACGTGTTTAAAGCTATGGGAACTTCCTGGAAAACATGTTGTTGCTATGGCGGACATCCCATCGCGGAAGAAAAGAAGAGTATCCTGGGGAGTCATCCCGCCATTATTATTGGTACTCCGGGACGTATTACCGATCATTTGTCAAAGGGAAATTTCAGCCCTGAAACCATTGAAACTTTAATCATTGATGAATTCGACAAGTCTTTGGAATTTGGTTTCCATGATGAAATGGCGGAGATTATTATGCAACTTCCGGGACTGAAAAAGCGTATGTTACTTTCGGCTACGGACGCTGAAGAGATTCCCGAATTTGCAGGACTGAACCGGATGGTCAAGTTGAATTTCCTGCCGGATGCTTCCGAAGAACAGGAATCCCGCCTGATGCTAATGAAGGTGCTTTCTCCAATGAAAGACAAGATTGATACTTTATATAATCTGCTTTGTACGTTGGGAAGCAGTTCGAGCATTGTCTTTTGTAATCACCGGGATGCGGTGGATCGTGTGCAGAAGCTGTTGGCGGATAAGAAACTGTCTGCCGAACGTTTTCATGGCGGCATGGAACAACCGGATCGTGAACGCGCATTATATAAATTCCGTAACGGCAGTTGCCATGTGTTGATTTCTACCGATTTGGCTGCTCGTGGGCTGGATATTCCGGAGATTGGGCATATCATCCATTATCATCTTCCGGTGAATGAGGAAGTCTTCACACACCGGAACGGACGTACGGCGCGCTGGGATGCTACGGGAACGTCTTATCTGATTCTTCATGAGGAAGAAAAACAGCCCGATTATATCCCTGAAGATATAGAGACGGTTGCATTGCCTGAAAATCCCTCCCGTCCGCCGAAGTCAGTCTGGACTACCATATATATAGGTAAAGGGAAGAAAGAGAAACTGAGCCGGATGGATATTGCCGGATTCCTGTATAAGAAAGGGAACTTGATCCGTGAAGATGTGGGGGCAATTGACGTGAAGGAGCATTATGCGTTCGTAGCCGTCCGGCGTGCAAAGGTCAAGCAACTATTGAACTTGATTCAAGGCGAAAAGATTAAAGGAATGAAGACTATTATTGAAGAAGCTAAATAAATATACGTTTTTATTGCATTTTTAGTTTCATTTTATTAGTAATTCCCCTTTTAATGTTTATATTTCGACTTTTATCTCTTACTTGTTATCTGTGGATAACAATATGGTGTATATATCCTGTATAAACCAATAAAAAGAAAGGAAAATCTGCTCCAAACTAGTATTTTTATAAGGAAAGATTTGTGTACCGGAAAAAAAATCGTAAATTCGCAAGGTCAAAAGACAAAAGTAACGAAATTGTTAAACCAAAAACAAACTTCAAATGAAAAAGCATAATTTCAATGCAGGACCTTCCATTCTTCCGCGTGAAGTGATAGAAGACACAGCGAAGGCTATTTTAGATTTCAACGGCTCTGGTCTGTCTATTATGGAAATCAGCCACCGTGCTAAAGACTTCCAACCTGTGGTTGACGAAGCAGTGGCATTATTCAAGGAATTACTCAATATCCCCGAAGGTTATTCGGTACTGTTCCTGGGTGGTGGTGCTAGTATGGAGTTCTGCATGGTGCCCTATAACTTCCTTGAAAAAAAGGCTGCTTATCTCAACACTGGTGTATGGGCAAAAAAAGCAATGAAAGAAGCTAAGGGGTTTGGTGAAGTTGTAGAAGTCGCTTCTTCTGCTGAAGCTACATATACTTATATCCCAAAAGATTACACAATCCCGACAGATGCAGATTATTTCCACGTCACTACTAACAATACGATTTACGGTACAGAATTAAAGAGTGATCTTGATTCACCGGTTCCGATGATTGCCGATATGTCTTCTGATATTTTCTCACGTCCGATTGACGTTTCCAAGTATATTTGTATTTACGGTGGTGCTCAGAAAAATCTGGCTCCTGCGGGCGTTACGTTTGTTATCGTGAAGAATGATGCAGTAGGTAAGGTGTCACGTTACATTCCGTCAATGTTGAACTATCAGACTCATATTGATGGTGGTTCTATGTTCAACACTCCGCCGGTAGTGCCTATCTATTCTGCCATGCTGAACCTTCGTTGGATTAAAGCTCAGGGTGGCGTGAAAGAAATGGAACGCCGTGCCATCGAAAAGGCGGATATGCTGTATGCGGAAATTGACCGTAATAAATTGTTCGTAGGTACTGCTGCCAAGGAAGACCGTTCACGCATGAACATCTGTTTCGTAATGGCTCCCGAATACAAAGACCTTGAGGCTGACTTTATGAAGTTTGCTACCGAAAGAGGTATGGTAGGTATCAAGGGACACCGTTCTGTGGGTGGTTTCCGTGCATCTTGCTACAACGCTATGCCGAAAGAAAGCGTACAAGCTTTGATTGATTGTATGCAGGAATTTGAAAAACTTCATCAATGAAAGGATTATGAAAGTACTTGTTGCTACTGAAAAACCGTTTGCTAAAGTTGCGGTAGATGGTATTCGTAAAGAAATAGAAGCAGCCGGATATGAGCTTGTTTTACTTGAAAAATATACAGATAAGGCTCAGTTGCTGGATGCAGTGAAAGATGCTAACGCTATTATTATCCGTAGTGATATTGTTGATGCTGAGGTATTGGATGCTGCAAAGGAATTGAAGATTGTGGTTCGTGCGGGTGCAGGATACGATAACGTAGACCTGGCTGCTGCCACTGCTCACAATGTTTGTGTAATGAATACTCCGGGACAAAATTCCAATGCTGTTGCCGAACTGGCTTTGGGTATGATGGTGTATGCTGTCCGCAATTTCTATAGCGGGACGTCCGGTACGGAACTGATGGGCAAGAAACTGGGTATCCATGCTTATGGAAACGTTGGTCGCAATGTTGCTCGTGTTGCCAAAGGCTTCGGCATGGAAGTGTATGCTTATGACGCATTCTGCCCGAAAGAGGTAATCGAAAAAGACGGGGTAAAGGCTGTTGGTTCGGCAGAAGAATTGTATAAGACTTGCCAAGTGGTATCTTTGCATATTCCTGCAACTGCCGAAACCAAGAATTCTATCAATTATGCGTTGCTGAAAGATATGCCGAAGGGTGCCATGCTGGTAAACACTGCCCGCAAGGAAGTTATTAACGAAGCCGAACTGATTAAGTTGATGGAAGACCGTGCCGACTTCAAATATATCACGGACATCATGCCTGCCGCCAACGCAGAATTTGCGGAGAAGTTTGCTGGACGTTATTTCTCAACTCCGAAGAAGATGGGTGCACAGACTGCCGAAGCAAATATCAATGCAGGTATTGCTGCTGCCCAACAAATCGTTGGTTTCTTGAAAGACGGTTGCGAAAAATTCCGCGTGAATAAATAATATTCGTAGAAATAATAGTATATTTGAGCCACAGATTTATTAAAAATCTGTGGCTTTTATTTTTTACATATTAAATACTAATATCATGGCAATAATTAAACCTTTCAAGGGCATTCGTCCACCGCAAGATTTGGTGGAACAAGTTGCTTCCCGTCCTTACGATGTTTTGAATTCTGAAGAAGCCCGCATCGAAGCGGAAGGTAACGAAAAGTCTCTTTATCATATCATCAAACCGGAGATAGATTTTCCGACAGGTACGGACGAGCATGACGAACCGGTGTATGCCAAGGCTGCCGAGAACTTTCAAGCGTTTCAGGATAAAGGATGGTTAGTGCAGGATGCGAAGGAAAACTATTATATCTATGCCCAGACAATGAACGGGAAGACGCAGTACGGATTGGTTGTCGGTGCTTATGTTCCCGATTACATGAATGGAGTCATCAAGAAACATGAACTTACCCGTCGCGACAAGGAGGAAGACCGCATGAAGCATGTCCGTGTGAACAATGCGAATATCGAACCTGTTTTCTTTGCTTATCCTGATAATGAGAAGTTGGATGCTATCATCAAGAAATATACGGCAGAAAAGCCTGTTTATGACTTCATCGCTCCGGGCGACGGTTTCGGTCATACGTTCTGGATTGTTGACCAGGATGAGGACATTGCTGCCATTACTGCCGAATTTGCTAAAATGCCGGCTCTGTATATCGCTGACGGACATCACCGTTCCGCTGCTGCCGCATTGGTTGGGGCTGAAAAGGCAAAGCTGAATCCGAATCATCGCGGTGATGAGGAGTATAATTACTTTATGGCTGTCTGCTTCCCGGCAAACCAACTGACTATTATTGATTACAACCGTGTGGTGAAAGACCTCAACGGATTGACTCCCGAACAGTTTATTGCTGCATTAGGCAAGAACTTTGTCGTAGAAGAAAAAGGTGCGGATATATACAAGCCGTCCGGTTTGCATAACTTTTCTCTTTACCTGAATGATAAATGGTATAGCCTGACTGCCAAAGCCGGAACATATAATGATAATGACCCTATTGGTGTACTTGATGTTACCATTTCTTCCAACTTAATTTTGGACGAAATTTTGGGAATAAAGGACTTGCGTTCGGATAAGCGTATCGACTTTGTCGGTGGTATCCGTGGATTGGGTGAACTCAAGAAACGTGTGGATAGCGGTGAAATGAAAGTAGCTCTGGCACTTTATCCTGTGTCTATGAAGCAACTGATGGATATTGCAGATACCGGTAATATCATGCCGCCCAAGACCACCTGGTTTGAACCTAAGCTCCGCTCAGGACTGGTTATTCATAAGTTGGATTAAAGAATCCTATTTAATAAAATCAAGCGGTCGAACCGTTACAACCATACAGTTGATTGTAGCAGTTCGACCGCCCGTTTATAATAGAATAACCGTTCGTTCGCAGTAAAGCGACTGCTCATTTATTCTGAAATGGTCGCTTGTTTGTATCAGTTCGCCCGTATATAGATGAATGAACTTCACTTAATATTTCCAAATGATAGATTGAATTTTGTCAATAAAGCCGTATCTTTGCGCTATGACTGCTGAAGATACTTATAAAACCATCACAGAACCTTCTGAAGGTATTTATACGGAAAAGCGAAGCAAGTTCATTGCTATTGCCCTTCCTGTGCGTACTATCGACGAGATAAAGGTACATCTTGAAACGTATCAGAAGAAGTATTATGATGCCCGGCATGTATGTTATGCTTATATGTTGGGTGCGGCGCGCAAGGATTTTCGTGCCAATGACAATGGAGAGCCTTCCGGTACGGCCGGTAAGCCTATTCTCGGACAGATTAATTCCAATGAACTGACGGATATTCTGATTATCGTAGTTCGTTATTTCGGGGGAATCAAGTTAGGAACCAGCGGATTGATTGTAGCTTATAAAGCTGCTGCTGCCGAAGCTATCGCTGCTGCTACGATTATAGAGAAAACGGTAGATGATGATGTGACAGTCATGTTCGAGTATCCTTTTATGAATGATATCATGCGCATTGTGAAGGAAGAAGAACCGGAGATTCTCAATCAATCGTATGATATGGATTGCAGCATGACACTGCGGATTCGCCGTTCGATGATGCCGAGATTGCGGGCACGACTGGAAAAAGTGGAGACGGCACGAATCCTGGATGATGAAGAGAGTTAACGTGTAGAAAATAGTCGTAGTTGAGACTGAGGGATTAGACTGAATTTGAATGAGAAAGAAAAAATATATATTTTTTATCCTGATTTCGGGCTTCTTTGCATGGAGGAATACTCAGATTTGTGCACAGGAGGCTCAGAAAACTCCGGAGACTTTAGAGACTCGGAAGTTAGCTCCTAATAATATTCCTGTTCCCTGGTATTCTCAGAAAATCACGGGATGCCCTTATTCGCATTGTTCCCTGGCTTCCTCATTAATGGTGTTCGACTATTTTAAGGGAATGACGACCGACAAACAACGGTCGGCCCAGGATGCTGAAAAGAAACTGGTGGAATATCAACGGAATTACTTTCTGAAAAAGCATGCTCCTTTTCGTCGTCGTACTTCGATAGGGCAGGGTGGCTATTATTCTTTTGAGATAGATTCGCTGGCTCGTTATTACGAAAATATGGTAAGTGCCGAGCATTTTCAAAAGAAAGATTATCGGATATTGAAAGATTATATTGACCGTGGGATTCCTATTTTGGTGAATGTGAGATATACAGGCGCAGTTCGCGGCTTGCGTCCCGGGCCGAGGGGACATTGGATGGTACTTCGAGGGATTGATGATAAACACGTGTGGGTGAATGACCCCGGCCGTTCGCCGGAGTTGCGGAATAAAGGAGAAAATATCTGTTATCCTATAAAGAAACAACCGGGTAATCCCTCTTATTTTGATGGATGCTGGACAGGACGTTTTATTGTGGTCACTCCCAAGGAATGGATACACAATTCACTTTTTGCACGGGTAGGCAAATTGCCGCCATTAGAAGAAGTGATGTATGTGGTTCCGCCTTTTATCCCGTCTATGGATTTGCCGCGGGTTATCCGTCAATAGAATCGATGTAATGATAAACATAACTAACAAAATAAAGAAGAACAAGATATATGGCATTTGAAGCAACTAAAAAAGAATGGTGTGAACTTTATACATTCTTCCGCTTGTTGGCAGACGGGAAAGTGGTATTAGGTACGGCAGAGGCAAAAGCTGGAGAAGCGTTCTGGCCTGTTGCAATGATTCAACGGGAAGAGCATGACGGAACGCGTCAGTATTATATCGAAGAAGAGACAATCCGTATCGAAGGGGAAACAGGTGTCAAATCCATGCCTCGTGAAGATTTCGGTATTGTTGCCAGACTGATATTGCAAGCTGTCAAATCTTCTTCGGAGAATGACGTGACTTCACCGGACGGAGTAGAAGAGTTTCTGGATGAAGCGGGCATTTTTGATTTGGAGGCAAAGACGGAAGACCGTACGGACTTTTCTGTGGCTTTTTGGCATCCGGAAGCACCGTTGAGAGGGTTCAATGTCCGTTCAAGACTGAGCGCTATGAATCCGTTGCTGGACGGTGGACGTGCAGCGAATCTTAAACTGGAACAGAGTGGAATTAAATTTGCTACTCCAACGGTGAATAAGATTAATGCTTTGCCCGAGTCTCCCAATGAAGTATCCGAGAGAATGATGATGATTGAACGTTTGGGTGGTGTACTCAAATATTCGGATGTAGCTGATAAGGTATTTCGTAGTAACCTTTTGATGATTGACTTGCATTTCCCGCGTGTATTGGCAGAAATGGTGCGTATCATGCATTTGGACGGTGTATCCCGCATTAGTGAACTGACAGAGATTATCAAACAGATAAATCCGTTGAAGATTAAGGATGAGTTGATAAACAAGCATAAGTTCTATGAATTTAAGGTGAAGCAGTTCCTGATGGCATTGGCACTGGGCATGCGTCCTGCAAAGATTTATAATGGATTGGATTCGGCAGTAGAAGGAATTTTGCTGGTAGATGGGAGCGGAGACGTACTCTGTTATCATAAATCGGAAAAACAGGCTATGGAAGATTTTCTGTTCTTGAATACCCGTTTGGAGAAAGGCGCTTTGGAGAAGGATAAATACGGATTCCTGGAAAGAGAGAATGGGGTTTATTATTTCAAATTGAATGCAAAGATTGGTCTGGTTAAAAGATAGATTCTAAACAGACAGTATTAAAATAGGATAAACTTAAAAAAGGATAGGTTCTAAACATAGGATAGTATGAAAACAAATGAGATTTTAGAAAACATCAAAGCCCGTCGTAGTGTACGTGCTTATACAAATCAGCAAGTTTCAGAAGATAATTTGCAGGCGATTTTGGAAGCGGCAACTTATGCTCCGAGTGGGATGCATTTGGAGACGTGGCATTTCACGGCTATTCAGAATATAGACAAACTGACGGAACTGAATGAACGCATTAAAGGAGCTTTTGCAAAAAGCGAGGATACCCGTTTGCAGGAACGCGGTCATAGCAAGACTTATTGCTGTTATTACCATGCTCCGACTTTAGTCATTGTCTCTAATGAGCCTACCCAATGGTGGGCGGGGATGGACTGTGCCTGTGCGATAGAGAATATGTTCCTTGCGGCGCAGTCTTTGGGAATCGGTTCTTGTTGGATTAACCAACTCGGAACGACTTGCGATGATCCTGAAGTGCGTGAGTTTATTACTTCATTGGGAGTACCCGAAAATCATAAGGTGTATGGCTGTGTGGCATTGGGATATGTTGACCCCGAAACTCCGATGAAAGAGAAGAAAGTGAAAGCGGGCACGTTGACAATTGTCAAATAGAGAATGCCAGCCAACTTATTATTTTGAAGCGGTGCTTTACGATTCCTAAAGCGGTGCTTTACAACAGCTAAAGCGGCGCTTTAGGAATCCTAAAACGCCGCTTTAACTTTTATAAAACGTCATGCTCTCTGAGCTATCTCAGGGAGATATGTCAATCAAATGTCCCGTAACGGGTCGGTAATAACTTGCGGTCTCCTAACGTATTATCTACGCGTGCCACGTTTATCCAGAATTTGTTCTCACGTACACTCTCTATCGGATAAGCAGCTTTCTCGCGTGTGTATGAATGTTCCCAAAGGTCATTGGCCACTTCATATTCGGGGTGCGGAGCATTAATCAATACATTGTCATTCTTATCTGCTTCACCATTCTTCACTTCCTGGATTTCTTTCCAGATATTCAACATGACCTCTACGAAGTTATCCAGTTCGGCAAGGCTTTCGCTTTCCGTAGGCTCAATCATCAATGTACCGTGAACAGGGAAAGAAAGGGTAGGGGCATGATAACCGTAATCCATCAGACGTTTTGCGATGTCATTTTCCGAAATACCTGTTTCTTCGTGTACCTTACGACATTCCAAAATCATTTCGTGACCTACAAAACCGTTTGCTCCGCAATAGACGATGCCATAAGTGTCTTTCAGACAAGCAGCCAAATAATTGGCATTCAGAATCGCAATTTTGGTAGCCTGTGTCAGGCCTTCCGTACCCATCATGCGGATATATCCGTATGTGATAGGCAGGATACCTGCACTTCCGAACGGAGCGGAAGAAACCTGATTCTGTGCATTGCCGAGGATACCATGTCCGGGCAGAAAAGGAACCAAGTGCTCTGCTACACAGATAGGACCTACTCCAGGGCCACCGCCACCGTGAGGAGAAGCGAATGTTTTGTGAAGATTCAAATGGCAGACATCAGCGCCGATAAATCCCGGATTGGTCAGTCCTACTTGTGCGTTCATGTTAGCGCCATCCATGTATACTTGTGCGCCACACGCATGAATAATATTGCAGATCTCCTTTATCTCCGTTTCAAAAATACCATGAGTTGAGGGATAGGTAATCATTAATGCGGCTAACTCATCTTTATTTTCTTCGGCTTTGGCACGTAGGTCATCCATATCTACATTTCCCAGCCCATCGCAGGCACAGGTGACGGTTGTAAAACCTGCCTGTATAGCCGACGCAGGATTGGTTCCGTGTGCCGATGCCGGAATCAGAACCTTGTTCCGATGTCCCTGACCGATACTTTCAAGGTAAGTGCGAATCACGCGAAGGCCTGTATATTCTCCCGCAGCACCTGAATTTGGTTGCAGGCTCACTCCTGCGAAACCGGTGATAATCTTCAAATCCTCACTCAGGTTCTTTATCAGTTCGCGGTATCCTTCAGCCTGGTCTTCGGGAACCAGCGGATGCATACCCATAAACTCGGAACAGCTCAAAGGTAACATTTCCGAAGCGGCGTTCAACTTCATTGTACATGAGCCGAGGGAAATCATGGATTGAGCCAGTGAAATATCCTTGCGGTCCAGGCGTTTGATATAACGCATCATTTCCGTTTCTGTATGATACTTGTTGAATACTTCGTGAGTAAGGAAAGGACTTGTACGTTTCAAAGCTTTGTCGATATTGCTTTTCTCCGGAATATCATCTACTTTCTGATAATCTTTTCCGGCAGCGATGGCAAAGATGGAAAGTAATACGTTCACGGCTGCAATATCCGTAGTTTCGTCAATGCTGAACCCTACATCTCCATTCTCAAAATAGCGCAGATTTACCTCTTTACTGAGTGCAATCGTCCGAATCTGCTGTGCCGAAACGTGCTCGGGCAGTTCAAAACGCAATGTATCGAAATATTGTGCGTTTACTTGCGTATATCCGAATTTCTTCAACTGTTTGTCGAGGAATACGGTGATGCTGTGGATACGCGAAGCGATGGCTGAAATACCTTCCTGGCCGTGGTAGACTGCGTAGAAGCCTGCCATTGTAGCTAGCAGGGCTTGTGCCGTGCAGATATTCGATGTTGCTTTTTCCCGTTTGATATGTTGTTCGCGTGTCTGTAAAGCCATACGGTAACAAAGTTTGCCGTATTTATCTTTCGACCATCCGATGATACGTCCTGGCATATTCCGTTTGTATTCGTCCCTTGTGGCGAAGTAAGCAGCGGACGGACCGCCATAGAACATCGGTGTACCCAGGCGTTGGGTTGTTCCGAATACGATATCCGCTCCCCATTCTCCCGGTGGAGTCAATAGGGCAAGGCTCAGAATATCGGCAGCGACAGCTACCTTGCAATCGGCTGTGTGCGCTTTTTCTGTAAATGCGGCATAATCTTCTACGTTTCCGTTGGAATTGGGGTATTGCAGGATGCAGGCGAAGACTTCCGGTGAAGGTTCGAAATCCTTATATTTACCTACACGCAGCTCGATACCTTGCGGCACGGCACGTGTAGTCATGACAGCCAGTGTTTGTGGGAAGACATTTTCGTCAACGAAGACTACGTTTGCGCCCGATTTCTGTTGGGCGCGGGAACGCAGGGCATACATCATGCTGACAGCTTCGGCTGCTGCGGTTCCTTCGTCCAGCAGTGAACAGTTGGCAAGCGGCATGGCAGTAAGGTCGCATATGGCTGTCTGAAAATTCATTAATGCTTCCAGACGTCCTTGCGATACTTCTGTCTGATAAGGAGTGTAGGAAGTGTACCACACCGGGTTCTCGAATACATTCCGTTGGATAACGGCAGGTGTAATCGTATTGTACCAGCCCAGACCGATGTAGGTGGTATACAGTTTGTTCTTACTTGCTAGTGTGGCGATGTGTTTTCCAAATTCGTATTCTGTCAACGGGCTCGACAATGCTAACGGCTCTTTCAGCCGGATATTGGCAGGAATTGTTTTGTCAATAAGTTCGTCCAGTGATGCTACTCCAATTTTGCGGAGCATCACGGCTGTGTCTTGTTCATTGATGCCGATGTGACGGCTAGCTAACAAATCGGTTTTCATATTGATAAAGGGATTTTATTGTTTTATCTGAAAAATGGGTTTTCTGCTTTTTCCATCCCGATGGTCGTGGGGGCGCCATGTCCCGGATAAACGACTGTCTCGTTAGGAAGGATAAAAAGACGGCTGCAAATATGCTCTATCAGTTCGTCGAAATTGCCGCCTGTAAGGTCGGCCCGACCGATGCTACCTTGAAACAGGACGTCGCCTGAGAACATACAGTTGTCTTCTTTGCAATAGTACACCAAGCTGCCGGGCGAGTGACCGGGTACATGGATTGCTTCCAGTTGGGTATGTCCGAAAGTGATAATATCACCGTCATGCAGGTATTTTCCCAGCGGTACGGGTGCTTCCTGCAACTGGAAACCAAACATTCGGCTTTGTTTCGGTGCTTCGTCAATCCAATACTCGTCCGCTTTATTCGCCTCTGCCGACAAACCGAACTCTTTGAGCATGAATGGATTTCCGAAGATATGATCCAAATGTAAGTGAGTATTCAGAAGATGCTTCACATTCAGTCCATTGGTGAGGATGAACTTCTTTAGTGCTTGTTTCTCTTCTTCATAGAAACAGCCCGGATCAATGACGACTGCTTCTTTTGTTTCGTCCCATAATACGTAGCAATTTACGGGGAACATATTAAATTCAAACCTTTTTATTTTCATGGTTCTTTTCTATGATTAATCTTATTCAGAACAACTAATAGTCTTTAAATAGGGACATATACCACTTTTTTTGTTTCAAAGAACTCCTCCTCGAAGTTGTCGCTCAGGCTGTGAATCATTGTCTTATGCTTGAACGGCATCGTTTCGTGCTCCAGTTCACCGCCCTTGAGACAGATAAGCCCATTGGGCAATGCATTCTGCTGTTTGGAAGATATATTCTTTTTGATAATCTTAATCAAATCCGCCAGAGGCATAACGGCACGGCTGACAACGAAGTCGAACGTGCGTTTTTCCTCTTCTGCACGGGCATGGCGGAAAGTGACGTTTTTCAGTCCGATGGCATTAGCCACTTCTGTCGCTACACGTACTTTTTTACCGATGCTGTCCACAAGATGAAACTTTATTTCGGGAAATAATATTGCCAAAGGAATGCCGGGGAAACCGCCTCCTGTTCCTAAGTCCATGATACTGGTTCCGGGACGGAACTGGATGACTTTGGCAATGCCTAATGAATGGAGCACATGGTGCTCATACAAGTTCTCGATGTCCTTGCGTGAGATAACGTTGATTTTCGAATTCCAGTCGATGTAAAGGTCATATAGAGCAGCAAATTGTTTGCGTTGCTCTTCTGTCAGCTCAGGGAAGTATTTCTCTATGATTTCCACTTTTATCAATTACAAATTACTGATTAGAAATTATATGAAATGAATATCCGCCTATATAGCTATCTGTATAGTCACAACAAGATATTCATTGGGTTTCGTTCTTTTATGAAGTTTAATCTTTCAGTTCTCCCAAAATCGGGTTGCTGCCGAGAAGATGTTCCATCATTGGGAATGGGATTGTCACCTTTACCGGTCCCATGGAATAGGGAGTAATGTCATATACATTATAATAGAAGGTAATGCCTTCTTTACTCAGATAAAAATTCTCGGTCGGATTGATGTCACCGGTCGAAGCATATCCCATATCTTCCAGAGCTTCGTGAGTCGTCACTTTGTTGTCAGCCATGAGCTGGTTCCAAATGAGGTCAGTCAGCGGGTCTTTGTAATCTCCAATGAAAATGTCGTCAAGACGGAGCGGACGCATCAGCGTAAGATCCATATTCAGATAAGTCGTCATATAGATGCCATGTGCGCCACCGGTATATTCATTGTAGTCGATGCGATATACAAGCAGGTCTTTCTCATATAGTTGCACGTGGCTTTCAATACCTTTGTAATAAGAATACCAGGCACCGATGGATGCTTCGTCTTCCTTATCTTTCTCATCTTCTGTGTACATCGGTTCCAAGTCGCGGCGATATTCACTGATATAATTTTCCGTATATTGTTTTATGACCTCTTCCGGTTTTTCCCCGATGTACTTATCGCCGAAGCAGGCGGAAATGAAATAAGTATTCAGGCTGTCTTTCAGCATATCATCCGATGACTTGACGGGATAAGCGAAATTGATAATTATATTACAAGCCGGTTTGGCTGTATCGTTAAAGAGGTGTGCCGTCTCATTCACCTGAATACTGTCGAACTGCAACGCACCTGTGTTTTTGTTCATCTTGTCATGACAAGAAAACAAAAAGCCGCTTACCGAAAGTATAATTGCAAGCAGGCTGACATATTGTTTTTTCATACTCGTTTTTTCTATAAATTACATATTTACTATCTCATTCACTATTGACAAATATAGATGAAATTCACGAACCGGACTAATAAATACAGAAAAATATTCAGGTATTTCTAAAAGAAGAAAGCAAGAGGTGGATTCTGAATTGTAACATATATGACATTATGCTTATTTTTTGTGAATAATAAGAGCCTGTTTAAATTCTCTTCAGTCATAATATTATAGCTCTTACCCCGGCTTTTCTTGTCGCGTCCGTCTGTAGTTGGCGGAAGGGGTATTAACAGTTGCGCTCTTGGCTATTAATAGAGAACTTCCCGCCCATTAAGTCTAAAGTTCCTTCGGACAGGAAGGAAACTTTCTTTTCATTCGATGCAAACTATAAACGCAAGCTTTGATTATATAATTGCAAGCTTTGTTTTTATAATCAAAGCCTTTGTTTTTATAAACG
>Ga0073908_1002233_pt1 | contig 24094 bp, 21 predicted proteins | sample MucameincwithD2O_FD_65484 | JGI IMG/M metagenome (GOLD analysis project Ga0073908, IMG submission 65484) | Mouse cecum microbial communities from Vienna, Austria - Mucus amended microcosms incubated with D2O | ecosystem: Host-associated > Mammals > Digestive system > Large intestine > Cecum...
CGTGCCCCAGTACAATAGAAAGCCCCTTGTATGGGTACGATACCGCCCAACGCATCATATTCCATATTATTGCTGAATATCATCAACTGCGTAATGTTGATGAAGCGGCGAAACTTTTTATTTGGGAAGCGTTCTTTATTCATTCGTGCGCTCTCTGCCAACATACCACCATGATTGTTGGGTTTCTTCACTTCTACAAAACAAAGTGGCAATCCGTTTACGAATAAAGTAATGTCAGGACGAAATTCGTCCTGACCGTTCTTACTGGTAAATTCGGCAGTGAAATGGAACGTATTATTCCCGATGTTATCAAAGTCTATCAGCTTTACAGGCGAAACGGCTTTGAGACGATTGTAAAAGCCTTGACCGAGATCATCATCGTTCAGTTCCTTGCGAATATCTTTCAAAACTTGAAGAAACTCTCCCTCGTGTCCGGGATTCAGATTCTTAAACTGCCGTTCAAATACCTGCAAAAGAATATTTGTGTCACCGTCATAGACCGTGCCATTTTTATCTTCACTCAACTTACCAAAGTAAGTATATCCTATTCGGGTAAGATGAACCATTGCAGGCATCTGCACCCGTGTGGCTTCTGAAAACTGTTTCATCTTACCTATCCTTTTTGTCGGTTATCAAATCCTTCAAATCGACCTGCAATATCTCTGCTATCTGCTGCAAGGTTTCTAAATTTGGTTGAATCCTATTACAGGCATAGGCATTTACCATACTGAAACTCTTATCAAGTTTCTTAGCCAACCATGTTTGAGAGATACCTTTTTCAGATAATACAGCCTTTATTCTATTCAATTTCATTCTTTGATACGATTTTATAGTGCAAATATAGTGAATTATATTCGATAATTGAGATTGTTTTTGTACTTTTGTGTACGAAATGAAATTAATATGGATACAGTTAGAAAAAGAGGCGAAATAATTAGCATTGAACAGCGTTCGTTAGTATCTCAGAGATATAGACGCATAACAAGAGCGATTAATTCGGAATTTTGGGGTAGCACTAGCGAAACTGCTCATAGTTTATATGTGGGCTCTTATGGTAGAGGTACTGCTATTGATACAAGTGACATTGATATACTTGTCGAATTGCCACAAGACGAATATAATAAATATGGCGCACTAAGGGGAAATGGTCAGTCCAGATTACTACAAGCATTGAAGAATGCAATTTTACAAACCTATCCAAACAGTGATATTCATGGAGATGGGCAAGTCGTTGTGATAAACTTTTCCGATGGGATTAAATTTGAAGTTCTACCAGCTTTTCGTCAATTAGATTGGTGGGGTAATTGGAATGGGAAATACGACTATCCTGATTCAAATATGGGTGGCAATTGGTTGACAACTAATCCCCAAAGCGAGCAACAGGCAATGAAGGAAAAAAATGTTGCAAGCAATGGTTTGTTATTCGACAAATGTAAGCACATGCGTGAAATTCGTGATAACTATTTTAGGAATTACCATCTTCCGTGAATCGTGATTGACAGTTTTGTTTATCATAATATTGCTGATTGGCACTGGCTAAGAGAAGGAGAACAAAGCTCTAATCAACCAATAGGAACTTACGAAAAAAGGCTTTATGATTCATGCCCTGTTTGGAGCTTTAATCTGACAGCACCAGGAAGCAACACGCCAGTAGATACATATAAATACATTGATGTATTAATCAAAGTTTTAAAATACATGTCAGAAGAATAAATCATATGGACGAACAAATGAAAATTATTTACATAGAGATTCTTGAGCGTTTTAACAAAATAATTTGGACGCACAAAATTCATTTATGTCAAGCGAATATATACCTATCAAAGAAGAAAAAACAAAATCAGATTCTTTTAGTATTTTCTGTTTTGGTATCAGCTTCTGCAATTACCAATATATTCAAGTGGCTGCCTGAAACTGTCATTGTTCCATTAATGGCTTTCTTAGCGTTGACATTAACATATTTTACCACCAAATACAAAGCTGAAAATCTAGAAAAGAAGGCAGCTGACAGCGAAAGATTTGCTGCTGTTATGCACGATTTGCGCAATAAGTATGCGGGATTCTTATCAGATATAAAGGCATAGCTGTACACAAAAGAACAAATTTCTAAAAAGCGAACAGAATTAGAACATATAGAAAATATAGTTTATTCGGGGCTTGTTCCACAAACATCAAAAGAAGCAGTAGATGCAGCATCTTTTGCATTAAAAAACAAACAAGAATCAACTACCACAAACGAAGAAATTCTCCAAATGATTTCTGATAACTTGCAAGTATAAGATTAATTACATGCGCTATTATCAGGAACATAAGATGAATCATAGCAACACATTCTTACTATCTTTTCCCGAAGCCAAGACAATTATTGTTTCTGGTGATATTCATGGAGACTTTAATCAGTTGGTGTTCAAACTCTGTATCCAATATCAGCTTACGGACTTACGGACACTTTGCTAATTGTAGCTGGGGATTGTGGCTTTGGCTTCGAAAAGAAAGAGTACTATGAGCAGATGGTTAGACGAAACACCAAGCGAATGAACCAAGCCAACAATTGGATTGTGTTTGTGCGTGGTAATCATGATAATCCTGCTTATTTTGATGGAGTAATGTTCAACTTCAAACGCTTCATCGCTGTTCCTAATTATACCATTCTACAAGCCTGTAATCATACCATCCTTTGTGTTGGTGGAGCTATCTCTATTGACCGTATCTATCGTATAAATGAATGGAATAAACGAAAATACAGACTCCATCTCAATGATTCGCAAGAAAACAATATTTCCCGCAATTTATATTGGAAGAACGAAGCTCCTATTTACGATTCAGATAAGATGAATGCCATCCGTACCAGCTTCCTAATTGATACGGTTGTCACACATACCGCACCTTCACATTGCGAACTATTCTCAAAAAGCAATCTAAACCAATGGGCTGAAAACGATCTTTCATTGATTGAGGATATACAATTTGAGCGGAAAACGATGGATATGCTTCTGCACCATCTCAAAACTGACAATCATCCGATAAACCATTGGTACTATGGTCATTTTCATCAAAGTTGGCATTCTGCCATTGATGGAATACTATATCAGATGCTCGACATTATGGAGTTCAGCCAAATATATTGACTATACCATTTCAGGTATAATATTAATGTAATAAATAGAATTGTACCCGATAGGATATAATAGTTATTGCCTGAATATGCAATTACACTTTTTCCAAGCAATAAATCCGATTCGTTACACTTTTTCCAATGAATATCCCCCATTCTCCTACACTTTTTCAAGCGAATCGAATGTATATCCTACAAAAGTTTTCTAATTCTATGACTTATTTCCTACCATCCAACACTCTTCTAGGAATAAAAATCCTACTGCAACCCACAGAAATCCCAAGAAAACCACTACCTTTGTATTCAACAAGCGTTCTGTAACATACCTGCGAAAATGCCCTATCAGTCAACACCTTGTATCTGATAGCGGACATTCCACAAAAGGGCTGAAAAGAGGCGGTACAACACGTATATGCAAAGCGATGAAATACAACTATTTGCATTTGTCCCCACATTCTGTGTACTTGTAAAAACAGAGGTTGTACCCATTAAAATGAATAGTCACTGATAATCAGTGATGTAAATATGCTGCATCGGAGAGGACGCAGCAACCAAACCGGAAACATATATCGGCGAAACGGAACACTTCAAAGAGCGCGTCAAGGATCACGACAACAAGAAATCGTTTTGGCAGAAAGCACTCGTATTCGTATCGAAAGATGCCGATATGACCAACGCAGACGTGCAATATCTCGAATACAAAGCCATAGCCGTAGCCAATGAGTCCAATACGTTTATCCTTAGCGATAACAAGCAGACGCCCAAAGCCATCAACCTGCCGTAATACCAGTGTGATTCTATGGACGAATTTTTCGAGGATATAAAATTTCCGGCATCGTTTGTCGGATGCAACATATTCGAAATAATCAAATTCACGAACGAACATATTTTCTACACTAACGGCCGGGGCTGCAACGCCATGGGATTCTACAATTCATCCGGATTTACCGTACTGAAAGGCAGCATTATAGCAAGCACATCCACCCCGTCTCTCAAATGGAGGGATAAAAGACAAGATTGGATCGAGGAGTATACGGCCACTAACAACGGACGATTGACGATGATATCCTACAAAACGTCTTCGAGCCCGAGCACAGCAGCTGATTTCTGCAACGGCCGCTGCTGCAACGGGTGGGATGAATGGAAAGACAAGGACGGCCGGACAATGGACCCGGTATATCGCAAACAGATATAGCCGTCATTTCGAAGTATCCGGATCGCTGCCGGCAGCATCACAGCACCTCTTCGAGTCGCGCAGCTCTTCCATATAACTGGCCGTGATGACACCCGAGGGCAATGCGATGATCGCAACGCCGAACAGCGAGGATAGCATCGACACTATGCGGCCGATCTGCGTCACAGGACACAGATCGCCATACCCTACCGTCGTGAGCGTTACCGTCGCCCAGTAAAGCGCGTCGAAAAACGATTCGAATGTCGCCTCTCCGGTCTCGGGATTGATATGCGGCTCGGCATTGAACATCACGAGCGCCGTGACGAAAATATAGAACAAGGCAAGCATCAATACCGACATCAGCACATTGCGCTCCTTGCGCAGCACCCGCAGAAACATCATTACTTTGTCGGAATAGCGGAACATACGCAGCAACCCCGACACCTTCAACAGCCGCGTCAGCCGCAACAGCTTGAACGATGACGAAAGCAGGTTCATAACCGGGAGTATCGACAGCATGTCGACTATGGCCATAGGCGTAAACGGATACATCAAATACGATCTCCACCCACGGCCGAGCGGCACCGGCGACGTATACCACCTCGCAAGATAATCGACGATAAACGCCGCGACGGTTATCGTCTCCGTAACTCTGAACAGAGGCCTGTCGTCGACGAACATCAGCGGCACGATGCTTATGACGATCATAGCCAGCATAAACCAATCGTAAACCCGACTCGACATCCTGCCGTTGCGGTCGCGGTCGATTATCTCGTATAATCCGGTGCGTATTTTCATTTAAGGATCGATTATCAAAAGTGCAAAGGTAGCGAATCGCTCCGAAAAAACCTATATTTACCACAGCACCGGCCGACCATATGAATACGACATACGCCCAATGCCCGACCGCTGCTTAGAAGTGCGATAACGTAAAGCCGCTCCCTCTGGGGAGCGGCTTCATATTTCATTGCATATTATTTCACGCCACAGTCGTGCCTGTCCGTCATCCGCCGATCTTGCGGTAGTGGCAATACATCAACTCTCCGCAGTCGTCGCGCAGGTGCATGCCTCCGCCCTTGCAGAAGCGCCATACCTTGCAGTCGGCGCACTCGCCCTTGCGTGCCCACTCGCGGTTGCGGAACGGCTCGAAGCGGTTCTGCCATACATCCCAGAAGTCGTCGTGATATATGTTGCCCTGCGTATAGTTGCCTCGCACGCTCGTGCAGCCCGATATATCGCCATTGACGCGTATCGACGCTACCGACACGCCGGCCGTACACATATAGAAATGGTCGCGCACTTCGGCCTCGTAACCGCCCAGAAAGCCCTCGCAGGCGTAGCTCAGGTCGATCCGTCCCTCCTTGCGCGTGCGGCGGATGAAGTCGAGCACCTCGACGAACTGTCCGTCGCTCAGACGCAGAGCGTCGTCGTCGGCAGCTCGACCGGCCGGGAATATCGAGAATATGCGCCAGTAGCCTATGCCGCGCGCTATGAGCATCTGCTTGAACTCTTCGAGACGGCCTATCATCGAGGGCGTGACGCATGTAATGACGTCGTATGCCAGATCGGGATACTTGCGGATATTATCTACGGCCTGCAACGCCCGTTCGTAACTATGGGGATTGCGGCGTATGTAGGTGTGAGCATCCTCGAAGCCGTCGAGACTGACCGACACCGAGCGCAGCCCCGACGCCACCAGCGACGCCAGACGCTCTGCGGTCAGCGCAAGGCCGTTGGTTACCATGCCCCACATATATCCGCGGCGCGTGACCTCGCGGCCGGCGCGTTCCAGATCGTCGCGCACCAACACCTCGCCGCCCGAGAATATCAACAGCACGTTGCGCGGATCGACATGGGGCGTGACCTGCTCATCGAGCACACGCAAAAAGTCGTCCAGCGGCATATCCGGCTGAACGACATCCGTGCGGCAGTCGCTGCCGCAGTGGCGGCAGGCAAGGTTGCATCTGAGCGTACACTCCCAAAAGAGCGTCGACAGCTCGTGACGCTCCACCGTCTGCTCGTATAGCTGCGAAAAGAGTCCGAGCGCAAGTCGCTTGCGCAGACCTAATCTGCGGCCGCTCACTTGGTCGAGCCGTTATCGGAAGTCTCGGACTGAGTCTCCTGGTCGGGCAGCACTACGGCCGCCTCGCCGTTGGGCATGCGCACGCCGTACATCAGCTTGATGCGGGCGTTCACAGTATCCTGCTCTATCGACGGCGACTCCTTGTCGCCGCTCTTAACGGCGCTCTTGCGCGTAGCGCAACATGCCGTCGAAAAGCCCAGAAGCGCGATAGCCGCTATTTTCAGTTTGTTGTTCATAATCCAAATATTATAGCAAAAGCATATACTTAATTGCAAATATAACGCCTGCCGGTCGAAAAAACAAATAATTATCCGCAAAATAGCTCGTCGGGCTTGGACTTCCGGGTTTTTATTATTATATTTGACATGGGATTAAATCCCGTTTACATTTAACAACAAACACTTATGACAGGTAAAGTAAAATGGTTCGACAGCAAGAAGGGCTACGGATTCATTATCGGCGAAGACGGCAAAGAGATCTTCGTTCACTTCTCGGGTATCGTTAAGGACGGATTCAAATCGCTCGTCGAGGGAGAGGCAGTCACCTACGAGATCGAAAGCGGAGCAAAAGGCGAACAGGCGGTTAACGTTGCGACTCTGGCAAAATAATCGCGAATCGGATATAACATATCTCGCAAAACATGGAGGGCGCGGATCGATCCGCGCCCTCATTTCGTATTATCGTGTATATGAAACTCCTGCCAAGCCGTGAAGCAATGCGGGTCTCGCACCCAAGCCGCCTCGGCCGTATCGGTCACTGCTGCGGTGCGATGTCGCTGTCGGCCGACAGCTCGCCGTCTGTTTCTGCGGCGCCTTCCGACAGGACGGCAGCCTCGTCCTGCACGACTTCTGCGGCAGCCTCGGATTGTGCCGCAATCTCTTCCCGGCAGGCATCTGCGACACCCTCGGGCTGCAACGCACGTTCCGGCTGCTCGGTCTGTTCGGTCGGCTGCTGCGGAATCCGATCGTCGCTGCCGGCGGATGCCGTCTCCGGCAAAGCGGCGGCATCGACGGCCTCGGACTCGGACTCGGACTCCTGCGCAGGCAGCGCGGTGTCGGCAGCCTCCGTAACGGACAGCTGCGTCCGCTCCGCGGCGGCATCCGCATCGTCTATGATCGACTGCGAGTCTTCGCCGCCCTCAGAGACATACTCCGTATCGTCGGCCTCATCGTCCTCCTCGCCGACGATCTCGGTCTCCTCCTCGTCGACGATCAACGTTACCGTATACCTATCCTTGCCGCGGTAGTTGCGGATATCTTCGACCGTGACGGCATTGACCGTAAACGCCCCCTCCGGAAGGTCGGCATGCTGGAACGCCATATACTCGCGTATGGACTTGCTTCGCGAGTCCATGATTCGCTGCAACTGCGCATCGACATAGCCGCCGTAGAGCGCCATAGCCTTCTGCTCGACCGACATGCGGCTCGGATCGATGCCCTTGACAAGCAGCTGAGAATCGGCGAACCCGGCGACCTGACGCGCCGAGAGCTTCATCTCTGCTATGCGGTCGAGGTCGAGCAGATCGAGCCTGTGTCCCGGCTCCGCCTGCGTCGAGTTGTAATATGCTATGTTCATGTCGATATGCGCCAGACGCCTTACCGCCTTATCGTAATTGATGCGCTGCACGACGCGTATCTTCAAATCGCCCGCCGCTTTCAGCTCCTCGGCCATAGAGTCGAAGCGCCCGTACTGCTCGGAGTCGAAGCCCAAGGCCAGAGCGTCGATGTCGATATATCGGAATACGTCCTGCTTGCCCGAGCCCATCCATGCGAACGGCGCCGACACCACTTTCAACATCAGATTGCCGATGCCCTTCATTATGATCTTGCGATAGGAGAACTCAGGAGAGTCGATGCTGCCGGTAACCGGCAGGTCGATGTCGATATGCTTCTTGCGGTCGGTAAGGATGAAGATACCCATTCTCAGCGGCATGCCGAACTCCGCATCGATGCTCTTGTCCTTCTTGCCCACGGCGAAGTTGTAGGTATCGAGATGATTGACGCCCTTCAAATACCCGTTTACGATGATGTTCTGGCTGCGGAACGTAAGGTTGCCCGACTCGATCGGGAACGCCGTGTAGTGTTCGCAGTAGGGCGAGAAGTCGCTCATGTCGACATTGTTGAGTACCGACAGCAGATTCTGGTTGTGGAAATCTTCGAGCGAGCCCTCCCAGCGCACCACGGCCGAGCCCTGCTTTTGCAGACCTGCCCGGAGCATCACGGTATTGCGTGCGGCAAGATCGAAGCGGCTGCTCGTTATTTCGACGTTGCGCAGCGAGTACCCGAACGGCTTGTGCATCGCATTGTCCTCGAAGCGTATGCGTCCGCCGCGCAGATCGAGCGTGCCTATACGCAGCACCATATCGCCGAAGATCGGCTCCGCCGAGCGCTGCGACACCACCGACACGCTCTCGGTAACGTGATACATATCGCCGTCCGCACCCACGGCGCGCTCGGTCGTGGTAAGCGACACCTGAGGATCGTGGTAGAACAGCGGATCGACATTGGTCTTGCCCTCGGCGTCGATCGTATAGCGCACGCGATAATCCTGCGCCTTAACCGACTCGAATATATAGCGTTCGGCGGCGAGGTTGAGCTCGGCTATATCGGCGCCGAGGCTGCCGCATGCGAACAGCTCGCTGCCGTAGGGATCATCGAGCACCATATCGCTGATGTCGGCACGACCGCGCAGCGTCGACGCCATAGGATCGTATATATTGCCCTCGGCCGCTATCCTCGCCGCGACCGTGCCGCCCACACGCCGCGTGTTGACGTATGGCGTCAGGTATTTGTACGTATCGGCCAGATCGAAGCCGTCGACCGTACCCTCGAACGTATAGTCGCCGCTGAGATAGTTGTACGACAGCCGCCCCTCGACCGGTGCATGGTCGTTGACGGTCATCGACGCATCGACCCACGTCGCCGTATCGCCCAGCACGACGCTCGGCGTCGACAGACATATCTGCGACAGCTGCCACTGCTGGTCTATCTCGCGGTCGTAATATGTCACGCGTCCATTCTCCACGGCGAGATCCAGCAGCGTTATGCGCCACGGCTCCGACTCCTCGTCGCGCTCGCCCGTGAGGTACTGTTCGACGATGAAGGTCACAAGATCGTCGAAGTTGAACCGGGCACCCTCCTGCGCGAGACGTATGTCGGGTCGCACCAGACGCGCATGCTCGACCAGAATATGGCCGTTCATCAGCTCGCCCAAGGCTATCGACATGTCGAAACGGCCTATGGCGACGAAGTTCGTCGTGTCGTCCGGCTCGTACATTACCACATCGGCGGTCGTTATCCGTCCCGAGAGTATGTCGATATCGATGTCGCCTATGCTTATCAGCCGTCCGGTCAGCTCCTTGCAGTTCTTCTCGACATACCACTTCGTAAACGGAGATATGCCGAATACCACTGCCGCGAACAGCAGTGCCATGAATGTCGCAATAGCGGCAGTCCAAATTATCGCACGTCGTGCGCGTCGCCGACCCGCAGGTCGAATATCTCCACTGTCGGGAGCGGTTTGTCGATTCATAATCGTCGGTAATTACCGATGCCGCGAGGCATCTATTTCTGAAACTTCATCGTATAGCGTCTGAGCCACCCCAGCAGCGGACGCGGCATACATTGGCATATCGGGATGAACAGGCGGAACCACCAGTCGGGCACCACGCACCGGCGTCCTTTCCACATGGCTCTCAGGCCGCGTCGCGCACAGCTGTCGGCCGACGACAGGATACCCAGCCGCAGCCCTATCTTCTGCCAGCGCGGCGGCAGCCCGTACAGGTCGGTCGCTATGCCCGCAGGACATACGGCCGTAACGCTCACGCCGCGCTCGCGCACCTCCTTCGAGAAGGCCACCGAAAAGCTCTTCAAGTAGGCCTTGCTCGCGCTGTACAGCGACAGCCCCGGGAACGGCATCCATATCGAGTAGGACGACATGTTGAGTATGCGTCCGCCGCCGCGCCGCGCCATCTCTTCGCCGTAGAGACGGCACATCGTCGTGGTGGTCATATCGTGCAGCAGCACGATGCGGCGTATGCGCTCCACGGGCGTCGACAGCACGTCGAGAAACGAGAAGATGCCGGCATTGTTGACCAGCACGTCGACCGCGATGCCCTCTCCGCACGTCCACGCAAACAAATCCTCTGCCGCTTCGAGCCTGGCCATGTCGCAGATACGGCTCGTGCACCGCACGCCGTAGCAGCGCGAGATCTCGGCCGCCGCCTGCTCCACCGCAGCGTCTACATCCACCGCAACTATATCGTAGCCCAACGAGGCCAGCCGGTCGGCATAACACCGCCCGATGCCCTTGGCCGCACCCGTAACCAGTGCCGTGCACGAACCTCTCTCTACCTCGCCTCTGCGCCTGCGTGCCATACTCTCCCCCGCCTTATTTTATCTTGTTCAACTCGCGCCACAGCCGCTCGGGGATAGGCTCCTTGCAGTTGTGGCAGCACTGCATGTCGACCGAGTACATGCGCGCCATGCAATAGTCGCGATGGTCGCAGCCGCTGCGCGTCGACATATCGCCCTCGCGCAGCTTATTTACAAAGGCCGGATCGTTGACCAGCGCACGCGCCATCTGCACCATTTCGAAACCGGCATCCAGCACACGCTCTATGCCCTCGCGCGAGACCAGACCGCCTACATACACCAGCGGACACCGCAGCTCGGCACGGAACTTCTTCGCGTTTTCCAGAAAGTAGCACTCCTCGAAGTCGTACTGGCGTATCATCTTGTTGCCGAACAGATTGACGACTATCTTCTGCGGCCACGACGACCAAGGCATGTAGTAGCTCATCGTCTTTGTCGGTATGCGTCCGCGCATGACGGCCATGGGAGCCTTGCTCACGAAACCCGACGTGAGCACTATGCCGTCCACACCCAAGCTCTCGATGCGCTTGGCGATCTCGATGCTCTCGGGTATCTGTATTCCGCTCTTGAAGCCGTCCTCCATGTTGTGCTTCACGAGTACGGCCGTACCCGTGCGCGCCGCCGCCGACATAACCTCTTCAAGACACATCGTCATGAAACGCATGCGGTTTTCGAGCGAACCGCCGAACTCGTCGCGACGGCGGTTGGTATATGGCGACAGGAACTGCGAGATGAGATATCCGTGTCCGGCATGCACCTCCACACTGTCGAAGCCCGCCTCGTGCGCCGTTACGACGGCACGGCCGAAGTCCTTGGCATACTCGGCGCACTCGCTGCGGCGCATGCCCCTGACGAAGGTAGGCGAATATAGATTGAACCCCGTCGACGCTCCGCGCGGAAAGCATCCGGCCGTCGACCAGTGCGTCATGTTGCCGCAATGGCCGATCTGTATGCCCGCCGCAGCACCTTCCGAATGTATGGCGTCGGTTATGTCTCTGAGAGCCGGCACGATCTCCTCACGCAGCCACAGCTGCTTGTTGAACGATATGCCGCTGCGGTTGACCGAGGCGTATGCCAGCGTAGTCATGCCCACACCGCCGCGCGCCACGCTTACGTGATATGCTTTGAGCTGCTCGGTAGGATTGAAGTCCTTGCCCATAGATTCGAATGCCGCCGAACGGATCGTGCGGTTGCGCAGCGTAACGCCGCCCAGACGATAGGGCGTGAAGAGTATCGACTCCTTCTGTTGGGGTTTCATTATATCTGGATCAATAGATGAACGGTATTATTCTCTTGCGGCCGAGCGACGTGAACTCCTCTCCGAACTCCCGCTCGTAACGCCTGTAAAGCGATGCCGAGCGCGGTGCCAGATTGGCCAGCGTCCACCACGCGAACACCGCACCCGCCCACGACCACGACGCTATGGCGAAGCCCACCCACTCGGTCACTTCGCCGAAGTAGTTGGCCGACGACACATAACGGAACATGCCCCCGCGCGGGATGTAGTGGCGCGTATCGCCCGGCTTGCGCAGGTGGCGTATGATATGGTCGGATTGCAGGTTTATGAAGAATCCGGCGGCGAATATAGCGGCGCCGATCCAAAAATAGGGTTTCGAGAGCCAGCCGTCGTAATAGCCCATTCTCGGCGCGAAGTAGAATATCCACCCGCCCTGCATCAATGCGTTGAGCGTATTGAATACCATGCCCATTATCATTATTCCCACAGGCATCTTGGATTCTCCGCGCATCATCGCCGGAAAGATGAACGACCGTTGGAAATAGTGCGCCTCGAACAGAAGCACCAGCGCCACCGACGACGCCTGCCACGTATAGTCCGACAGCAGCCACAGCGCGGCCATGGCGAAGAATACGGGCGACTCCATCAACACCCAGCCGATCTTGTTGGAGATCGGACGGCCGAATTTGGGGTTGAACAGATAGCCGTAACCCGCCTCGACGAAGTATAGCGCAACGAAGACGACCAGTGCCAGCGCGGCCATGATCGCAAGAAACCAATAGTATGTTTGCAGAGTCATCTCCAACGATGTTTGCACATGATAACTTATATTCGTACAAAGGTAACTAATTTCCTGCAATAGCAGCATTGAAGCCGCTAAATTCGCCTTCCGAAGCCCATATCGACGATCGCAGTCTCCATATCGGACATTTACGCCGCTCTTTCCCATTAGCACGTTCCTATCGCCTGCGACGCCTGCCCGGCTTCGTCCCCCGCACCACGGCAAAGCATGACAAGCTCCGCCGCTCGATCCGCTCCCCCTCCCACCCGATCAGACCCGCCACCCTATCCGCCCAGCCGCTTTCACGCCGTCCTATCGGCTTCTGCGCCCGTTTATTTTCGCCGGCGGAGCGTTCCGCCCTACACTCCTCCCGTACAAAAAAAAGCCCCGGTGCAATAATTTTGCACCGGGGCCTGACTCATCTGCGTATCGCTCGCCGAGCCCAATACGCATCATTCGATCAGTCGCCGATAAGATCCTCGCCGTCATCGTCGATCCACGGCACCGTGCGCATGTCGTCGGTAGTCAGCTCCTCGACCTCGGCATCGGTCAGAAGCGCCGCATCGCCGTTCACGAACTCGACATCCTCCACGCGGCTTACCGAAAGCTGGTACGACGCATAGTCGTTTGCCCCGCCCGTATAGTCCGAACGCTGAGCATAGATGCCGTATATGGCCGTGATGTTGACCTTCTCGTTGTCGCGCGGCGCATTGCGTTTGGCGAAGCGCGAGTAACCGCTCGTGCGCATCGAGTAGACGCCCGCATCCGAGCAGTACTCGGCCGATGTATCGTACACGAAGAGCATCGAACCGTAGAGGCTCTTGCCGTTGACGCTGTAAGCCCAGTGATACCACCCCTTGGTCACGGTCGGACGCGGGTCGGTATAGAGCCAGCTCGGATAGATATTCTCGAACGAACCGCTTTTCAGTCCCGGACGCGTCACGCCCTGCTCGTTCGCAACGCCGGCATAGCGGTGCGTCAGGCCCTCGAAGCGGATCAGGCGGCCGAACATCGACTCGCGCACGCTCTTGCCCAGCACCGTGGTATAGTTCTCGGGCGTAACGGTAATGATGTCGACCGACATGGGATCGGCCTTCCACTGATCGTAGCTGCCCGTGCGCAGCTCGTCCTGCTCTCCGGCGAAGACATGCTCGGCGATAGTTATGCGGTTCTCCAAATTGGAGTTGGCGTAGTACTTATGCTCGCCCGCCTTGTTGTACGACTCGGTCGGCGCGCCGCCGATAGAGAGCATCATGCGGTAGTTGCCCAGATAAAGGTCTTGCAGACGCACGTATACCCACTGCCCCTGACGGTAGCGCAGATAGTTGCCGTTGGTTAGCTTGACCTCGATGCCGCCGGTATGGTCCTGCACATAGAGCGACTTGTAGATGTTGCCCTGCTCGTCGTCGGAAGTGACCTTACCCTTGATATATATGTCCTGCTCGATTTGCAGATACTTCGTATTGGCCCAACTGCTGTTGACGCCCGTGTTGCTTATCGTGCCGAACATCGCCTTCAACTCGGCCACCGTCACGCGGCGGCTGTCGGGAAACTGCGAGGCGAACACGCCGTCGTCGTAGACAACGGCCGGCGACACGTCGTCGTACTTCTCGTAACAGCCCACGGACATGGCCGCGGCCGCCAAAAGAACCAGTATTTTAGTAAGTTTCATAGTATTCACGTTTTACGCTGTTAGAATCGGAAATATACGTTCAGATAATATGTCGTACCCAGCAGGTAGAAATATCTCGAATCGAAACGGCGATAGTTGTACATCTTCTTTACCCGCAACTCGCCCTGGTCGTTGGTAACGACCGTCGGGCCGAAGGGCTTGTTCAGACGCATCTGCTCGTAACCGCCCGTGCGGATATCCTGGTCGTTGAGCAGGTTTTTGAGTTCGAGGCTGAAACCGAGCGTATACTTGCGGTGTATGTACCAGTTCTTGCCGACGCTCGCGTTGAGCGTGAAGGCGCTCTTCAACCTCTCCTGTGCGCGTATCGACTCGATCTTGTCGATTACCTCCATCTTCTGACGTCCCGTTGCGAGATTCTCGAAGTCGTAGAGCTTCATTATCTTCGAGGCCAGATACTGCGTTCTGTACATCGGGTTCATCGACAGGTAGAGACGATCATAGTAGTTGAAGTCGAGCGATGCGAACCAGTTATGGTTGCCGCGGAACGACAGACCCACGTTTATGGCCGTCTGGGGCGTGCTCTCGATCTTCATGTCCTTCCAGTTGACCACGCTGCGGATGCGGTCGGTGGCGCTGTTGTCGGTCATCTGCGTGAACTGCGGGTTCGACGTATAGATGAACTCGCCGTAGCTTACCGCCGAGTTGAACTGCAAGCCCCAAGCGATCGGGACGTTGAGACCCAGCTCGACACCGGCATAGCGCTTGTCGATGCCGCTCATGGCGAAGTTGGTAAACGAGTTGAGAAGATCGTCATAGAACGAAATCACGCGCGCCTGATCCTTGACCGTCGTGTAGTAACCCGACAGACGCGCACGTATCCACGGCAGACGCAGATTGTACGACAGGTCGGCACCGAAGATCTTCTCGGTCGACAGACCGGGCGTGATCTGGTTGCGGGTACGCGCCGATACGAACGCATCGCGGAACGTAGGAGCGTTCTGCATATAGGTCACGTTGGCTTCCAGCGAGTGAGCGCCCGAGAATACGTAGCGCAGATTCAGCTTGGCCTTGTAGGTCAGATCATCGATCTTGTCCGAGTCGCCGAGCGAAGTGCGGCCGCGGTCGCCGCCGGCATTGGCGTTGGCGAACAGACCCTTCTCCCAGAGACCCTCGCGCCACATTCTCGAAAAGCCGATCTCGCCGCCTACATTGGCGCTGAAACGACCTGCCGAAAACTCGTACATGGCCCACAGCTGTCCCTGCTGTACGTGTGCATAGTAGTCGTATCCGAACTTGTCGCCCTCCTCGACAGCCTGAGCGTGTCCGTGTTCGTTGTAGTAGGCCAGATTGTTCTGGTAGGCGATGACGTTGTTGCCGAAGTCGCGCAGCGCGAATTTGTCTTCATCCACCCAGTAGTCGCCGCCCAGCAGATCCTTTACCTTGTCGTAATACTCCGTGCGGTTGATTCTCAGACGCACGCCGCCCATCAGCTTCGAGCCGCCGCGGAACACATGGTTGATCTGAGCCACGAAGTTATAGTCCAGCTGGTCCGTATGGCGCTCCTCGATCATGCGGTTCGAACGGTGTCCGGTGCCGTAGGTGGGATCGACCTTGCCGTTGTAGTTGTCGCGGATCATGCCGTCGAAGTCGGTGTAGCCGGTCCAGTTCTTAATCGTCTCGGCCATCATAGCCTTATACGAGTCGATCGTGGTCTGCGTATACGTGTCGGGGTCGACGGCATTGGCCGCCATGTACTCCAACATGCGGTTGCCGTAATACGACGGCAGCGCACGGTAGTAGTCGGGACGCGGATCGGGTCCGTCGTTCCACGTGAGCGCCGAATAGCCGTTGAAGCCGAAGCGGATCGACGTTGCGGCCGACAGCGACGTATTCTCCGATATCTGCCAGTTGTAGTTGAGAATCGCTATCGGCTCGTGCGTGTTGCGCACGCGCGAGTTGCGTATCTTGCCCGCCTGCCAGCCGGCATTGGGGTTATAATAGTGGTTGTCGAAGAGCTCATAGGCCTCCTCGGTGGCGGCCATTTGTGCGCCGCGCTGAGTCGGTGCGCCCATTACCGTGAGCGAGAGTTTGTGGCGCGGATTGAATGCCTTCTCGACAGAGCCGAAATAACCGTAGCCGTTGTAGTACACTCCGTCGACATAGCCGTTGCCGCCCTGTCGCGTCGACAGCGAGAAGCCGTACGACCAGCCGTCGTCGCGCGAACCCGACGCATACGACACCATGGCGCGGAACCGGTACATCGAGTTGCCGTTAACCACGCTTGCGCGGAATCCCTTGCGCATCTGCGAGGCACGGGCGTTGATGTTGGTCGTACCGCCTATGCCGCCCACGCCGAAGTCCGACGGCAGCAGGCCTGCCGTGCTCTCCTGATTGCGCGTAGCGTCGTTCAGACCGCTCCACAGCGACCACGGGCCGTAGCCCGTCAGCGCGTCGTTGAAGCGTATGCCGTTGAGATATACGTCGGTATACTGCGCATCGAGACCGCGCACGTTGAAGCGCATCTCGCTGAACTTGTACGAGGCAATGTTGTTGAATATGTCTTTCGAGGCCGACAGCGACGAGGGCAGAGAGGATGCGTCGCCCGACGATTCGACGTCGGTATCGAGCTCGGCGAACATCGAGTCGTCTACGGCAATCGAGTTGTCGGGGACGATTATCACGTTGCCGGCATCCTTTAACATATTGCCCACACGCACCATTATCGAGAGCTCCTCGAACTCGGGAGTGGCGAAGTGCAGCGTATACGTACCGCCGGGGAGGTTATCGAAGATGAACGCTCCGTTGTCGTCGGTCGTAGCCGTAAGCGTCGTGCCCTCTATCGAGACCTTGACGCCTCCCACGGCCTCACGACCTTCGCGCGAGACGACCTTGCCCTTGACGCCGCCGTTCTGTGCAAATGCACCGGCCATCGTCAGGACGAGGATCACAGTTAGAAAAAATCGCTTCATATAGTTTCGTTATAAGGTTATTTTCCGATGTAGATATATACCGGGAAGTGGTCGCTGAAACCGTTCTGGAAGTTGTTGCCCACGAACGTTCTCAGAGGATATCCCTTGTACTGCCCCTCCTGCTGGATCATGTAGGGGCGCGAGAAGATGTTGCCGTAGAACTTCGAGCCGCCCTGCAACAGCCTGAGCTCGCCCGTCGAACCGGTGGCGAGGTTCTCCGTCACGCATATGTTGTCGAACAGGTTCCACGCATCCTGATAGGCGAGCGTACCCAGTCCGGCCTTGAACATATCGACGAAAGGATTGTAGAAGTCGCCCGTTTCGAGCTTCTTGATCTTGCCCTTGGCACCGAGCGTCTCCACCACGCTGCGGTCGGTGGCATCGTCGTTGAAGTCGCCCATGACCACCACCTTGGTCGCCGGATCGGCTTTCAGCAGCGAGTCCTTGATCTCGCGTATCTGACGGGCGCAGGCGTCGCGCTTGAAGGCCGAAGCCTCCTTGCCGCCCAGACGCGAGGGCCAGTGCGATACGAGGAAATAGAACGGCTCGTCGTCGATCGTGCCCCACATCACGATAAGATCGCGCGTGCGGAAGTTGGGCAGACCCGGAACCACCGTCTTGATATTGTCGCTGCCCTGCAATTTGAACACGTCGGGACGGTAGATGAATCCGCAGTCGACGCCGCGGGCATCGGGCGAGTCGTAATGTACGATGCGGTAGTTGGCGCCGCGCAGCTTGGGCGTCGAGATCAGATCTTCGAGAATCGAACGGTTTTCGATCTCCGAAACGCCTATGACTACCGGGTAATCCTTCTTGATTGCGGCTATATCGAACAGCACGCGTTCGATATTGGCAAGTTTCTTGTCGTACTTGGTCTGGTTCCACTGCTTCGCACCCTCGGGCGTGAACTCCTCATCGAAGGTCTCGGGATCGTCGTAGATGTCGAAGAAGTTTTCGAGGTTGTAGAAAGCCACCGTATAGGGCTTTTGCGCCGCAGCGTATGCCGCAAACATAACGACGCAGAGTCCTGTCAACAGTAATTTTTTCATATTCAGGGTTCTTGTTATTGGTTTCGGTTTATCGTGTTATGCCCCATGCCGAAGGGTCGCACTGCGCCTTGACCTCGGCGGCGACCTTTTCGTCGAGCATCGGGAAGAAGTCGAATCTGTTGCCCGTCATGCGCTCTATATCGGCCACGCTCATGCAGTACTCGGAGGTTATCGACGTATCGCTCCCCGTATCGCGGTGTTTGAACCAGAAGCCTATGGCTTTAAGCTGCGACGGATCGTCGATATCGGCCACCGAGCGGCGGGTGTTGCCGCTTTTGGTACGAAGCAATATCTTGAAATAGTCGGTCGGAATCGGACAGCGGTTGCCCGAGCGGTCGTTGGTCTGCAACGCTATCGACGAGTCGCGCTCGCCGTCGAACCATGCGCCCGTGACGACATAGAGCGTATCGGCGCACACCTGACTGCGCACGCGCCCCTCCATATTGCCCCACAGTTTCTGGTTGAAATTGGACTGCTGCGGAGTCATGTTGGTCGCGTAGAATGTCTGGTCCATCATCTGCTGCGAGCACTTTCTGTCGGCGGCAGGCAGCTGGTGTCCGCGGTCGTAACGGCCGCTGTAAGACCCTATCGCCAGGTTGGCCTGATACGACGTGCTGACCGAGGGGTCGTAATCGAACCGGCTGTTGTCGCGGTCGGCGCTGCCCGAAGTGTACATCGAGTGGAGCGGATATGCCACCCACAGCGCGGCGCGCTTGTCGGGGTCGAAGCATACCGTATAGTTGCGCACGTTGGACTTGGCATCCACCTCGCCGTAGTGCGCGACGTATATAAGGCCGTTGCCCGACTGGCATACGGGCAGCTCCGGCCAGTCGCGCACGAATGCCACCGTCTTGTCGTACACGCCCTGCGTGAACGACAGCGACTTCTTCGCCCCGTCCGAGAACGACACCTCGACCCCGGCGCTGCGGACATTATCCGTTTCGTTGCGTGAAAAATAGATGTAAACCACCCGATCGGTCGTCTCCATAGTCGAAGATAAGCTCTTCGCTCCGTCGGAGAATGCACACCAGTCGGCATCGACGGTAATCGTGAACGAAGTACCCTGTTGTGCTCTGAGCACCACAGCGCAATTCGTCGCCTCGCCGGCAATGTCGCCGCTTTGCAGCCGTGCGTCGGATACGATCTTCTGCTGATCCGACTTCTCGCCGCACGCGAGTGCCGTCATCGCTATAAGAACAATGTACACCGTCCGGGCAAAAGTAGAAAAGAGAGTTGTCATCATTTTTATAAATCCGGATTATGAATTTAACGTTTTAGACGCCGACTCTTGGCAGGGTATGTCCTGTCAAGAGTCCGGCTGTCTAAATCGTAAACGAACGAATCGTCGTCCGTGGTATGTCGCCTTTCATGACGCCGATGCGCCGGCGCCATACCGACGGCCGTAACTATTCGTAGGTAATCTCGATAGCAGAGAATCGAATCTGAGCCGTAGCCGTGAACGCTACCTTGGCAGCGCTGCCGGTCCAAGTCAGCGTCTCGGGGTCGAAAGCACCCGTATCGGGAGCCAACGGACCGTTCTTGCCGCCGTAGGTGGTGAACTTGATCGAGGTCATAGTCTTGCCGTTGCCGTCGATCGTCATCACGTCGTTCTGGTAGAAACGGATACCGCCGTCGCCGGCATTGTAGTTAGACGTCGAGTTGTTGTTCTTCGTGAACGAGAAACCGAAGTCGCCGAAAGTGAACGACTGGTCTGCGACGTTGGTGTTCTTGGTAAAGTAATCCGACATCGTAAGCGTAACGGTCGTGCTGTTGGCACCGTTCTGCGATACGGCGACACTCTTCGACAGAGCACCAGCCTTGACCGTGATAACGCCCGTAACGGCATCGGCACCGGTGTTGGCCTTGGCCGTAACGGTAACGACGTTGCCTGAAACGGCCGTAGTGAACTGAGCGTTGTCCGACTCGGCCGTAATGGTCTCGGTCGAGTTCATCAGCGTAGCGGTGATCGTCTTCTCGCCGCCGGCCGCATCGAACGACAGCGACTCGGGATCGACGATGAGCAGCGGCTCGGTAGAAGCGGCCAGCTCGACGAGCATCGTGTTGACATATACATTGCCGCTCACGCCCAAGGCATAGCCTCTGACGGTAACCACCGTACCGTTGAGAGCGGCATTGACCTGACCCTCCATAGGATATGCGATCGAACCTACCGCCTTAGAGGCGCCGTCGACATTGACGTTATAGTAGTTGCCGCTGATATTCAGCGTACCGGTGTACTCGATATACTTCACAGCCGGAGCGTTGAGATACGCGTCCATACCGGCACCGTCCAAAACCTCGGGAGCGGGCTGCGAGAACGAGCCGCTGCCGAGCGACGTTACGACCGGAGCCGGGCCGTACTCGCCCGAAGCCTGATCCTTGATAGCAGCGAACTGCTTGAAGCCGCCGTAAGTGGTCACGGTACCCTCGACCTTAACCTTATCGCCGATAGCGACGGCAGCCGTCTCGTTGGTATAGACCAGAATCTTACCGGTAGCATCCTGCATCAGGAAGCCCTTGTTGTAGGTGCCTACGACAGTGGCCTCGTTGACCGTAGCCGACTGGCCGTCGGCGGTTGCGATAGCCGAAGCGACGGTACCCTCGTCGGGCGTGACGACCGGATCGCCCTCGGGCAGGGTAACCGACTGACCGCCCTCAGAGGTCGAGAGTTTCACGTCGTCGATGCGGATCACGCTGGCAGCCTCGGCGAGGAACTTGATGTAGAGTTTCTCGGGAACGGCCGTCAGAGTGAAGTCGGCGGTAGCCAGATTCCACTTGCCCACCAGATCGGCGGTAGCCGGGAAGGTGTATTCCAGCTCGACCCACGAGTTGTCCTGGCCGTTCTTCGAAACGAGCACATGGAACTTCGACTTGTCGAAGCCGGCCGTCTTATCGTTGCCGTCGTAATACTCCGTACCGAAGGTAAGGGTCAGCTTGCTCTGCTCGGGAGTCAGCTGCAAACCGTTTACGATGAAGTATGCGGGCACCTTGCCGAAGAAGATGTTGTTGCCGCCCGAACCGGGATAGAGCGAATACTGGCTGGCAGAGTCGCCCGAACCGTTGCGCACCGAAGCGTTCTGACCGGTGTAGGTCACATCCGTAGCTGCCGGACCTTCGGGATTGGCGAACTCGGGGAACTGATCGATGAAGGGCCACGACGTACCGCTGCCGTAGGTCTTCTCGGCGAGCTTGCCGTCGAAGTTATCGGCATAGAGCACCTTCTCCTCTACGGGAGGCGTGTCGGTAGCCGACTGCGATACGCTGATCTTCTTGGTGTCCCATGCACCGTAGACGGGGTGCATGGCGATGCACTTCAACGTAGCCTTGCGGGTAGAACCCGTATCGTTGGCCGGAACGCTTACGGTAATCGAACCGTCGCCGCTGCCCAGCGCGGGAACGACAGTTATCCAGCCCTCGCCGTCGGTATACTCGATCTCGACCTTCCAGTCGGCGTTCGAGGTGATGCTTACCATCTCACTGCCCTCGGTATTGGCGAACTGCAAAGAGGTGGTCGAGACGTTGATCTCAGGATTTCCCCCCCCCTTCTCATCGTCGTCCGAACAGCCGACAAACGACACGGCCGCCGCCGCGAAGAGTGTCGTCATAAACGACTTGAAAAACATTTTTTTGACCATAATCACTTAATATTAAAAGGTTTAATAAACATATCCGTATCTACTCACTCTATTTTCGGATTTTTGGTAAATACAAATATACTACATTTATCTCGAAACAAACAAATATTTCCGCCCAAAATATAATAGGCTCTGGACGAACAGCCCTTCCCATACTCATATAATAAGGCCTGCGGACTGTCCGATACACCCGTATCCGACAGTCCGCAGCGGCAAAAACCGTACCCTCTCGCCCGCTATCTTATACGATCGAGCGAGCGCACGAGCACTTCGTCTCGGAATATGGCACGCATGGCCAGCCATACGGGCACCAGCGACAGCAGCGGCATCAGCGCACCGTAGGCGAAGCGGCGGTATGTAGTGTCGAAATCGGTAAACATGCGGTTCGACAGCCAGTAATATATGCCTATGAAGACGATGCAGCCTATCAGCAGCACGAGCTCCACGGCGCAGAGACGCATCTGCAACTGGCGGCGCTTGTAGAGAAACAGCGTTGCCAGAGGCAGCAGCGCAGAGACGGCGAGCAGTATGCCCAGCCACAGCGTAGCGAACGATCCGCCCTCGCCCGCAAGCGAGAACGACGAGAGCGTATACTCGGCCGCTCCGACGTTGAACACGGCCAGCGGCGAGAAGACTGCCACGGTCATCAATGCCGCGGCAATCAACAGATAAAGAGTTTGAATACGTTGAATCATATAACTATAATTATTTATTATTCGGGTAACTATATACAATCCCAACCGTTCCCGCGTCCCGCCGGACATGCCATCGCCGCCGGACATGCTATCGACGCCGGACATGCTATCGACGCCGGTCGTGCACTCGCCTCTTCAGGCCGCGTTTGCCGCTCCGCCCCTCCTCTGACCCCCTCCTCGGAGCGGGCTATCGGGCAAAATCCGTCGGGTCGAATGGAGCGAACCCGTTTTCAGTAAAACGGCAAATGATTGCCACGATCTGTTTGTCAATCGATTCTCCTGTCTATCAAATATTTGTTGCGCTCGGGCGAGTTGCGGTTAATCAACTCTCCGAGAAAGCCCGCCAGAAACAGCTGCACGCCCAGCACCACGGCCGCCAGAGCCAGATAGAACAGAGGCTGTTCGGTAACGCCGCGCCACGGCAGCCCGTGCGACTGCGAATAGATCTTCTCCGCCACAACCCATACCGTAGTAGCGCCGCCCAGCAGGAACATCAGCGTACCCAGACCGCCGAAGAAATACATCGGCGAGCGGCCGAATCGCGACATGAACGTTACCGTTATCAGGTCGAGATACCCTTTCAGCATGCGTTCGAGACCGAACTTCGACACGCCGTACTTGCGTTCGCGGTGCTCGACGACCTTCTCGCCTATGCGTCTGAAACCGGCGTTCTTCGCCAGAATAGGTATGTAGCGGTGCATCTCGCCGTATACCTCTATTGCTTTGACCACCTTGCGGCGGTAGGCTTTCAGGCCGCAGTTGAAGTCGTGGAGCTTGATTCCCGAGACGATACGCGCCGTAAGGTTGAAAAACTTGCTCGGCCAGCGCTTGCCCGCAGGGTCGTGGCGCTTGCGCTTCCAGCCCGACACCAGATCGTAGCCCTCATCGAGTATCATGCGCCGCATCCGTGGTATCTCGTCGGGCGAATCCTGCAAGTCGGCATCCATCGTAAAGACCACTTCGCCGCGCGCAGCCTCGAAGCCGCAGTAGAGAGCGGCCGACTTGCCGTAGTTGCGCGCGAAGCCTATCGCACGCACGGCCGCATAACGCGACTTCAAATCTTCGATTACCTCCCACGAGTCGTCGCTCGAACCGTCGTCGATCATCACTATCTCGTAGGAAAGGGCATTCTCCACCGCCACCCGGTCGATCCATTCGACCAGCTCGGGCAGCGACTCGGCCTCGTTGTAGAGAGGCACGACGACCGATATGTCAACTCTTTCTGCCATACCCTATCGTTTATCGTCCGACCTGGTAGAGGGATCGCGGCGCACGATGCCCGATATGACCAGACCCGCCGCCGCACCTACCACGGCATACGACTCCAACGACGAGAAAACGGTCGCCAGA
>Ga0073908_1002259_pt1 | contig 23902 bp, 18 predicted proteins | sample MucameincwithD2O_FD_65484 | JGI IMG/M metagenome (GOLD analysis project Ga0073908, IMG submission 65484) | Mouse cecum microbial communities from Vienna, Austria - Mucus amended microcosms incubated with D2O | ecosystem: Host-associated > Mammals > Digestive system > Large intestine > Cecum...
GGGGCCAGATTGCCCTTCAGCACGGCGATGCCGCCGTCCTGGGAGTAGGGGTTCTCTATGGGGCGGATCAGCTCCGGGTTCCGGTTTTCCACGCCCTCCAGATTCCCGGCGACGGTTCGTCCGGTGCAGGTCAGCAGGGAGGTGTCCAGAAGGTTCCGTTTTGTCAGCTCCTTCATGACGGCGTAGACGCCGCCCGCGCCCTCCAGGTCCTCCATATAGGTGTCCCCGGCGGGGGCCAGATGGCAGAGGTTGGGGGTTTTGGAGGAGATTTCATTGGACATGTCCAAATCCAGTTCGATGCCGCACTCGTGGGCGATGGCGGGGAGGTGGAGCATGGTATTGGTGGAGCAGCCCAGGGCCATGTCCACAGTTTCGGCGTTGTGGAAGGCTGCGGCAGTCATGATGTCCCGGGGACGGATGTTCTTCTCTACCAGTTCCATGATCTTCATACCCGTGTGCTTGGCCAGGCGCAGCCGGGCAGACCAGACGGCGGGGATGGTGCCGTTGCCCCGGAGGGCCATGCCAATGGCCTCGGTAAGGCAGTTCATGGAGTTGGCGGTGTACATGCCGGAGCAGGAGCCGCAGGTGGGGCAGGCGTTGTTCTCATAGTCCTCCACCCCGGCTTCGTCCAGCTTCCCGGCGTAGTAGCTGCCCACGGCCTCGAACATGTGGCTCAGGCAGGTGCGGCGTCCGTCCTGGAGGCGGCCCGCCAGCATGGGACCGCCGGAGCAGAAGATGGCGGGGATGTTCAGCCGGGCGGCGGCCATGAGAAGGCCGGGGACATTCTTGTCGCAGTTGGGGATCATCACCAGCCCGTCAAACTGGTGGGCGATGGCCATGGCCTCGGTGGAGTCGGCGATGAGGTCCCGGGTGATGAGGGAGTACTTCATGCCCACGTGGCCCATGGCGATGCCGTCGCAAACGGCGATGGCGGGGAATTCCACGGGGGTGCCTCCCGCAGAGCGGATGCCCGCTTTGACGGCTTCGGCAATCTTGTCCAGATTCATGTGCCCAGGGACGATTTCGTTATAGGAGCAGACCACGCCGATCAGCGGGCGCTCCAATTCCTCCTTGGTGTAGCCCAGAGCGTAAAAGAGAGAGCGGTTCGGGGCCCGTTCCACGCCCTGGGTGACATTGCGGCTTTGTTCTTTCATGGCTGTGCCTCCTATGTGTCCGGGGGACTGGCCCGGCAGAAATCGAAATGGGGAAACGCTGCTTACGGCTTTAAATAGTAATATAAAACTCCACGGATGTCAAGACGCCTGGGCACGGCAAAGCTCCCGCCGGCTCTGCCGGCGGGAGCTTTAACAGGTATGCTGTCCGGAATCAGACCGTCTCCAGGAAGCGGAGGAAAGCGTTCCTGCCCGCCTCTGTCCGCTTATAGACCCCGGCGTGCTCCAGGACCTGGGCAAAGACCAGGCCGGTTTCTTGCTGCACGATTTCCAGGGCGTTCTCCGCCGTGATGGTGTGGCGGGGGGCGAAGGCCTCCGCCCAGTCGGCGTGCTTTGCGGTCTTCTCACCGGCCCGGAGGTCCTTGCCGCGGGCCAGGCAGTCCGCCACCGCCGCCAGCTCCTCTTTCAGCCGGGCGGGGAGGACGGCCAGGCCCATGACCTCGATGAGGCCGATGTTCTCCTTTTTAATATGGTGCAGCTCATCGTGGGGGTGGTACAGGCCGAGGGGATACTGCTCCGTGGTCAGGTTGTTCCGCAGAACCAGGTCCAATTCGTACTTCTCCCCCCGCCGCCGGGCGATGGGGGTGATGGTGTTGTGGGGCACGCCGTCCGTCTCGGCGAGGATTACCGCCGCCTCATCGGTGTAGCCCCGCCATTTGCCCAGAATGTTGTCGGCGAGGTCTATCAGCCGCTCCGGGCTTTCAGAGGAGATGCGGACCACGGACATGGGCCACTTCACAATGCCCGCCTCCACATCCTCAAAGCCGGGAAAGGTGAAAGACGTCTCCACCGGGGCCCTCTCCATGGCGAAGGTGTACCGCCCGCCCTGGAAATGGTCATGGGCCAGGATGGAGCCGCCCACGATGGGCAGGTCCGCGTTGGAACCCACGAAGTAGTGGGGGAACTGCCGCACAAAGTCCAGGAGCTTGCCGAAGCACGCCCGGTCGATCTTCATGGGGGTGTGTTCCCGGTTCAGGCAGATGCAGTGTTCGTTGTAGTACACATAAGGGGAGTACTGCAAAAACCAGGGAGAGCCGTTGATGGTGATGGGGACAACCCGGTGATTCTGTCTCGCGGGGTGGTTCACCCGGCCGGCGTAGCCCTCGTTGGAGGCGCAGAGCTGGCAGCGGGGATAGTCGGAGGCGGGGAGGTCCCGGGCGGCGGCGATGGCTTTGGGGTCCTTCTCCGGCTTGGAGAGGTTGATGGTGATGTCCAGCTCCCCGTACTCCGTGGGGGCCTTCCACTGCATGTCTTTGGCGATGCGGTCCCGGCGGATGTAGTTGGTGTCCTGGCTGAATTGGTAATACCAGTCCGTGGCGGCCTTGGGGTCCTGGGCGCGGAGCGCCTGGAATTTCGCAATTACCTGAGCGGGGCGGGGCGTCAGGCGGCCCATCAGCTCCGTGTCGAAGAGGTCCCGGAAGACCACGGAATTTTCCGTCAGTACGCCTCTTGCGTAGGCGTCGTCCAGCAGTTCCTCCAGCACAGGGGCCAGCGCAATCGCGCCCCACTCCTGTCCGGGGTCCGTGTAGCTGTCGATGCGCAGCGTGTCCAGAATGGAGTTGACGGCCCAGATGTACTCGCTCTCCGCAATCAGCCCTGTCCGCAGCGCGTAAGTGGCCAGCTTGGATACGGCTTCGTTGACCATAATGATCGTTCCTCTTTCTGAAAGACTTTTATAAAGTATATACAGCGCTCAGGAAACCAAGACGCAGCCGCCCTGTGGACGGATGCGGAGGACGTGGCACATGCCGGGGCCCAGGAGGGCCTCCATGCCGGAGCGGAATGCGTCCAGCTTGTCCATGGGGACAAACGCCTGAATAGTACCGGCAAAGCCGCCGCCGTGGACGCGGATGGCCCCGGTTCCCTCCAGCAGTTCCCGGCCAAAGGCCAGGGCCACGGGGATGGCCTGCTGCCGGGGGTCCGCCGTGGACCAGGTGTTCTGGAGGTGCAGGGAGGAGGACATGCCGGAGGCGTTCACCAGGGCCAGGAAGGCCGCAAAATCCTCCCGGGCCAGGGCCTCCGCCTCCTGGACGGCCCGGCGGTCGTCGTCGTAGAAATGGAGGGCCCGGAGGACAGCCCGGTCGCCGCATTCCCGCCGCAGGGCGGGGATAGCCGCCCGGAAGTCCGCTTCGGGAACCTCCCGAAGGAGCTGTTTGCTGAAATGGACCGCAACGGAGCGCATTTCCCGGGTAATGTCGGAGTAATCCTCTGTCAGGTGCTTGGCGCTGTGGTCGGAGCCGGTGTCCACAATGCACAGCGCGTGGCCGGAACGGGCGAAGTCGTAGGCGATGGGCCGGACCACCGGATTGGCGGGGTCGCCGAAATCGATGGCTACCGCGCCGCCTACGGAGGAGCCCATCTGATCCATCAGACCGCTGAGCTTGCCGAAGTGGACATTCTCGGCGTACTGGCCGATTTTCGCCAGCTCGACGGGGTCCAGCTTCCCGCCGCAGAAGAAGTGGTTGAGGATGTTGCCGATGAGAATTTCGTAGGCGGCGGAGGAGCTGAGGCCGGAGCCGGAGAGGACGTTGGACACGGCGCAGGCGTCAAAGCCGCCGATTTGATAACCCCGCTGTACGATTCCGGCGGCCACGCCCCGGACCAGGGCGGCAGAGGAGTTGGCCTCCTCTGGCCTGGGGCTGAGGTCGGTCAAATCCACCTCCAGGGTGGGATATCCCTCGGACTGGACCCGGATGACGTTTCGTCCGTTGGGGGCGGCGCAGGCCAACATATCCATATCCACGCTGGCGCAGAGGACGTGGCCCCTTTGATGGTCCGTGTGGTTGCCCCCCAGTTCGGTGCGGCCGGGGCCGCTGAAGAGGGCGGCGCCGCCCTTGGGGGCGAAGGCGTCCGCCAGGGCCTGTGTGACATGAAGGGCCCGGGCCCGGGCCTGGGTCAGCCCTTCGGCGGTATAGACAGCGGCGAGAGGCGCGTCGCACTTGCCGTTCTCCAGCGCCTGGAGCAGTTGGTTGCAGGAACACATAGTAGCTCTGCCTCCTTTCATTTTCCGTGTCCAGTATAGTGAATCCGGAAGGAAAATTCAATGCTTACTTTTTCGCTTTGTCCAAAATCCGCAAAAAATTTCCCCGGGCAATCTGCTCCCGCTCCGCCGCGGTCATTCCCAGGCGCTCCAGCCAATCGAACAGGCGGGGCGTCTGTCCGCAGTCCTCCAGTCCTGCGGCGGCGTCGTTGCCGGGCCCCATGAACTCGCAGAAGTCAAACCCGCAGGCCACGTGTTCCACGCCCATAACCTCCGCCATGTGGGCGGCGTGGAGGGCCAGGGTCTCCGCCGTCCGCTTCGCGGGGTCCTCGTGGACAAACTTATGGTGAACGTTCAGCCCCACTACGCCTCCGCTGTCCCGGATGGCCCGGAGCTGTTCGTCGGTAAGGTTCCGCGGGTGGGGGCAGAGAGCGCGGCAGTTGGAATGAGAGGCAAGAACGGGCCCCCGAGCCAGACGGATCACGTCCCGGAAGCCTCCGTCGTTCAAATGGGAGAGATCGGCCAGCATCCCCAGATCCTCCATCCGGCGAAGGGCCTGGCGGCCCAGGCCGGTCAGTCCCTTGGCGGGGTCCTGGGCGGCCCCGGCGGCAAAGCGGTTCTCCTCGTTCCAGGTCAGCATGCCCAGCCGGAGGCCCAGCGCGGCCAGGGGCTCCAGGTCCTCCGGCCCCTCCAGGCCCTCCATGCCCTCGAGCCCCAGAAAGGCGTAGATTTTTCCCTGTGCCTTGGCGGCTTCGGCCTCCCCGGGGGTGCGGACCACCGCCAGCCAGGGGCACTCGGCAAACTCCGCCTGGGCACAGGAGAGCATGATCTCCAGCCTGTAGGCGGCGCGTTCTTTGCCGGGAACCCCCTCCCAAAAGGTCTGTCCGCCGCCCAGGCCGTACCAGAAGGACAGCACCAGCCCTTCGATACCGCCCCGGCGGAGGCGGTCCAGGTGGCGGCGCTCCAAGACGCGGGTTTCCCCCGCCAGACGGCGGCGGGTAACGTCGTAAAGCAGGTCGGAATGTCCGTCAAAAACCATGGCAAAGCTCCTTTCAGGCCGGCAGGAAAGGCCGGCGCGCCTTATTGTATGCCATGGGAACAGGGAATAGCAAGCCTGTTTTCCACTTTTTTCGGAAAATCTCGTCTACCCCCTATGCAAAACCGGAAAAATACGTTAAAATAGAATTGCTGTAAAATCCCAGAAGAACGGCATATTCCGAAAAGGGAGGTCACGCTATGGCGAAACCGGTATACCGGCGGGTGCTGCTGAAAATCAGCGGCGAGGCCCTGGCCGGGGACAAACACAACGGATTGAATTTCGAGGTGATCGGTCAGGTCTGCGACGTGGTGAAGCAGTGCCTGGATATGGGCGTGCAGATCGGCCTGGTAGTGGGCGGAGGCAACTTCTGGCGGGGCGCCAAGGACGGCGGAGGACGCATGGAGCGGACCAGAGCCGACCATATGGGAATGCTGGCCACCGTGATGAACTGCCTGGCCGTCGCCGATGTGTGCGAGCAGAAGGGCATCCCCGTCCGGGTTCAGACGGCGATCGAGATGCGCCCCATCGCGGAGCCGTACATTCGCTCCCGGGCCATCCGGCACCTGGAGAAGGGGAGAGTGGTCATCTTTGGCTGCGGCACCGGAAACCCCTTCTTCTCCACGGATACCGCCGCCGTCCTTCGGGCCGCCGAGATCGGCGCGGAGGTGATTCTGCTGGCGAAGAATGTGGACGGCGTCTATTCCGCCGACCCGGCGAAGGACCCCAACGCCGTGAAGTACGACGCCATCAGCTATAACGATGTGCTGGCCCAGCATCTGATGGTCATGGATTCCACCGCCACCTCTCTCTCCATGGACAATCACATTCCTGTACTGCTCTTTGCGCTGAAGGACCCCCAGAACATTGTGCGGGTCCTCTGCGGCGAAAAGGTGGGAACAATTGTAAGGGAATAAGCGCGAAATCCGGCGGCAGGCCGGGTACGTATGATCAGAAACGATTTGAAAGGAGCGTCTCTATTATGTTGAAGGACGAATATAAGGTATATGAGGACAAGATGAAGAAGAGCATCGACTCTGTGGCGGCGGACTTCGCCTCCGTTCGGGCGGGCCGGGCCAACGCCGCCGTGCTGGACCGGATCATGGTGGACTATTACGGCAGTCCCACCCCCATTCAGCAGATCGCCTCCATCTCCTCTCCCGACCCCAGGACGCTGCTGATCTCCCCCTGGGACGGTTCCGCTTTGAAGCTCATTGAAAAGGCCATTCAGAACTCGGACCTGGGCATCAATCCCCAGAACGACGGCAAGGCCATCCGTCTGGCCTTCCCCCAGCTGACGGAGGAGCGCCGGAAGGAGCTGGTGAAGCAGATCCGCAAGTACGCCGAAAGCGGCAAGGTGGCCATCCGGAACATCCGGCGGGACGCCATGGACAACTTCAAGAAGCAGGAGAAGAAGTCCGAGATCACTGAGGACGAGCTGAAGCAGGTGGAAAAGGATTTCCAGAAGCTGACGGACGAGAGCTGCAAGAAGCTGGATGATCTGCTTGCCAAGAAGGAAAAGGAATTGATGGCGGTCTGATGACGGGAACAGAGAAGGAAGCGGGGCGGCTTACGCCGCCCCGTCATATTGCGATTATCATGGACGGCAACGGCCGCTGGGCGAAGAAGCGGGGCCTGCCCCGGACGGCGGGCCACAAGGCCGGAGCGGAGACCTTCCGGAAAATCGCCACGTACTGCAAGAACACCGGCGTGAGGTACCTGACAGTTTACGCCTTCTCCACGGAGAACTGGAAGCGCTCCGAGACGGAGGTTGCCGCCATCATGGCGCTTTTAAAGAAGTATCTCCTGGAGGCGGTGGACACCATGGAGCGGGACCATATCCGGCTCCACTTCTTTGGGGACATGACCCCCATCGCCCCGGAGCTGCGGGCTCTGGCGAAGGAGACCGACGAGATTACGGAGCACCTCTCCAAGGACGATTTCCAAGCCAACGTGTGCTTGAACTACGGCGGGCGGGATGAGATTGTCCGGGCGGCGCGGCAGTTCGCGGAGGACTGCGCCGCCGGGATACGGAAGCCGCATGATTTGGATGAGGCGGGGTTTTCGGACTATCTGGACTCCCGGGGCATCCCGGACCCGGAGCTCGTTATCCGCCCCAGCGGAGAGCTGCGGCTGAGCAACTTTTTGCTGTGGCAGTGCGCTTATGCGGAGTTTTACTACACGGACACCCTCTGGCCGGACTTCGACGAGGCGGAGCTGGACCGGGCCATCGCGGCCTATCACAGCCGGGACCGCCGCTTTGGCGGGGCGAAATAAAGTTTTTGGTCCGGCTTTTTTCAAAAAGCTGGCGGGGTGCAGGGGCAGGGCCCCTGCGGAGGCCGCGAAGCGAGCGGCACATAAAGGATGTGGGATTTCATGAAATCGAGAATCTTGGTGGCCGTAGTGGGTATTCCAGCGCTGCTGTACGTAGTGCTGGCCGCGCCCTCTATTGTGATGATGACCGCGCTGTGCATCCTGGCGGGCGTCGGGGCAATGGAATTGCAGCAATGCGTCGGCGGAGTGAAGCGGAGCGAACTGGTGAGCATGAGCACGATGACCGCCGCAGTAACGGTTGGGTGGCTCTATGACCGCAGTCATCATCTGGCCGTCATCATCATGCTGGCAGTTCTGCTGTTTTTTTTCCATGCCATTCAAAAGGGCGGCGAGGTGAAATTCCAACAGATCATGGCAGGACTGGGAGGCGGCATTTTCATCGGCTGGTCCTTCGCGTCCTTCCTCCGGCTGGAGGCCTCCGGCATTCATAGGGCCTATCTTCTCCTGCCCTTTATCCTCAGCTTCGCCTGCGACACCTTCGCCTTTTTTGCCGGGCTTACCCTGGGCAAGCACAAGCTGGCCCCCAAGGTCAGCCCGAAAAAGACCGTCGAGGGCTCCGTCGGGGGGCTGGCGGGAAACGTGGTTTGCGGCCTTTTGTTTGTGTGGGTCATGGGGCGCTTTTTCGGCGGCTCCGCCATCGGGTACGGGCCCATGGCCCTGCTGGCCCTCCTCTGCGGCGTGGTGGCCCAGATCGGAGACCTGAGCTTTTCCCTCATCAAGCGAGAATTTGGCATCAAAGACTATGGACATCTCTTCCTGGCCCACGGCGGTGTGCTGGACCGGTTTGACAGCGTGCTGTTCGTGGCTCCGGTGATTGAGATTATTTTCAGCTTTCTGTAATAGAATAGAGATGAGACGATGACAAAGACGATTTCGATCCTGGGTTCCACCGGCTCCATCGGCCGGCAGACCCTGGAGGTGGCGGAGCAGCTGGGGCTGACCGTGGCCGCCATCACCGCCCACCGCAGCGTGAAGCTGGCGGAGGAGCAGGCCCGGAAGTTTCAGCCCCGGCAGGTCATCATGACCGACGAGGCGGCGGCAAAGGATCTGAAGGTTCGGCTGGCGGACACGAAGACCCGGGTTCACGGCGGCGTCTCGGCCCTTTCCACGGCGGCAACGCTGCCGGGGGTGGATACGGTGGTGACCGCTGTGGTGGGCATGGTGGGCCTCAAGCCCACCCTGGCCGCCATTCGGGAGGGCAAGCGCATTGCCCTGGCCAACAAGGAGACGCTGGTCTGCGCCGGGGAGCTGGTGATGGACGCGGCGGAGAGCAGCGGCGCGGAGATCATCCCTGTGGATTCGGAGCACTCCGCCATTTTCCAGTGCGTGCAGGGCTGCGTGGACCGGGGGGAGATCCGGCAGGTGATCCTGACCTGTTCCGGCGGGCCCTTTTATGGCAAGACGGCGGCGGAGGTGAACCAGGAGACCCCGGCGGACGCCTTGCAGCACCCCAACTGGAGGATGGGCCCCAAGATTACCGTGGACTGCGCCACGCTGATGAACAAGGGGCTGGAGGTCATTGAGGCCATGCGGCTCTACCGCCTGCCTCTGGAGCGGGTGAACGTGGTGATCCACCGGCAGAGCGTGGTCCACTCCCTGGTGGAGTTTCGGGACGGGGCGCTGCTGGCCCAGCTGGGGACGCCGGACATGCGCCTGCCCATCCGCTACGCCATGACCTATCCCTGCCGGGCGGAGACCTGGTCGGAACCTCTGAACCTTTTGACCTGTCCGCCGCTGACCTTCTCCGAGCCGGACCGGCGGACCTTTCCCTGCCTGCGTCTGGCGGAGGTGGCCGCCGCCAAGGGCGGCACCGCCTGCACTGTGCTGAACGCCGCCAACGAGGAGGCGGTCCGGCTGTTCCTGGCGGAGAAAATTGGCTTTCACCAGATTTTCGAGCTGACCGCCGGGGCCATGACGGAGCTGCCGGTGATCCGCAAGCCGTCCCTGAAGGAGATTCTGGAGGCGGACGCGGCGGCCCGGCAGACGGTGCTGAAAAACTTTTCTAAGTGAGGAGCGCGTTTCATGAGTTTTGTGTTTGTCCTGGCGGCAATCTTCATTTTCGGTTTCCTGGTGGCGGTTCATGAGTTGGGTCATTTTCTGGCAGCCAAGCTCTGCGGCGTCCGGGTCAGTGAATTTTCCGTCGGCATGGGGCCGCTGCTGTGGCACAAAGAGACGGAGGAAACTCAGTATTCCCTCCGCCTTCTGCCCATTGGGGGCTTCTGCGCTTTGGGAGAGGATGACGAAGACACCGGGGACGAGCGCTCCTTCGCCCATCAGGGCTTTTGGAAGAAGCTGGTCATTCTGGCCGCCGGGTCCTTCATGAATCTGCTGGCCGGGGTGGCGGTCATCGCCTGCCTGTTTGCGGGGGCCTCCGGTTTTTACGTGGACCAGATCGCCTCTTTTGAGGAGGGGTTCCCCCTGGAGGGGGAGAACGGCCTGATGGTGGGGGATGTGTTCTATAAAATTGACGGCTGGCGGACCTATCTCCGGGGGGACGCGGGGCTGTTTCTCCGGTTCAATGACGGCAAGGGCGTGGACATAGAGGTCATCCGGGACGGGGAGAAGGTGGTGCTGAAGGACCTGCCCTTGTACCGGGGAACCTATGACGGGGAGCCGGGCCGCTTTGGGCTGCGGGTGGGGGTCCAGATGGTCCCCGCCGGATTTGGAACCACAGTGCGGTTCATCGGCTATCAGACGCTGGATTTCATCCAGCAGGTCTGGTTCAGTCTGGTTCAGCTGATCAAGGGCAACTTGGGCACGGAGGATGTCCGGGGCCCGGTGGGCATTGTCTCCGAGATCACCGAGGTGGGAAAGGCCTCAGAGACCGTCTCCAGGGCGGTGCAGAACATTGCCTATTTCGCGGCGCTGATCGCGGTAAACCTGGCGGTGATGAACATGCTGCCCATTCCGGCTCTGGACGGCGGACGTGTCTTCTTCCTGGTGGTGGACGCGGCGGCTATGTTCCTCTTTAAACGCAGGGTGCCGGTGAAATATCAGGCGGCGGTAAACGCGGCGGGCTTCGCCCTGCTGATGGGCGTGATGCTGCTGGTAACTCTTCGGGATGTGACAAGACTGTTCCAGTGAGAGGGGGAGGACTATGACCAGACGCCTGATGGTGGGCAAGGCGCCGGTGGGCGGCGGCGCGCCGGTGTCGATTCAGTCCATGTGCAGCACAAAGACGGACGATGTGGCCGCTACCGTGGCCCAGATCAAGGCCCTGGAGGCCGCCGGGTGCGAGATCGTCCGGGTGGCCGTTCCGGACCAGGCGGCGGCGGAAGCGGTGGACAAGATCAAAGAGCGGATTTCCATCCCGCTGATTGCCGACATTCATTTCAACTACAAACTGGCCCTGGAGTGCGCGGAGCGGGGCATTGACGCCATCCGCATCAACCCCGGCAACATCGGCGGGGAGGAGAAGGTCAAGGCGGTGGCGGACGCCTGCCGGACGCGGGGCATTCCCATTCGGGTGGGCGTCAACGGTGGGTCGCTGGAGAAGGAGCTCCGGGCAAAGTACGGCGGCGTTACCGCGGAGGCCTTGGTGGAAAGCGCCCTGGGGCAGGTCCGCCTCTTGAATAAGTTTGACTTTGACGACATCTGCATCTCCGTCAAATGCTCGGATGTGCCCCTGACCATGGCGGCCTATCTGGCCCTCAGCCAACGGACGGACTATCCCCTCCACCTGGGTGTCACCGAGGCGGGAACGCCTTCTATGGGCATGGTGAAATCCGCCATGGGCATCGGGGGGCTCTTGTGCCTGGGGATCGGCGACACCATCCGGGTGACGCTGACCGCCGACCCGGTGGAGGAAATCTATGCCGCCCGGAAGATTTTAAGGGCGGCGGGCCTCCGGAAGGAGGGGGTGAATCTGATTGCCTGTCCCACCTGCGGCCGGACGCGGATTGACCTCATCCCCATAGCGGAGGAGGTGGAGCGGCGGCTGGCGGACTGCGAAAAAAACATCACCGTGGCGGTGATGGGCTGCGCCGTCAACGGCCCCGGAGAGGCCGCTGCCGCCGACATCGGCATTGCCGGTGGGAAGGGCGAGGGTTTGTTGTTCCGCAAGGGGGAGATTTTGTACAAGGTTCCCCAGGAGCGGCTGGTGGACGCGCTGATGGAGGAGATCGAGAAGCTGTGACACGGCGGAAGCCAGGCTGGAAGGGAGGAAGACGAGGGAAACGCTATGTCGAGAAACATCCCATTTTTTGAAATGTTCGCCGAACTGCCGGCGCCGGCGGAGCTGCGGCTCCGTCTGGCGGGGGCGGAGATTACCCACGCCTGCATCGATCAGGCGGAGGGGGCCATTGTCCTGGACACGGCGGTGAAGACCCCCCTGAGCCAGGAGGACCTCCGGGAACTGGAGGAGACCCTCAAAGCGGTCTACGGTTTCCGGAAGGCAGCGCTGAACGTCACCTGCACGGCTCCGCCGCCCCCTGCGGCCAGCCCCGCGCCCCAGGGCGGCGGGGACAAAGCGGCGCCGAAAAAGAAGCCGGGTAAAATTCTGATGGGAAAACCCGTCAAGGCGAAGCCCGGCCCCGTGTCGGCGCTGAACGTGAAGATGGGCACGGCGACGGTGTCGGGCAAGGTCTTCGCGTTCGAGTGCCGGGAGACCCGGCGGCCCGGCCTGTGGCGGCTGAGCTTTGACATGACCGACGGCACCGGCTCCGTCACTGTCCAGAAAAATCTGTCCGCCGGGGAGGCGCAGGCTCTGGGGGGGGCCGTGAAGCCTGGTATGTGGCTCACGGTGCAGGGAAAGATGGAGCCCACCTGGGACGGAAAGGACATCCAGCTCAACCCCCAGCATATCAACGTCATCGAACACGAGGAGCGGCAGGACACCGCTCCTGTAAAGCGCGTGGAGCTTCATCTCCACACCAAAATGAGCAACATGGACGCCCTCACCGACACCAAGGAGGTCATTCAGGAGGCCATCCGTTGGGGGCACCCCGCCATTGCCATCACGGACCACGGCGTCGCGCAGTCCTTTCCGGACGCGTGGCATGCCGCCGGAAGCAAGATCAAGGTCCTCTATGGTGTAGAGGGCTATTTCATCAACAATGTGGACGACCGCATTGCGGTCCACGGGTCCCAGGACATCCCCCTGGACGGGGAGGTCGTCTGCTTTGATATTGAGACCACCGGCCTCCGGGTGGACCGGGAGGCCATTACGGAGATCGGCGCGGTGGTGCTGAAGAACGGGGAGATTGCGGAGCGGTTCCAGACTTTCGTGAACCCCGGGAGACGGCTGACTCCGGAGATCATCGGCCTCACCGGCATTACCGACGAGATGCTCAAAGACGCGCCCAAGCCCGCCGAGGCCCTGGCGGACTTTTTAAAGTTCGTGAACGGGCGGCCTCTGGCGGCTCACAACGCGGAGTTTGACATCGGCTTTATCCGCAAGGGCTGCCGGGAGGCGGGACTGGACTTCCATCCCACTTACATCGACTCCCTGATTCTGGCCCAGAATCTGCTGCCGGGCCTGGGAAAGTACAAGCTGGACATCGTGGCGGAGCATCTGGACCTGCCCGCCTTCAACCATCACCGGGCCAGCGACGACGCGGCCACGGTGGGCTATATGCTGATTCCTTTTTGGAAAATGCTCCATGAGAAAGGGATTCACACCCTCCAGGCTGTCAACGGCGAGATGGAAAAGCTGCGGCCCCTGGGAGGGAAGTCCAACCGCTTTCCCAAACACATCATTCTGCTGGCCCGGAATAAAGTGGGGCTGAAAAACCTCTACCAGATGATCTCCGACTCCAACTTGAAATACTTCAAGCGGGTGCCCATTATCCCCAAGAGCCTTTTGAAGGAGCACCGGGAGGGCGTCATCGTGGGGGCGGCCTGTGAGGCGGGGGAGCTGTTCCAGGCCGTGAAGGACCACAAGGACTGGGACGAGCTGCGGCGCATTGCCTCCTTCTACGATTATCTGGAGATTCAGCCCCTTTGCAACAACTGGTTCATGCTGCGCAACGGCGACGCCCGGAGCGAGGAGGACCTGCGGGAGTTCAACCGGACCATCGTCCGCCTGGGGGAGGAGCTGCGCAAGCCTGTCTGCGCCACCGGGGACGTGCATTTCCGGGAGCCGGAGGACGAGGTGTTCCGGCACATTCTGCTGGCGTCCAAGAAGTTCCCCGACGCCAACGAGGCCCTGCCCATCTACTTCAAGACCACGGACGAGATGCTGGAGGAGTTCTCCTATTTGGGGAAGGAGAAGGCCTACGAGGTGGTGGTGGCCAACACCCGGCTGGTGGCGGATCAGGTCGAGACCTTTGAGCTGCTGCCCAAGGAGCTCTTCCCCCCGAAGCTGGAGAACTCGGAGGAGGACTTGAACCGTCTGGTCTGGGAGAAGGTCCACCGCCTCTACGGCGAGGACCCGCCCCAGCTCATCGTGGACCGGCTGAATGTGGAGCTGGGTGGCATTTTGGGGAAATACGACGTGGTCTACATGTCTGCCCAGAAGCTGGTGCAGCGCTCTTTGGAAAACGGCTATCTGGTGGGTTCCCGGGGCTCCGTCGGGTCGTCTCTGGCGGCCTATATGTCCGGCATCACCGAGGTCAATTCCCTGCCGCCCCACTACCGCTGCCCAAAGTGCAAAAACAGCGAATTCATCCAGGACGGTTCCTACGGCTGCGGCGCGGACATGCCGGACAAGGTCTGCCCGGTCTGCGGGACCAAGTACGAGAAGGACGGGTTCGACATTCCCTTTGAGACCTTCCTGGGCTTTGGCGGCGGCAAGGTGCCGGACATCGACCTGAACTTCTCCGGCGAGTACCAGGCTCGGGCTCACCGCCACGCCATCGAGATGTTTGGCGAGACCCAGGTCTTCCGGGCGGGAACCATCGGCACCCTGGCGGAGAAGACCGCCTATGGCTTTGTGAAAAAGTATCTGGAGGAGAATCAGATAACCGCCGGCCGGGCGGAGGAAAACCGCCTCACCCTGGGCTGTGTGGGCGTCCGCCGGACCACCGGACAGCATCCGGGGGGACTGGTGGTGGTCCCGGCGGACAAGAGCATGGAGGATTTCTGCCCCGTTCAGCACCCGGCGGACGCCGACGATTCCGACACCATCACCACCCATTTTGAATATCACTCCATGGAGGCGAATCTCTTAAAGCTGGACATGCTGGGGCACGATGACCCGACCATGGTCCGGATGATGCAGGACCTGACCGGCATGGACCCCCAGAAAATCCCTCTGGACGACCCGGACACCATGTCCATCTTCATCTCCAGCAAGGTGCTGGGTTACGAGAATGACGAGATTCTGGGTCCCACCGGGGCGGTGGCTATCCCGGAGTTCAACACCCGCTTCACCCGGCAGATGCTGATTGACACCCAGCCTAAGGATTTTAACACCTTGGTTCGGCTCTCCGGCTTCTCCCATGGAACCGATGTGTGGCTGGGCAACGCCAGAGAGCTGATTGTCAGCGGAACGGCCAGCGTTCTGGAGACGGTGGGCTGCCGGGACGACATCATGCTCTATCTGATTCAAAAGGGTCTGGACCCTAAGATGAGCTTCAAGATCATGGAGTCCGTCCGAAAGGGAAAGGTGAAGAAGGGGGGCTTCGAGCCCGGCTGGAAAGAGGCCATGCAGGAGCACGACGTGCCGGAGTGGTATATCGACTCCCTGGCCAAGATCGGATATCTCTTCCCCAAGGCGCACGCCGTCGCCTATGTTATGATGGCCTTCCGGATTGCCTGGTATAAGGTCCATGAGCCTCTGGCGTTCTACGCCACCTTTTTCACGGTACGGGCAAAGGCTTTTGACGCGGAGTATTGCTGTGCCGGAAAGGACGCGGTGAAGAAAAAAATCCGGGAGATCGAGAACAACAAGGACGCCACCGCCGTGGAGCAGAATCTGCTGACCACGCTGGAGGTTTGCTATGAGTTCTACCTCCGGGGCTTCCATTTTGAGACCATCGACATCTACCGCTCCGAGGCCGCGCGGTTCGTGGTCACAGAGGGAGGGCTTCTTCCGCCCTTCACCACCGTCCACGGCCTGGGAGAGGCAGCGGCCTTGGACACGGTGGAGAAACGGAAGGGGAAGGAGTTCATCTCCATTGAGGAGTTCGCCCTGTGCTGTAATAAGCTCTCCAAGACCCACATTGAGCAGCTGAAGGCCCTGGGGGCCTTCGCGGGAATGGCGGAGACCAGCCAGATAACGTTGTTCTAAGAGCCCCTGTTCGCCGCAAAAAGAGCCGCTGTGCAAAGCACAGCGGCTCTTTCATGTATCCCCATCGTGGGCCAGCGCCCGCTTTAAAAGCATCTCGGTCATGCCCTCGCCCAGAAGGCAGAGCCGCCGGAACTGTCCGCCTATATCATAGCGCATCCCGCTGTTCAACCACTCGATGATCTGGCCGAAGCATTCGCACTGATAGAAGCGGACGATGATCTCCCGGTCCTCCTGCCGGATGGGTACGCCGCCGAAAGCAGCGGCAGCATACTTCCGGACCACCTGCCGGCAGATGTCCATCAGACACAGCTCAAAGAGGTCCCGGTGGGCGGACTGGTTGATGTGGAGCATGGCTTGACGGTGCTCCAGGGCAAACGCCGCCGCAGTTTCCAGGCAGTCCGCCAGCGAGGGGGAGGGGCCCTGGGCCGCAATGATGCGGCTGGCATAGTCTGTAATGATTTCCTCCAGCAGGGCGGGGATGTCCTTGAAGTGGTAGTAGAAGGAATTCCGGTTGATTCCGCAGTCCCGGACAATGTCGGTGACGGTGATTTCCCGGAGGGGGCGCTCCTCCAGCAGCTTGAGGAAGGAGGCCTTCACCGCCTCCTTGGCGGGAGAGGTCATGAACGTTCCCTCCCTTCACCGCCGGGGAAGAGACTGGCGGCGGCGGCCTCCGCCATATGCTGGGCGGAGAAAAGCAGGTCCTCCTTCGGCAGGGCCATGTCCTGGGCGAACCATTCCTTTAAAAGGCCGATGAACCCCCAGGCCAGAAAGTTCAGCAGATAGTCCGTCAGGCGCGGGTCCTGGGGGTGGAACCAGGTTTTCACCAGCGGCTCACCGTTCTTATGGACCAGCTGCTGGAGAGACTGGATGAAGCCGGTGGCTTCGCTGCTGGCAAAGAGGACGGTGCAGATTTCCCGGCGCTCAATGACAAAGTCCAGCACCGGCTCGAATACCGGAGCCGCGCTGCCCACGGCTACGCTCTCCTGCATGTGGGCCTCCACCAGGGACTGGAGTTCCGACAGAAGGTCCTCCTCCAGACTTTGCAGCAGCTCCGCCGTACCGGAGTAATGGAGATAAAAGGTACCGCGGTTCATGTCCGCGGCGTCCGTCACATCCCGAACGGAGATGTCAGAAAAGGTTTTGCTCTTCATCAGTTCCAGCAGACTTTCCTTCAACAGCTTGCGGGACCGGCGTGCCCGGCGGTCCTCCGGATTCTTCAGCATAAGCGGCCTCCTTGAGGCAAGTTAGACACTTGCCGGCTTTTGTCTATTGACTGGATTTCCTGTTCTTACTATAATCGACTCAAGTTAATAAGTCAACACTAATTTTTTATCAAACAAATGTCTATCATCTGGAGGAATGGGTATGAACTGGCGAATGGCAAAACAGCGTGTTTCCGCGATGGGATTGGCGGCGGCTCTGGCGGTGTCCTGCGCGGTTCCAGCGGCGGCAGCTCCCATTGGAGACGGCGTGGAGCCCACGTATGACGAGGCCTATTACGCGACGCTGGACTATTACGGCAATCTGCTGGAGGGCAGCGTGGTGAAGAGCTATGCCCTCAACGGCAAGGACAGTCTGACGGATTATGGCGTCTATGACGAGGTGGTGAATCTCACCGACGGCACCTCCCCGGTGAGCGGGGAGGGGGGAGCCACCTCCTTCCGCTTTGGCGGCAGCGCGCCGGATCACTTTTATTTCGAGGGCAAGACCAAACAGCCCTTCGAGGACCTGCCCTGGACCCTCTCTCTGCGCTATACCCTCAACGGCGTACCTATGAAGGCGGAGGACCTGGCGGGAAAGCAGGGCGTGGTGGAGATTCTGCTGGACATCGTACCGAACGAGAAGGCCAGTGATTACGCCAGGTATAATTACACCTTGGAGGCCATGGCCCTGTTCAACCAGGATGACATTTTGTCCCTGGAGGCCCCCGGGGCCCAGGTCCAGCTGGTGGGCAACCTGCGGACGGTGCTCTTCCTGGCGCTGCCGGGCGAGGAACAGCATTTTACCATCCGGGTCGGCAGCGACGACTTTTCCTTTGGCGGACTGACGGTGCTGATGGTTCCCGCCACGTTGGCCCAGCTGGAGGAGATCGCCAAGCTCAGCCAGCGGAAGGACGACCTGGAGGAGGATTACCGGGCGCTCTCCGGCAGTCTGGACAATCTGCTGGACGCCCTCAGCGACATTCAAAACGGCCTCTATGCCTCCGCCAAGGGCCTGGACCAGCTGGAGGCCGCGCGGCAGAGCTTCTCCGGCGGCAAGGGCGTGCTCTATGACGGGACGGACCGTCTTCGGGGCGACCTGAGCAATCTGGCGGAGCTGCTGGGGCCGGTGGAACAGCGAATCCAGCTTCTCAGCCAGACGGTGACGGATTCCAAGACCGTTCTCAATGATATGACGGACGCCGCCCTTACCCTCCAGACACAGCTGAAGGATATGGAGGACGCTCTGTGGGGTCTGGAAAACGGCAGCGACGACCTCAAGCACGTCATCGATCTGGCGGCGGACATGAAGAACAGCCTTCTGCGGCTGGAGCGGGCCCTGGGGGGCACGCATACCGGCGGCAGCAGCGTATCCACCAACAGCGGCGCGCTGGTGCAGAAGGTGAAAACGGTCCACGGCGTTTATGCCGAGAAGGACCGGGACGCCTTCTTCGCCCAAATGCTGGCCCTCCAGGGGAAGAGCGCCGGGGAGATTCAGGATATCCAGACCATTCTGGGTCTGGACGAGGCCACCGCCGCCGCCATCGGCAAGCAGCAGGAGTGGCAGGCGGCTCAGCAGGCCAAGCAGCAGATGGACGGTCTCCACGCCATGAAGGAAAACGGCATGAGCTTCCAGGGCTTCTGCGAGAGCCTGCCCGGCGTCTCAGAGAGTCAGGCCAAACAGATGAACGACCTCTGGCTGATTTACAGCAGTGGCGATGTGACTGGCGAAACGAAGCCGGCCCCCCCGGAGACGCCGCCGGAGCAGGAGGGACAACAGCTCCCGGCTATGGAAAAGACGCCGTCTGAGGCGGGAGAGGAAGCGGGGGAGACCCCTGTCTCCGAATCGGAAAACGAGCCGGAGGAAGAAGAGCTGTCCCCGGGAAAGGCCGACAGGGAACAGATGACGGCGAGACTGACCCTCAACGCCCCCGGCAGCGAGGGGGAGACGGACGGCGGCGACGCTTCCGACGGCGACGCTTCCGACGGCGACGCTTCCGACGGCGACGCTTCCGACGGCGACGCTTCCGACGGAGACGCTTCCGGCGGTGATACCGGCTCCGGGGGCAGCGCCTCGCCGGACAGCGGCGGCAGCGGCTCCGGCGAAGACTCCGAAGAGAACAACCCGCCTGACCAGGACGATGGTTCCGGCGCGGATGGCGAGCCGGGGGAGGAGCCGGATACGGGCGGCGGTTCCGATACGGAGGATACTCCCGGTACAGGCGAAAACCCCGGCGGAACCGGCGGCTCCGACGAGAATAACACGGTTGGCGGCGCGGTGGTGGACCTGATCACCGGCGGCCTGGACAATGCCACCGCGCAGATTGACCGGATTCAAAGCCAGCTTACGGATACCCTGGAGGAGATCAAGCGCCCCACCGCCGTGGTGGTGGGCGACCTGGCAGACCTCTGCGGAGAGCTGGACAGCCTCATCTCCGCGCTGGACGACGCGGAGGACCTGGCGTCCGCCCTGCGGCAGTCCTCCATGACGCTGCGTGAAATCTTGGGAGACGTGGACGCGCTGCGTACCGTTCTGAACGGCTATGAGCCCACGCTTCAGGAGGCCCTGAGCAGCGCTGGGGCCCTCAGCACCGCCGCTGTTTCCACCATTCGGGACACGGAAACGCTGCTGGCAGACGCGGAAAATCTGGCCCGATCCACAGGAAGGGACCTGGACGCGGGGACGAGGCAGTCCCTGAATGGTCTTTCCGCCGCTCTGCGGCAGACCGCGAAGGCTCTGGCCGCCACCGGCGAGGTGAAGGACGCCAAGAATACCGTCGCCGATATCATTGAGGATGCCTGGAACGAGTACACCGGAGATGTCAACAACCTCCTTCTGATGGACGCCACAGCCGAGCCGGTATCCCTGACGGACGAGCGGAATCCCACTCCCTCCAGCGTCCAGGTTCTGATTCGGACCCAGGAAATCAAGGAGGAGGAGCCGGAGAAGACGCCGGAGACCGCCGAGGCCAAGACCGCCACGACCTTCTGGGGCCGCGTTGGGCAGATGTTCCGGGATTTCTGGAATGCCGTCACCGGCATATTCCACTGACAGGGGGAAATCGCTATGGTGGAAAAAATTGCCCATAAACTGACGCGGAAACCCAAGCTGGTGGCCTTGGCCGCAGTGCTGATGCTGATACCCGCCATCATTGGCTACGCCGCCACCCGCATTAATTACGACATTTTGTCCTACCTTCCCCAGGACCTGTCCTCCTCCCAGGGGGAGCAGCTGCTGGAGGACCCCTTTCAGATGGCGGCCACCAGCATGCTGATCGTGGAGGGAATGCCTGCGGGCTACACCAACAAGCTGATTCAGGATATCAAGGAGGTCCCCGGCGTGTCCAGCGCCGTGTGGGTCAGCAACCTGGTGGGCATCCAGATTCCCGTGGAGATGATTCCGGCAGATTTCCGGGAGATGTTTTTCTCTGGTCAGGCCACTATGATGCTGATTCAGTATGACCATCCCGGCGCGTCCGACGAGACGATGGAGGCCATTCAGGGGGTCCGGAATGCCTGCAACGAGCGCTGCTTCCTGGCGGGCTTTTCCGTGGTTATCAAGGACACGCGGGACGTGATGGACGGAGAGCTGCCCATTTTCGTGGGCCTTGCGGTGCTGCTGGCGCTGGTGGCGATGAGCGTGACGCTGGAGTCCACCGTGCTGCCCTTTGTGTACCTTGCCAGTATCGGCATGGCGGTGGTCTACAACTTCGGCAGCAACGTCTTCCTGGGGCAGATTTCCTACATCACCAAGGCCATCGCCGCCGTACTTCAGCTGGGCGTGACCATGGACTACTCCATTTTCCTTTACCACCGCTACGAAGAGGAACGGGAACACTACGACGACAAACGGGACGCCATGGCCCAGGCCATCATTGCCGCGTTCCGCTCCCTTTCCGGCAGCAGCATGACGACCATTGCGGGCTTCCTGGCCCTGTGCTTCATGCGGCTGACCCTGGGCCGGGATATCGGCATCGTCATGGCCAAGGGCGTGGTGCTGGGCGTCGCCACGGTGATTTTGGTACTGCCCTCCCTGGTGCTGATTTTCGACAAGCAGATTGGCAAGCATAAACACCGGACGCTGATTCCCTCGTTTGACAAGGTGAATGCCTTTGTCCTCCGCTATCGGATTGCTCTGGTTGTGCTGACGCTGGTGCTGTTCCTCCCGGCGGTTTACGCCCAGAAGCATGCCGAGATATATTACAAGCTGGACGAATCCCTGCCCCGGGACCTTCCCTCCATTGTCAGCAATGAGAAGCTGAAGGATGATTTTGACATGGCCACCTCCCATTTCGTGGTCCTCCGGGACGATCTCTCCGCCGCCGACATGGGGGCGCTGGAGCGGGAGATCGAGGCGGTCCCCGGCGTTACCTCCGTCGTCTCCTACCACAAGATGCTGGGCTCCGGCATTCCGGACTTCTTCATCCCGGACGCGGTGAAGGATATGCTCCGCCAGGGAGGCTGGCAGCTGATGATGGTGAATTCCAGCTATGCCCCCGCCACCAGCGAGGTGTCGGCCCAGCTGGACGCCATGAATGAAATCCTCCACAGCCGGGACCCCAGCGCCATGATTACCGGCGAGGGCGCCATGTACCGGGACCTGATCGATACCTCGGCGGTGGACTTTCAGGTGACGAATTACATCTCCATCGCGGCGATCTTCTTGATTATCGCCTTTGTCTTCCGCTCAATTTCCATTCCCGCGGTGTTGGTGGCCACCATTGAGCTGGCGATTTTCATCAACCAGGGCTGCTGTTATTTCCTGGGCACGGAAATCCCCTTTATCGCGCCCACAATCATCAGCTGCGTTCAGCTGGGGGCCACGGTGGACTACGCCATCTTGATGACCTCTCGCTTCCAGGAGGAGCTGAAGCGGGGCCTGAGCCGGAAGGAGGCTATTCTTATCGCGGCCAACTCCTCGGATGCGTCCATTGTCACCAGCGCTCTGGTGCTCTTCTGCGCCACGCTGGGTGTGTCTTTCGTGTCCTCCATCGATCTGATTGGGGCCATCTGCGTTATGCTGGCCAGGGGCGCGCTGGTGTCGGCTCTGGTGAGTATTTTCCTCATGCCGGCCATCCTCTGCGTCTGCGAACCTCTGTTCAACAAGACCAGCTGGCACTGGCGGACGCCGGACCCCGTTCCGGAAAAGACGCTTCCTGTCCCCGAGGAGGAGCTTCCTCCGGCGGAGACCGCCCTGGCCGGGCTGGAAGCGCTTCCGAAGGAGACCATTCCGGCGGAGGTGAAGTGACAGCGCCAGAGGTAAGATGTAAGAAAATGCCGAGGAAAAAATGGAGTTTTATGGAAGAGATGAAAGAAAAGTGTAAAGAGACACGCAAAACGTAATTGAAGTAATTGAAGAGTGTTGATAGAGGTTGAAATATCCGGAAATAAACGGCGTTTAAATGGAACTGCCTGAAAGCAAATCGAATAAGTATGCACAACGGTAACGTGAGCGGCCCGCCCCAAGACAATTCAGGGCGGGCCGCTGTAAATTTTTACAAGCCGGTATCAAGGTCCCCTTCGAGACCCCTTAAAATTCCGTGTAAACGACAAACTTAGAGAGATTGTCAATCTTCGACTCAGTCAAGAATGGAAAAAACAATCCATTCAAGATGGGAGTCGAAGAAAATGAACACAGCGCCGCAGGAGCTACTGAAAGAGTATATCAAAAGTCAGCATTTCACCAACAATACAGAGATTATGGCGGCGATGAAGGAGATGTTTCGGGATGTGATCCAGACAGCCGTGGAGGTGAAGCTGGATGAGGAGCTGAGGCGGGAGCGCTGGCAGCGTGCGGAGGCGTCCGAGACGGCGCCTAACTACCGCAACGGCCACTCCCGAAAGACGGTAAAGACACAACTGGGCGAGGTGGGGATCAAGGCGCCCCGGGACCGGAACGGTACGTTTGAGCCGAAAATCATCGGCAAGTACAGCCGGAATGCGGACGGTATGGAGGAAAAGATCATCGGTCTTTACGCCTTACGCCAGTGGTATGAGCCAGCAGGATATCGCCGAGCAGATCAAGGAGCTGTACGACGTAGAGATATCTCCGGAGCTGGCGACAAAGATCCCGGAGAAGATCATGCCGGAGGTGACTGCGTGGCAAAACCGGCCCCTGGAAGCGGTCTGCCCCTTCATCTTTATGGACGCCATCCACTTATGAATACCCGCCGGAGGTTCGGAAAATCATATACACGACCAACATCATGGAGGGACTGAATCGACAGTTCCGTCAGATCACAAAAAACAAGCCCAGCTTTACCAGCGACGATTCTCTGCGCCGGACGCTCTACTTGGTTGCCCTGCGCATCACGAGGCGCTGGAGGACCAGGTGTCAGAACTGGGACCTGGTCCTCAGCCAGCTCCAGCTCATGTTCGCGGACCGGGCCGCGGGCTGAGCCTTCCCGTTAGAATATCCCGGCAAACCGGACGGCATTCACGCCTCCGGCGCGCATACCGTCCGGTCCGCCAGGATGATGGCTCAGGAAGGGCTCCAGCCCACATTCTGTACTGTTTTCACTGCACCATACTTGACTTTGTCGAATCTCGCTTACACAAAATTTTACGGTGTGCCCCCGGGAACGATGTCTGAGATCTCTTTTTGATAGGCTCTCACTTTCTCCGGGTCCTGTTCCCGGCAATGTACCATCTTTTTTTGCGGGTGATGCCTGACCGCTCAAACGCCTTTCGTATGGCAGTTTCGCAGCAGCCAAACTCCTTGGCTGTTTTTTTGGATATGTATCCGGGTGTTCTTACACATATTTTTTCAGCTTTTCAGGCTCGATCTTTTTATATCCTCGTACCACTGGTACCGGTGTCAATCTCCCTTTCTCTTTCCATTGCTTTTCCCATGAACGTATCGTGCGGATGGACACCTTGAACACACGATGTGTTTCCCCCAACATATGCCCTTCCCCGCGATATTCTATTATTCGTTTCCGGTAATCTTTTGAATAACGCATTCTCTTATTCTAATCCATCTTTCGAGTGTTTACAAGTATGTTAACTATA
>Ga0073908_1002267_pt1 | contig 23864 bp, 17 predicted proteins | sample MucameincwithD2O_FD_65484 | JGI IMG/M metagenome (GOLD analysis project Ga0073908, IMG submission 65484) | Mouse cecum microbial communities from Vienna, Austria - Mucus amended microcosms incubated with D2O | ecosystem: Host-associated > Mammals > Digestive system > Large intestine > Cecum...
GAGAGTTTCACGCACGGTTTATTGAGAAGCTCGGGGTGAAACTCCCCTTGCTTACTCGGCGGACAAGTGAACACGAAAGGAGGCGAACACCTCTGATTAGTGTTCACCTCCTACTCGATTTTACAGTTCTGTCATCTTTTCTTTTGCCTAGCAAAGAAAGTAAGGTTCATCGTCACCTTGTTTGAAATTATCAAGATTAAAATTATTGACAACTGATTTGATTGCGCTGACTGGGTTGTTCACAGCTGTGTTTTCATCAATTATCCTGAGAAAAAGAACGGGTCGGTTGGGAGTATAAGGACGAAAATGTACGTTTTGCCATAACGTAAAATTGTAACTGTTATTTTCTTATCACTCTAAATTCGCATTTTGCATTTCCGAGTAATCCGTTACCGTCAACACCTTCTACGACTCCGATAAATCCGGTATTGATGTCGGAACAATAGAAATGAACTTCTGCTTCACCTTTTTCATCGGTAATGACAGATGGAGTCCATAATAAAGTATTGCGGGCATCAGGAGTGGAAAGTTGTATATCTACCTCATCTGGTTGATAAAACTCTCTTTTTCCATAATAACCTTTGGTACGCCAAAGGTTGTTCATTTTTAATAGCTCTTCATCTGAGTATAAAGGTCCGCTATAAACAATTTCTTGTATATCCTCTACTACCATCATGGGGCTATATTTAATTATTCTATATCCTTTACCTTCAACGGGTAACTTTTTAACCTTATCATATTTCCCATTAGGATGATGGGTATATCCTGGATAATAATCATTCAGATACACCGGTTGGCATTCACATACCCATGCCTTATTCAAATTCATCTGTGTTAAGCTATCCAGTCGTCCCATCATTTTATCTCTAAACGGTTTATGTCCTTTTGCTGTTATAGTCACCTCATTTAATAATATGGTACTGTCGCTGCTTATTACAAGCAAATCAAGGGGTTGTTCTTTCTTATGGTATGATACCGCTATCGGATAATAATGAGGTCTGTTCTTCCTTATGCTGTCAATCAGAAGAAAGTAATCCACCAATTCCAGTGTTGGCTTGAACTCTTTCGACAACATGGGCTTCAAATACACATATCCTCCTTGAAGAGCTTTCATCTTGTCCGGGTCAACCATAAAATGTCCGATGGAGTCCGTCCAAATGAACTGAGAGTTTCCCTCTGCGCCGAAAACTTGGATAAGCTGTTCTGCTCCTTTATTTTGTTTGTCCTTTTTCTTACTCTTAAGGGTTTGCATGCCGTTGATTTCATCAGTTAAAAAGGGCTGCCCTTGGCAATCAGGTTCTACTGCATTCCATACATACCGCCGCCAGCCTTGTGTAAGCAATAGCAGGTCCAATGCTTCTTTCCTGTCGCTGTTCTTTTCATCAAAATAATAAGCCGGGTCACAGATTCTGCCTCGTATTTGGGAGGAGAGATAACAGTAAGTTAGGATATTCGCAGGGTCGGTGGGATTGTGATAGGCTTGGTCGTACATGCTAATACCCAAATTTGCCCTCACCGGATTGCCTTCTTCGTCTGTCGCTTTTATTCTGATAGACGCATTTTCCCGAATGGCAAAACTTGTCTTTGTGGGTTCGGCCATTATATACAGTTTCTTTTGCGGATGGACATACACCAATCGTTCTGCAATAGGCTGCATGGAGCTGTCGAAAAGCGTAAACTCCGCTATACCCTGATACAGGAAATTATCGAGCGGAATGGAGATTTTAAGACTGTCCTTTAATATGCCTTTCGCCATACAGCAAACCATTCCGCGCATTTGCCCCAAAAGATAAATTTGTCGGTGCGGCAAGCCCTCGGTTTGTGAAAGGACAAAATCCAGATGTTCTTTTTCTTGCTCTCGAAGGTTTAGAACCATTCCTTGTGAATGAATCTTGGGTAGTGGATAGGTTTTCCCATTCTTCAATTCAATCCTATATTTTTTATTGACAAAGGGAGTGAAGGAGACGACTCCCATCCCATCGTGCACGCTCTTTATTCCGCACAGGAACTTATCGTCTTCATAAATGACTCCTTCCACAGCTACCGGATTTCCCTTCCCATCGGTTGCTTTAAAAGCCAGTTTGGAGGAAAGGCCGGAAACGAGATTTCCTCCTTCTGGGAATGTTTCAAAACGGAAGGTTGTATCTTTAGGATTCCCTGTTACTTCCGAACGGGCTATATTCTTTACTATCCTTATTTTGCGGGTAGGGGTTATTCCGGTAGTATCATGCTTGTAAAAAGAGTGTTTGGTATAGCCTTCCAACAAATAGTCGCCTTCCGAAAGTTTTTCGTCTATGTAGATATGGCCGGATACGATGCCATTCTCTATCGGATACTTTTCCTGCCAAACCACGCTGTCTTTCGGATTAATCATTTGCAGGTAAAGAGTCTTGCTTTTATCAGACAATCCAAAGGTTTGTGCATCCAACTGATAGGCTTTGAACCAGAGGTCTTCACCCGTCTCGTAGATGTCTTTACTTGTTTGAAAATAGATTGATTCAGAGGGACGAGAAGAAAAGCTGCTTTCTATATGATTAACCAAGGAGTCTATGGATTCTTGGGAATGAACCATAGAGGTCGTTAAATTCATCCCAAACAAAAAAATAAATATTTTATATACCTTTACATCTTTCTTATTCATTTGAATATTGGCAATATATCGATGAAAGTATTGAACTTATAGTATTGCAGTTATAACTTTTAAGCAATTACTGTTATATTTTCAGAGAGTAAAGCTACAGAGAGAGGAAAAACTTCCACTGCATATTTCTTATGCAGGAGATTTGGAACTTCAGTGTGTTTTTATCCTTCAAGGTTCTGTATCTCCACTTCTTTGAGCTTCCGGAACAAGTCGGATGCAAATATGAAACTGTTCAACCGTTCGTTGGTGGAAGTGAAGATATCGTCTTTATTGCCTTCCCATTCTTTGTGCCCTTCGTAGATGTAGATGATTTTTTCTCCGATACCCATTACAGAGTTCATGTCATGAGTGTTGATGAGAGTAGTCATATTGTATTCCCGGGTTATATCCTGTATCAGTTCGTCGATGACAAGCGAGGTCTTGGGGTCAAGTCCTGAATTCGGCTCGTCACAGAACAAGTATTGCGGGTTTAGGGCAATGGCACGGGCAATGGCTACGCGTTTCTGCATACCACCGCTGATTTCTCCAGGAAATTTGTCTTTAGCTTCAATCAAGTTGACACGTTCCAAACAGAACATGGCACGACGAGTCCGGTCGCGCAGGGTGTCGTTGCTGAACATGTTCAGTGGAAACATTACGTTGTCCAGTACTGTCATGGAGTCGAACAGTGCGGCACTTTGGAAAATCATTCCCATTTCCCGGCGGAGCGCTTTCTTCTCCTTCTTTCCCATGGCAAGGAAGTTGCGGTGGTCATACAACAATTCTCCTTTGTCCGGTGTCAACAAACCCACGATACATTTCATGAGTACGGTTTTTCCCGAACCGCTCTGCCCTATAATCAGGTTGGTCTTTCCATTCTCAAAAGTGGCATTGATATCTTTCAATACCTCTTTTCCTTCAAATGATTTGCAAAGTCCTTTCAGTTCAATCATCCCATTAAAAGTTGAGTTAATATTAGGTCGGCGAATAAGATAAGTACACTGCTGCATACTACGGAGTCGGTGGACGCCTTACCTACCTCGATGGAACCACCTTCGACAGTGTAGCCGAAGAATGCCGATACACTGGCAATGATAAAGGCAAAGAACAGCGACTTGATGATACCGCACCAAATAAACCATTCGACAAATATGTACTGCAAGCCGTATTCCAAATCTACCGCCGACATGATGCCACCGAACCAGCAAGTACAGAAGGCACCTATGATACCGGCGAATATACTGAACGTCACCATCAGTGGAATGGTTGTCACCATAGCGGCGATTTTCGGTAGGATAAGGTAGTTGGCAGAGTTGACACCCATAATTTCAAGGGCGTCTATTTGCTGGGTGACCCGCATGGTGCCCAGCTCCGAGGCGATGTTTGACCCGACTTTCCCTGCCAGAATCAGGCACATGATGGAGGAGGAGAATTCCAGCAGCATGATTTCACGGGTTACATACCCCACTGTCCATCGGGGCATGAAGGGACTCTCGATGTTCAACTTTATCTGTATGGTGATTACAGCTCCGATGAAGAACGATATCAGCAATACGATGCCGATGGAGTTCACGCCAAGCTGTTCCAACTCGTTGACATATTGGCGGAAAAACATACGTATACGTTCGGGGCGGGCGAATACGCGTCCCATCAGTATGATATATCTTCCCACTGTCTTAAGTGCTTTAATCATGACATATAAGTATTTGAATGCAAATGTACACTATTTCGGCTTATTTTTGCTACATTTGCGGCGAAAACCTTTAGAATATGGAAGAAGAAAAAGGCATAAAGGACAATGTAGAAGAAGTTAAGGAAAATCTGCAGGCCGGGCAAGACCGGACTATAGGGGCAGAACTGCGGGAAGAAGACAGGATGGTATTGCGTACGGAAGACCTTGTGAAGAAATATGGTAAACGTACGGTAGTCAGCCATGTGTCTATTGACGTGAAGCAAGGAGAGATTGTCGGTTTGCTGGGGCCGAATGGCGCTGGTAAGACGACTTCTTTTTATATGACCGTAGGGCTGATTACACCCAATGAGGGACGCATCTTCTTGAATGATTTGGATATAACGAAGTATCCGGTATACAAGCGTGCGCAGACGGGTATCGGATATCTGGCGCAGGAGGCTTCCGTGTTCCGCCAGATGAGTGTGGAAGACAACATTGCATCTGTATTGGAAATGACCGACAAACCTTTGGAGTATCAAAAGGATAAGCTGGAGAGTCTGATTGCTGAATTCCGTTTGCAAAAGGTGAGGAAAAATAAGGGTAACCAGTTGTCTGGTGGCGAGCGGCGCCGTACGGAAATTGCCCGTTGTCTGGCCATTGACCCCAAATTCATTATGTTGGACGAGCCTTTTGCCGGTGTAGACCCGATTGCGGTGGAGGATATTCAGCAGATTGTGTGGAAGTTGAAGGATAAGAATATCGGCATTTTGATTACTGACCACAATGTGCAGGAGACGTTGAGCATTACCGATCGTGCTTATCTGCTGTTTGAAGGAAAAATCCTGTTTCAGGGTACCCCGGAAGAGTTGGCCGAGAATAAGATTGTACGTGAAAAGTATCTGAGTAACAGTTTTGTGCTACGTCGCAAGGATTTTATGAAGTGACACGGTTGCTGTTGATTGATAGAAATAAAAAAAGACCACTATTTAGTGGTCTTTTTTTATTTCTCCTTAAATCTATGGTATTAATATTTCGGAGGTCTTGCTTCTTTTACTACCATCTGGCGACCAAAGAATTCGGCGCCGTCAAGTTCTGCAATAGCTTTGGCAGCAGCTGCACTGTCTTCCATTTCAACGAAAGCAATGCCTCTGAAGCGTCCGGTCGTACGGTCATTGATAAATTTAACGGAAGTAACTGTACCGTAATCTTCCATGGCCTTTTGCAGGTCATCTTCCTTAACACGGTAGTTAAGGTTTCCAACATAAATGTTCATAATGAAAATGATAAAATAAATAAAATGAATAAAACTCTCTTGGAAGGAAGGCTGAATAATAAATGAATCACAAAGACAGAGAGTTTACAAAAGCGTTCTTGAAAACGGAAGTAAAAACCATGTAATGGAAATCGAATAACTAATGTGCCATCATTCCGTGACAAAGAAACGTATAAAAATCGGATTGACAATGCTTTTCTATAATTATTTTGCTTTTTTCTTCCTGCTCGTGTGGAGGAATTTGGCAGTAACCATGTTATATATACTTATTCCTTAGTAACAGAAAAGAAATAATTCGGCTATGTTTTTTGATAATTGAAAGAATAACGCTAATTTTGCAACCCCATTTGAGATATGGAACAAAGTATAAATCAAATAAATAATTGTCAGAATGAACGTTTCATTACAAAACATTGACAAAGTAAGCGCACTGCTTACTGTAAAGCTTGAGAAAGCAGATTATCAGGAAAAAGTAGACAAATCATTGAAGAACTTCCGTCAGAAGGCGCAGATTCCCGGTTTCCGTAAGGGAATGGTTCCTATGAGCTTAGTTAAGAAAATGTATGGTAAGTCTGCATTGGCTGAAGAGGTGAACAAGCTGCTTTCAGAAACAGTATATAAGTATATCCAGGACAATAAGGTAAATATATTGGGCGAGCCTTTGCCCAACGAAGACAAGCAGCAGGAAATTGATTTCGATACTATGGAAGAGTTCGAATTCTTGTTTGATATTGCTTTGGCTCCAGAATTTAAGGCTGAAGTTTGTGCAGAAGATAAGGTAGATTACTATACTATCGAAGTTACAGACGAAATGGTGGATAATCAGGTCAAGGCTTACACCCAACGTAACGGCAAGTATGACAAGGTAGATGTTTACGAGGACAATGATATGCTGAAAGGTTTGCTTGCTGAACTGGATGAAGAAGGTAATACCAAAGAGGGTGGCATTCAGGTGGAAGGTGCTGTAATGATGCCTTCGTACATGAAGAATGATGAGCAGAAAGCTATTTTTGCCGGTGCAAAAGTGAATGATGTGCTTGTATTCAACCCGAATACGGCTTGGGACGGAAATGCTGCCGAATTGTCTTCTTTGTTGAAGATTGACAAGGAAGCTGCTCCCGAAGTGAAATCCAATTTCAGCTTTCAGGTAGAAGAAATCACACGTTTCGTTCCGGGTGACTTGACTCAGGAAATTTTCGACCAAGTATTCGGTGAAGGCAATGTGAAGACGGAAGAGGAATTCCGTGCTAAAGTGAAGGAAGTTATTGCCAACCAGTTCGTGGCAGATAGTGACTATAAGTTCTTGATTGACGCACGTAAGATGCTGATGGAGAAAGTTGGTAAACTGGAATTCCCGGATGCATTGCTGAAGCGCATTATGCGTCTGAACAATCCTGACAAGGAAGAAAGCTTTGTAGAGGACAACTATGATAAGAGCATTGAAGAGCTGACTTGGCACCTGATTAAGGAACAGCTGGTGAAAGCCAATGACATCAAGGTTGAGCAGGAAGACATCACAAATATGGCTAAGGAAGCTACCCGCGCACAGTTTGCACAATACGGCATGATGAGCGTGCCCGAAGAAATTCTGGAGAACTATTCAAAGGAAATGCTTAAGAAGAAAGAAAGCATAGAAGGTTTGGTCAACCGTGTGGTTGAATCGAAACTGGCTACTGCTTTGAAGTCTCAGGTGGAACTGGAGCATAAGAACGTTTCTGCTGAAGAGTTCAATAAGATGTTTGCATAAGAGTAATGTGAGCCTACGGCTGAAATTTATAAAGAAACACAGAGTTTGATGAACTATAACTCTGTGTTTTTTTGTGTCTCTGTGTTCTTTTTTGTTTCTTTGTAGCCTTATAAATTAAAAAATAGAAAGAAATGGATGATTTTAGAAAATACGCTACCAAGCATCTTGGTATGAACAGCTTGGTGCTGGATGATGTGATTAAATCACAAGCCGGCTATTTAAATCCCTATATCCTCGAGGAACGCCAGCTTAATGTAACGCAGTTGGACGTGTTTTCCCGTCTGATGATGGACCGTATCATATTTCTCGGTACGCAGGTTGATGACTATACAGCCAATACTTTGCAGGCTCAGTTGCTTTATCTGGATTCGGTGGATCCGGGCAAGGATATTTCCATCTATATCAATTCACCGGGCGGTTCGGTATATGCCGGTCTGGGTATTTATGATACCATGCAGTTCATCAGCAGTGATGTGGCTACTATCTGTACAGGTATGGCTGCAAGTATGGCTGCCGTATTGCTAGTTGCCGGTGCCGAAGGCAAACGCTCTGCATTGACCCACTCCCGCGTGATGATACACCAGCCGATGGGAGGTGCCCAAGGGCAAGCTTCGGATATTGAAATCACGGCACGTGAGATTCAGAAGCTGAAGAAAGAACTTTATACCATTATCGCCGACCACTCCCACACTCCCTTTGACAAGGTATGGGCAGATTCTGACCGTGACTACTGGATGACAGCCCAGGAAGCCAAAGAATATGGTATGGTAGATGAGGTTTTGATTAAAAAATAAATATGGCAGATTCAAGAAAAAATAAAAATAGATGCAGCTTTTGCGGTCGCACCGAAGATGAAGTCGGATTTCTCATAACGGGGATGAATGGCTATATCTGCGACAGTTGCGCCACCCAGGCTTATGAGATTACTCAGGAGGCTTTGGGGGCTGGCAAGAAGGCAAGTGCCACGAAGCTGAATCTGAAAGAGCTTCCTAAACCCATAGAAATAAAGAAGTTCCTCGACCAATATGTCATTGGTCAGGATGATGCCAAGCGTTTCTTGTCCGTGTCGGTATACAACCATTACAAACGTCTGCTTCAGAAGGATGGCGGTGATGATGTGGAGATTGAGAAATCAAACATCGTCATGGTGGGCAGTACCGGTACGGGAAAGACGTTATTGGCGCGTACTATCGCCAAATTGCTACATGTTCCTTTTACTATTGTGGATGCAACAGTTCTGACAGAGGCTGGTTATGTGGGCGAAGATATTGAAAGCATTTTGACGCGTCTGCTCCAGGTGGCGGATTATAACGTACCTGAGGCAGAGCAAGGTATCGTGTTTATCGACGAGATAGACAAAATAGCACGCAAGGGTGATAATCCTTCCATAACCCGTGATGTGAGTGGTGAAGGCGTGCAGCAGGGATTGCTGAAACTGCTGGAAGGTTCTGTGGTGAATGTTCCTCCCCAGGGTGGGCGCAAGCATCCCGATCAGAAAATGATTCCGGTCAATACCAAGAATATTCTGTTTATTTGCGGTGGGGCTTTCGATGGCATTGAAAAGAAGATTGCCCAGCGGCTGAATACACACGTTGTCGGGTATAGTGCTGTGCGCAATACGGCAGCCATCGATAAGAGTAACATGATGCAGTACATTGCTCCGCAGGATTTGAAGTCGTTCGGATTGATTCCCGAGATTATCGGCCGCCTTCCGGTGCTGACTTATCTGAATCCGTTAGACCGTGTGGCATTGCGATCCATTCTTACGGAACCGAAGAATTCCATCATCAAGCAATATATCAAACTGTTTGAGATGGACAATGTGAAGCTGACTTTTGAAGATGCTGTATTTGAATATATCGTGGATAAAGCGGTAGAATATAAGTTGGGAGCCCGCGGCTTGCGTTCCATTGTAGAGACAATTATGATGGATGCCATGTTCGAAATTCCGTCAGAACAGAAGGAAAATTTTGTTGTGACGTTGGACTATGCCAAGCACCAGCTTGAAAAGGCAAATATGGCACGATTGCAAAGTACTTAATAATCAGAAGGTAATACGGAAGGGAACCGACTATTTTGCTTTTTATTGAAAAATATTCGATGGATTATGCTTGAAATTTAAGAAGTTGTTTATAACTTTGTTAGGGTTCTTTGTAAAAACATGGCGGAGTACCACTATTAAAAGTTAACTCAATAAACAACAACCTAATGAATCATGGCAGGGAAGAAGATTAATTTGACAGACCAGCTGAAGAAATACTTCGGGTTCGATACATTTAAAGGAAATCAGGAGGCAATCATAGAGAATCTGTTGGCGGGTAATGATACATTCGTGTTGATGCCTACCGGCGGTGGAAAATCTTTGTGCTACCAATTGCCGTCCTTGTTGATGGAGGGTACGGCCATCGTGATTTCTCCTCTGATTGCCTTGATGAAGAATCAGGTCGATGCGATGCGTAACTTCAGCGAAGAGGATGGGATAGCCCACTTCATCAATTCTTCCCTAAACAAAAGTGCGATAGATCAGGTCCGGTCCGACATACTCAGTGGCAAGACAAAGCTGTTGTATGTGGCTCCGGAATCATTGACGAAGGAAGAGAATGTGGAATTTCTGAAAACGGTGAAGATTTCATTCTATGCCGTGGACGAAGCCCATTGTATATCTGAATGGGGACATGATTTTCGTCCTGAGTATCGCCGTATCCGTCCCATTGTCAATGAAATAGGGAAAGCCCCTTTGATAGCGTTGACTGCGACGGCCACACCGAAGGTGCAGCATGACATCCAGAAGAATCTGGGTATGGTGGATGCGCAGGTGTTCAAGTCATCGTTCAACCGCCCGAATCTCTATTACGAGGTACGTCCTAAAACTGCAAATATAGACCGGGACATCATCAAGTTCATTAAGAACAATTCCGAAAAGTCTGGCATTATCTATTGCCTGAGCCGGAAGAAAGTGGAGGAACTTGCTGAAATCCTGCAGGCAAACGGAATCAATGCACGTGCCTATCATGCCGGAATGGATTCGGCTACACGAACACAGAACCAGGATGATTTCCTGATGGAAAAAATTGATGTGATTGTAGCTACCATTGCCTTTGGTATGGGGATTGACAAACCGGATGTGCGCTATGTCATTCATTACGATATACCCAAAAGTCTGGAAGGATATTACCAGGAGACCGGACGTGCCGGAAGAGATGGGGGAGAAGGGCAGTGTATTACTTTCTATACCAATAAAGACTTGCAGAAGCTTGAGAAGTTTATGCAAGGCAAACCTGTAGCAGAGCAGGAAATTGGCAAGCAGCTTCTGCTGGAGACCGCTGCGTATGCCGAATCTTCCGTATGCCGCCGAAAGGCGTTACTTCATTACTTCGGTGAAGAATATATGGAAGAAAATTGTGGTAATTGTGACAATTGTTTAAATCCGAAAAAACAAGTGGAAGCTCAAGATTTATTGTGTACCGTGATTGAAGCTATTCTCGCGGTGAAAGAAAATTTTAAAGCGGACTATATTATAGACATAATACAAGGTAAGGAGACTTCGGAAGTGCAGGCGCATCTGCACGAGGATCTCGAAGTGTTTGGCTCTGGCATGGGTGAAGAAGACAAAACGTGGAATGCTGTGATTCGTCAGGCACTTATTGCCGGTTACCTGAGTAAGGATGTCGAAAACTATGGTTTGCTGAAAGTGACGGATGACGGTAAGAAGTTCCTCAAACGTCCCAAATCATTCAAGATAGTGGAAGACAATGACTTTGAGGATGTGGAAGAGGAAGCACCTGCACGTGGAGGCGGTGCGTGTGCGGTAGACCCGGCATTGTACTCCATGCTGAAGGACTTACGAAAGAAGTTGTCCAAGAAGTTGGAAGTGCCTCCTTATGTCATTTTCCAAGACCCCTCTTTGGAAGCGATGGCGACCATATATCCGGTGACTTTGGACGAGTTGCAGAACATACCGGGTGTAGGAGCCGGAAAGGCAAAACGCTATGGCGAGGAATTCTGTAAACTCATTAAGCGGCACTGTGAGGAGAATGAGATTGAACGTCCCGAGGACTTGCGTGTGCGTACAGTGGCCAATAAGTCAAAAATGAAGGTGGCCATCATTCAGGCCATTGACCGTAAGGTGGCGTTGGATGACATTGCTGTGTCGAAAGGCATTGAGTTCGAAGAGTTGCTGGATGAGATAGAAGCTATTGTCTACTCTGGAACGAAATTGAATATCGACTATTTCTTGGAGGATATTATGGATGAAGACCATTTGCTGGATATCTATGATTATTTCAAGGAATCTACTACTGATAAGATTGACGATGCTCTGGATGAATTGGGTGATGAGTTTACGGAAGAAGAAGTACGTTTAGTGCGTATCAAGTTTATTTCAGAGATGGCAAACTGATAGGTTTGAGTTGATAAAAAAGAAAAAAATATTGCGTGCAAGTATACGGAATGGAATAAAAACCGTATATTTGCACGCAATAAATTCTAAACGCATAGTCCTATGTCATTTATTGCTGATAAGATTGTAATGGATGGATTAACTTATGACGACGTATTGTTAGTCCCTGCTTATTCCGAAGTCTTGCCTAAAACAGTCGAACTCTCGACTAAGTTTTCACGAAACATTGAGTTGAAAATCCCGTTTGTAACTGCTGCCATGGATACGGTTACCGAAGCGAAGATGGCTATTGCCATTGCCCGCGAAGGTGGTATCGGAGTTATTCATAAGAATATGTCCATTGAGGAGCAGGCACGTCAGGTAGCTATTGTGAAGCGGGCTGAAAACGGTATGATTTATGACCCGGTGACTATCAAGAGAGGTTCTACGGTAGCTGATGCATTGGCTTTGATGGCTGAATACAAGATCGGTGGTATTCCGGTGGTAGATGATGAAAGATATTTGGTTGGTATTGTTACCAATCGTGACCTTCGTTTTGAGAAAGATATGAATAAGCGTATCGACGAGGTGATGACTAAAGAGAACATCATTACTACCAATCCTACTACAGATATGGAGGCTGTTTCTCAAATTTTGCAAGAACATAGAATAGAGAAGTTGCCGGTAGTAGATAAAGACAATAAATTGGTAGGCCTGATTACCTATAAGGATATTACCAAGGCCAAGGATAAACCTATGGCGTGCAAGGATAGCAAAGGACGTCTGCGCGTTGCTGCCGGAGTGGGAGTGACGAATGATACTTTGGACCGCATGCGGGCTTTGGTGGATGCAGGGGCAGATGCCATTGTCATTGATACAGCTCACGGACATTCTAAAGGAGTTATTGAAAAGTTGAAAGAAGCCAAAGAGCATTTCCCGCATATTGATATTGTTGTTGGTAATATTGCTACCGGTGAAGCTGCAAAGGCATTGGTTGAGGCTGGTGCTGATGGAGTAAAGGTAGGCATCGGTCCGGGTTCCATCTGCACTACCCGTGTGGTTGCCGGTGTGGGTGTTCCCCAGTTGTCTGCCGTTTATGATGTGGCAAAGGCACTGAAGGGTACAGGTGTTCCTTTGATTGCCGATGGTGGTTTGCGCTACTCGGGCGATGTAGTGAAGGCGTTGGCTGCCGGTGGTTACAGCGTGATGATTGGTTCGCTGGTTGCCGGAACGGAAGAGTCTCCGGGCGATACGATTATTTTCAACGGTCGTAAGTTCAAGTCCTATCGGGGTATGGGGTCGCTGGAAGCGATGGAAAATGGTTCCAAGGACCGCTACTTCCAAAGTGGTACCAGCGATGTGAAGAAATTGGTTCCGGAGGGTATTGCCGCCCGCGTTCCTTATAAAGGTACATTGTATGAAGTGATTTATCAGTTGGTTGGCGGTCTGCGTGCCGGTATGGGATATTGCGGTGCAGCCAATATAGAGAAACTGCACGATGCCAAGTTTACCCGCATTACTAATGCAGGTGTACTCGAAAGTCATCCGCACGATGTATCTATAACCAGTGAGGCGCCAAACTATAGCCGTCCTGAATAGGATAATAACAAAATAAGAGTGAATGCCCGGAAAGAGATTGCCGCTTTCCGGGCATTTTGTTTATATTTGCAGCCGTATAAAAAGAACGGATGGTGCTTATGGTCAGATTACTTTTGGTGTTTGTCTTCCTTGGTTTCGGATTGGCTGTTTCAGCTCAGGACAATCCGGTGCTGATGCGTATCAATGGAAAGGAGATTTACCGTTCGGAATTCGAGCGTAGCTATAACAAGAGCAGTTTCTCTGTCGGCACAGACCGGAAGTCCTTGGAGGCATATGCAAACAAGTTTATAGACTTCAGGTTGAAAATAGAGGCGGCCGAGGTTGCCGGGTTGGATACTTCACGTGTCTTTCGGAAGGAACAGGACGACTATCGCCGCTGTCTGATCAAATCATATCTGACGGATGAGGAGACGGCAGAGCAGGCGGCGCGGCAGTATTACGACAGGATGAAATCCGGCAGGCGTGCAGGCCGGGTGTATGTGAAGCATATTTTTAAATATCTTCCCCAGAATATTTCCGGTCATACATTGCGTGAGATGGAATCCGGGATGGATTCTATCTATAAGACTCTTGCAAAAGAAGAAGGAGGTGCATCGTCTTTCGATGCTTGTGTCGAGCAATATTCCGATGAGAAGAAAGCATTTTGGGTGGGTTGGCTGCAGATGCCGGTGGAGTTTGAAGATATTGTATTCGGGCTGAATGTCGGAGAGATTTCCCGTCCGTTTCTCACTCCTCAGGGCATTCATATTGTGAAAGTACTCGAACAGCGGGATGTCCTTCCTTTTGAGAATATGAAGGACGAGATAATCCGTTGCCAGTCCCGTCGTCATGGAATGGATAAAGGAACGCGGGCTTTTGTGGAGAAACTGAAAAAGGAGTATCACTATATGCCGGATAAGGCCGGTATCGACGAACTGCTGGCCAAAGGAAGCACTTCCCGTGCATTGTTTACACTGGATGGCAAGGCATACGGTGGAAAAGAGTTTGCCGGATTTGCCGCTGCCTATCCGGCGGGGACACGCAGGCAGTTGGAGGCTTTTACGGTAAAAACGATTCTGGACTATGAAAACTCCCGACTGGAATTGAAGCATCCCGAATTCTGTGAGTTGCTGCAAGGACATCGTGACAGCATGCTACTTGCCGAAATCACTGACCGTGAAGTGGAAAAAAGGAGTGTGGCGGATGAAGCGGGATTGAAAGCATATTTTGAGGCGCACCGTTCGGACTTCCATTGGGACAAACCGCGTTATAAGGGTATTGTGCTGCATTGTACTACCAAGCGAGTGGCGAAGCAAGTACGGAAGTTTCTGAAACAGATTCCAGAAGAGGAATGGGTGGATGCCATCCGTCTCACTTTCAATGCCGGTGATACTCCCAAGATGCAGGTGGAGCAAGGACTATTTGCCCCCGGTGATAATGCGTATGTGGATGATTTGGTGTTCAAAGGGAAGGATGCAACTCCGGTTTTGTCATTTCCCTTTACTGCTGTGCAGGGTCGCAAGCAGAAGGGACCGGACAGTTGGCAAGAGGTGCGCGGACTGCTTGCAGACGCTTATCGCAACTATTTGGAAACGCGTTGGGTGGCAAAGTTGCGTGCTGCCGCTAAGGTTGAAATTGACCAAGAGGTTTTAAAAACCGTTAATAATCACTGATGCAACCGATTAAAACACTATCTTCGTACCTCAAAACGAAGTAAATATCAGTTGGTGATGCGAACAACCTGCGTTGGGCTTTTAATTTTCCTTCTCTGTGCGGCGTGCAACGAGCAGCACGACCATAAAGGGCGGACACCTTTGGTGGAGTTGAACGGTAATTTCCTTTACCGGGAAGATTTGCAATCGGTACTTCCGGTCGGTTTGTCCAAAGACGACAGTCTGTTGTTTGCAGAACATTATGTCCGTAATTGGGTGGAAGATATTTTGTTGTACGATAAGGCGCAAAGCAATATACCCAATAATGGTGAGATTGATAAACTTGTAGAGAATTATCGCAAAGCATTGATAATGCACACCTATCAGCAGGCTTTAATACATCAGCAACTATCAGAGGAGATTTCAGAACAAGACTTGACGGAATATTACGAGAAGAACCAAGCGCTCTTCAAGGTAGAACGTCCGTTGATGAAAGGCTTGTTTATCAAGGTTCCTTTGAGGGCTCCTCAATTGGCCGATGTTCGCCGTTGGTATAAGGCGGAAACCCGTGAGGCGGTGGAACATCTGGAAAAGTACAGCTTGCAAAATGCTGTGAAGTATGACTACTTTTATGATAAGTGGGTACCGGTATCGGAAGTATTGGATATGCTGCCTTTGCAGGTGTCCGATGTGAACGACTATCTGAACAAGAACCGTCAGGTGGAACTGCAGGATACGGCTTTTCATTATTTCCTGAATGTGAGCGACTATCGACCGATAGGAGAACAGGAACCATACGAGTTTGCCCGTAGGCAAGTGAAAGATATGTTGCTGAACGTGAAGCAGGTGGAATTCATGAAGCAAATGAAGGAAGATTTGTACCAGCGGGCGGTGAAAAGAAACAAGATTAAATATTATTTAGAATAAGATACCAAGAATGAAACAGTGCATGAACTTTAAGTTTGTAATTTTATTTGCCTTGACACTATTGGTCGGTTCTGCCGTTTATGGACAAGACAACGTGATTGACGAGGTAGTTTGGGTAGTAGGTGACGAGGCCATACTAAAGTCCGAAGTGGAAGAGGCACGCATGAGTGCGTTATATGAGAACCGGCAGTTTGACCGTGACCCTTATTGTGCGATACCGGAGGAGATAGCCGTGCAGAAGCTCTTTCTTCACCAGGCTGCTCTCGACAGTATCGAGGTATCCGAAAGTGAGGTTATCCAGCGTGTGGACTATATGACAAACGTGTACATCGCCAACATCGGTTCGCGCGAGAAGATGGAGGAATATTTCAATAAGACCTCCAGCCAGATTCGTGAAACGTTGCGCGAGAATGCCCGTGAGGGATTGAAGGTTCAGAAGATGCAGCAGAAACTGGTGGGCGAGATTAAGATAACCCCGGCTGAGGTACGCCGTTACTTCAAGGATTTGCCGCAAGACAGCATCCCCTATATCCCTACCCAGGTAGAGGTGCAGATTATCACTCAGCAGCCTAAAGTCCCTTTGGAGGAGATAGAGGAAGTAAAGAGACGCTTGCGCGAATATACCGATCGTGTCAATAAGGGCGAAAGTTTCTCCATGTTGGCTCGTATGTACTCCGAAGACCGTGGCTCGGCTATGCGTGGCGGCGAGATTGAGTTCTCGGGACGTGGTATGCTGGACCCCGCTTACGCCAATGTGGCTTTCAACTTGCAGGACCCCAGCAAAGTTTCTAAGATTGTAGAGTCTGAATATGGTTTCCATATCATTCAGTTGATAGAGAAACGCGGTGACCGTATTAAAACACGCCACATTCTGTTAAAGCCGCATATTCCGGAAGAAGCCCTGACGGCCGCTTGTGCACGTCTGGACTCCATTGCCGATGACATCCGCAATAACAAATTCTCTTTTGAAGAGGCAGCATCGGTGCTTTCGCAGGATAAGGATACGCGTAACAACCATGGTTTGTTGCCGAATCCCAATACGACCACTTCACGTTTTGAAATGCAGGAACTTCCTCCTGAAATAGCCAAGGTGGTAGACAAGATGAAAGTGGGCGAAATCTCCGAAGCCTTCACCATGATTCCGCAAAAGACCGGAAAGGAAGAGTGCGTGATTGTGAAGCTGAAGAGTCGTACGACGGGACACAAGGCCACCATTGCCGATGACTATCAGAACTTGAAAGAGATTGTGTTGGAGAAACGCCGCGGCGAAGTGCTGGACAAGTGGATTCGTGAGAAGCAGAAGCACACGTATGTCCGTATCAAGGATAATTGGAAGAATAACTGTACGTTCAAGTATCCGGGCTGGATCAAAGAATGATTCAGAGGGGATTTACATAGATTTGTATGCAAAAGAAGAATACAAGAAACCATTTCCTGAACAAGCATAGATACCTCCTCGTAGGTATTCTATGCTTGTTTGGTATCTGTCTGCTGAGTGCTCAGGACAAGAAGAAAAATCCTTCTGCACCGGAAAAGAAGAAAGTGGACTCCATAGAACAGAGAAAGGCTGAGAAGCCGGAAAAGAAGAAAGCGCGTGTCGATTTGTTGTATGCCGACGAAGCACAGGCGGACAAACAGCTGCGTCCTGACGTGCAGGTACTCATCGGCTCGGTAAGGATGAAGCATGACAGTATGTACATGTTCTGTGATAGTGCGCTGATATTCGAAAAAACAAATTCTGTGGAAGCATTCGGCAATGTGCGTATGGAGCAGGGCGACACCTTGTTTATCTACGGAGACTATCTGTATTATGACGGCATGTCGCAGTTGGCCATGTTGCGTGAGAATGTACGCATGATAAACCGCAATACGGAGCTGACTACCGACAGTCTGAACTATGACCGTCTGTACGATTTGGGCTATTATTTCGAAGGCGGTACGCTGACCGACGAGAATAATGTGCTCACTTCCGAGTGGGGAGAATACAGTCCTGCCACCAAGTTGGCAGTCTTCAACCACGATGTGAAGCTGGTCAATCCGAAGTTTGTATTGACTTCGGATACCTTGAAGTACAGTACGGCCACCAAGATTGCCACCATCTTAGGTCCCTCCGATATTGTGAGCGACCAGAACCATATCTATTCCGAACGTGGCGAGTACAACACCGCTACTGAGCAGGCGGAACTGCTCGACCGTTCCGTGTTGACCAACGACGGCAAGAAACTGACCGGCGACAGCCTTTTCTACGACCGCATACTGGGATACGGCGAGGCTTTTGACAATGTGCAGATGAATGATACGGTCAACCGGAACATGCTGACAGGCAACTACTGCTTCTACAACGAACTGACCGGAAGCGCCGTAGCCACCAAGCGTGCCGTAGCTGTAGACTATTCGCAGGGCGACAGTCTGTTCATGCACGGCGATACCTTGCGGCTGATTACTTACAATATGAATACCGATTCCATGTACCGCGAAATGCGTGCCTATCATAAGGTGCGTGCTTATCGCACGGATGTGCAGGCCGTATGCGATTCGTTGGTGTATAATTCCAAGGATTCTTGCATGACGATGTACACCGACCCTATTCTGTGGCATGGAGAACAGCAGTTGCTGGGCGAGGAGATTAAAATCTACATGAACGACAGTACCATCGACTGGGCGCATATCATCAACCAGGCCTTGACGGTAGAGAAGCACGACAGTATTCACTATAACCAAGTATCAGGCAAGGAGATGAAAGCTTTCTTCATAGATGGAGACATGCGCCTGGTAGAGGTGAACGGCAATGTACTGGTGGCGTATTATCCGGTGGAGGAGAAGGACAGCTCGCTGATTATGATGAACTATTCCGAGGGCGGGCTTTTGAAAATGTATCTGAAGGAGAGAAAGATGGAACGTGGTGTCTTTGTAGGGAAGACTACCGGCACGGCCTATCCTCTGGACCAGATTCCGTCGGATAAGAGCAAGTTGCCTTCCTTTGCTTGGTTCGACTACATCCGTCCGCTCAACAAGGAGGATATCTTCGAGTGGAGGGCTAAAAAAGCAGGTGAAGTGTTGAAGAAAAGTGACCGGAAACCCATAACTTCGCCAAGAAATATGCATATTAAACGAAACAATAAGTAGTGTCATGGGAATGTTTGCAATGCGGAAGCCGCGTGGCTTCAATCATCCCTACATTTATGTGGATGAGCGGAAAGAAAAGCTGGCGAAGATGGAAGAAAGCGCCAAGCGCGACCTCGGTATGCTGCCGGAAAAAGAATTCTCGCCCGAGGATATACGAGGCAAATTCATAGAAGGAACCACTCACTTGAGGCGGCGCAAGGAGAGCGGGCGTAAGCCGATGCATTTGGGCATAATCCTTGCTGTCATAGCTGTGCTGATTTACCTGTGGTATGCCATCAGTAACGGAATCATATAATAATGATTAATGGTCAAGGATTAGTGATTAATCATTAATCCCTGACCATTAATCCCTAATCATTAAACATTATCATGAGCGATATCATTCATTTGCTGCCCGATTCGGTTGCCAATCAGATTGCTGCCGGAGAGGTGATTCAGCGTCCGGCATCTGTTGTGAAAGAATTGGTGGAGAATGCAATTGATGCCGAAGCCGGAGAAATACATGTGCTGGTTACCGATGCCGGCAAGACCTGCATCCAGGTGATTGATGACGGGAAGGGCATGTCCGAAACGGATGCCCGCCTTTCTTTTGAACGTCATGCAACTTCAAAGATACGCGAGGCTGCCGATTTGTTTGCCCTGCGCACCATGGGCTTCCGTGGAGAAGCGTTGGCTTCCATAGCTGCGGTAGCTGAAGTAGAGTTGAAAACACGTCCGGCCGGCGAGGAGCTGGGTACGCGGCTGTTGATTGCCGGTTCTAAAGTCGAGAGCCAGGAAGCCGTTTCCTGTCCTAAGGGCAGTAATTTTTCCATTAAGAACCTGTTCTTCAATATTCCTGCCCGACGCAAATTCCTGAAAGCCAACTCTACGGAGTTGAGCAACATCCTTGCGGAATTCGAGCGTATTGCGTTGGTGCATCCCAAGGTGGCCTTCTATCTGTATAGCAATGATACGGAATTGTTCAATCTTCCGGTAATGCCTTTGCGGCAACGTATCATGGCAATCTTCGGAAAGAAGATGAATCAGCAGTTGCTGTCCGTAGATGTCAATACGACCATGATAAAGATTTCCGGTTTTGTTGCCAAGCCGGAAACATCGCGCAAAAAAGGAGCGCGCCAATACTTTTTTGTGAACGGGCGCTATATGCGTCATCCCTATTTCCATAAAGCCGTGATGGACGCTTATGAGCAACTGATTCCTGCCGGTGAGCAAATCTCCTACTTTATCTATCTAGAGGTAGACCCTGCCAATATAGATGTGAATATCCATCCGACGAAGACGGAGATAAAGTTCGAGAATGAGCAGGCCATCTGGCAGATTCTGTCGGCTGCGGTCAAGGAATCTTTAGGCAAGTTCAGCGCTATACCTACTATCGATTTTGATACCGAGGATATGCCGGATATTCCTGCATTCGAGCAGACTCGTCCGATAGAGCCTCCGAAGGTACACTATAACGCAGACTTCAATCCCTTCAAGACCTCTTCCTCTTCTTCCTATGGAGGAAGCGGTTATTCGCGTCCCGATGTGGAGTGGGAGGGGCTTTATTCCGGTCTGGAAAAAGCCAGCAGGATGAACGAGCCGATGGAGGAAGAACCCTTTGCAGAGGATACGCTTACCGGTATGGCTCCGGAAGAGGAGGAGAAGGTTCCTTATTTCCGCGAAACGCTCTCTTCCGGGGCAAGCGCCTCTTTCTACGGCAATGAGGCAACGGTAGAGAAAGGAGCGCAACACTTCCAGTTCAAGGGACGTTTTATTCTGACTTCCGTCAAATCGGGTCTGATGCTGATAGACCAGCACCGTGCGCATGTCCGGGTACTGTTCGACCGCTATATGAGCCAGATTCGCCAGAAACAAGGCGTATCGCAGGGGGTACTGTTTCCGGAGATTATCCGGTTGCCGGCTTCGGAAGCTGCCGTACTGGAAAGTATATCGGAAGATTTGTCGGCAGTAGGTTTCGATTTGAGCCCGCTGGGTGGCGGCAGCTATGCCATAAATGGTATACCTTCGGGCATAGAGGGCCTGAACCCGATAGAATTGGTCCGGAACATGGTACATACGGCTATGGAAAAGGGAAATGATGTTAAGGAAGAGGTGCGGACGATTCTTGCATCGACCTTGGCGCGTGCAGCGGCCATCGTCTACGGACAAGTGCTGAGCAACGAAGAGATGTCCAATCTTGTGGACAATCTGTTTGCATGCCCCTCACCGAACTATACTCCGGACGGACGGACGGTATTGGTCACTATCAAGGAAGACGAGATAGAAAAGCTTTTCTCCAAATAAAAAGAAGAGATGTGTCAAAACCCTCTTCTTAACAAAATCACCCCTGCTACAGATATCTGTGACAGGGGTGATTTTCATATTTTGGTGTTTCGGCACATCCCCTTCTTCCTATTCCCCTCCGAATTTCTTTGCCTGCTCTGCAATCAGTTCCGCATCATCAAAGTAGTTTATCTTCATAGCCTTGCGCACATCATCCAAAGTTGTGGCAGCGGTTTCCCTGGCAATTTCACAACCTTTCTTCAGCATCTCGTAGATGGCGGGGATGTCTTTCTCGAACTCCTTGCGGCGGTTGCGGATAGGCTCCAGAGTCTCCTGCATAATTTCATTGAGGAACTTCTTCACCTTCATGTCGCCCAGGCCGCCACGTTGATAGTGGGCTTTCAGTTCGTCCAGGTTCGGGTATTCGGGCAGATAGAGGCCGAAGTGTTCCGGACGGCAGAAAGCATCCAGGTAAGTGAATACGGTATTCCCCTCCAGTTTTCCGGGGTCTTGCACACGCAGATGGTCGGGGTCGGTATACATGCTTTTCACCTTCTTCTGCACCTCGTCGGCAGAATCCGAAAGATAAATGCAGTTGCCCAGGCTCTTGCTCATCTTGGCCTTGCCGTCCGTTCCCGGCAGGCGCAGGCAGGCGGCATTGTCGGGCAGCAAGATTTCCGGTTCTACCAATGTTTCACCATATATATGGTTGAAGCGGCGTACGATTTCGCGCGCTTGTTCAATCATCGGCTCCTGGTCTTCGCCCACGGGCACGGTGGTGGCGCGGAAAGCAGTGATGTCCGCTGCCTGGCTGATGGGGTAGGTGAAGAAGCCTACGGGGATGCTTGTCTCGAAGTTGCGCATCTGGATTTCGGTCTTTACCGTAGGGTTGCGTTGCAGGCGGCTCACGGTCACCAGGTCCATGTAGTAGAAGGTCAGTTCGCAGAGTTCCGGTATCTGGGATTGGATGAAGATGGTGCTTTTTGTCGGGTCCAGTCCGCAGGCCAGGTAGTCCAGTGCCACCTCGATGACGTTCTGGCGCACCTTTTCCGGATTTTCCATATTGTCCGTCAGCGCTTGTGCGTCAGCGATGAAGATGAAAATCTTGTCGTACAAGCCGGAGTTTTGCAGTTCCACTCTTCTTCTCAATGAGCCTACATAGTGTCCTATGTGGAGGCGTCCTGTGGGGCGGTCGCCCGTAAGGATGATTTTTTCTTTTGCCATATCTGTTTTCGTTATTAATTGACGGATTGACGAGGTAGCGGGCTGACAAGGCATCCCGTTTGCTATCGGTGTGCAAAGATACCGATAATAATCGAAACCTCAAGGGGTGGCAGTCTCTTTCGTTCGGGGGAGCAATCCCTTGAAATTAAAACTCCGCGTTGACGTACACCTTGTGCGGTGCCCTTCCGTGGGTTGCGATGCCGTTTTCCGGTTGTGCGGCCCATTTCCTCAGCTCTTTGGCGGCGCTGTCCCGCAGCAGGCCCGTCAGTCGGCAGTAGTCGGCCACCTGCATGTAGGGGTTCTCTTTCAGGAACTTCTGCGCCAGCTTCAGCCGCTGTTCCGGGGTGAACCGTTGCGAGGAACGCAGAGGCTTCTGTTTTGAACGGTACAGTATGCAGCGCCTTCCGGTTTCTTCGATGAACTGCTTGTCTGCGCGGAAATTGATGTTGTTTATGCAGATGCTCATCGAGTTCCGTTTCCGGTTCTCCGCCTCTCCGGCCTCGCGTTCTTTCCCCGGGCGCAAGCCCAGCGAAGGGGTGAAGATGCCCAGTCCGTCCACCTTCACCGAGTTGCCTTGCGCCATCTGGCTGGCAATCTCCTGGGTGAGCGAGCGCACCAGCCCCGTGATGTCGCCCGGGGTGAACGTGCTGGCATAGTTGATGTTGTTGGCAAGATACTCCAAGTCTACTTGGTTCCACAATTTCATGCGTGGATAGAAGGTCGGTTTGCCTTCTTCGTTGGGCAGGTTCGATTCCTGCATCTGATATTCGGCCATTGCTGTCGAAGGTTGTTAATGCTGTCTGCGACAGCGGTTAATGATAAGGATGCTTTCCCTTGGCTTCAAAGTGGTCTTGTCTGGATGGCAAGGAGGTCTGGAGTATGGAGAAAGGTATATATTCAGGCTGAAGATATAAAACTTCAAGTTGAAGCTGTAAGTCTGTATCTTGAAGATATACATCTTTAGGGCAAAGATAATCTTTTTTATCAGAATGTGTGTCTTTTTCCATAGGTTTCTTCTCGCTTATTCTCTATGGGGTGATGCCCTTTGTAGCAATACTTCCTGATAACGGTTGCCGGTCATGCTATTTTCAGGTCGGCGTGTGTAGGCTGACGGACGCAATTGGAGGCTTTTTTCGAGAATTTATGTTTTTTTCTTGTTTACCTTGATATGTTAATATAATTTGTATTGTCGCGCATGTTGTTTTTCCTTGAGAAGTTGTCTGGAAGATAGTCTGATAAGGGGGTGACATTTTTTTGAATGAAATTAGAAGCTGTTTAAAAATTGCACAATAATTTTGTTAAGCATGATTTTGCAGAAAGCAAGTTGAACCATAGGCTCTGCAGTATCAGCATGGAACTCGTAGTCTATCGTCAGCCTTCTGAAGTTTTCCAGCCATGCGAATGC
>Ga0073908_1002276_pt1 | contig 23788 bp, 20 predicted proteins | sample MucameincwithD2O_FD_65484 | JGI IMG/M metagenome (GOLD analysis project Ga0073908, IMG submission 65484) | Mouse cecum microbial communities from Vienna, Austria - Mucus amended microcosms incubated with D2O | ecosystem: Host-associated > Mammals > Digestive system > Large intestine > Cecum...
TAATAGAACAATTATTTAACATAACTTTCTCCTCCTTTATCCTTTTCGTTTTTACGCCGCTTTTTTCGTATTCGTCTTTTTCGCCGTTTCTATCGGACGCCTCGGCATTAGGAAAAACAGTTCGTCCTTACTGCGGATCAGCGTCGCGCCGTTCCGGTCTGTTTTTATCTGCGCTATTCCGTGAATCACGCGGAACAGGCTGCACAGCTCCTTGAGGGAATAGTAAAAACCACCCTTTGGTGTTTCCGTACCGGTTTTTGCTGGCAGTTGCGTTTCTGCCGGATATTTCCCGCCGCTGCTTACCACAATTGTATTTTTCCGGAACACGATGTTCACTGTCATGTTTTCTTTGTCCGCAGACATCAAATCCAGTGCTCTTTTCATATCCCGTGCCTCCACCGTTGCCGTATATTCCGGCTGAACGGCCTGCACCACGCGGTCGGTATCCAGAAAGCTGACGTCACGGTAAGTTTCCAGCGAAACCATCATGCCTTTTTTCATGAATACAACGCGGTTGTGTATCTCGCCTACACTGTATTCGTCCTCATCTGCGGACATTGCCGCCAGCTTCAAAAACTGCTTTTTCGGCAGAAGGAACTGTTTTTCACTCCCGCAGCCGATGTCCTGCTTTGCCAGCATCATGCAGCGGCCGTTGGTTGCAGCTGCCTGCATCCTGTTTTTATGCGTGCGCAGGCAGACGCAGCCCAGGGCAATGTTCTCGCTATCTTCGTCGACGGCGAAAGCGGTTCTTGCCGCCATGCTCCGGATACCGGAAATCCTGACAGTATCCTCCGGAAAAGGCATCTCCGGTTTTGGATAATTCTTTGCATCAAAGAAAATAATGTCGTAAACGGTTTTTTCCGTTTTTATCCTCACCATGCTCTTTTGGCGGTTCATAAGGAAACGTACCCGTCCATCGGGCGCGTGGGAGATAATATCAAACAGCAGCCTTGCGTCCAGCACGATACGCCCGCTTTCCCGGACGTCCGCTCTTTCCTTCAGGAAAATAGACATATCTGTGTCCGTTCCAATCATGGACACCTCCTGTTTCTCCTCATCGCACTCCAGATATACGCCGCGCAAAATCTCAGCGGATATGCTGTTATTAACGATTTTCTTCACTTTCCCCGCCATTTCTTCCAAAACTCTTTGTTCCATTTCAAATTTCATGCCGCACCTCCTGTTTCAAAGACCTGTTAAGACCTTGGGGGCACCGCCCCCAACACCCCTGCAAGGGCTTTCAGCCCTTGACCCATTTGCCATCGCATTTCATGCGATGGAGGAAATAAAATATATTATTCCTCGGAAAACGCAGTTTTCCGGCAATCGGGTCGAGGGGCTGAGCCCCTCGCGGGGAGGTGGGGCGGCGCCCCACGGTCTTTCTCTTTTTTATAACTCTGTTGTATCAAACAGCGAAATCTGGTTTTCAAAGCGGAACGGCGGCTCTGCCGTTTCTGCCTGTGCTTCTTCCTGCTCCATGCTCCTGCATTCGCTTAAAAACTGCTTCAATGTGTTTTCGTCCGTCAAGTCGATCACTGTCATTTTCTCCTGCACAATTCCTGCTCCTTCCTGTATTCCAGCGCGATCATGCCGATATTCCCAGAAAATCAAACAGCGAAAGCTGGCTTTCATACCCGTCCGCTGTTTTCTTTGCCACTTTTTGGGGCTTCGCAGTGAAAGGTTCCGGCTCACTGGTATCTGTCGTGCCGTCTGTTTCTTCTATGTTACTTTCCGGTTCTTCGATTTCCGGCTCGTCTGCTTCTGCTGTTTCTAGCAAAGTACACTCACCCTCGACGGTATCGTTTTCCTCTTCCGGTTTCAGAAACGCCATGTTCTTGAACACACTGCCCAAGTCTCCGGCTTCATTTTTCAAGCCCTGTGTCAGCTCCTGTGCCAGAAGCGTCGTCAGATCCTGGCATTCGCTCATGGCGGCGAGCCCCTCGTCAGTCAGGTTGCCCTCTATGATGCCCGCGACCGCCAGTTTTGACGCCATCAGGTGGATCGCCCGATGCTGCATGACATCTTTGAAATACAAGAAATAGACTTCTATCCTGGGAGCTTTCTGATTGATGCGCCATGAACGCCGCGAGGACTGCCGCAGCGTGAACAGCTTATAGCTAATATTGTAGTAGATGAGTGTTGTAAAATCGTTCAAGTCAAGCCCTGTTTCCAAAAGCTGAGGGTTCGTGATCAGAACGTGTATGCCCTTTTCGACCTGTTTTTGAATCCACTCTTCCCGTTTCGCGGTGGGAACGGTCGAGCGGAGGACTGCAACTCTGATGCCATGGTCAAGGAACATTTTTTCCAGACGCTCCTGTGTGTCGATCCGCACCCAGCTGGTGTAGACCACAACGCGTTCCTGCCGCGCGATTTTTTCCCGGACTTTCTCTAAAATCCAGGCGTCCTTTTCATTCAATTCCTCCGGCGAAAATGTATCCTTCGGACAGACCAGCTCAGTTTCGCAGACAGGCTCCAGCACGGGCTGCAGCCCATATGGCTGGTCGGGATAGACCGTCAGCAGGCTCATAAACGCCGACATCACACGTTGGGCAATATCACGCTGATTCTTCATGGTGTCCACAAACTTATCTTCAATGCGCACATATTCCCTGAATACGTCCTCCGGCAGATCAAATTCCACAGGTATCTCCTCATATTCCGGAAGCTGCTTTCCCATATCGTTTAGGGAGAGGAACACGGAGTTCTCCATCAGGAAGCGCGAATAAACCAGGGGCGATACGCCAGGGAGCTGTTTCTCCCGCAGCTTGCGGTTTGCCGTCCTGCGGTTCGAGCGGTACTCCTCTGTGCCAGCCTCATAGACGGTTTCTGTCACGCCATACTCGTTGTTGAATTCTTTTGTTGCGGTATATTTTTTGTCGTCCGTCTGCATCAGGCCGGGCGAAACACGGTAAAGCAGGTAAAAAATGCCCTGCGAATAACCGTTGATAAGCGTGCCTGTCAGCCCGATTGCACGTTTCGCACAGCCGAGCAAGTCGTTCATCGCATCACCCTGCCCGCTGTTGTTATTGTAGTCCTGCAATTCGTCAATGATCAGCCCGTCTACCTGCCCACGCATTTTTTTGCTGATGTATGAGGAAAGCGAGCATTGCCGCCTTGCCCCGGCAGGTTTTACGATAGCATCTGGATTCTCCTCGATCACTTTGATGTCATAGTATTCCTTCGGATATACCGGCTCTTTTTTGCTCCTTGCGCTTTTTAAGATCACTTTCCTTGCAATCACGTCCGCATGCTGCTTTGCCAGCGTCCTGTAAACGTAGCCGTAGTTTGCTATTTTCACCCATTGGCTCTGGCGCTCCATTTCCTGAACTGTCCAAAGCACGCCGCCGCAGCGTTTGCACTTGTGGTTCCTTTTGTTTTCCTTCTGAAAGAAAAACTGGTCTGCCTTGGCTTCGTATTTAACGCCGTTACTGAATAAATCCATCATCACAGGTTCGCCGCAGTCCGGGCATAGGAAAGCGCACTTCCCCTTGCTGTAAAGGACAGCGGGGCGGCGCATATAGCCGTCCCTTGCCTTTTCCTTCGTAATCACAATATAGCAGTCCTTGTCCTGCTGTAAAAAGTGGCTGTACGCCTTTTGCAGCTCGCCGACCGATTTCACCTGTGCGGCGATGGCATCCGGCGCTGTTTCCGCAATCTCCCGAAGCCATTTCTTTGGCAGGTGCGCGGGGCATAGGACGATGTTGAATTGTTTGCCTTCTTTCCGCGACTGGTAAGCGCGCAGAGCGGTCAATCCGATCTTTGTCTTTCCTGTACCGCATTCCGCAATGCAGAGCGCGGTCTTGTTCCGCCGCAGGCTGCGCACAATGCTTTCGGCAACGGCAAGCTGCGCGTCATATAGCGGATAGCCCGCGTGTTTGAGAATGTCGGAATTTACTGCCATAATTTCTTTTGAAACCGGTTCTTTTGATGGGTCGAACAACGGGTGGAACTGGTTTTGTATCCGATCCGCAACGGTTTTTCCAAATTGGTTCAGATAGGTAGATACTGACTTGATGTTTTCAAACGTGCCTGTATTCGTGTGTCCGCCTGGTATTGCGATCCTGCCTGTTTTCAGCCCGTTTTCCACGATGGCAATGATTTCCTTTTCATCTATGGACAGCATGAGCCGCCATGCGTCAAACGGCGGATCAACAGACAGGACTTCCAGCCTTACTAAAAGCCCCTGTGCTTTCAATTCCTCGATCAGATAATCCCGAAATTCCGGAATCAGGGGGACAGAAACCACCTTGTCGATTTCTTCAAACAGGCTGTCCGCGCTGTCTTTTTCACAGTAGAGGTACACCGGCTCCAAGATCGGCCTTTCCTCCTTAGTTTCACTTCTTTCGCCGGTATTCATGCAGTCCCTGTTCCCTTCCAGCATCAGGACGGCTTCTGCATACAGCCCGTCATTTGTATGGTAACGCCTGTACTGCTTCGCTTTTCCGGTAAAGAAAATGTATATATTGCCTTTTAGTATAGAGATCCGCCCGCCTGCATAGATGGCGTCTGACATCGCGTGTACCTGCTCCGGATATCCGCCGAAACGCACTGCAACAAGTGCCAGCTTGCCATTTTCATAGTCGTAAACCAGCGTATCCGCATATGTAGTAAGGTGTATGTCTTTGTCAATATCGCGGTATGCCAGCGGCCATAGCACCGCTTTGTTGTTTTCATGATTCATGCTGCATTCCCCCAGTTTCCATCAATATACGATAATGAATCGGCGAGATATTGTATACGCCGCTTGCAGTATAGATTTGCGGGGAATGGAAACGATGATTATACGTTTCAATCAATTTTTCCGGCAGGGAAACGAAACTCCCGCTGCCCAGCCCGCAGATGAAAAACGTCCCGAAAATGCCGTAATCTTCCTCTATTTCGCGGTTGAACGGCAGGCCGAGTATGAGCCCTTCGTCGTTGCAGACGAGCCCGATTTCTTCCGGGAACGGGTAAACCGCCTGTATCATGCCGCCTACGATTTCCTGCATTTCCTTTAATCCGCCCTTGATTTCCTTTTCATAGGGATGTTTCCCTGCTTCTATAACTAATATCTTCATGCAAATCCTCCCTATCATGCTCTCTTTTTAATGCCAAATCAGGTACAGCCCGTCTAGAGCCTGCACACGGTCATAAATCTGGTTGAATGTGTCCATGTTTCGTCCTCCGCTGTTCCATCTCCGGATCAGCTCCAGCATCTCGCTGTCGTTTGCGGGGATGCAAAAATCGTACTGGCAGTCATAAACCATGCTGCCGTCATACCGCACCAACGGCGATTTCCTGCCCGATGCTACCAAATCCCTTTCCCTGCCGTGAAAGCCAACGCGCCCAAGCCATGTTTCCGCGTGCATCGCGCTGAATGCCGCAATCTCCTCACGATTCAGGTTGTTTAACCGTAGGCGTTCCGCCTGCCGTTCGTAGTAATCCATTTCCCGCTGCCTCTCTAATAAATGTGCCATGTTGTCCTCCTTTTGCTAAATTTTGCGGTTCCTTCCGAAATTTCTGTTCGATCTCCTCCTTTTTGGAAATAAAAAAACCGTAGATCCACATTTCTTAAAAATTAGAAATAGAATTTACGGTTTTTTAGCCGTTTGACGGAGGAAGATGTATTTTTTTGTTTGCCCCTCTTGTCAAACGCCTATTGTATGGAATTGTGTTTTTGTCAGGCATACAGTCCTGATAGTTCCTTTACTGGTTCCGGAATAGCAAAATCCCAAAACCGTTACTCTGACCTAAAATACACTGACCTGTCTTACAGGCTTATTATAGCATAGCCAGAATATGTTTTACAGTTGCAGTTTTGCAAGGGAAGAAATATTTTTTAGGAGTACAATACATATTGGACAGCGGAAAGAAAAAGGTAGAGGGATGGGGGTGAAATCAGTTAAAATTGGGTCGTCACACTTAACACAGCCGAAAGAAGCCACATCCTTCATGGGCACAAGTATAACACAAGACATGGCCTACAGGCAATCCTTAATGAAATATGCGGAGAAATATGGCATCAGCCCAACCAGCCGGAAATACAACAAAAGTCGGTCATATATCTACCCATGGAAGGCTCGCTGGGACGGGAGCGTGGAATCCCCTAGCCTGCCAGTCCTAGCGTCCCCACAGCCACCCCAAGTAGCACACAGAAGCGGAGCTGAAACTAATCCGGGACATGCGCCGCCAGAATCCCAACCTTGGCCTGATTGAACTGTGGCACTGCCTGAAGTTGCGTGGCTACACCCGCAGGTCGGAAAGCCTATTCCGTGTGATGCGCAAACTGGGTATGTTTCCACAGAAAAAGAAGAAAAAAGCCGATCTTCGAAACCATACCAGCTGATGGCATATTCCAGCCAACGCATTCAAGTGGATGTGAAGGCAGTTCCAATACATCGCCATTGACGGGTATTCTAGGCTCCGCTTCTTGGTGGTCTACGAAGAATAGCTTGCGTATTCCTCCACGGATTTCTTGAAACGGCTGGTCAAGTGGTATGCCTGCAGGGGCGTCCGTATGGAATGTGTCCAGACAGACAACGGTTTTGAGTTTACCAACCGCTTTTCCAACAGCAAACGGGATATTCCGATACTTTTTGAGAAAACTGCCGCTGAACTGGGTATCTAAAGAAATATGACAAAATGGAAAAACCCTTGATAATTCCAATCATGAATACTGTGGAATCGTAAGTTCAATCTGGCTTATCTCTGTCGGTCTTCTCCCTAAAACCAAAGGATATGCAATTCTGTATTGACTTCTTCGTGTAAGGACGCATATTTTGATACAACAGTTTTCAAGATATACGACATTATTTTTACTCAAAGCCTTTGAAAGTGACAGTTTCTCCAATACTTTTAAGAAAAGTAGCGCTTCTGATCTGGCAGAAGATATAGACCCAAAACGGTCTTTTTTGCTTTATGGGAGTTAAAAAAGGCAACGAAAAACATAAAAATAGGTGCTTGTTTTTTGGGGTATCGTTAAAGTATCTGAAAGCAAAAGTTGATTTCCCCATGCGTTGTATCCTACCATGATAGTTTCAAGATATATTCCCCATAAATTGAATCAACTCTTTCACCGCCGGTTTTTGCCACTTCTTTTTCAATGTAATAATTTGCGCAAACGCTGTCAGAACTGGCCCCTTCCAATCCAACAGGACAAGCTCCCCCGAAAGCAATTCGCTTTGCACGACGCTATAAGGCAGCAATGAAATGCCATAGCCTGCCTGTATATATTTTTTTATCAGGGTGCCGCTGTCCAGATTCATTTTTGTTTTTAATGAAACAGAATTTTTTTCCAGCAAATCTTTCAGTGCTTGACGATAAAAGCTGTCTGTATGCGGCAGAAGGAAGACTTCCGAACGGAAATCAACGGGCTGGATGTCCTTTTTTTTAGCAAGAGGGTGTTTCGGATATGCGACAAATACCAGATCATCTTCGAATATCGTTGCAGCCTGGAACGCATTGCCGTCATAAGGAGAAAGGCTAAAACAGAATACCACATCCGTTTCCTCAGTCTCCAATTTTTCGAAAAAGGAATTTGGATTGGAGATAGAAACGGAAAGCTCGACATTCGGAAATTTTTTTGCAAATTTCGCAAGGACGGGAGCAATTTTGTAAAGCCCGAGGGATTCGGAAGCCAGCACCCGCAGCGGGCCGCGTACGGTGTTTTGGAATGCCATAGCCTCCTGCGTTTCATGCCAGAGGGAAAGGAGTTTATTTGCGTATTCCAGGAAAATTTCCCCGTTTTTCGTCAGCGTAGTACGTTTTCCATGCCGCTCCAGCAGTTGTATGCCAAGCTCCGATTCAAGGCTGTTAATATGTTCCGACAGCGTGGAAACGGCATAATTCAATTTCATAGAGGATTTTGTAAAGGATTTTTCTTTTGCAAAGGTAACAAATGTAATCAGCTGCTTGGTATCCATAAAAATCCTCTCCTTCATCAAACTTATTACATATTTTCTATATTCTACTCCATTCGAAAAGGATTGAAAAGGTATTTGAAAATAATTTTCAAAAAACAAATCCTATCAAAAAAACGCTTTTTCTTTTTTCCAAATAATATATGCGATTTTTCCGTAATCACGGAAAATCGCCATGTTATACAATATAGACACAATAGGTTAGGCCAAACCTTAAAAGATTGACAAAACGCATATTCAAAAAAATGAGGAGGTCAAAAAATGAACGAATTTGATACAAAATATAGAGCAAGACTGGAAAAACTGGAAACAACGCTGATTGCTGATGCGATTGATACCGTACAGGGCAGCCAGCAAAGGTTTGCTTACGGGATTAACCCAATGAATGCAAATCCCCGCAAAATTATCGGCAAAGCGGTGACGGTCAAAATTACGGCGGCAGGCATGACAAAATCCAAAACACACATGTGTATCAAAGCGATTGACGCTGCACAGGAGGGTGACGTCATTGTCATTGACAATGGCGGCAGGCTGGATACAAACTGCTGGGGCGGTCTGACGGCGCTTGCGGCAAAGCTGAAGGGTGTTTCCGGCACAGTGATTGATGGCGCGTGCAGGGACATTGAGGATTACAATGAATGCGATTATCCTGTATTCGCAAGGGGACGCGTTATTTCCACCGGCAGGGGCAGGCTGATGGAAGAATCCACAAATGAAATGATACAGTTCCATGGTGTACAGGTACGCCCCGGCGATGTAGTCGTAGCAGACCAGAGCGGTGTCGTCTTTATTCCGGTAGAGATTCTGGATGCAGTCATTGATAAAGCAGAGCAGCTTCTGGAGAAGGAGCAGGCCATGGTTGCCGATCTCAAAGCAGGCATGAGCATGCTTGAGGTTGATGCAAAATATTCCTATGAGCAGATGCTGAACAAATAACAGGAGGAGGGCTTGCAATGTCTTTGGCAAAAGAATTTTTGGGAATCCCAACGGGGAACATATGCGATATGAACGGACTGGAAGGCGCAATGGCGGCGAATATGATGCCCCTGCATTATAAAATGAAGGTAGCTGGTCCTGCTATGACGGTAGAATGTCAGCCAGGTGATAACCTGACGATACATAAAGCAATCGCTTTGGCGGAGCCAGGCGCGGTGCTCGTCATTACCTGCAAGGGCTACACAGACAGGGGCGTTTTTGGCGAATTATTTGCAACTTCCTGTGTGGCAAGGGGAATTGCGGGCGTTGTGATTGACGGCGCATGCCGGGATAAGGAAGATTTGATCGAAATGAATTTTCCTGTATTTTCCCTTGGCGTAAACCCGAACGGAACGCGCAAGGAGGTCTGTGGGAATATCAATGTGCCGATTACCTGCGCGGGCATACAGGTCAACCCTGGCGATATCATCGTTGGCGATGCGGACGGCATTGTCTGCGTGAAAAAGGAAAATGCGGAGGAAGTTTTGCAGAAAGCACAGGCGAAGAAAGCAAAAGAAGCAGAGCTGAAGCCCCTCTTGGCGGCTGGCAAAACAACAGTGGAACTTTTCGGATTTGAGAAAAAATGCGGGTTGGAGGATTGATGGATATGGAAATGAAAAATATTGTTGCAGGATTTGAAGCGTTGGATACTCCCTGCGTATCCGATGCAATGGACAGACTGGGAATTCCCGGCGGGCTGCTGCACGCAAAGCCCGTTGTAACGGGAACAGGCAAGGTTGTCTGCGGCCCGGCGTTTACGGTAAAATATATCCCGGTCGGACTGGAAAAGAAAACCGTTGGTGATTTTTTGGATGATGTTCCAGCAGGCGACATCGTAGTCATTGATAACGCTGGAAGGGATTTCTGCACGGTTTGGGGCGACATCATGTCCTTCTGCGCGGAAATGAAGGGCGTTGCGGGCACATTGATTGATGGCGTGTGCCGTGATGTAAAGGTTGTAAAAGAACTGGACTACCCTATCTATACGACAAAGGGCTGCTACATGGTAACAGGCAAGGACAGGGTACAAATCGAGAGTGTGAACCAGCCTGTCACAATTTCCGATATTCAGGTCTGCGCGGGGGATTTGATTATGTGCGACGATAACGGTGCGCTGAGAATTCCTAAGGAAAAAGCGGAGGAAATCCTGACAGTTGCACAGGAAATTGATACAAAGGAAAGCGGTATTCTGGCAGCGTTGAAAGCGGGAAGCACACTGTCTGAGGCAAGAAAGCAGTCCGGTTACCATCATTTACAGACAAAACGATGAGGGGGGCGTAGTATGGAAGATGCGAAAAACAGGGAAATGCAGAAAAATGCAGGCGAAAAGTTTTATATGGGGCAGTTTGGCGTCATCCTTGCGTTTTTGGTAATGGTCGCGGCGTGGCTGTATATGGCAGCGCAAGGCTCGCTGTCCTCAAAGGCGGCAGGCGCGGGCGCATTTATGGGGATTGTCGTAGCATTTTTCGTAACAAAGGATAAACAGGAATTTTCGGAATTTATGATAGCGGGCTTTAGCTCCCGTATGCTTGCGCAGATGATTATGGCGTTTCTGCTGGCGGGCACGATTGCGAAGATTATGGATGTAGCTGGTTTGGTAAAAGCCCTGGTATGGTTTGCCAGCAGCCTCGGCATCGGCGGGCAGTTCATGCCAATCGTTGTATTCCTGACAGGTGCAATCATTTCCTCCGCCACAGGCACATCAGGCGGCACAATGACGACGACAACGCCAATCCTGCTGCCTCTGGCAGTTGCGCTGGGCTGTGACATCAATGTCGTGGCAGGTGCTATCCTGAGCGGCGCAATGTTTGGTGATAATATCGCCCCTGTATCCGATACAACAATTGCATCTGCACTGACACAGGAAACAGAGGTCATTGATGTTGTAAAATCCAGATTGAAATATACATTCGTGGCGGCAGCCATCGCAGTTGTATGCTTCGGCTATATCGGCATGAAAACAACAACGCCCGTTGTCGCAGATGCGGCAATGATGGAAGGCGTAAAGCCTATCGCGCTGAGCCTTCTGCTGATACCTGTGTTGGTCATCTTCCTGATGCTGAAACGGAAAGGGCTTGTATACTCTATGATTATCGCTTCTCTGGCAGGAATTGCCATGTCCCTCGTGTTCGGGCTGATTACCGTTGACCAGGTGTTTTCCGGAAACGGCGTTATTGCGGACGGTTTTGCCGGAATGATGAGTATTTTCCCATTCTTCTACTTCATGTATGTCATGAACGAAATTTTCAATGCCAGCGGCATACTAGAAAAACTGGTGGAAAAAATCGAGAAATTCGCAACAACTCCCAAAAAAGCAGAAATCGCTTGCGGCTTTTTAGCAATCATCGGTATTTTGTTTATCTCCTCTCCGACAGTAAATATCGTTACGATAGGCCCTATTGTACGGAAAATATTGAAGGAACATGGAATTGCAAGAAGCAGGGGCGCAAACATTCTGGATGGATTTTCCAGTGGTCTAGGTGGAACGCTGCCTTATTCCGCGACAACGTTGTTCCCTGTCGGTCTGATTGTAGCAACAGGGCTTGTGCCTGCGGATTACAGCGTTATGAGCTATGTCCCCTATTCTTTCCACTGTTGGGCTCTGATTGTGGTATTCTGGTTTGCAATTTTGACAGGATGGGGCAGAAAATTTGAAGCAAAAGGAGCGTGAAAAAATGCTGGCACGAAGGATTCAAAACATGACGCCTTCCGCAACGAGCGAGCTGCTAGGAAAGGTTGCCGAGATGCGGGCGGCAGGAGAGGATATTGTCGCGTTCAGCGCGGGTGAGCCGGATTTGCGGACGCCGCAGGCGGTGATTGATGCCTGTAAAAAGGCTCTGGATTGCGGCAAAACAAAATATACTGCGATTGGTGGTATTTTGGAACTGAAAAAGGAAATCTGCCGGAAACTGGCAAAAGATAACCATACAGAATATACGCCGGATCAGATTTGCGTTTCTACAGGGGCAAAACAGGCTTTATTTAATGCGGTGATGGCTCTGTGCGATAGAGGCGATGAGATAATTATTCCGACTCCCTGCTGGGTCAGCTATGTGGAAATGGTAAAGCTGGCGGAGGGTACGCCGGTTCTGGTTTCCACAAAAGCGGATTATTCATTGGATATTGATGCGATTGCCGATACTGTTACGGAAAAAACAAAAACCATTATCATCAATACGCCGAACAACCCCACCGGCGCGTGCTACGATGAAGAATCCCTGAAGAAGCTGGCAGAACTTGCGGCAAAGCATAATTTTTATGTAATTTCTGATGAGGTTTACGAAAAGCTGGTTTATGATGGGAACAAGCATATCAGTATTGCGGCTTTTTCCAAGGAAATTTATGACAGGACTGTCATCATCAACGGGCTTTCCAAATCCCATTCCATGACGGGCTGGCGGCTGGGCTATTCCGCCGCGCCGAAGGAAATCAGCAAAGGCATAACCTCTTTGCAAGGGCATATGACCTCCAATAGTACAGCCTTTGTACAGTGGGCGGCAGCAGAAGCACTGCGAAGCTGCGACGACGCTGTAGAAGCGATGCGGCAGGAATTTGCAAAGCGGCGGGACTATTTCTATGAAAAGCTCTGCGCCCTGCCCGGCATAACGTGTGTAAAACCCGGCGGCGCGTTTTATCTAATGCCCGATGTCAGCTTCTATTTCGGGAAGAAAGCGGATGGCAGGACAATTGAAAATTCCTCCGATTTCTGCGATTATATTTTGCAGGAAGCGAAGGTAGCCATCGTGCCCGGCTCAGCATTTGGGATGCCAAAAACCGTTCGCATTGCCTATACAGAATCGATGGAACGGATTCAAGAAGGCTTGGAGCGGCTGGAAAAAGCATTAGGCAGACTGCAATAACATTGATTTTGAATACCCCCTCGTAAAACGGGGAAAGGGCTTTTCCGCCGGAAAAGCCCTTTCTTTTCATAGACGCATAGAGAAGGGAAGATGCGGTATGTTGGATTTGGAAAATGTCCTTGGATTGCAGGGCACACTTTTTTCGATGATGTTTTTGGGCTGGATTGCCGGCAGGAAAGGAATCATTTCCCGCGAAAGCCGGAAGGGGCTTTCCGATATTTTGATTTATATTGTTTCCCCCTGCAATATTATGGAATCCTTCCGGCAGAATATAACGGGAGAGCTTATGCGGCAGTCAGTGGTGGTTTTGGTGATTGCGGCCTGCCTGCAATTTTTCTATCTGGGGCTGAACTGCTTTTTATATCGCAGATATGCCCCGAAGCAGCAGGCTGTGCTGAAATACGCGACAATCTGTTCCAACGGGAATTTTATCGGAATTCCTGTTATAAACGGAATATTCGGCAGTAAAGGCGTGCTGTTTGCGGCGCTGACACTTCTGCCTGTGCGCATCAATATCTGGACGGCAGGGATCGCACTTTTTTCACAGGCACAAGATAAAAAGGAAACCATGCGGAAAATATTGCTGCACCCCTGTATTTTGTCCATATTTGCGGGCTTTCTTATGATGCTGGCAAATACCTATCCGCCGGAACCGGTATGGAATGTGATTAGCTCTGTCAGCAAATGTATGACACCTCTGGCAATGCTTTTGGTCGGCAGTATCATTGCAGATGCGGACTGGCGAAAAATGATTGACAAAACCACATTGTATTACTCCACATTAAGGCTTCTGGCAATTCCACTGGTGGTTCTGGTGTTTCTGCGGCTTTGCAGGGTAGATTCGTTTTTGACGGGCGTTTCTGTTGTGCTGGCAGGAATGCCTGCCGCTAGCCTGACAGCGGTTTTTGCGGAAAAATATGATTCAGATGTGGAATTGGCCTCGAAATGCATCGTAGTCAGCACACTGCTGTCTGTTGCAACGGTTCCGTTACTTTGTATTGCTTTAGGGAAATGAAAAACAGGCGCGTCTTAATATTGCAATGATCCGAGGGAAACTACTGGGGCTTATTCCGGCAAATTTCCAAAAGTCTTGATATTATAGCAGAAATTGACATGATCTGATATATTTCCAAACCATGAAAACGTCAGCAGGAAAAAAGCAAGTGGCATTCTCCTGTGTTGTTTCTGGTAAAATCACAGATACTTTCGGACTTTCATTCTCGGAATTTTGAATTTATTATAATGCTGTTACAGAGTAACCATACTCAAAAAGCGGTGTACCCTGCCAATAAACGGGAGCTAAAAAAGAAGGCTGCGCTATAAAGCGCAGCCTTCTTTGCTACAAAGAGTAGTGTTATGAAATACTCGTTTTATATCGTTCATGCTGCCTACTGCAATGATTTAAGGCAATATGCTTCCTGTGCCTTTTCTATCACCAAACCTCTTAGCGTCCCTCCCTGAATAAGGTGCGGATAGATTGCTGAGTCAGATTTTTGTTAAGCAATATTGTTTTTTCACAAGTAAACTGGATTGCCCAACAAAAAACAGCGAAGCACAATAGAAAATATGCAGACCATCTGTAAATAAATCATTTCGGGACAGACCCTAAATAAGATCAGTGCAGAATCCTAACAAAAAATTTCTGCCGGTTATCCATTTTGGCTTGCATTTACTTGTGTTCCGTAATATAATAAGAGCAGAGGAAACAACCGTTTAAAACGGTTGGCTCGGTTGGATTTAGCTACTTTTTAGTAGCCCTGACCGTTCCGGGATCAGCGGAGCGGTCTTTTTTTATGATAATGGATAGTTTACGTAGCTTAAAGTTAAGCTCTATCTTTATCACCATAAACGCCACCTCCCTTCGAGTTGGTTTGTAAACCTCCCCTCTATGTTGGTGGCCAACCGCTTTCGCCGTTTCCTCTGCCTGACACATATTATATCATACTTTGGCAGTTTTTGTCATGAAAAAGTTTTAGAATCACAATCTCCGGACAGAAATCACAATTTCGACAATATTTTCCCATACACCTGCTTTTTCCCATTATCGTACCTTGAAATAGAGATCAGCACCGAATCCCCGATATAAAACTCCTCTTTGAAATAATTCGGCGAGTACAGGCACATACAGGTCGTATCATCAGAAAGGCGGCAAAACACGCCGCCCGCGTATGTACCGCTGATAACAGCTTTCCGCGTAGACCCGACAGGGTGGCGTTTCTCCGCGCCATAAAACGGGTTAGGGTTCACTTCCTTTACAGAAATTTCAATCGTTCCCGCCTGCTGGTCTGATGCCTTCAGCCTCGCGGAAATCTCCTGTCCGGGCTTATATTCCTCCCTCAAATCAGCAATCGCCGTATAGCTCAGCTCGCGGTTGCGGATAGAAATATCAAAGCCATTGCACTCCACTAAAATCCGTTTCGGGCCGACGACAAGCACATTGCACTGCAAAATCCTGCCCGCCTCGTTTTTCTGCCTGTCGCGGTAAAAGCGGTTGCGGGCATAGCCCAGCGCCATACGGCGGGACGCGATCGCGCATTCGCCCTCCCTGTCCACGTTCGTAATGACATAATCCACTTTCGCCCCGACCATCCTGCGCACAACATACTCCGGCATGGACATTTCTGCGTTGTACCAGATTTCCGGCGCGGGGATAATGACCTTTACCCTGAAATCCATCAGCACAAGGCACTGGATCTCGCGGGCTTCGGTTTCGCCTGTTTCGGGATTGCGCACAGCAAGCCGGTGTGACTCCACGCCGATTACTGTACCTGTCAGCGGCGTTCTGGAACGGTAGGACGCATAGATAGACGTCCATTCCCGTTGTTGTTCCGGCGACAGATCCCGATCCATCTCGTTATAGTCCACATCGTAAAAAGACATATTTTTCTCCATAAAATCCCTCCTAAAGTCCAAGACCTTGGGGGCACTGCCCCCAACACCCCTGCAAGGGCTTTCAGCCCTTGACCCTTCTGCCGCCGCATTTTGTGCGGCGGGATATAAAGTTTGGGGTCAAGCCCTTTTCAATAGGTACCGGAAAGAAGTCCGGACGCGCGCAGCGCGGCTTTGCGACGTTTACGGCGCAAAGTACTGAACGGCTTGCAGGGTTTGGGACAGCGTCCCAAGGTCTTTTATATATCATCTTTCACTTGAAAAATTGGTACTCTCCGTTTTCTTTCTGTATGGCAAAATAGCAGTTCTCTAGCGCCTGTATGTGCTTCCGCTGCTCCGCACTGTGTAGGACGAAAATGATCGTCAGCAGTTTCACATCCGCCCGCAGGCGCATCGGTGCGATGTACTCCATGCCCTCGCCGACCATCGCCACGCCAAACGTCCGCCCCTGCGTCGAAAACACCAGCGTGAAGCCCTTCCCACCTTTCGCGGCAAAATCCATCTTCCCGCCCGTCAGTGCCATTGCCACATCAACGGCACGAATGACGTCGAAATCCGGCTTCCTGCCAGGCAGCATGACAAAATTATCGTCCGCCTGCACTTTCCCCATCGTGGCAAGCTGCGCCAGCATACGCGCAATGTGTTCCGGACGGGAGCTGTACCGCGCCGCGGCAAACTGCCCGATGTGCCGCCTGCGCAGGCAGCCCAGCTCGCCCAGCAGTTCCAGTATCCCCGCCTGCGGCACTGTCAGCATATCAGCCGCCCCCTTTCCCGTTCTGCCTGAGAAAATTCAAGTAAGGGTCAACCATCAGGTCGCTCTCCGTTTCCATGATGGAGTTGAACAGCACCGCGACGATATACGCACTGCTGTTGCGTATCTTCCGGTCGGTATTGCTGGTGATTTTCCCGATTGCCGCCTGCAAAACGTTGTAGTCCAGCTTTTCCAAATTCTGACGTATGTACCCGTTCGGATAAACCGCATCGCCAATTTTCAGATTCTGCGTGTAGTACAGCCGCTCAATCGCCTGCCGCATCACGTCTGCCTGTTTCCCCGGCAGAAAGTTTACGCCGGACTGCGTGGCCAGCCGCCGAATCTCCAAAGCGTCAGCGTCCCGTCCCGTCAATGACATTGACTTTGACTGACTTTCTATTACACTATTCTCTATTTCTCTATTCTCTATTATACTAGGCGGCGGATTCGGCGGTTCTTGAACTCCCGATTTGGCGGTTTTAGAACCGCCATTTTGACGGTTCTTGAACTCCCATTCCGGCGGTTCTGACGGATTTAGGGGCAGATTTTTCCCGTATTTTTTATCTTTATCAACAGGTTTTCCCATGTTATCCACACCTTCTTCCTGTTTTTGCACAGGAAAATCTTCTTTGCTGACAGGAATCCCATTGTTATCCACAGCATTGTCCACAGATTCCTCCCCATCAAGAACCTCCGATTCGGCGGTTCTTATTTCTTCCGGCAGGGGGTCGAGCGGGCCGCCGAAGGACTCCGCCGCGTCCGTTTCGGAAACCTCCACGCTGGCAAGGTAAATCTGGTTGGCAAAGCCGCGCCCGCAGCGTTTTTCCCAAATGAGCCGGTATTCCCTCAATTCATTCATCGCCGCGGAAACGCGCTTCTCATTTACGCCCAGCTTTTCCGCCAATTCGCGCCTAGTATAAATCACATAAACCTCGCCCGCGCCGTTCACCCAGCCGTTATGCTTGGAAAGCTGGAAACGGTTGAACAGCAGCATATAAACGAATTTTGCTTCTATGCCCAAGGGCATGTAGCGCCTGTCCTCCACCAGCCAGCGCGGGAATTGCAGATGATAAAACCGCACAATATCGCTTTGCTTCATCAGCCCATAATCAGGGCGGTCTTTATATTCTTCCTGTTTCATGGCTTCTCCTCCTCGTCCTGTCCCATGATTTCCTCCGGGCTGACCTCATCTACCAGATAGGGCTCGCCTTCGTCAGAAATCGGCGGGGCTTTTGAAATAGTCGTATCATATCCTGTGTCGCATTTCGTATCATCTTTGTGCTGCGGCTCCGGCGTTTCCTCCTCAAAACCGTACCGCACTGAGCCGGACGCCGGGCGTGTTTCCGGCTGTCCCACCGGAATGGCGTTCTTTTTATCCAGAGCCACTTTTCCCTGCGTTTTCGCCTCCTTCCGTCTCTGTTCCTGTGCTTCTTTTTCCTGTTCCTCCCGTTTCCGCCACTCCGGCACATACTCCGTGATTTTCACAGGGACAAGCTCGCGGAACAGCGGCAGTTCGTCCGGAATGATTTTGTGCAAAAGCAGGGGCTTCTGGCCGCGCAGAAGCACGATGCACTGGTCGTTCGGCAGCCGCAGCGTTTCGTCCGGCAGCATTAGTGCGCGCTGTGTATTGCTCCGCGTCTGGGTATATGGGCGCGTGCTGTTTAGCACCGGCGAAAACAACGGCGTAACGGGCATCTGGTTATTCGTCAGCCCAATCGTCACCATGCCGCATTTGCCGGATATGTACTCGGCGGTCATGTTGTCGTTGCAGCCAAGGAAAAGCTGGACGTCGCAGTTGCCGACCAGCTCCTCCCATTCCTTTTTCTCATAGCGGTCGGAAAGCTGTGCAACGCTCTGCACGATGACCTGGCAGTTGATGCCGCGGCTGCGGACGGTCGAAATCAGCTTTTTAAAATCCAAAATTTTACCGAATAGCGATAGGTAAGCCTCTAGTGTCGCCACCTCGGGCTTTTCCCCCGCTCCACACCGTACGTGATAGTTTCCCATCATACGGCGTTCTACCGACTGGTTTTACTTTTTCGTACTTATATAGTCCTCGAATTGTAATCCTTTCAAGCCCCTATGTATGCGGAGCTTGTTTATTTTGTCCCGCATTTCGTCAGTCAGGCTCAATGTTTTCACGCATCGGCTTATCGTTTTGTCATTTTCTGCTAAAATCAGGTTTGAAATATCACCGGAAACCAAAATCAGGTTTTGGTAGGTATCGTTCCTTCTTCCCCGCACAGGTTTTATATACAAGCAGACCATGTCATGAACCGCCAGCAGTTCGTGCGTAACCGCACATCTGCCCTTCTGCGCAATATATCGAGAAAGCGTGTTATCCGCCATTTCCAGCGTTGGGTAGGATGCGGCGTGTTCCATGATGTATTTCATAACATCAAAACGGACACAGTTTTCCATATCATCGTATTTCCTGACATACTTATTCACGTACCGGCGTTTGTACTTTGGGTACACATAAGAAACATATCCTGCCGGGACAATCACCCTGTCCCTCATCCAGCGGAGCTGTTTCGACTTTCCGTACCGTTCCATGATAACTTTGCTGCACGTCGTGCCTTCACGCTCCAGCGGGATACATCTGCGGTTGTGGTTCACGGCATTGGCCTTTCCCATTGCCCTGTACTGGATTGCCGCAAAATCAGCGGAAACCATCGTGGCCATGCAATAATAATTGTGCATCCCCATCACTGCTGAATTGTATAATGAAATATTTTTATCCAATTCCGCCTGTTTACGGGGATTTTTCATATCCTGCCATAGCCTCCTGATTTTTTTGACCGCTTTCTCCCGTCCCTTATCAGAAACATGGGAGCATACGACCCAACGTTTCCCTTTTGGCATTACTTTGAATTTAACGCCAAGGAATATCGTGTAATCCTTCCGCAGGTTTGTAATCCCTGATTTCTCATCACTGGTTTGCAGGTGCAGGTTTTCCACCAGCCACAGCTTTACGGCGCACATTGTCCTTTTTGCGGTATCATAATCCCTGCAAAAAATCTTGAAATCATCAGCATAGCGCACGATATACATTTCTTTCAACTTTGTTGTGCGCCTCAGCTTGTTCCATTTTTGCGACCGGTCTACCGTGAGGAGGTTCCCCTCCGCGTCTGTTTTCCTGAACTCCAGCCCAGACTTGCCTTCCCGGATTTTGAATGTTTCCCACTGCCCGGCTATCCACCAGTCCAGCGCGTTCAAAACAACATTTGCCAGCAACGGGGATAAAATCCCGCCCTGAGGCGTCCCCGTTTCCGGTGTCAGTACCATATCATGGAACAGGATTTCAGCTTTCAGCATCTGCTTGATAATCATAATCAGCTTTCCGTCCCTGATTCCAAGACCCCATAGTTGGCGGATCAGCTTGCCATGATGAATATTATCAAAAAAGCCAACAATATCCACATCAACAACAAAATGCAGGTTTTGTATCTGCGCCATCTTATAGCACTGCGCGATAGCATTCTGCGCTGAACGGTATGGCCGGAAGCCGTTATTGCGTTCATGGAATTTCGCTTCACAGATTGGCTCTAATACTTGCAGGATACACTGCTGTATCAGCCTGTCCAATATGCTGGGAATCCCTAACGGCCTTGTTTTTCCATTGTCCTTCGGGATTTCTACCCGCCTGACTTTTTTCGGCTGGTAATATTTCAACTTGTTCCTAACGATTTTTATGACTTCTTCGATGGGCAGTGATTGTATATGGACAATCGTTTTCCCATCTGTCCCGGGAGTTTTACTCCCCCCGTTTTTGCAGATATTCCGATAAGCGAGCAGGATATTTTGTTCCGATACAATGAGCGGCATCAGGCGGTCAAAGGTTTTCCCGCCTGCGCTCTCCTTGTAAAGCCGGTATCCCACTTCTTTTGCATCATACCTTTCTGCGTTTCGTTCCGCTTTGTTTACAATCCGTTTCGCCATAGTAACCAGCTCCTTTTGGAAGATGATTTTTTCTTTGTCACACCACGACAGCTATGAAAATCTCCATTTTTGTTGATTACTATATAAGTATAAAAGTAATATCAGTATCGGCTTGTGCCTATCCCTCCACCGCTTGTTATCGCGGTTTCATCGGTACTGTGGCACTGCTCTCACAACTGTAAATGCACTTATGGCACGGCGTCTTTCTCAAAATCCGCCATGCTTTTCGATACAACCGTAATTCTTTACCGCCTTGCAGCAGGCTCTTACGTCAGTTGCTTTCTGCGTTCCGTATGGCCTAGCATTGTTACCACTTAGGCCGTTTCTTTAGCCCTGCCAGCGTTTCCTCGAGCAGTTCCGCTCAGGAAACCTGCACCCTGTAAGTGCAGAGGGAATTTCACTGCAAACAACCACTACTTTTCCCCTCTGTGCGTGCCTGTTGGCACACTGGCATTTCTACCAGCCATTCTTATAGAGCTGTACATTCGAAACTTTGTCAGGCCGCTGTTACGGCCATTCTAGCCATATGGTAACCCCGCCCGCACTGTCACACACAGCCCGCACCTCTGCGGACGTTTCCTCACCTTCCGTGTTAGGGTGTGCTTCATACGACTTCCCCGGGCTTATAACCTTAAACGGCTGTAACGCTCAAGGCTATCCGAAGTATCAGCGTGTTCCCTTCAGGGCGTTACCCCTTCATTTGAAACATCAGCCATACAGTTCTCTAAAACGTTTTGTTTTAGGCTGTAGCTTTGTCGGTTTTTCCTACCGTTTTTACCACAGAACACATCACACTGTTACAAAACTCATCTAAGCATACATTGACCTTCACAGGCAGCCTGCCGTTTTCCCCATGGCGGCGGGCATAATTCGTCAGCCGCACGAAAAGGGTCGAAAAAAACAGCGAGCTTAGAAATTCCAGCGAGCTGTCGGAGTCGGAAATGATGCAAAAGTAGGCACAGGGCTTTCTTCCAGGCAGTTCCAAATCAATTTCATTGTATTTCGTGACCTTATCAACAAGGTCGTTCTGGAACACGCCCAGGCGGTTGCCCAAGCCAATGGCGATATTCCCCCAGATCTGCCGGTTGGCAAGCCGGAATATGCCATATGGGGCTTTTGCCGGGTGGCTGTTGGGCAGGTCTGCCATTGCCTGTTCGATGTCTGCAAAGGAATCGCCCGCCAGCATTTTGTAAATCGTGCCAAGGCTGCGTTCCTCGATGGGCAGGGGCTTGTCCGTGCCGGGAATCTTCAGCCCCTGCACATAGTGGATCAGCGCCATAAACAGATTCATTTCTGCTTTCTCCCAGAAATCCTGCCGCTCGTTGGCGTTGGACGTGTTGCGGATAATGATTTCCGCCATGGACTGCACGAGGCTTTTGTCCGTCTCGATGTCCGCCATGACGTTCCAGCCGTCGGAATTTACCATGTCCAGAAGGTTGAACGCCCTGACCTCGTAGCCCTTGTTTTTCAGCAGTTCCGACATGCTTTCAAAAAATTTTTGCGATAGGTAAGCGTTTGAGGTCATCTCCGGCTTTTCCCCCGCTTAGCACCGTGCGCGACAGTTTCCCATCACACGGCGCCCCATCAATGTCTACCTATATTCAAGTTTACAGTTGCCAGCCAAAACCCGAAGTTTGTTCAGCTTGTGCATATCCAGATTACAGCATTCCAGTTTTTCAAGATATTTTTCAATGATTTCCGGGTCTGTCGCGTGGATGAGCCGATGTACTGCCCCTGTGACCAGAACCAGATTTGCGTAATTGTCTTTTCCGCCTCTGGCTCTCGGTAAAATGTGGTGGACAACAATATCTCCCAACGCCAGTGGCTCTTTGCATACCGCGCATTTCCCGCGTTGGGCGATATACAGGGAAATGCGGTTGTCATTCAATTCCGCGCTTTGTCCCTGTATGGGGTGTTCCATCAGTTCCTGCAATATGTACGGGCTGACCGCCTTTTGCATCTCATGGATTTTTGCCCGCCCGCGTTCTGTGTAGTTGCAGATTTCCTGCGAAAAGCACATTGGCGGCGAAGTCTTTACCCCGTTTACTGGGTATAACGCCAGCCCTGCAACATAAAATATTTTCCCGGTAAATTCACCATAAAATTTCTGAAATGCTTTGCTTCGCAAACCGGTTTTATTCCGGCAATTCTTCGTTCTGCATAACAGTGTTTTCCTGACATCGAAGGCAATTCGGTCAAAATCAATGTATACATTTGTTGCAGCCTTGTAATATTCATGCAGCCCCAATACTGCCGCATTGAACCGCATCACACTCCATTGGCTTGGCTTTCGGCCAATCAGCCCAATGGCGTTCCGTATCGTTTCTTTACACTTTTTCTGCGCCTTGTCTGTCATATGAGATTTCAATACCCATTTCCCGCTTTTGGGGCGGAGCTTCAACTTGAAGCCTAGAAACTCCGAATAGCCCTTTTTCAGATTGACTATCTTGGATTTTTCGGGACTTGCTTCTAATCCAAGGCGTTCCTCAAGCCATCGTTTTGTTGCTTCAAACATCCGTTTTGCATCGTTCCTTGTTTTACAGAACAACTTAAAATCGTCTGCGTATCGTACCAAGAACACACGCTTGAGCGTCCCATTTCCCTTATAGCAGGGACGGCTCTGGTACCTTTGCCGTATGGGAAATTCCTCCCACTGGCTGGCAATCCACCAATCCAGTTCATTTAGTACGACATTTGCCAGCAGCGGGCTGAGAATGCCGCCCTGAGGTACGCCCTTTGTCGGCATCCCTTCGCCTTGTATGGGAGCTTTCAGCATTTTGGAAAGCACGCAAAGCAGCCGCTTATCCCGTATTCCCAGCGTCCAAAGCTGTTTGAGCAGTTTCCCATGGCTGACATTGTCGAAAAATCCCCTGATGTCAATATCGGCCACAAAATGGTATCCTGCTTGGTTTGCTAAGAACATAGCCCTCGCTATCGCGTGGTGTGCGCCCCTGTTTGGCCGGAAACCGTAGCTGTGTTTATAAAACTTTGCTTCACAAATCGGCTCCAATACCTGTTTGATACATTGCTGGATGATACGGTCTTCCATAGTAGGGATACCCAAAGGGCGCATCCGCCCGTCTGGTTTTGGGATTTCTACCCTGCGCACCGCGTGGGGCTGGAAATTCTCCAGCCGTTCCCGTACATAAGAAATCAACGCTTCCGGTTGCTTTTCACCGATGTCTATGATGGTCGTTGCGTTTACACCTTTCGTCTTGCTTCCTTTATTCTTTTTGACAGCACGGTACGCCAGCAGGATATTTTGTTCGCTTGTAACCAGTTCCATCAGGCGTGTAAATATCCTGCCGTTTTGGCTCTGCTGGTATAGGCTGTCAAATATTTCTTGGGTGTTGTAGATAGTGTCTACACGTGTTAAGCACGGATAGCAGCCCAAATAGCGATACAACGGACGTGTACCGCAGCGATAAAGGCATCAGAAGTCTTGGCATAACGAGTGGCAATCCCTCTCCAGC
>Ga0073908_1002351_pt1 | contig 23211 bp, 17 predicted proteins | sample MucameincwithD2O_FD_65484 | JGI IMG/M metagenome (GOLD analysis project Ga0073908, IMG submission 65484) | Mouse cecum microbial communities from Vienna, Austria - Mucus amended microcosms incubated with D2O | ecosystem: Host-associated > Mammals > Digestive system > Large intestine > Cecum...
CGATTTTAACGCACGGATTTGCTCGTGTAGCGATACGCGCCCTTCAACGTCAAGCCCCGCTGTCGGTTCGTCAAGAAAAATAATATCGGGGTTGCCTATAAGGGCAAGCGCAAGGTGTAGTCTGCGTTTTTGTCCCGTAGATAAATCGGCATATCTCTTTTTTGATAATTCGGGTATGCCGAAAGAATTAAGCATTTCTTTATCGGGTACGGTTTTATGCCAATTCGCAAACAGTTTAACGGCTTCCATAGGTTTAATATAGGCTTGTAAAGCGGACGATTGTAATTGAATACCGATTTTTCCGTTTACGGTTATACTTCCGCTATCGTAAGTGCGTAAGCCCTCAATACATTCCAAAGCCGTAGTTTTTCCCGCACCGTTTACGCCGAGCAAAGCAAAAATTTCACCTTTTTGTACGGTTAAATTTATACCTTTCAATACGGAGTTCGCGCCGTAACTCTTTTTTAATTCATTGACCGCGATTATATTATTCATTTTTTGCCTCGAAAGGGTTAATACCCAAGTTATTAAAATAAACGCCCAATGCAGGCTCGATAAAACTGTTTATATAGCCATATTCACTTGCTTGTATGTTTACAGTATTCATTAGTTGCGGCAGCATACTCATATCGCCGTCCAAAAACTCCGTGATAAGCGCCCAAAATTCTTTTGCTATAATTTGTCCTTGTTCGCTGTCGGGCGCAATGCCGTTTTTAACGCATTTTTCTATTTTACTGACAATAAAGTTAAACTTATTTATAAACGCAACACCCGTATCTTTATCGAATTTCTTATGACAGTAATCAAGCATACTATCGTCAAAATATTTAATTAAACCGTAATATTTATTTCCCATTTGCAAGTTGACAATTATATCGGCATACTTTGAAAAATCAACTATTTGCATTTGTTCTATTTCGTTTTTCAATAGTTCGATTGCTTGTAAAGATTGCGTAAGTGTATTTATTTGTGTTTGTATTGTATTGCTTTGTTCAGTCAACGCGATTATTGCCTTTTGCGGCGTAGCAATAGAAGTCAAACAGTTCTTTATTTCATCAAATGAAAACCCTAACGATTTAAGAGTAAGTATCTGATGCAACTTAACAATATCTTTATTACTATATAAACGCCGTCCGCCTTCGCTGATACAAGACGGACTGAAAAGCCCTTCGCGGTCATAATATTGTAATGCTCGAACGGTCACATTCATTTTCTTTGCGACTTCGCCAACCGTCATATAGCCTTGCGGAATTGCTTTATATCTTGCCATAAATATACCTCGCATATATTATAATTCATTACGCGGCGTAACAAGCAAGCATTTTATAGTAATTTTTATAAAAAATTTATTTTATCAAATTCGACTTGATTTGCATTAACCGATAATTTCTCTTGTTCTATTCGTGATAAAATCAACGCGAGATTTTATATAAAAGTCGAGTACATATTAAGCGACAAATTGATATGCGGCAAGTGCGGCAACAAAATGACGGGTGTTAGCGCAATGAGCAAAAATAAAACGCTACATAACTATTACAAGTGTGTAGGCGTTACAAAGCATACTTGCGACAAGCGGACAGTGCGAAAGCAGTTTATCGAGGACGAAATTATAGCCGCTATTGTAGGTGACGGCACGGAGCGGAACAAGCACGGCGTATTGACAGACGAATTTATAGATATGGTCACTGCCGAAACGTACACGCTTATACAAGCGGCGCGCAACGACAGCGAGATAAAGCGGCTTGCAAATATAATCGAGGACAACAAAAAGGCTATTGACAACCTTATGCAAGCGTTAATGCACGGCAAGGCAACCGATATTATACTTTCGCAAGTGGAGCGGTTAGAGAACAAAAACAAGGAGCTTTCGGACACCGTTGCAATGGAAAAGGCAATGCAAATGAAATACAGCTATTCGGACATTCGCAAATGGCTGTTACATTTCCGCACGCTCGATTATACCAAGACCAAGCACCGCAAGGAACTAATCAATATCTTTATTTATCGCGTTGTGCTGTATGACGACAAAATGAAAGTGTTATTCCACTTGAAAGGCGGGCAGAAAGAGGAACTATTGTTGAATTTGATTTTCCCCGATTACCCCGACGGGAGCGAGAGCGAAACCGAACAAAGCGCAAAAGAAAAAGAAACCGAAAATTCGGTTTCTTCTTCGGGGTGTTCTTATACCCCTCGTCTGGTGACCCCGACGGGAATCGAACCCATGATTTCACCGTGAAAGGGTGACGTCTTGACCTCTTGACCACGGGGCCATGCAGAGGTTATTTTATCATTATTGAGCGGCTTTGTCAAGCGTTTTATTGCTTGGTTGACAAATTAGGCGGATAATATACGTATCGGCATATCCCTCAACGCACTGCGGCGCAGTGATTGCTTGAGCAAAATCGATTGCCGTCGCGATCACCGATCGTGTCGCAGGCGTTGCCGCATTCTATCAAAACGGGAATGTAAGCCGAGCGGCGAGCAACATTCGACTATTGATGGAAATATGCGGTAGAACACTTGATAGGTGATTTGCTATCGGATCATTGCGATGACAAGCGACGTTGCGGGCGGCTTATCGTTCAATATTGGGCTGTCGAGCGGATACGGTGGCGAGTATAAAAGTTACGGCTGTATATTACCGTTTATTGCTCGCAGTTATTGTGTTCAAACGATTGCATTTTTCGCGTTTGTGTTGTAAAATGAATATACCGTTTCAAGCGGACCCGAGGCGAACTGCGCAGAGTTGTTTTGGCGGATTTGCGACGGGCACACAGTGAGGAATATATGGATATCAAAAAACAGCTTGCCGAAGAGTTTTCGCTCAAAGAGGAGCACTGCTCTAACATCGTCGACCTTCTCGATCAGGGTGACACCGTTCCGTTTATAGCGCGCTATCGCAAAGAGATGCACGGCGCGACGGACGATCAAGTCATTCGCGAGCTTGCCGACCGTTACGATTATCTCAAGAGTTTGCAAAAACGCAAGGACGAGATAAAAGCCGCCATCGAGGCGCAAGGCAAGTGGGCGGACGAACTCGGCGCGGCGCTCGACGCGTGCCGCACTCTTACCGAGGCTGAGGACGTTTACCGTCCGTACAAACAAAAGAAAAAGACTCGCGCATCGCTTGCGATCGCGCGCGGACTCGAGCCGCTTGCCGACATAATCGAGGCGCAAGAACTTGCGTCTTACGACGAGGCGGAGCTGACCGCGCCGTACATCGACGCCGAAAAGGAAGTTCCGGACGCGAAAACGGCGATAGACGGGGCGTGCGACATCATTGCCGAGCGCATAAGCGACGATGCGGCTATACGCAAGAGCTTGAGAGATCAGGCGCTCTCGGTCGGGCGGCTTATCGCCGTTCCCGACGAATCGTGCGAGGACGCCGAGAAGAAAAAGGTATACGAAACGTATTTCAAGTTCGACGAGAATGTTGCGACCGTACCCAGCCATCGTGTGCTTGCCGTTACTCGCGGCGAAAAAGAGAGATGTCTAAAGGTTCGCGTCGACGTCGATCGTACTGCGGCGCTCGGTATAATCACCTCGGCAAAAAAGAAACAGTCGGCGTTCGACGCGCTTATCGAGCGCACGATCGAGGACAGCTACGACAGGCTTATCTCGCCGTCAATCGAGCGCGAAGTGCGCGCCGAGCTTTTCGACCGCGCAAGCGAGCAGGCGATAAAAACGTTCGAGCGCAATCTCAAGCCGTTATTGCTTTCTCCGCCGCTTAAAGGCAAGACCATACTCGGTCTCGACCCTGCGTACCGCACGGGCTGCAAAATAGCGATCATAGACGATCGCGGCACGTTCTTGACGCATGCGGTCATTTATCCCACGCCGCCGCAGAAAAAGATCGAGCAAGCCAAAGAAAAGCTCAAAGAGCTTGTGGAAAAATACAACGTCGATTGCATAGCCATAGGTAACGGAACTGCGTCCAAAGAATCGGAAATATTCATTGCCGACTTCATAAAGGAGTGCGACAGACCTTTATCGTATGCTATAGTGTCGGAGGCGGGCGCGTCGGTGTACAGCGCGAGCGAGCTTGCCAAAAAAGAGTTCCCCGAACTCGATCTTACTATCCGCAGCGCGGTCTCCATTGCGCGCAGACTTCTCGATCCGCTCGCGGAGCTTATAAAAGTGGATGTGCGCTCGCTCGGCGTAGGACAGTATCAGCACGATATGCCGCAAAAACGATTAACTTCGTCGCTCACCGCGGCGGTAGAGGACTGCGTAAACAGCGTGGGCGTCGATCTCAATACCGCATCGTACGCACTGCTTGCGTACGTTTCGGGTCTGAATATCGGCACGGCGAAGAATATTGTCGAGTATCGCTCGAACAAGCCGTTCGCGACGCGCCGCGAACTTTTGAAAGTGCCCAAGCTCGGCGCGAAAGCGTTTGAGCAATGCGCGGGATTTTTGCGCATTCGCGACGGCGAGAACGTTCTGGATAACACCGCCGTTCACCCCGAGTCGTACGACGCGGCGCAAAAGCTGTTGGATAAGTTCGGCTATACCGAGGACGACGTCAAGAGCTTTAAGCTCGGCGATCTTCCCAAAAAAGTTGCCGAGGCAGGCGCTGCCAAAATCGCGGAAGAGATCGGCGTGGGCGAGCTTACGCTAAACGACATCGTTCAAGAATTGATAAAACCGGGCAGAGATATGCGCGACGCATTGCCTCCGCCCGTGCTACGTTCCGATCTCATGGACATGAACGACCTCAAAGAAGGTATGCAAATAACGGGCGTGGTGCGCAACGTTACCGATTTCGGCGCGTTTGTTGATATATCCGTGCACCAAGACGGATTGTTGCATATTTCGGAGATCTCCGACGGTTATGTCCGTCACCCTTCGGATATTTTGAAAGTCGGCGACAAAGTAAACGTCTGGGTTCTCGGCGTCGATAAAGACAAACACCGTATCGCGCTTACGATGATCGATCCCGCACGCCGCGAAACGCGCAAAGCCGAATACGAAAAGCAAAAGCAAGAGCGTGCGGAAAAGAAAGCGGAATGGGAAAAAATAAAAGCCGAGCGCGCACAGAGACACGAGGATTGGAAAAAACGCCAAGCCGAACGCGAGGCGCGCGCCGCTTCCGGCGAAAATATCGACCGTCGCAAGTTCGATAAGCCCGATAGAGGCGAAAGACGCGATAACGGCGAGAGAAACGACCGCCGCGGCGAACGCAGAGACTTCGACCGTCGCGACGGGAACAAACGTTTCGATCGCGATTATCGCGACAGAGCGTATGACCGCGACCGCACACCCGACACGTCGAACTTGAGTCTCGAGGAAAAACTCGCGTTGCTCGCGGGTAAATTCAATAAAAAGTAACCGTCTTTCAAAAACCCGACTGTTTGAGTAAGTCGGGTTTTATATTTATCGTTTACTATGCGTACGAACATATCAGTGTCGAAAAGCTTGATAGAGATAGCGGAATGTGTTATAATTACAATAGCCTTAAGCAACTATCGACAATCGTGAGGACGGCATGATAAAAACAGTATTGTTTGATTTAGACGGAACGCTTTTGCCTATGGATCAAAAAGCGTTCACCGACGCGTATTTCGGCGCGCTCACGAAAAAACTTGCGTGTCACGGTTACGACGCGCGTGCGTTTTCCGAAACGATGTGGAAAGGCGTGGTCGCAATGATGAATAACGACGGGACGCGCACCAACGAGGAGCGGTTCTGGGAAGTGTTCGACGGCGTGTTCGGCGAAAAGTCCAAAGCCGATAGGCGCGTATTCGATGAGTTTTACGAATCGGAATTCGACGGTGTAAAAGCAAGCTGCGGCTACAACGAACGCGCGTCGCAAGCGGTGCGCGAGATAAAAAACCTCGGGTATAGGCTTGTGCTCGCGACAAATCCGTTTTTTCCGATGACGGCTCAGCTCAAACGATTGAAGTGGGCGGGGTGCGATCCCGATGATTTCGAGCTTATCACGTCGTTCGAGAACTCGAGCGCGTGCAAGCCGAATCCCGCGTATTTTACCGAGATATTGAAAAAGATCGAGTGTACGCCCGACGAGTGCATAATGGCGGGCAACGATGCAACCGAGGATACTTGCGCCGAAAAGATAGGCATGCGCACATTTCTCTTGACGGAGTGTTTGATCAATAAGGACGGCAAAGATATTGCCGCTTATCCGCACGGCGGGTTCGATGATCTGATCGCGTATATAAATAAAATATAAAGACACTAATATTTGATTGGAGATAAACAATGAAAACTTGTAAAGAATGGATTAGAAATCAATTGCAAACCGAATTAACCGGAAAAGAATTTGAAGTTTCGACATTTGGCAGAAATAAGGCTGATTGGCTTTTTGTAAATGACGAAAATGACGCCATTATTATCGAAGATAAAGAGTCAACAGATAAATCGTTTGAAAAAGCCATAATTCAGGTAAATAATTACGGTAATCAAGTGTATGAAAAATATAATAATATAATAACGATTGCGGTTAAAGAGTTAGAGAATGGCGATCATAAAGTTGCTGTGTTTATAGATGGCAAGAGATATGAGAAGCATCCACAAAATAAGTTGAACTCTTTAGAGTGGTATTGGTCATTATTACAAAAAGATTTCGATCGAGAATTATTGGCAAAAAATATTTCTATTTTGAACAATAAAATGCATGAATTAGGTATAGCCGATAATATTAGAGCTTCAATTGCCGCCACATTATTAGTTTGCATAAATAAACACTTGGAATTGACCGAAATGGATGATATAGAGACAATTAAAGGAAAGGTCAAAAAACATTTGTTAAAATATACAATAGATAAATATGGAGAAGATTTGAATAAATGGAAAAAAATTCGCACATTGTATGACAGATTTTTGCTCGATTTGCAAAAAGAAAAATCATACTTAACTGCTCAAACGTTGTATCAAGTTTGGTTTAATATTAAATACAATATATATCAATATATTAAAAATGTTAAAACCGCCGGATACGATATAATGTCGCAGTTTTTTACGACATTTAGTAAAGCTGCTTTGTCAAATGACAAGGGTCAATATTTTACGCCAGATCATATTTCAACGCTAATGATTGATTTAGTTGAGCTAAATGTAAATTCGGTTGTCTTGGATCCCACATGTGGGAGCGGAACGTTTCTTGCAAAATGTATGGATAGAATGATTTCGCTTGCAGAAAACAGTGAGCAAAAAATAACAGAGATTCAGCAAAAGCAAATTTACGGTATAGAGAAAGATGAGACTGTTTATGGTTTAGCCGTTGCAAATATGCTATTACATAAAGACGGTAAGTCTAATATAGAAAATGGCGATTGCTTCTCGTTATTGTCTAAAATAAAATCAAAAAATATAAATAGAGTGGTAATGAATCCGCCGTATAAAGAGAAAGCTTTGGATACCGAAGAATTAAAATTTTTATATGAAACTTTAGAAGTAATGTCGAAAGACGGACTTGCGGCAATCATTGTTCCCACAAGTTGTGCCACTGGTGCGAAATATGCCGAGTATAGATACAGTTTGATGCAACATCATAGACTTTTAGCGGTATTCACTTGCCCGCCAGAATTGTTTTACCCCACAGCGACCAACACTTGTATTATGCTATGGAAAGCGCATGAGCCGCATAATGGTCTAACTTATTTGGCAGATTGGAAAAATGATGGGTTTCGTAAGAAACGATTGGGAAAAAAGAATACAGTAAGGATATGTAACGATTTTGAATGGGAAGCAACAAAGTCGGCATGGTTATATGATTATAGATTGCTTGATCCGGTATCGGGAATACGTATAGAGTTAGACGATAAAAAATCATGGTTATATGAAAGTCATTATAATATTGATTTTGAAAAAATGATTTCAGTTAAGGATTTTGAAAAGTCAGTGAAAGATTATTTGGCGTTTTTAATTTCCAATGAAGGTGAAATAAAATGATAGACGTTACGCAATGGAAAATTTTTACGATTGGTGATGTTTTTGATTTAGTTTCAAAATACGGTGATGTTGAAAATGTTCGTGAGCTTTCAAAAGGGTCTACACGTTATATATCTACATCGAAGTATAATAACGGATTGTATCGACGTGTAACAAACATTGATTATGCGGTCGAAAAAGAAAATTGTATAACAGTTGGTATCGACGGAAGTTTTAGCGTTTTTTATCAGCCGTTCCCGTTTATACGAACAACAAACATTGCCGTATTAAGATCACATAAACTTAATAAGTATAATGCATTGTTTTTAATTACTATTATAAGAATTGCGGTATCAAAATATTATTATGGCGTTAAATTGAAATCGACGGATCTTTTAATAAATACCCCGTTATTATTGCCTACTGTTAATGAAAAACAACCTGATTGGAATTTTATGACAGAATATATAAGAGATATGTATATTAAGTTATCAAAAAAATATGAGACGTCTATATGTGCGCCAACTACATCGTTAGATTTTACTAAATGGAAAAGAGTTAAATTGACGGATATTTTCGATTATCGACGTGGGCAAAGATATATTAAAGAGAATCAAATTAAAGGGTTTCATCCATATATTGCCAGTAGTGAATACAATAACGGCGTAGATGGCTACGTAAGCCCTTCGCCGCGTAGCGTAATATTTCGAGATGCCTTAACTATAGCAAATAGCGGCAGTCGAGGCGTTGTATTTTATCATGATGGCGAATTTGTTGCAAGCGATCATGTTACTGTTTTGTGGCTAAAATCGGGAGAAAAATTAAATAAAAAAAGAGGTTTGTTTCTTAAACCGATTATAGAAAAAAATGCGGCCAGATATTTGTTTAATAAAGAAATCAACAAGAAAACTATTTTGGAAATTGAGTTGTTTTTGCCGTATAATAACAATAAGCCCGATTGGGAATTTATGGAAAAATATATCAATACTATACCGTATAGCGATAAAATTTGAATAATTATACAGCCTATCAAACAATTTTACAAATATCTTCGGGAGCGGGCGCCAAATAATCGGCGTTCGCTCTTTTCAATTCGTTTATATCGCCGTAGCCGTAGAGTACGCCGACGGTCTTTATACCGTTGGCGCGACCGCCCTCGACGTCGAAACGACGGTCGCCTATCATTATCGAGCGCGGCTTTTCGGCTTTGCTTTCGCTCAGCGCATACGCCAAAACGTCCGCTTTTTCGAGCCTGCTCGAATCGAGCGAAGCTCCGTAAACCCCGTCGAAAAACCTCGTCAGCTCGAATTTGTCGAGTATTCGTATTGCGAAAACCTCGGGCTTGGACGTGGCGACATATAACTTTTTACCGCAGCTTCTCAACGTTTCGAGCATTTGCGGTATGCCGTCGTAAACTGCGTTCTCGAATAATCCGACCGTAGAGAACCGTTCGCGATAGTACAGTACGCACCGCTCGGCGTCCGCTTGCGAAAAGCCGTAACGGATCATGAACGATTGTATGAGCGGCGGACCGATAAAATCGACAAGCTCGCGTCTGTCCGCAACCTCGATGCCGAACTTTCCGAGCGCGTACTCTACCGATCGCGTGATGCCCTCGAACGGATCGGTCAGCGTACCGTCCAGATCGAAAAACAGATTATCGAAAATTGTTTTCATAAAAACAGTATAAACAAAGCCTCGCGGCTTGTCAAATGTAAAATACGCGATAGGATTACCGCGTCCGTTAAAGTTGTCTTTTCATGCCGTAGCAGCAACTAAAAAGCCCTCTCGCAAAAAGCGAGGGGCTTGGAGCTACTGGGCGGACTCGAACCGCCGACCTGCTGATTACGAATCAGCTGCTCTACCAACTGAGCCACAGTAGCATATTATAAATGTTGAATTAACAGTATCGCCTTTTTCAACGCTCAGCCGATCCGACTGAGCCGCAGCTACAAAACATATATGGTTTTCGTCGCGCGACGGTTATTATATTCTACTACAACGCAAGCGATTTGTCAACATTTTTGTATCGATTTTTTTATGTTGCCGCCGGATTTGAGCTTTATAGGCATAAATCAATGATAAACATCGATTCGATATAATGATTATGCTATGTTTTTATGTTATGCCGCCGATACGAAGTGTTAATCGATTGGGCTTGACTTTTACTGCGAATAATTATATAATTGAATTGCAAGCGAAACGATCTAAAAGGAGAGTGGCATGAAAGACAATAAAATAATGTACAAGATTTCTCAAGGGATGTACGTGCTCACAACAAAGGGCGGCGGGTGCATAGTGGACGCAGTGTCGCAGATAAGCGGCGGAGATAACCCGCTCGTCGCGGTTGCCGTGATGAAAAAGAATTACACCAATGAGCTAATGAAAAGCGGAGACAGATTCGCGCTGTCCGTCATCGGACTGAATAACGATCCTCATGTCATAAAGACGTTCGGATTTCAGTCCATGCGCGACGCCGACAAGTTTGCGCAATGCGAAACGACGGGCGTTGACGTTAAGATAGTAAAAGACTCGCTCGGTTATATGCTTTGCGAAAAGATCGACGCGATAGATAACGACACGCATACGCTTTTCATAGGCAGAGTCGTGGACGGGGATATTTTCGCCGACGGCGAACCGATGACTTACGCGTACTATCAGGCGCATAAGGACGAGCTTTTGAAGACTAAGACAGAGCAGGGCAAGACCGCTTGGGTATGCACGATCTGCGGATATGTGTATTACGGCGACGAGTTGCCGCAGGACTACGCATGTCCGATTTGCGGCGTGGACGCAACGCTGTTCGCCAAGCGTTAAGCCGTGTTTCGCGATATTTCGGAGAGTGTTATTTAGCATATGTCAAACCTAACCGACGGAAAAGCCGCGCTTGCCGCGGGCAAATTCACTACGGCGGAAAACAAGTTCAACCGTGCGCTCGACGCTCATCCGGACGACGGCGAGATCTGGTGGGCGCTCATGCTGTGCCGCGCCGAGTGCCGCAACGACGCCGAGTTTTCAAGCAAGCTCAAGACGGCTTTTACCGCCGCGGCGCGGAACGGTGCGCCGCAGCCGGCAACGCCGCTCGACACGCCGTACGGCAAAAACGCCCTGCGCTACGCGAAAGGCGAGAGCGGACAAAAGCGTCGCGAGTATGTGAGCGCGCTCACCGCAGAGCTGAATACAATATGGCAAACCGAGCGCGGCGATAAGCTCAAGTTCAAAAACGTCAAAACCGTCAAGCAGGCAAAGCCGAAAAGATCGAGCGCGGCGGCGGTGACGGTATATGCCTTGATCGGGCTGTGTTTCGTGCTCGGCGGCGTATCCGCCTACGCGGCGTTTGCGAAAACGACATGGTTGTTTTGGGTGGGAACAGGCGTTTTCGTCGCTTGCGAGGCGGCGGCGGTATGGCTGATCTACCGTTCCTCAAGCAACGGAATAAAGATCGCTGCGGCGATCCCTCTTGCGATAATCGCGGGCATGACGTTCGGCATAGCCGTATTCGCAACGGCGTTTGCGGTGAACGATCGAGTTGCGTTGATAGCGGCTGCCGTCGCGATCTGCTTGGCTGCGGCGATAGCGGCGTTTAAGCTGTTGCCGGCAAAGAAAGAGCGCGGGCAAGCGCGCCGAGCGCGAGGCGGAAATAAAGAACCGACGGAAATGGCGGAAAAAAAAGAAAGACCTAAACTCGAACGCGATAAAAAAGCCGATGATTACAGCGACGATTTCGATTAGACAAAATTCGTCAAAAATACATAAAAACCCCACGCAATTAACAAGAGCATATTGTATATTGAAATAGCAAAGTTTTTCTTTGCTGATAATTTCTTCCTTGTGTAAAGCGTCGCAATCTCCCCCTTGCGGCGCTTTCATGTTTGGGAAAATCGGGCAAGCGAAGCACGATCGGTGCGGCGACTGCGCGCGTATATTGTTCGTGCGGCTCAAACGCCGATTCGTGCAATTGGGTCGGGGCATATTGATCGTTTTCCCGAGTTCTCTATAAATAGTGCCCGAAAATTCGGCGTGTTAATTATCGTATACATATTGACTAAAGCTATCTTATATGGTATAATGTAAACATCGATCGAATTTACGGAGGATATCGTGAGAAAAATAAGAAATATATGCTTGTTGATAGCTTGTTGCGCGTTATTGTTCGTCGGTTGCGCGCCGAGTAACGGTGCGCCCGTAATACCGGATCCCGATCCGGACGATAACGCACAAGGCGGCGGAGAGATTTCGGGAATCAAAAATATTGCGGGATTCGACAATCTTGCCGAAGAACTCGCCACGATCTCCATATCGACCGACGACGGCACGGACATAACGGGAAGTTCCGTTCACGCCACGCAAATATACAAGCCGTGCAAGATAGATCTTACGGGCGGACGCAACGGCGAGAATTTTTCCGCGGCTGCGGCAAACGTGCGAGTGCGCGGAAACAATACCGCCGATTATCCGAAAAAATCGTATCGAATCAAGTTCGACGAAAAGATCAATCTTTTAGGGCTTAACGACGGCGCGAAATGCAAGAATTGGGTGCTTCTCGCGTGTTACAAAGACGTTACGTTCTTGCGCGACGCCGTTGTGTTCGAGCTTGCAAAGCAAACGCTCGTCGAGAACGGTTATTATGCGTCCGATTATGCGTTTGCCGAGGTGAAGGTGAACGGAGAGTATAACGGACTGTACATGGTCGCCGAGCAGCAGCAAGTGAATAAGAACAGAATAAACATAAACGAACCCGACGACGGATACTACGGCAACGATATAGGCTGGCTCGTCGAGTTCGACGGCAATGCGTATATGGAGGAGCAATGGGAGTGGTTCACGGTAAACTATAAAGCGGGCGGATATGAAATAACGTGCGAGGACGGCACGAAGTTTTACCCCGGTCAAATGTTGCACAACGGCGAGATCGCGCGATACACGATTAAGAACGACATCTACGAGCCTAAAGCGGGCGAGTCTATTCAAACGAGCCAATATACGTTTATCAGAAATTATACCGAAAACGTGTTCAAACTTATATACGATGCGATATATAAAAACGTGTTTTGGAAGTTTAATGCCGATTTCACCGCGCTCGAGAGAGACTTCGATTGTACGGACAGCCGTAGCGCTATCGAAAAAGCGGTCGATATAGATTCGATGGTCGATACGTTTGTGATAGCGGAGATCGCTTGCGACAACGACGTCGATTGGTCGAGCTTTTTCTTTACTTTCGACAACAGCGCGACCGGCAATAAAAAGCTGACTTTTCAAGCGCCTTGGGATTTCGATTCCGGTTTCGGCATGATGCGCGGGCTCGAGACTTACGATAAGATTTTTTCGGCGAACGTGAGCACTAACGCAATGCAAGCGCTCAATCCGTGGACTAGCGTGTTCTTCTCTGCGGATTGGTTCAGAGTAGCCGTAGCGGAACGGTTCGCCGAACTCGAGGAGGCGGGTGCGTTCGACAGGCTGATCGAGCTTATAGACAAAGTTACCGAAACGTACAAGCCGTATTTTGACAAGAACTACGAAAAGTGGGATAATCTCGGCAAGATAGTCGACGAAGTGCAGGGCGATACCGTAACGACGTTTCAAACTCATGCCGACGCGGCAAAATTTTTGCGCGAATGGATAACGCACCGCGTTGAATTTTTATCCGGTTATTTTTCCGACGTTTCGGAAAATCGATAATATATAAGCCATAAAACAAAGACGGTCGAATTTCGGACGTCTTTGTTTTTTCAAATGAAATCGGTGTTGAGAATATAGTAGTATGCCAACAGTTCTTTGGAATAATCGACGATCTTTCCGTCAGGTAAGACGAGCATGCGCGTTATACCGATCTGTTCGGCAAAGTCCGCGTTGTGACTTACGAGCAGGATCGTACCCGTGTAATCGCGGAAGTTTTCGCCGATTATCGCTTGTGTGTCGGGATCGAGGTGGTTAGTCGGTTCGTCCAATATCAAAAGGTTGGCGCGCGCGAGCAGCAGCTTGCACAGCGAAACGCGCGCTTTTTCCCCGGGGGAGAGCGTCGAAACTTTTTTGAATACCGCGTCGCCTTGAAAAAGGAAATTGCCGAGTATATTTCTGAGCTGAAGTTCGGTATACCCGTCTGCGTCGGTGTTTTGAAGTACTGTTTTATCGAGATCGAGCAGCTCGAGTTCTTGCGCGTAATAGGCGATCTCCGTTTTTTGACTGAATTTGATTTCGCCGCTTTTCGGTTGCAGTATGCCCATTATTAGTTTGAGCAGCGTGGATTTTCCGACGCCGTTTTCGCCGACTATCAAAAAGCGTTCGTTTGCGTTCAGCATAAACGATAGATCGTCATATAGGTTTTGCTTGCCGTCGTATCGGAAAGCGAGGTTTTTCACTTCGAGCGGGATTTTGCCGCTTTGAGTTTTGGGTTCGAGTTTGATCTTGACGTGTTTGTATTCGCGGTCGCGCTTTTCGAGCGCGGCTATCGCTTTGGCAAGCTTTACTTCGCGGTCTTGCCCCATGCGCTTGAGGTTATGGTTGGTGCGCGACGCTTGACGCGCGCGTTGTACAAAGTCGGATAATTTCTTGATCTCTTGTTCTTGCTGAGTTATCCGCAGTTCTTTTAACAGTTGTTCTTGAGCATACTTGCGCTTAAACGCCGTATAGTTGCCGTCGTAAACGGACGTCTTGTGCGTTACCTTGTTTACGAACAGTATCTTATTGACAACGGCGTTGAGAAACTCGGCGTCGTGGCTTATAATGAGAACGGAGCCTTTATACGATTTCAGATATGACGTTACGAAATCTTTGGTAGAAGCATCGAGGTGGTTTGTCGGCTCGTCCAACAGCAAGATTTGCGGATTGGAAAACAGCACGTGGGCAAACGCGATCTTCGATTTTTGCCCGCCCGACAGTTCGCCGAGCTTCATGCCGAGCAGTTCGTTCTCGATGCTCATGTCGTAAATAAGTTCGAGCAACGTGTTTTCGGCATTGTACGCGTCGTATTCGTCGAGCCGCGATTGCAAGATCGATACTTCGCGCAATAGCTCGTCGTGTTGCGATTCGTCCGCTATGGCAAGTTCGTCGTAAAGTTCCGAAAGCCGCGCTTCGGTTTCTCGCACGGGCCGCGCGTCGAACAGATAATCCCATACGGTTTTTTGCTTGTCGGCAAAGCCGATCTCTTGCGGCAAATATCCGAGCCGCGCCGAACCGATGTGTATCTTTCCGCTGTCGAGCGGCTGCTCGCCGAGCAAAACGCGGAACAACGTCGTTTTCCCCACGCCGTTCACCCCGACAATGCCCGTTTTGTCATTGTCGCCTATATAGAATTCGGCGTCGTCGTATATCACTTCCGTACCGAAAGCAAGATTGAGATTTTGTCCGCGCATATTCGGCATGATAACATATTTTCGCGTCGCGGTCAATTTTTTGACGGAGCAAATTATAAAAAGTTTGTTCGAGGGTATTTACATACCGATAGTTTTATGTTATAATAATGCGGTATACCGATAGCCGATTATCGTATGCCCAAAAACAAAACCCGCCGCAGCGGGTAGTTTGCATCGTCTTGATGCGCCGAGCAAGTCGGCGGGGTGAGAAAAACTTATTTGAACTAATGGTGTAATTGCCAAATGGTGTTCAGCATTTATATTGTAATACATCGAGGAGAAATTGTCAACTCTTATGGATAAAAAAATCGAAAACGGAAAATCAAAAGATAAAAACGTTCGCAACGATTACTTTATCGGTTTGGACGTCGGTACCGATTCGGTCGGTTGGGCTGTGACGGATACGGAGTACCGTTTGAAAAAAGCGGGCGGTAAGCCGTTGTGGGGCGCGTACCTTTTTGCTCAAGCCGAAACTGCGGAAAATCGCAGGGGGTTTCGCACGGGCAGACGGCGTACGGCGCGTACGCGGTACCGCTTGCGTTTATTGCAATCGCTGTTCGGCGCGGAAATAGAAAAAGTCGACCCTACGTTTTTCATACGGTTAAACAACAGCGCGCTTTTCGCAGAAGATAAGGACGATCGGATAGCAACCAAGTACATACTTTTCGGCGATGCGGATTATAACGATAAGGATTATTTCAAGCAGTTTCCGACGATATTTCATTTGCGCAAATACTTGACGGAAAATGCGCCGCAAGATATTCGCTTGCTGTATTTGGCGTGTCATCATATTATCAAAAGCCGCGGGCATTTTCTTTTCGATAACGAGAATATGAACGTAGTAAGCACGGATACCGTGCGTATGGCTTTCGGCAATATAAACGCCGCGCTTGCAGAGGGCGTAACCGACGACGAGCAGTTCGATGCAAGCCCCGTGTTTTCTATGTCGGACGAGAAGTTCGCAGCGGCTTGCGAGATAGTGCGAAGCAAAAAAACCGGATCGGATAAGCAAAAAAAGCTCGCCGAGATTTTCGGCATAAACAGATCCGACAAGCGAGCATTGTCCGTGCTCAGGCTTATTTGCGGCAATACGTGCAAAGCCGACGATCTGTACGGCAAAGAGCTTGACGATAATGTTAAAATAGACCTTTCGGCGATCGACGACGTTAAATTTTCTCAGATCCAAGAAATGTACGACGACGGATGCTTGCTCGACGGGATAAAAGCGATCTACGATTGGTCTGTGCTGTCGGATATTCTCGGCGGCGAAAAATCTATTTCCGCGGCGCGAGTTCACTCGTACGACACGCATAAATACGATCTGTCGCTGCTCAAAAAGTATGTGCGCGAGCAATGCGCGGACAAATACAAAAACGTTTTTCGATACGACGTCAATGCGAAAAATTACGCGGCTTATATCGGAATGGACAAGCACAAGAGCTATAAAAAAGCGACGCGCGACGCGTTTTACAAGTTTATGGAAAAACAAATATTCGTCGACGGCAAAGACGGATTTATTCGATGGCTCGACGATAACGGCGCTAACGACGCCAGAGTTCGGTATGAGCGCGGCGAGTTTTTGCCGAAACAAAAACTTTTTTCAAACGGCGTTATTCCGCATCAACTGCATTTGAACGAATTGAGCGCCATATTGAACAATGCGAAGTGTAAATACGCGTTCTTGAGCGAAACTGACTCGCGCGGAAAGAGCGTTGCGGAGCGCGTGGAAGAATTGCTTAAATTCCGCATACCGTATTATGTAGGACCGCTCGGCGGCGGCAAATTTGCTTGGGCTGTTCGGCACGAAGGCATGCAGAATGTTAAGATCACGCCGTGGAATTTCGACGAGGTAATAGATAAGGACGCGAGCGAGGAAAAGTTTATCAAAAACATGACGTGCAAATGCACGTATATCCCGACGGAAGACGTTTTGCCTACCGGCTCGCTTTTGTATGGCGAAGCGGTGTTTTTGAGCGAACTCAACAATCTCAAAGTAAACGGACAAAAAGACGACAAGCTCATAGATTGGGTATACGAGCTTGCGCATACGGAGAAGAAAATAACGAAAAGCAAAATATGGAATGCGCTCAAAATCCATGGTTGCGATATGACGAATATAACCAAAGAATCCATCACGGGGATAGACGGCGATATGAAAAGTTCGCTGTCCTCGTATATACTTTTCAATAAAACTCTCGAGGGCAATATAGAAAACGAGCGCGAAATGTGCGAGGAGATCATTCTTTGGTCGACGCTCGTTTCCGATAAAGACAGGCTCAAAAAACGCATAACGGCAAAGTACGGTAAAAAATTGACCGAAAAACAGATCAAAGAAATATGCGGGTTCACTTTTACGAAATGGGGCAGACTGTCTCGGACATTGCTCGACGGTATAACGTCCGAGAAAGCGCTCGGCGCGGCGGGCGAATGTTTGACTGTAATACAATCGATGCGGTTAAATAAAACCAATCTATCCGAAACTCTGACTGCGGCGCGTTGGGGATTCGATAAAGCGATACTCGAATACAACGAACGTAACGCGAGCGGCGATAAGCAAAAAATCGACGATATGTACTGTTCGCCGTCGGTAAAGCGCGCCTTGCGGCGCACGCTTGCCGTAGTCAAAGAGATCGTCAAAATTATGGGCTGTGCTCCGAAAAAGATCATGATCGAAACCGCTCGCGGCGGCACGAAAGAGCAAAAAGGCAAGCGCACGGTTTCGCGCAAGGAGAAACTGCTCGGTCTGTATAAGTCCGTAAAATCCGATACGCGCGAATTTGCAAAAGCGATAGCGGAGATCGACGGCAGAGAGGAACGCGATTTTTCGTCGAAGCGTTTGTATGCGTACTACATGCAAAATTGCAGATGTATGTATTCGGGCGAACGGATAGAGATAAACGAGCTTTTCGATAAAAACAAGTACGACTTCGATCATATATATCCGCAGTCGAAGGTGAACGACGACAGTTTCGATAATAATTTGGCGCTTGTAAAGAAAGAGTATAACGCGCGCAAGACCGACAAATATCCGTTGCCCGCCGATATTCAAATCAAAATGCGCGGGTTCTGGGACGATCTGCACAAGCACGGATTTATATCCGATGAAAAATATAAACGGCTTACTCGAACGTCTGAACTTACGCCGAGCGATATAGCCGATTTCGAGAGCAGACAGCTCGTCATAACTCAACAGAGCACCAAGCTCGTCGCGCAGATACTCAAAGCGAATTTCGGCGAAAGCGAGATAGTATATTCCAAAGCGAGCAAAGCGGCGGAATTCAAAAACAGATTCGGCGAGTTTGCCGAAAAAGCGGGCTGCGCCGAAAAGTACCGCGCCGAACTCGTAAAAGTTCGTGAGCTTAATAACTTACACCACGCGAAAGACGCGTATATAAATATCGTGGTCGGTAACGTTTTGAACACCGAGTACGGGCACGATATATCGGCTTATTACAAAAACAAAAGCGAGAAAGAAATGAAGTCCGATTACGCGCTGTTCCGTCGCGGAGTGAAAGGCGCATGGGACCCCGTGCGCGATATACCGCTTGTGTTCGATACGTATTATACCGATAACTGCCGCGTCGTGCGTTTCGTAAATGAGGACAGCGGGCAACTGTTCGACGCTACGATAAAGACCGCGGGAACGAATGATAAACTTATCCCGCTGAAAGCAAAAGGTAAAATAAGCGATACGAAAAAATACGGCGGTTACAATAAAGTAAAAATTGCATATTTTGCGCTTGTTAAAAGTAAAGACGAAAAAGGGAAAGCTATATTGTCTCTTGAGCCAATCCCCGTTATGGCGACAAAATTATCCGACGGCGTACAGCGGCATATAATCGAAAAGAGCGGGCTTGCCGATCCGAAGATAGTAATTCCCAAAATCCGGTTAAGTTCATTGTTAATAGTAAACGGTTCACCTGTATATATTAAAAGTAAGACAAATAAAAGTATTGTTATAGATAATGCCGCAGAACTATATATAGATAAAGAAATGACAGCATATCTAAAAAAAGTTGGTTCGTTCAATAATAAATATAATGAAGCAAAAAAATACAAAAAGACGATAAAGTTAGATGAAAAATACGACGGGATTACGCGTGACAAAAATGTTAAATTATATGATATTTTTACAGAAAAACTCGGCATGAAAATTTATGCGGGATTATCAATGGTAGGTCAAAAGAAAACTTTGGAAAATCTAAGAAATCAATTTCAAGAAAAATCGACAGAAATACAGTGCGTCATTTTATGCAAAATATTGAGTTTTATGAAAGCTGGGGGACAATCGTTAGATTTGAGTGATTTTAATAAAGCAAATGGTTCTGCATACGGATCACAGCTTGGGGTAAACACGATTCCGTCCAAGCTTAAAGATCATATCAAATTGGTAGTGCAGTCTCCGACTGGGCAGTACCGTCAAGTTATCGATTTCGATAAATTCTTGCCGTGATATGGGGTGGCGCGTCGTCGTAGCGGAGAACCGCTGTAAACTCGAATACAAAATGGGCTATCTCGTTTGTCGCGGCGAGGAAACGAAAAAAGTATTTCTCGACGAAATAGATACGCTTATAGTCGAAAGTACGGCTGTTGCCGTGACGGGCGTTTTGCTCGCGGAATTGATAAAGCGCAAGATAAACGTTGTGTTTTGCGACGAATACCACAATCCGCACGCGCAGCTCAATGCGATTTACGGTCGGCACGATTGCAGCGGCACGGTTAAAGAACAGTTGTTGTGGAGCAACGAGATCAAAGCGGCGGTTTGGGCGGAGATAGTCAAAGAAAAGATAAGACAGCAAGCGCTGTTATTGCGCGACGTCGGGAGCGATAAAGCCGAACTTTTGGAAAGCTATATCGACGGTGTTGAGGCAGGCGACGCGACCAATCGCGAAGGACACGCCGCCAAGGTGTATTTTAACGCGCTGTTCGGTCTGGATTTTAAGCGCGGCAGCGATTGCAAAATCAATGCGCTGCTCAATTACGGATACGCGATTTTGCTGTCGGCGTTTAATCGCGAAGTGGTGAGCGACGGGTACATAACGCAAAGCGGAATATTCCACCGCAACGACTTCAATTATTACAATTTAAGCTGCGATTTGATGGAGCCGTTCCGCGTGATAATAGACAGGCTTGCTTTTGTGCGAGGGGAAGAGGTCATGGATAAGGAACTTAAGCACGATATAGCCAACGTGTTGAATCTGCGTGTTAAAATTTCCGATAAACATATGACGTTGTCGGACGCCGTATCGTTTTATTGCAAAAGAATATTCAAAGCGCTGACGGAACGCGATCCGTCGCTTATCGAGTTTTATGAGTTATAGGTTTATGAGATTGATAGTATTTTTCGACCTGCCTGTCGTTACGAGCGCCGAACGGCGCGAGTATGCGAGGTTTAGGAAGTTCTTGGTAAGAAACGGTTTTGTGATGATGCAAGAATCGGTCTACAGCAAAATCATACTAAATAATACCGCGGGGGACGCGCTCAAGGAAAACGTGCGTCGAAACAAGGCAAAACGCGGGATCGTTCAAATGCTGACGGTGACCGAAAAGCAGTTTGCGTCAATGGAGTACGTGACGGGCGAACACCGCACCGAAATAGTGGATACCGACGAGAGGTTCGTGCTTATATGAAGCTTACGCATCCGAGAATAGATACCGCGTTCGACGACGGCATAAACGTACTCGTCGCGGAAGAGCCGCGGACGTTCAGACAATTTTGTTTGGATATTTTCGAGTCGTTCGACGGCGGAGAGCCGTTTGTGCTGAGCGACGGAAATCGCGAAGTAAATTTGTCGAAATGCGGGTTGCTCGTCGAAAACGTGCTCGATTTCAATGTCAATGACAAAAAGACCGGCAACGCGCTCTTTAACGAACTCGCGAATATTGCCGAGGAAAAATTCCCTAAAGAAACCGCAGATCTTTCAAAGTCGGTATCCGATTATTTTGAAAAGCTCGATTGCGAAAGCTCGGTGCAGATCGATTGGTGCGACGAATCGCCCGTAAAAGTATTGTTCAAAGCGTTCGGCATAGCCGTAAAAGACGATTACGACGGCTATGCGGAAAAGCTCGTCAATTATCTTTCCGCGCTCGTGCATTTGACGAATATAAAATTCGTCGCGTTTATAAATTTGAAAAGTTATTTTTCTCGTAACGAGCTTGCGGAAATTTACAAATTTTTAAGATATCACGGCGTGTTCGCACTTCTTTTGGAAAGCAGCGCAAAAGAAAAAATAGACGGAGAATTTCGCGTCATAATAGATAACGATCTGTGCGAAATCATTGCATAGTACGGTTTTTTATGTTATAATGTAAATATCATTTGGCATTGCCGCGTGTGGTGCGTAAACATATTTAAGCGATTTTGAGGTTTGAGTATGGTGTAATTCCAAATGGTGCTTATACCCCAACCCGCGCCGTATGACAACTCGGTATGTTTGAGTATGGTGTAATTCCAAATGGTGCTTATACAAATTGGGGAATTTCAAGAAACAGAATATAGTTTGAGTATGGTGTAATTCCAAATGGTGCTTATACCTTACCGCCACGTGTTTCATGGCCAAAAAGGTTTGAGTATGGTGTAATTCCAAATGGTGCTTATACTTGCTCACGATCTGTTAATTTTCTTTTTTTGTTTGAGTATGGTGTAATTCCAAATGGTGCTTATACATGTAAATTCTGTTTCTTGAAATTCCCCAAGTTTGAGTATGGTGTAATTCCAAATGGTGCTTATACTATGGAATTTTTGTATTGCTTAAATCTTTAGTTTGAGTATGGTGTAATTCCAAATGGTGCTTATACGATCGGCAACAACGTTGCACAACACCGGTAGTTTGAGTATGGTGTAATTCCAAATGGTGCTTATACAATATTATAATCGGTATCAAAACAATCGGAGTTTGAGTATGGTGTAATTCCAAATGGTGCTTATACACATCAAATATAAGGTTATCCTTAACAGGAGTTTGAGTATGGTGTAATTCCAAATGGTGCTTATACCATGGGTGGTGACCTCAACACCAAAGGAGAGTTTGAGTATGGTGTAATTCCAAATGGTGCTTATACTTATCGGTCTACGCACCGTGACAAAACGTTGTTTGAGTATGGTGTAATTCCAAATGGTGCTTATACAAAGCGTCGGATAACAATCCCTATACGTCGGTTTGAGTATGGTGTAATTCCAAATGGTGCTTATACAAAGCGTCGGATAACAATCCCTATACGTCGGTTTGAGTATGGTGTAATTCCAAATGGTGCTTATACTTATATAGCTGTTCAAAAAATTCTTTTTCGGTTTGAGTATGGTGTAATTCCAAATGGTGCTTATACGCGGAAAGCGGCAGATATGCGCGCTGCTGGGTTTGAGTATGGTGTAATTCCAAATGGTGCTTATACTCAAAGCGTAATAGTCGTGTCCCTCAACGGGTTTGAGTATGGTGTAATTCCAAATGGTGCTTATACACGAAAGCTTTCTTTTAGTAACAACTACCGGTTTGAGTATGGTGTAATTCCAAATGGTGCTTATACTGTAGCAGTCCCCGAATACCACAAAGAAGGGTTTGAGTATGGTGTAATTCCAAATGGTGCTTATACTCACTTTGGAACGCAATCGCTTTGCCGAGTGTTTGAGTATGGTGTAATTCCAAATGGTGCTTATACCCAGCGCTTTGAATGGTATATTTTACGATTTTTATGGTGCGTAACGGAATTAAAAATAAAGTTGTGTGTTTTAGCTTGAATTTACTTTACAAATGATGATAAATATGCTAAAATTTAAGTCGTAAATCCGAGGGGATATAGCTCAGTTGGTAGAGCGATGCGTTCGCAACGCATAGGTCATGGGTTCGAGTCCCACTATCTCCACCATACGAGACGTATACGCACACCCTGCGTTTACGTCAGAATTAGAGGTTGATATATCGACCTCTTTTTCTTTTGCGCTGTTTTCGTTTTCGCCGTCGTTGCCGTC
>Ga0073908_1002361_pt1 | contig 23111 bp, 22 predicted proteins | sample MucameincwithD2O_FD_65484 | JGI IMG/M metagenome (GOLD analysis project Ga0073908, IMG submission 65484) | Mouse cecum microbial communities from Vienna, Austria - Mucus amended microcosms incubated with D2O | ecosystem: Host-associated > Mammals > Digestive system > Large intestine > Cecum...
CTGGTCGGCCGCGTCTTGCGTGGACAGGGTACCGAAATAATAGGGAACCGGCTTGTACACCTCCTGCTTGGGATCCGTCTTGGGGATAAAAAACTTTCGTGCTTGAAATGCTTGTGGCATGGTAATAGAAAATTAAAAGTTGATAATAGAAAATTAATTGTTTGTTGATCAACATTACAAAGATAGGTTCCGCCGTAAGGGGCGGTGATGCCGGGTGATACCTTAGGGAATGAATAATGAATAATTAACAATGAATAATGGTAGCCAATGGCCGCCGGACTACGCTGCCCATCGTAAGCCCCTTTGGATAGGCATTGTAAGCCTCTTTGAATGGGCATTATAAGGAGCCTTGGATGGGCGTTCTAGTTGATAGTTGACAAGTGGCAGTTAATTCACCGCCGTGCGCAACTGTCACTTGTCACCTGTCAACTAATTTACGGTTCTCCGAGGTAGTGGATGATCAACCCCACCTGTCGTGGCGTGAATATACGTTGCTCGGGACGGTAGCCCGTTTCCCGCAGCTTGTCGTACAGCTCCGTGCATCGGATGATCCAGCGGCGTAGACGGTTACAGGCTTGATGGGAGGCCAGTTCCGGGAAATAGGATGCCGCCAATGCGGACTTTCTTAATGGTAAGGACATTTGATTTATTGTTTATGGATTATGAATCTGGGAAAATGAAACTTGCGAACTTGCAAACTTGCGGTCGGTTCCATACCTCACACACATACATGTACATTATAAAGGGGATTGGGGTGTCTGGCGTTGTTTGGCCGTGAATATATATTCACCCCGTGCGTTCTTTTGGATCACGCCCTTTTCCAGCATACGCCGTAAGTGAGAATCTAGGGTATCGGTACCCATGCCGATCTTCTTTGCCTCATGAAGCGCCTCTTGGCGGTTGAAGGCGAGGGGGAGGGCATCGAATAGCGCCTCTTGAGGAGTAGGTTCCCGTTGTTGCACGTCGGTAGCGGGCAGGATAGACAGGATATGGCAAGCGTGCCGGTAAAGAGGCTCGGTGAGGTTGAGCACGGCCTCGAAATCAGCCTCTGTCGCTGTCAGGTCCAGTTTCGGTACGATACCGTCTCGGACATTCTCTTCCGGTATGTCATCGGAAGGGGAGAGACCGGGGCATTTGAAAATGGAGAATTGAGAATTGAAAATTGTTTTGTGTGGCGGGAGGAGTTTTTCCGTGGCTCGTAGCAGGGCCACCACGCTTAGGATTCGGCAGATGTTGATGGCGATACGTGCCACGGTGCTTCTCATGGCTCCCCCATGCGTGAAACCCGCATGGCCGAAAAGTTGTGCGAAACGTTCGTTGAAACGGATTTTTTGCTCTTCGGACAGCTTGAGCTGAATGAGATTCACGGAAGCGCCGAGCCACTCGATGAACGTCTTCCACTGTTTGCCCCATCCGGTGAACCGGGAATCATAATCCTCATCGGACAGGTCGAACTGGTTTACCCATTCGGTGATGGAGGGCATATAGTAAAACATCTGGCGTGAGAACAATCCGTTCTCGGCCGAGGGAATGAGCGGTTTCACCTGTGCCGGTGTCCCGCTTAACAAGACACTGAGAAAAGATTTCATACATTCCAGATACTCATGATTCATACGCCGGTTAAAGGCTAGTCGGTCATGATCGTAGCATTTGCGCAAGGTATCGCTCCAATGGCCGTAATCCGTGCCGATAGCAGTGCTGACGGTATCCGCCTCAGTCTCGCAGATCAGCCCCACGCCGTCCGCCTCGATGAGGTTCTCCAATACGCCCGTTCCGGAATTATCGCCGGCGATCAGGAACATCTTAGGCTTTGGCTCTTCCGGCTCAGGGGTTTTCGCCCGCTCCTTGCCTAGGGAACCCCACCGTGCCTTCTCCAGCCGGTATTCCTTGCGTAGGGATTTGAATTCCTCCATCATTGCCTCGTGGATCGGTTCGGCTAGGTGGCGTACCCAAGTGAGCGCCCCTTTTCCCGAGGCGGGAGGCGCCACGATGAAGGTTTGCAGGCAGGGATAATGGTATTTACGTCCGTAGAGTATGCGCAAGTGCTTGTTGAGGGTAGCGCCTAGTACGGTGACGGCACCTAGCAGCAGGATATCCCGTTGCGCCGGGGAGTCACCGCAGTCGATGAGCTGGTTCAAGAAAGGGGGCCAATCATAGTTTCCGAAGACGGGCATATTAATGTACGCCTCATGTGCACAGGTGTGTGTGAGAGGATGAGAGGGCTGCAAGTTTGCAAGTTCGCAAGTTTCGGGCTGTTTCCCTGCGTAGCTCCGGGCGGTACCGGCCAGTTGCTTGTCGAGTTTCACGCCAGCGGTCTCTGCCCAGTGATAGACAGACCCGATTCCGTTTCGCCCGTTACCCCCTTTGAGGGCGTGGTCGAAGAGTCTGTCCGCCTCGTCGGACACATACTTTTCCGAGATACGGCAGATGCGATGGAACAACGACCGTCCCGCCTCGCCGCAATCGTTGGCGATAGCGAAGGCCAGCGGCATATACTCTTGATAGGTGGGAGCGACGTTCGCCCCCTGTTTCTCGATAGCGGCCACGAGCCGCTCTAAATCTTGAATAGTGTTCATGGTAATATATAATTTTCAATTTTCAATTCTCAATTCTCAATTTTCAATTGCCACGATTTCTCAGCTTGGCTGAAGAGTCGTGGCAGAGGAAGCAAGCCCTTGATAAGTCGGCGTTTGAGGTATCGGCTTTCAGTCCGTATCTCCACTCAAGGTATTCCCAAGCCGATCGTCGTGCCTCGTCGAAGGCCCACTCGATCGTGGCGGTAACGGACAAACGATAAGGCACGAAGAGCTTTACGCCTGTGTTACTGGGGCTGATGAAGGCGAGGTCGGGGCGTAGCCGCTCGTCGGCGAACAGCGTGTCTCGCCACGTACAAGCCTCCTCGGGCGAGGCGAGATGATCGATATCGATAACCAGTTCACCCGAGGGAAAAAGCAACCGGTCCTCCTTTCGGTAGGAGAATACCCCGGCGGGCGTGACATAGGGCAGCAGGCTTTGCTTCAACTGCCTGAACCGTTTCTCGTCGTCCAGTGCGACACGTGTGCGGTCCGTCCGTTCTCGTAGCCATTCATTGGTGCTGACGTAGGTGTACAATTGGTCGATACTGACCACTCCGTTTGGCACTTGATTGGTAATCGGAGCGTTGTAAAAAGACATGATGGATTCTTTCATTGTGTTTGTTTTTTAATAAGGTTTAAACAATGATGATCCAAGGCTTTCGCATCGGATCGCAGGTAAAGATATAGCCTTTGAATTTGTGGGTGGCACACTCATGGGTGCGCCAATTTAAGAGTGTTATAACCTATTTTAATATTTCTTCAAGGTTTTAGTGTTTCACCATGGAGAGATTTCCCCCTTGAGACGTAATGATCGAACCGCAAAGCTCGGATCTGAACCCTTGGATTCGTGTGGCGTCCTTCGAGGTATACCTCATCTTGGATCGTTGGGGTCTGTCCTCCGTGCGAGACGCTTCCGTGTTCTTGGGTATCAGCCGCCACACACTGTCGAAGTTGAGTCCAAGCCATCCGGATGGCAGTCTGCGGCTGGAATCACTAGACCGTGTCTACGCCACCTTCCTCCACTTGGTGTCCTTCCATTTCCCGGAGAAGGAGCGTGAGCCCGAGCGAAATGAACTCCGATCTTCCCGCAGCCGGATACTGGAACAGAGTTATCCGCTATCGGGGAGGGTGCGGGAGAGGGTGGAGAGGGAGAATTTATGAATTATGATTTGTGCTTCTATCTCCAAACGCAAGAACTTCCTACGTTTTGGTAGCTGTTGATAAAGAAACCAAATGGTTGTCGTATACTATATAATCAGTACTGTGAAGCCGCAAGGTAGCTCTCTAGAGTTATTGGGTTCACAAGGTATGAACTAGACAGTAAGCCAATAGTCAAAAATTAATTGAACTAAATAGCAATTTTCTGCGGGGTATCTCGTGAGGTGCTTTGCAGAAAAGATATGTTCTAAACATTAACCCTTCTTATGGCAATAAATCAGCTTAAAGCGGGAGCCTTTTTGTCCTATATATCTATTGGATTGAATAATATAGTCGGCTTGCTTTACACTCCATATATGTTGCGGATGTTGGGGCAAAACGAGTATGGCTTGTATTCTCTAGTGGCATCTGTAGTAGCTTATTTGACAGTATTGGATTTGGGTTTCGCCAATGCGATTGTTCGTTATACCGCTAAATTTAGGGCAGAAGGAAAGAGCAAGGAACAATATGAGATGTTTGGGATGTTTCTGATCCTTTATTCTTGTATTGGGATCGTCGCTTTTTTCTTGGGATTAGGAATTTATTTTAATGTAGATCGTTTGTTCGAGGTTTCCATGACAGCGGAGGATCTGGGTAAGATACGCACGATGATGTTGTTGATGTGTTTTAATTTGGCTTTTACTTTCCCGATGAGTATTTGGGGGGCTGTTATCACCGCTTATGAGAATTTCGTTTTTCAGAAATTGGTAAATATTGTCCGTATTGTGCTGAATCCACTTGTAATGGTACTCTTATTAAATATGGGCTATAAAGCGATCGCAATGGTGGTTGTGACCACATTGTTCAATGTAGCTACATTAAGTATTAACGCATGGTATTGTTTTTATAGGATCAAGATTAAGGTTTGTTTGAGGCAATTTCATTGGGGATTTCTACGAGAAATATCGATTTATTCGTTATGGATCTTTTTGGATTCCATTGTGTCTCACTTTTATAGTAGTGTAGGGCAAATTGTGCTGGGTATTTATAGGGGAGCTTCTAGTGTAGCTATTTATGCGTTGGCTATTCAACTAAAGTCACTGTTCACTTCTTTTTCTACAGCATTAAATAGCGTCTTATTACCCAAAGTAACGGTATTGGCTGCAAAAGAGGGGAGCCATAAGGATATCTCTGATTTGTTTGTCAGGGTCAGTCGTTTGCAATATTTTGTGATGTCATTTATACTTGTAGGTTTCATCATATTTGGCAAAGAGTTTATTATCATTTGGGGGGGGGAGGATTACGTGCAAACTTATTACGTATCTTTGATTATCTTGATCCCTTTCTCATTCGATTTGATTAGTAATGTAGGAGTTGTGATTTTGCAAGCGGAGAATAAATTGAAGTATCGTTCTATTCCTTTGATTGTTGGATCACTGATTGGTTTGGTATTGACTTTTCCTTTTACTCATTACTTTGGAGTCTACGGATGCGCATGGGCGATCTCTATATCGATCCTCATATCAAATGTATTAGCATCGAATATCGTTTTTTATAAAATAGCAGGAATAGATGTGATTCAGTATTGGAAAGAGGTGATGAGAATGTCATGGTTCCCGGTATTGATGATAGTGGCTTTCATGCTTGTGAAAGGTAATCTACCGATTCATTCTATACTATCTTTATTATGCTATATATTGATCTTCTCATTGTTCTATATTCCATTAAACGTGATGTTAAATATGAATGGATGGGAAAAGATGATGATTTATTCCTTGATGTTGAAAGTGAAAAATAAATGATGAATAATGTGCCCCGTTCAATGTAAATCCTTTTCTTTAGTCTCTTTTTTGATGGCCTTCACCGTATGCATGCAGAATCCGATATGGCCTTTATGGGGAATATGGGGAACTTGGCTAGGATACTCTTCTGTTTTTTTACTTTATATTATAATGCAAAAAAACAAACAGTTGAGTATTAGAGTAAGTGATTTGATGATTCTTATACTTATGTTTTTTGTATTTCTTATTATTCCATGTTTTTATGCTTTTAGAACTAGTTCATTATTTATAGTTCTCTCTTATTTTTTAGCTCTTAATATTGATCGGATAAATGGAAAGAAGACACTTGACTATATAAGCAGTTTTTTATACTGGGTTATTCTTGTTTCATTACCAGCTTGGCTTATTCATTTGAATTTGTTTGAATTTCAGAATTTTGGGCAATTAGATTTATCGGAGATGAAAGGGGCTCCTTACATATATAATAATTACATATTGTTTGTTATGGACGCTACTAGAGATTATTATCGATTTTATTCAGTTTTTGATGAACCCGGAGTTTTAGGTACTCTCTCAGCCTTTGTCTTATATGGTAATAAATACAATTTCAAAAGGAAAGAAAATATTGTAATATTGATAGGGTGCCTATTTACTTATTCAATGGCATTTTATATGATAACCTTATTAGGCTGGCTATATCAATCGGCTATATCATTCAAGAGGCTTATTATGTCAATTGTCGCAATAATATTGGTTGTCGGGATTCTTGTTTATTTTATGGCTGACGATCAAGCATTTCAACAATCGGTTATTGAGCGTTTCACAGACGTTGGTTTAGACAGGGTTGAAGGCCGGACAGGAAGTAATGTGAATGTTTTTTGGGATAAGTATATAGCATCTTCTGATGTGTTTTTAGGTATGGGGACTTCGTTTATAAATGATAATCTTTCGGGCTTTGGTAATTCATATAAACGTTTTGTTATTGAGTATGGTTTGATAGGAACAATCTTGTTAATAGTGATGTATTTTCATCTGGTCAAAAGATGGAATCGTCTGACTTTAGGATTTTTTGTCTTATTTTTTCTTTCGTTCTTACAAAGGCCGTTGGCGTTTTCTTCTTGGCAGATATTTGTTTTTATAGCGGTTATATCTAATTTATACATTCGGTTATCCTCAAAAAATAACGTAAATTAAATGTATATAATGTATTTGGTATTCTGTTATTATTGATTCTTATTTGTTATATAAACTGATAAATATATCTCCTTTTATGGGAGATAAATCGAATGAAATATGAATTACACTAAATTATTTGAGCGATATGGGCGTATTCCGCCTGTATCAAGAGAGCGGTATGTGCATGATCGGTTACTTTATTCTCCTCTAAGGTATGCTATAAGATGGCTTTGTACGAAATGGCTCTTCCCTCATTATTTTAGAAAATATCGAAACTTGACAGAACAGATGGCTGAGGAAACAATTGTTTCGTTGACTTCATTTCCAAAAAGATTCTCAACACTTTGGTTAGTAATTGAAAGCTTGAAACACCAAACAATTAAACCGGAAAAGATCGTTCTCTATCTTTCTAGCGAAGAGGTGAGTGGTCGTGAGGATATCCCAGCTTCTCTTCTTGCTGAGGAGGATGATCTTTTTGAGATTCGTTTTAGGGAGAGAAAGTTACGAGCTCACGGTAAATATCATTACGCCATGCAGGATTTCCCAAATAAGAATATTGTAACAGTGGATGATGATATTGTTTACGCACCTACTATGCTGGAGGCTTTGGTGGATGGACATAAGATCTTCCCTAACGAGGTAATTACTAATTGCACGTGTCAGATTCTGCTGAATAATGATAGGAGTGCCAAGCCGTACAAAGATTGGAGTAAAATTAAGGTTGTGGATTGTTGCAGGTATTGTTCGTTTGATAATTTAATACCTATGGGGGTTGGAGGTGTGCTTTATCCTGCAAATGTATTATATCGGGATGCGCTAAACTTTGATTTAGCTAAAGAACTTTCTTATTTGGCAGACGATCTTTGGCTCTATGCACAGGTTGTGCTGAATGGTAAAAGGGTGATAAAAACATCGTTTGATACGGCTCAAAATATTCCGGTTTATATCAAAAGTAATGTGACGCTAACCAGCGTAAATGTGATAGAATGCCAAAATGACGTACAAATGCGTAAATTGAGAGAATATTATTTGCGGACTCTTGATTATGATATCATTGATTTCAAATGATATATTACTAATAAGTGTAGCACCTCTTATTTACTTGTTGCGAATTTTACTTGTTTTGTTATGATATATAAATGAATTAAAACAAATCATGAATAAACTTTGTCTTATTTTTAATATAGCACCTCATTATCGTAATAATATTTATCAATTAATTGATAAATATTATGATTGTCGATGGTTTTTTGGTGAAAATAAAACGAATGTAAAGGGGTTGGACCTAAGTTGCTTAAAAAATGTAACGATAGGAAAGAATATAAAGATCTTCAAAAAGAAAGCTATCTATTGGCAGGCCGGTGTCTTTCCTTTTCAGAAAAATCAAAATGCTAAAACTTATTTGATTTTGGGTGAACCCATATGCTTATCTACATGGTTTTTGCTAATAAAGTTGAAGACTTTTCACTCTGCGAAGTATATCTACATGTGGACACATGGTTGGTACGGAAGAGAAAATAGGTGTAAGGTCTTTTTGAAAAAAGTTTTTTTCAGTATGGCTGATGGTATATTCTTATACGGTAATTATGCCAAGGAACTAATGATACAACAAGGCTTTGATGCAAATAAATTATATGTAATTTATAACTCATTGGATTATGATAAGCAACTAAAAATAAGAAATAGTTTAAGATGTAGCAATATTTATACTGAACACTTTGGAAATTCTAATCATACTTTAATATTTATAGGGAGGTTAACGAAAAAGAAAAAACTAGATTTAATTATAGAGGCTCTTTATATGCTTAATAAACAGCTTCATCGTTTTAATTTAATTTTTGTAGGAGATGGAGAAATGATGGAGCAACTCAAAGCACTTGTTTTTGATAAAGGTCTTGAACAGTGCGTTTGGTTTTATGGAGAATGCTATGATGAAGCGGTTAATGCTAGACTTTTGTATAGCGCGGATCTGTGTGTTTCGCCTGGATTTGTTGGTTTAACAGCTATGCATTCTCTAATGTTTGGAACACCCGTTGTAACTCACAATGACTTTAAAAATCAAGCACCTGAATTTGAGGCAGTAAAAGAAGGGGAGACAGGAGCATTTTTCGAGATGAATAGTTTAAAATCATTAGTCGAAACCATTTCTAAATGGTTCAATAATGAATGCTATAATCGTAATGATATTAGAGAAAAATGTTATGCGGAGATTGATCAGAAATGGACACCAAAATTTCAGATCAAGTTGCTTAATGAAAAATTGAAATTCTAAAAGTAATAATTATAGACTAATTAAAATTATTTGTTACATGAAAATACTCCATGTAATCCACCAATTGTGGCGAGGGAACGGGGCTGCGAGAGTTGTGAGGGACTTAGCTGCCTATCAAATCGCTCAAGGGAACTCGGTGAGCATAGTCTCCTTATCCCTGTTTGCTCCTACCTTTGACCAAGAGTTAGAGGCGTTGGGGTGTGAGGTTATTTATCTGGAGAACCGGAGATATTCCTGCTACCACCCTAAGTTTTTTTTCCGGTTGAGAAAGATCATCAAGGAATATGAGATCGTTCATGTTCATCTGTTTCCAGCTCTTTATTGGGTGGCGTTAGCGAAACTTTTCTCCTCAGCCTCTTGTAAGTTGGTGTTAACCGAGCATAGTTCGTTTAATAATCGGCAATCCATTAAGCTCTTGAATCCACTAGAACGGTTTATTTATACCCGTTATGATGCGGTCATAGGGGTTTCTGATGATGTATCTAGGATGCTAAGATCTAGGTTTGGTCTGAAGGAGCGTTTATATACCATCAATAATGGGGTTGGGATTGAGGAGGTACGCTCTGCTCCGGTAGTGCGCCGAGAGAGTCTAGGGGTTCCCAAGGAGGCTGTATTGATCGTACAGGTTGCTAAATTTTATGAAGGAAAAGATCAGAAGACGGTGATACGTATGCTCACTCAATTGCCAGATTCTTTTTATCTCTTCTTCGTGGGAGAAGGCTCTTTATTGGAAGAAGACAAAGCGTTGGCAAGGAGTTTGGGGATGTCTGACCGGGTTATTTTCGGAGGATTTAGGAACGATGCGGTATCTATATTAAAAGCGGCAGATATCGTGGTGATGTCTTCACGTTTTGAAGGGTTGTGCTTGTCTGTATTAGAGGCGATGGCCGCTGGGAAACCAGTGGTCGCCTCGAATGTAGAGGGGCTGTCGCAGGTGGTTGAAGGCGCAGGGCTTTTATTTGAACTCCATGATGAGAAAGGCCTAGCGGCCCACGTCAAACGACTGATGGAGGATCGATCTTTCTATGAGAGTGTTGCGGAGAGATGTAGGCAAAGAAGCTTGTGTTTTAGCTCAGACACCATGGCAGAATCTTACCAGCAGGTTTATAAAGAGTTACTTAAATAGGTATTAATTTATAAATACTATGTTATATCTCCTTTTTCAATAATACGATATAAAGACCATTGTATATATAATCTGTAAAGATATTACATCGGTATCTCATTTGATATAAGCAAGGCCAGTTCTAATTATTCAGTTACATATAAGAGTATAAGATAATGATACGAATAACGGGTGATATTTCTCTAACAGAGGGTTTCTTTGATTTAGGAGCAGGTGTCGGTACTTCGATAAAATCGGGAAAAGATCCCTTTTCTAAAATACAAAAGAGGAAAGGAGATATTTGGATTGGTAACTTTGAAGGTGTAACTTCTGATACTTCAGAATTGAAAGGATACAAGGCAGAGATGTTCAGGATTGCACCTAAGTTCTTAAAAAATATATTTCATTTTAATTATTATTGTGTGGCGAACAACCATATTATGCAACATGGAAGTTCTGCTTATCGTGAAACGCTAAAGAATATAAAATCGTTTGGTAGTGATTATTTTGGAGATATAGATAAGAAGAGCATTTTGTTTGAATATAAGTCGAGTAAGATTTCAATTACCTCTTTCTCTCTTCGTAAAGAAGAACATTTCAAACCACCATTATATTGGCATTCCCCGGAATATGTGGATATCGAAAAAGAGTATCAGAAAATCAAAGATGCTGATTTTAAGATCGTTTATTTACATTGGGGTAATGAATATATGAATTATCCCTATCCGGATCAAGAAAAATTCGCTCATTGGCTTATTGATTTAGGCTTTGATCTGATTATTGGATTGCATCCCCATGTTTTACAAGGGTATGAGGTGTATAAAGGAAAGTATATCTATTATTCTATAGGTAACTTTGTCTTTAATATGAAGAATTCGATTACTTGTTATGGAGCGATTGTCAATGTGGAAAGAGATGAGAAGGAGTTTCGAGTATCTCATTCTTATATAAAAATAGAAAATGACTATTTCCCTATCGAAGTATCCGCAGAAGAAATTCCTTATAAAGTGCAGTTTGATTACCTGAATACATTATATGGGAGAGATGTTTTGCATGAAACATATTATATGCAAGATATTAGTCGAATTCGCCATAATCGGTTGATAAGTAGATTTTATTTTATAAAGAATATCTTTAAACTTCGATTTGATGTATTACTCTTTTTATTGAAAGATTTTATTGTTAGACGTAAAATATTTAGAAAATGAATAAACTATCTCTATATTCTTCCCTTCCTTATTGGCTTCAAAACATCGCAGTCTCTCTTCACGGATACAAGCTAAAGAAACAGCGTTTTAACGATGACTTTTATAAGATCTTGGACTTCTTGAACTCAACCCATGGTTGGTCAAAAGAACAGATTCGTTCTTATAAAGAAGAACATACCTTTAAAATATTGGAACAAGCTTATAATCACTGTCCTTATTATCGAAAGAAATATACTGACGTAGGTTTATCCCCTTCTGATTTTAAGCAATTGGGAGACTTGCAAAAGTTCCCGATTCTGACGAAGGAAGAAATCCGTGAGAATTGGTATGGTTTGGTAGCGAATAATGTTGCTCGAAAAGATTTGATATTATCCCATACTAGTGGCTCTACCAATAAACCGTTAGCTTTTTATCATACAAGATATAGTATACCCTATTATTGGGCGATTGATCAAAGATATAAAGATCGTTTTGGTTTTCATTATGGAACTAAATGTGTGAATTTTTCTCCTCGTCCTATTGTTCCCATTACATCAATTAATCCTCCATATTGGAGATATGATCGCATATTAAATAGATATTTTATTAATATGCAACAAATATGTTATGAAAAAATACGGGATATTATTATGTTTTTACAAGAAAATCAGTTTGATTATTTTATAGGATATCCTTCTGTCATGACAGCATTGGCAAATGAAATAGAGTCTTCACAAATTCAGTTAGAACATTTTCCTAAGCATATTTTTACAGGAGCAGAAAAGATATATATTAATCAAAAGAATGTATTACAAAGGGTATTTAAAGGAGTTGAAATACATGAATTGTATAGTTTTTCTGAAGAAGCGGCAGTCGCTACTCATTGTGAAAATTCTATTTATCATGAGGATTTTGAAATAGGACACATGGAATTGAATAATCCTAAAATAGTTGATGAAGGATTACAAGGAGATGTTTTGGCAACAGGTTTTGTAAACTATGGAATGCCTTTTATTCGTTATTTAAATGGGGACGTTGCAATTTTTGCAGAAAAGGAATGTACGTGTGGCTTACATAGTCAGGTAATAGCTGATGTTGTAGGACGTATAGGAGATTATATAATTACACCAGAAGGATTATATATTCAACGTGTTAGTATTATTCTTGAGGATATTTCAGATATTAGGGAATGCCAAATCGTTCAAAAGAAATATGGAGAAATGATTTTACGCATAATTAGGAATGATAACTATTCTAGTAAAACAGAAAAGGAATTGATAAATAGAATTAGACAATGGATCAGCCCCTCTATTGATATTTCTTTTGAATACGTAAATGAGATTCCTCGTACAAAAGCAGGGAAATTTAAGGAAGTCGTTTCTGAATTGAAAAAATAATCATATTGATTTATGAATAAACTAGAATCTACCATCTATAACCTCGTCCGTAAAAATCCAGCCTTAAAGCAGTTCGTGCGGAATATGTATCAAGGCATATTTGATTTGCTGCCAAGGAAGAAGGAGTATTTCGCCTCTCCCTATCAATATCGGGAAGGCTTCTTTTTTGGATTTCACGATGTCACGCCTTTTTCTTTTGATGAGACCAAGCTATTGGCGAATCAAAATAGGTTGGATTTACGTATGCCTTTACCGTCTGATGGACTGGATGTCGGATATTTTGATTTGGAACAAGGCCCTATAAAGGACTTTCATAGGGTGGATACCTCTTACGCATGGAATTATCATAAAGGATGCAGGCTGCAATGGTTGGATAAGAACCGGATGATTTATAATACGGCGATAGCGAATCGGCTTGTGTCTAAGATTCATGATTTATCGACAGGGGAATACCAAGTAATAGACTGCCCGATTGATGCGGTCTATCATGATGGACAAAGATCTTTGGCCTCTTCTTTTAGTTATGAGCGCTTGGAGCGTTGTATGCCCGGGTATGGTTATCCTTATCGGGATGGAGGGAAATTGGATGATCCGGCACCTAAAGATAGCGGTTTGTTCTTGGTGGATTTAAAGGAGAATACTTCAGAGTTGCTTATCTCTTTGTCTGAATTGGCACAGATGGAAGATGAATCCTATAGGCAGGGCTATATGCATTTTGTAACCCATTCGGAGTTCTCGAAAGACGGTCGGTATCTTTCTTTCTTATACCGGAAAATACCAATCGATGGGGATTATATGAGGCGGCATACCAAGATCATGGTTTATGATTTGCGTGATCGGCGACTTATTACCTTACCTACTCAAGAGTCCGGTTCTCATTATGTATGGAATAACAGGAATCAATTGATAGCGTCTTGCATTATAAATGGTAACAGTTGTCATGTATTGTATGACATGAAAGATGTAGATCATTATCAAATAATAGCAGGGGATGTGTTGAATTCGGATGGTCATCAGTCCTTTATCTCGGATACGTCTTTTGTGGCGGATACTTATCCGGATAAATATAGGATGGCAAAAATCTATAAGGCTGATATCAATACTCAAAGTGCGGATTTGTTGCTAAGTATCTATTCTCCCAAAGAGTTTCAAACGAAAGATTTTAAATGCCATATAGCTTGCGATTTACATCCCAGAGTATCCCCTTCTGGAAAGTACCTATGCTTTGATTCGCCTCGTACTGGAAAACGGGGGTTGTATATAATGCCATTGTCGGTACCGGCTATGTAGGCAAGGTGTCTTATACGATAAAAATCAAGAAGAATATTTGTGGCCTAGCTAAAAGTAAGTATATTTGTGGTGGTAACTATCGTGCGATGGCTGTAAATCAATATGATCGATCGTATGATAATATGTTTATTTTGTACAACAATGAGGAAGGACGATATATTATATTCTCTTAGGGCTTTGATAAAGCAAGTGATGCCAGCTGGAACAAAGGTTTTTTTGTTTGGTTCGCAAGCCCGTGGAGATGTCCATGATGAATCGGATTGGGATATTCTAATATTGTTGGACAAGGAAAAGATAACCTCTGCGGATTTTGATACCTATGCCTATCCTTTAATCGACCTAGGATGGCAATTGGGCGAATATTTTAGCACTAAGTTATATACCTTTACTGAATGGATGAAACGTAAAGGTACTCCTTTTTTCAAGAATGTGGAATTAGATGGTATAGAACTATGAATCTAACAGATGAAGAACGGGAAGCCCTTGTTATAGCAAGAAAGGCTAGAGCTTTTGATACTTGGGAGGAAACCAAAGGGATCGTAGAGTGTGGTTATTGGCATGCGGCCGCTAATAGAATGTATTATGCTTGTTATTATATGACCACGGCACTGTTAATTAAAAATGGCTTTCAGGCTTCTACGCATTCAGGAGTGATTCGTTTATTAGGTCTTCATTTTGTAAGTACAGGAATAATCAGTAAAGACTTGGGACGTTTTTATAGTAAACTATTTGAGTTGAGACAAAGTGGGGATTATGATGATTGGATTGTGATCGATGCCAATGAGATTCTTCCCTTGATGGATTCTGTTGATAATTATTTGAATACCTTGCTTTCGTTGATAGAGGGAAAAGCATGAGGCTATCCTTGTCTTCTTTGCCGTAAATAGTTTAAAAGGTAACTATATACAATCTTACAGTATAACCCTTGTTAAAGCAATAAAATTTATATTTAATTTGAATATAAGATTGTAAATGTAAACTAATAAATAAAGTCGGAAGTGGGATCAATCAATAACTATAAATATATTATTTTATATATGACTACCCATGCTAAACCTTGTTCTGTTATTTCTGGGTATTCAGCTACTTTGAACTCAATATAATTTTTCATACTAACACCTCCTTTCATTTTGGTTTTTTTGGAAGAAATGGGGTTGTATTAAAATTAACTTCCGACTTTATTTTGCAAATATACTGATATTAGGAGTTGAATCTATGAATAGTAGTAAATTTCATATCAACTTCTAATTAAAATAATATCAATATATAATATTGAAAAACAAATTATTATATATAGATATTATTCGAAATAAAGGTGATCAAATTTATATTTAGTTTGAATATAAAAACTGGAGTGTGTGATCTAAATGCAACTAAACTTTTTTATAATATGCAGCTACTTCCCATTGACCGAGAGAGTTGCGTTCTAAACGAGAAAACAAGAAAATATATTTATCCATATTTATATCGTTTTTAAGCATTTAAAGTGCTTTTGAATTTTGGTTAGTTCTTTGAAGTAACACTCCAGTTTTTTGCAAATATAATAAAACAACCAATAATTACCGTACAAACATCTACTAAATTAACTATTTTTCCACATCTTATTTGTTATAATTATATCAATAATAAATCCAACATTTATCTATAAAATAATAGTAATATATATTAATTATAAACCAAGAACTTAACCCCTATTAACACATTTTTACAGGCTTCAATATTGAATCGTAAATTCTCTTTTTACCTTTGCATTATTGAGATATAAATAATTAATAATCAATTATTTATAATAAAATATTAATTGTGATATTAATAATAAAACAATATAAATATGAAGCTTGCAAAGATTGCTAAATTTGATTCTTTAATAGAATTACTTGATGCATTTCCTGATGAAGAATCTTGCATCATTTATTTGGAGCATTTAAGGTGGCCAAATAAAGTAAAATCTCCATTTGATAAAAAATCAAAAGTTTATCATTTAGGTAATCACAGATATATGTGTAAAAATACTCAAAAGATATTCAATGTAAAAGTAGGAACTATATTTCATAGCACTAAATTGCCTTTAAGAAAGTGGTTTATGGCTATTTGGTTGGTTCTTTCTCATAAAAAAGGTATATCATCATTGCAATTATCACGAGATTTGAAAATAACTCAAAAAACAGCATGGTATATATTACAGAAGATTAGAACCTGCTTGATTTGTAAAAATAAAGGTAAGCTTGATGGAGAGGTTGAATGCGATGAGACTTTTGTAGGTGGTAAAAATAAGAATAGGCATAAGAATAAAAAAGTGAAAAATTCTCAAGGAAGAAGCTTTAAAGATAAAACTCCAATATTTGGAATGTTACAAAGAAAAGGTGATGTCATTTGTCGAGTAGTAGAAAATACTTCTCAATATGAAATTACTCCCAATATTTTAAAGTTCGTTGAATTTTCATCTGTTTTATATACTGATGAATGGCAGGGATATAATGATATTGCTGAAATTTATACTCGCTTTTCAGTAGATCACAGTAAAAAGCAATTTGTCGATGGAGATATTTACACCAATACAATAGAAGGATTTTGGTCTATACTTAAAAGAGGAATCATTGGTATCTATCATCACATGAGTAAGAAGCATTTACAATTATATGCAAATGAGTTCGCTTTTAGGTATAACACAAGACAAATTAGTGAAGGAAGTAGATTTAAGCTATTTCTCTGCAATGCTGAAAAGAAATTGACTTATCAAAATATTATTGCTGTTGCATAGGCTGAAAGAAAATGAGAAAGCTATGTAAGTATATATCAATATTCTCATTATCTTTGTCCCGTCTTTCGAGACAAAGTTTTTTGAAAACAAGAGAAAGTGCCTTATACTCGTTGAAATCGCCAATCTCAAGAAGGTATATACAAGGCACAGAGGACAACCTATATCAAGTGGGTTGCCCATCTGTGCGTATATACAAGTGTTTGGCGATACTTAACGAGTATGCACAGGGGCAGCCCACTTTCTTTATTAAAAATATCTCTTATTGACTGCCTAAGAGAACATCGTTAAAATCGCCTTATGGAATTTATCTTCAATTTTTTAGCATTTTTTCTTGCATTGATAGTAGTTATCTACCTTCTACTTTGCATAATCCCTGTTCAAATGGCAGCCAAAAGAGGTAGAAATATTATACTTTGGTTTGTATTAGCGATATTCACCAGTCCTTTCTTAGCAATTTTGATGATTGCTTGTATAGGAGAGACAGATGAAAAACGTAAGGAGAGAATCATTCAAGAGGAAGAGTGGAGAAACATGTATTGCAGAAAAAGCAATCAAGATGAATACAAAAATTCTAATAGAGTAGAAAGTCGACAAGAATATAAAACAGAGCAACGAGAATATAAAGGACAGCAAATACCATCTAAAACACATATTTCCACTTCTGAAAATAAAACAATGACTATCAATGATTTGTATAGAAAATAATATGATGCTTTATCAAAGAGGTATTAGATTTATACTCCCTTTACAATATATATAAGAATTTAAATTTTCAATTTAAACAGTATTTATATACACATTGTTTCAATAAAACGAGTTGAGGTTTTACGATTTCTCTATATATTTGCGGACATAAACGTAACTATATGGCAGAAACAGATAAACCGGAAATAAGCTCAAAAGGAAGTTCAGACCCAAAAGAGAATACACGAAGTCGAATTGCTATGATATATGTTTGTGCATTTTTTATAGTAATAGCTATAGTATTTGTAATTGGATTCTTAAAATGTTTCAAGGTTGATGAATACAAAGACATGCTTGTCACCGTGTCAGGAGTATTGTCAGGTCCTCTTGGTTTTATAGTTGGATATTACTTTAAAGCATCAAAAGAATGAGTACATATTTTGTTACATATACATTAAAAGACTCTACTGACTATACAAAGTTGAGCAAAAGATTGAAAAAATATCCTAATTGGGCAAAATTGTTTGCTCGCGCTTGGATAATCAATACATCTCATTCTTCAAAAAAGGTTAGAGATGAATTAGTGGAAGCTATTGAAGGAAAAGGGCAAGTCGTTGTTATTAATATAACAGATTCTGCTTGGGCAACATATGATATTGATGAAAATTTACTTGAATGGATGAAAGAAAATATATGATCTATCTAAAAATGATATATAATAAAATATTACTTCTACCGTTATAAAAATCGCTGTTAGAGTGCCAAACTAACAGTGACTTTGATTAGGCCTCAAAATCGTGCTGCTACACGATTTGAGTAAAAAGCATCACATTACTACTTACCATGTTCGTTTTGGTTGTAAAGTGGTGTTTGTCCCTTGTGGTTGTTCATATAGGTTTGTATCCTATTTGTCTCCCATTGAGAAGCACCGTCTAAAGTAGAAACATTTCCGACTATTTTCATTTTGTCGAAATTTTTATTTTGACGGTGTTCTGCTTCTCTTCTTTCGGGATTATTGGTAATACCAACGTACACTACTTTATTCCCTTTAGTAAGTTCGTACTTATATGTATTTCTCTTACTCATGAAAAAACAAAAAATTTAACATGTTAATTCCCCTTTTATACGGAGGATGAAGCTCCGCTATCTTAATCCCAGAAAGATAAGTGTAAACTGCCGCATAACCGTATTAGATTTATCAGCAAGCGGGTGCCTATGACACTAACCAATATAATGCGAATCGTATGCCAAAGTTTATAATTCATGATTTGTAAGTTGCTGCGTCAGAGAAACTGACAAGAATACATTCTTATAAGGAAATATTCTGCCAATATGACTTAACAAGTCTTTACACCTCTTTACAAGGGTTATACTGTAAGATTGTATATAGTTACCGTTTAAAAAATTGAATATCGCATATCATTTGGCTTGATATGCATAATATACGTATACCAAAACTTGACTTCTCTATAGATTTCCTGAAATATATAATCTTATAACTTATGAATATCGCAATTATCGGCACCGGCTACGTAGGCCTGGTGTCCGGGACTTGTTTTGCCGAGATGGGGGTTGATGTCACTTGCGTGGATGTCAACCGGGAGAAAATAAATGGCTTGTTGGAGGGGAATATCCCTATTTATGAGCCGGGGTTGGAAGAGATGGTATTGCGTAATTCCAAGGAAGGCAGGCTGCATTTTACGACGGCTCTGGCCTCTTGTCTGGATAACGTGGATATCGTTTTTAGCGCCGTGGGTACGCCACCGGACGAGGATGGTAGCGCCGACCTGCGTTATGTGCTGGAGGTCGCTCGTACGTTTGGCCAACATATTAAGAAATATACGGTATTGGTAACCAAGAGTACGGTTCCCGTGGGTACGGCACGGAAGGTAAAGGCTGCGATTCAAGAGGAGTTGAGTAAGCGTGGGGTGGATATCCCCTTTGATGTGGCCTCTAATCCGGAGTTCTTGAAGGAGGGTGCGGCTATCAAAGATTTCATGAGTCCGGATCGGGTAGTGGTCGGTGTGGAGTCGGAGAGGGCGAAGGAAATGATGCGTAAACTTTATCGTCCGTTTCTCCTGAATAATTTCCGGGTGATCTTTACGGATATTCCCTCGGCGGAGATGATTAAGTATGCGGCAAATTCCATGTTGGCTACTCGTATCTCGTTCATGAATGATATAGCGAATCTTTGCGAGTTGGTTGGTGCTGACGTGAATATGGTCCGGAAGGGGATCGGTTCGGACAGTCGAATCGGTAATAAATTCTTGTATCCGGGATGTGGCTATGGAGGTAGTTGTTTCCCTAAAGACGTGAAGGCTCTTATCAAGACGGCGGAAAAGAATGGCTATCTGATGGGAGTGCTAAAGGCCGTGGAGGAGGTGAATGAACGTCAGAAGACGATCCTTTATACGAAGCTTAGAAAACATTTTGACTCTTTGGAGGGGAGAACGATCGCTCTCTGGGGCTTGTCTTTCAAGCCGGAGACGGATGATATGCGTGAGGCTACCTCTTTGGTGATGATTGATCTTTTACGGAAAGCGGGTGCCGTGGTCAAGGTGTTTGATCCTGTGGCGATAGGCGAGTGCAAACGTAGAGTTGCTGATCGGGTTGTTTATGCGAAGGATATGTATGAGGCGGTAATCGATGCGGACGCATTGTTGTTGTTGACCGAGTGGAAACAGTTTCGCTTACCAAGCTGGGCCGTGATCAAGAAAGTGATGAGGCAACCTTTGCTGCTGGATGGTCGCAATATCTATGACGCGAAGGAATTGGATGAGCTGGGCTTTATCTATGAATGTATCGGAAAATAGATATGGATAATTTCGGTTTGGTCTCCATTATTACTCCTTCTTATAATTCTTCGTCTTTTATAGTGGAAACCATTGAGTCGATTCTTTCACAGACTTATCTTAATTGGGAACTGTTGATTACCGACGATTGCTCTACGGATCGTTCTGTTGAGATCATAGAGCGGTATATTCAAAAGGATTCCCGTATTAAGTTGTTCCGGTTAGAAAAGAATTGTGGGGCGGGTGTTTGTAGGAATCGCTCTATCTCGGAGGCTAAAGGACGTTTTATCGCTTTTTGCGATAGTGATGACCGATGGTGTCCGGAGAAGCTGGAGAAACAGTTGGCTTTTATGCGAGAGAAGGATTGTGCCTTATCTTATACCTCGTATATGATTTGCGACGAGGGTGGCAAGATTTCCAGTATTGTTATCGGAAAAAGAAGAGAGACCTATTTTTCTATGCGGTGTGATAATAGAATTGGCTGTCTGACCGCAGTTTATGATACGGAGAAAGTGGGAAAAGTATTTATGCCGGAATTACGTAAACGGCAAGATTGGGGGTTATGGCTTACCATACTCAGGCGTTGTGAGGTCGCTTACGGCTTGAAAGAGCCGTTGGCGATTTACCGGATTCACTCGAATTCGATCTCAAGGAATAAGGGGGCTCTTATGAAGTATAATGTAAGTGTTTATAGAACGGTTCTCGGATACTCCCCGATGGCTTCGTATCTGTATTTCTTTATTCTGTTTTTACCTTCTTATTTTTCTAAGAAAGTATTCTTGAGGTTAGTAAATAGATAATTTGGAAACAGCTTTATTCGATATAACACGGCCTTGTCATGACTGACTTGTGCCGTGTTTTTTTATTTATTTACTTGATCATTGTAATGATATTCTTCCCAAGTATGATCCCAAGGAAGACCGCAATTAAGCCAAGGATATTGCTGGCAAGTACATTGAGTAGCGCCATCTTGTATTCTCCGGTACGCATAAGTACCATCGTGTCGAGAGCGAAAGAAGAGAAAGTCGTGAAACCACCGAAAAGACCAGTGAATAGGAAAGCTCTTGTATTGATAGAAAAATTATAGGCTTCCGCTATACTCCAGCAGAAGCCGATTAAAAAGGAGCCAATCACATTGACCGACAAGATACCAAAAGGAAAGGAGTAAAGCATCGATCGTTGCACCCACGTGGAAACTCCGAACCGTAGCGCAGATCCGATAGCTCCTCCTATTATTAAAAGAAAAACCTTTATCATAATTAACCTAGTGTGTTTCCCCCGGGCTAGGTTAAGGCCCGGGGAGATGGTAAATGATTTAGGTTTTCAATTTAATTGGCCGACTCAAACTGTCTCAAGAAACGAACATCGTTTTCCGAGAACATGCGTAAGTCTTTTACTTGGTATTTCAAATTGGTAATACGCTCGATACCCATTCCCAACGCATAGCCTGAATAAACCTTGCTATCGATACCGCAGTTCTCAAGCACGTTCGGGTCTACCATACCGCAACCGAGGATCTCTACCCAACCGGTTCCTTTACAGAAGGGGCAACCCTTACCTCCACAAATGTTGCAGGAGATATCCATCTCGGCGGATGGCTCCGTGAACGGGAAGTAAGAAGGACGCAAGCGAATTTTTGTATCCGGACTGAACATTTCCTTGGCGAAGAACAACAAGGCTTGTTTCAAGTCGGCGAATGAGACATTCTTATCTACATATAACGCTTCTACTTGATGGAAGAAACAGTGAGCACGATAAGAGATAGCCTCATTACGATATACACGTCCCGGACAGATGATACGGATAGGCGGTTCTTGCTTTTCCATTACTCGGGTCTGTACGGAAGAAGTATGTGTGCGAAGCAATACATCCGGGTTATGCTGGATAAAGAACGTATCTTGCATATCGCGGGCAGGATGGTCCTCGGCGAAATTCAAGGAAGAGAAGACATGCCAATCGTCCTCGATTTCCGGTCCCTCAGCGATGCTGAATCCTAACCGTCCGAATATATCGCAAATTTCTTTCTTTACAAGTGATAGAGGATGACGAGTGCCTAGTTCGATCGGGTAAGCCGTACGAGTCAAATCGATATCATCGTTTGCGGTCTGTACATTCTCAAAGCTTTCTTTTAATTCGTTGATCTTGCTCTGGGTTGTTTCCTTTAGTTCGTTCAAGTATTTGCCAACCTCACGTTTTTGATCAGCCGCTACATTACGGAAATCATTCATCAACGCCGATATCTCGCCTTTTTTGCTGAGATACTTTATACGTAAAGCTTCTAGTTCCTCGGCATTTGCCGCTTTCATATTCTCTACTTCTTGAAGCAGAGCCTTAATTTTATCGAGCATTTCTAATCACACTTTGTATTTGTCATGCAAAAGTACGCCTTTCTTTTGAAACCGCAAGGGATTCGTAAGGTTTTTTAGTTAAATGTAAGCGCAGACACTTAGGTGTCTTGTTTTATATATTAAAGTATTTATATATCTTCGCAGCATAATCAAACTATAAATTAATTAATGGAAATAGTCATTATTATTGGCCTTATCTTACTGAATGGAATTCTTGCGATGTCGGAAATCGCCTTGGTCTCGGCCCGGAAGGCTAGGTTGGAAACCGAAGCGAAACGTGGTAATAAATCTGCAGGCACTGCTTTGAAGCTGGCAAATGAGCCGGATAAGTTTCTCTCAACCATCCAGATCGGAATTACTTTGATCGGTATCTTGACAGGTTTGTACTCTGGCGAGGCGTTAGCTCATAATTTCGCTGTTATAATAGCGCAAATACCGGCCCTAGAACCGTATGCGTTGGGGATCGCTAAAACGACGATCGTTATTATCGTGACGTATCTTACACTTATATTCGGAGAGTTGGTACCGAAGCGGATCGGCATGGGGTGTGCCGAGAAGGTCTCTATGTTAGTTGCTAAACCCATGAATTTTCTTTCCTTGATATC
>Ga0073908_1002363_pt1 | contig 23092 bp, 13 predicted proteins | sample MucameincwithD2O_FD_65484 | JGI IMG/M metagenome (GOLD analysis project Ga0073908, IMG submission 65484) | Mouse cecum microbial communities from Vienna, Austria - Mucus amended microcosms incubated with D2O | ecosystem: Host-associated > Mammals > Digestive system > Large intestine > Cecum...
ATTTTGCCTTTATCAGAATTATATATTTTTAAAATTTCTTTTTTCTTTTCAATTTCGTCCAAATAATCTTTAGAAGTCCCTGTAATTATCAATTTTTCCTTTGCTCTTGTTAATGCTACATATAAAATTCTCATTTCTTCTGAAATGTTTTCTTCTTTTATTACTATTTTTATAGCATCTTTTGCAGAAGTTGAATATTCAACCATTTTATCATAATTAATATATTGTGGACCTATTCCGATTTTTTGATGTAATAATAAGTTAGAATTTAAGTCTTGCATATTTATTTTTTTCGATGTACTTGATAAAAATACAACTGGAAATTCTAGTCCTTTACTTTTATGAATACTCATAATTCTGACAACATTTTCATTCTCACCAATAATTTTAGCTGCCGACATATCACTATTTCCAGATTTTAATTTCTCAATAAATTTTATAAAATTAAATAAGCCTTTAAAACTTGTTTTTTCATACTCTTTTGCTCTTTCAAAAAGCATTTTCAAATTTGCTTGTCTTAAAGAACCATTGGGCATTAATCCTACATAATTATAAAATCCAGTATCTGTATATATTTGCCAAATTAATTCTGCTAAACTTAAATAATCAACCTCTTTTTGCCATCTATCTATTTTGTCTAAAAAATCTTTTACTTTAATTTGTAATTGACCTTTTAAAACGTCTTTCGCTTTTTGCAGACTATAATAAAAACGATTTTCTTTATCACATAACCTTATTTCTAAAATTTCATTATCTGTAAAAGTCCCAATTTCTGAACGTAAAACTGATACTAAAGAAATATCATCAATAGGATTATCTAATATCTTTAATACACTTATAATTGTCTGAATTTCTATTGTATCTAAATATTCATTTGAGCTATCTGAAAATACTGGTATATCAAATTTTAACAATTCCTTTTCGTAAATTGGTGCTAAATGAGAAGTACTTCTCAGCAAAATTACTATATCCTTATATGTTATATCTCTAAATCCAAATTTCTTATCTTTTACTTGTGATTTTGACTGTATAAGTTCTTGTATTTTCTTTGCAACAAATTGGGCTTCTATTTCTTCTTTTTCTAACAATTTTAAATTATTTTCATCTTCTTTTTGATCTTCATCATCAAGCCAAGCTTGCACTTGTTCATCTTCTTTTAAATCTATTATATGTAGTTCTGCATTTCCAACTCCATTTTCAACATCTTCAAAATCAGCACCTAAATTTAAAAATTCATCTTTATTATAATCAATATCTCCTAATTTTTTACTCATAATATTTTCAAAAACAGCATTTGTAATATCTAACACATTTTTTCTACTTCTAAAATTTTTAAACAACTGAATTTTTAAGCCGTCTTCATTTCCAGTTAATGAATATCTATCATATTTATCTAAAAATAATTCTGGACATGCTTGACGGAATTTATAAATACTTTGTTTAACATCTCCAACCATAAACAAATTATTTCCTCGAGATACTGTTCCTAATATATATTCTTGAACTTGATTACTATCTTGATATTCATCAATTGCAATTTCTTCAAATTTTTCTTGATATTTTTTGGCAACATCTGTTGGTACATAATTTCCATTTTCATCTTTTTTTACTAATATTTTTAATGCATAATGTTCAATATCATTAAAATCTATTATATTTCTTTCTCTTTTTTTACGTTTAAATTGATTATCAAAGTCTATTATTACATCTTCTAAAATTTTAAGTACTTCATACATATCATAAATATCTTGATATGCTGATTTTGAATCATATATTAAAATTTCTTTTATTAATTTCATTAACTTGTTTTTTACAACATCCCTTGAAGCTTTTGCTTCATCTTTAAAATCCATTGCGATTTTTTTATCAATTGGCCATGATTTTAATTTCATTTCTTTTGAAAAGTTATAAGCCTCATCCCATGAAATATCTATTAATTCATATAATTTCCTGAAAATTTCAATATCTGATTCTATTGTTGATTTGTATTTTTCAAGTTCATATATTGTTTCTAATTTATTTCTAATAAGTTTTAAACTATTTACTCCATCAACAATCTCTTCTTGTAAATTTTTAAGTAAAATTTTTCCCCAAACACTTCTTGAAAAATCTATATCATCACCATTATTTTCAAACATTCTAACTTTTTCAACAAGCCATTCATTTGGAAATGGTGAACTTTGCATAAATCTATGAATTGATAAAACTATCTCTTTTAAAGCTTCGTCTCCTCTATAACCTGTATATGTATCAATAAGCTTTGCAAAGCTTTCATCTTCATCTTCGTATAATTTTTCAAAGACTTCTTCTAATACTTCTTGTTTTAAAAGCTCAATTTCCTCTTCTGTTCCAATTCTAAAATTAGCTGATAATTCTATTTCAAAAAAGTTATTTTTTATTACATCTAAACAAAATGAGTGTATTGTGCAAATATTTGATTTACCTAATAATATTATTTGCTTTTGCAAATTCTCATTTTCAGGCTCATCATCTAATTTCTTATAAATTGCTTCTAATACTCTTTCTCTCATTTCAGAAGCTGCTGCATTTGTAAATGTAACAACTAATAATCTATCTATATCCACGTTTTCATTTAATATTTTTTGAATTATACGTTCTACTAATACTGCTGTTTTTCCACTTCCGTGCAGCAGCAGCTACTAATATATTTGAATCTTTCTTATAAATTGCATCTTTTTGTTCTTTTGTCCAGTTCATAAATAATTTCCTTTCAAATTTATATATGTATAATACTATATTTTTAACTTTTTTTCCACATTATCTGATTAAATTTCACTTTTCATAAAAAAATAAACTCATACTTCTATGAGTTTATTTTTTATTTATGTTATTATAAAACATATTTTTTTATTAAAATTATACCTGTTGTTAGAATTGCAAGTACTGTTGTTGTTAAAACTATATAAGTTGGAGCTGTACCAGTTGAAATTTCTAACATAACTGGTGCATCATCAATATCATCTTCACCTGGTTTATTATTATCTGGTGTTGAATCTATATCTGGTGAATTGCTATCATTTTTATGAGCACTTATTTCTGCAACATTTACTTTTTGACCAAAGTTATTATCACCATTTATCCACTTTAATGTTACTTGTACTGATGCTGATTCTCCTGGTTTTAGTAATGTATTGGCTAAAGCATTTGTTGTTATAACTCTATCTGAAACTTTTGTCCATTGTGGATTGTCTCCTGCAACAAATTCTAATCCTTCTGGAATATAATCTTTAACTTCTGTTGCATATCCTTCAATCTCACCTTCGTTTTTAACTGTTATGTTATAAACGAATTTTACTATTGTTGATTTTATTCTCTTTCTGTGAACTTCAACTTTTTGTAGTCCTGCATTAGGATCTACTGAAATTTCTCTTCTTGTTCCATTTTCTTCAACAATTATTTTTACTAAATCTTTTCTTAATGCTAAATCAAAATATTTTACATATACTTCTTCAGTATCAATATCATCTTCACCTTCTTTATTATTATTTGGTGTTGAATCTCTATCATCTACTGGATTTCCATTTTCATCTTGATCATCTGTTATTTCTGCAACATTTTTTATTTTTCTATCTTGTTTAATATCGCTTTCAACAATTTTGAAAACTATTTGAACATCTCTATAATCTAATTTTCCAGAAGCTTTATCATATGCAACAATTAAATTATCTTCTCCTCTTGCTTCTGATTTAGATTTTGATAAATAATCAGTTTTTACAGTAATTGCTTGACTTAAATCAGATGTTTCATTTCCATTTTTATCATATAATTTCCAACCATATTTTTTATTTATATCATTATCTTTTACAAATTCTAAACCTGCTGGTAAATTATCTGATATTTCTTTTGCATATCCTGCTAAATCACCTTCATTATATACTCTTATTGTATATGTTACTAAGTCGTTATTGGCAACTTGTAATGGTTGAACATTTGATGTAAATGTTATTTTTCCATCTGATGATTTTGAGATTGATGGTTCTCTTCCTTCAACTTTTTGATTATTTAAACCTGTTATAAATTTTTGTAAACTTAAATCAAATTCTTTTTCTTCTTCTGGTGTTAAAAGTTCATAATCATGGTCATCTTGATCTTTATCTCCGTTTGGATAGTCATCAGGATTTATTGTATCTGGTGTTGAATCTCTATCTATTACAGGTTGCTTTTCATCATCAGAAATTTTTGTTATTTCTGCAATATTTCTTAAATTATTATTTGATGTTTCTGTATTTAATACTATACAAGCAACTTGTATATCTTTATAATCTAATCTTGTTCCATTTTCTTTATCAAATCCATTAATTAGATTTTTTGTATCTGTATCTGAAGATTTTAATTTTGTTGATGTTAATTTTACTTTTCCAGTAACAACTTCAACCTCAGATAAGTTCTTTATTCCAGTAAAATCATCTACTGATAAATTTTCTGTTCCATTTTCAATTGTATTTAATTTTACTGTATTTGAATTTGAAGGTATTGACCAATAATTATCAACATTTGTTATATGTCCAACTAAAAATCCTAATCCTTCTGGTAAATAATCAGCAACTTCCTCAGCATATCCTGCTAAATCACCTTCATTGTATACTCTTATTGTATATGTTACTATATCTCCAGGCTTTACAGTTAAAGAATTTTTAACTGTTGTATATTTAGCATTTTCTTCTCCATTTTTTAATGGTGCAACGTCTACAACTGGTTCTCTACTTGTTTTAGGTGCTGATTTATTTATTTTTGTAATAAATTTCTTTAAACTTAAATCAAATGATTTTCCTTCAACTATTACTTTTTCAAAATCATCATCATCTTCAATTCCTTTATAGTAATAGTTATTATCTGTTAAATCTGTTTTATTATTTGTATCTCCAGTATATTTTGATGTATCATAATCTTTTTGTGCATAATCGTTATTTCCTGGTGTTGAATCTATATCATCTATTCCAAAATCATCTTGAATTTCAGCAACATTTGTTAAAACTGATGCAGCTTTTGCACTATCTGCTATTTTACATTCGATTTGAACATAAGTACTTTTTAATTCATTATCATTTTCTTTATTAAATCCTTCAAGTTCTGTATCTTTTAAATATTCTGATTTATAAATATCAGCATTTTCTCCTGAAGATACTTTTTCCCAACCATATGTTGAATTTATTTGGCTATTTTCTGCTAATTCTAAACCTTTTGGTAAAGTATCTATAATTACCATACCATTTGCTTTAGTATCGCCTTCATTGTATACTCTTATTTCATATACAACTGTATCTCCTGTTGAAACTTTAACAGGCTCTTTTGCATGTTTATATGTAGCAGTTGTACTTGTTCCATCTTTCAATCCTGTAACATCAACTGTTGGAGCTCTATCAACTTTTTTATCATTTACTTTTATTATATATTTTCTTAATGCTAAATCATCAACATATCTTGATATAACACGTTCTGCCTTTTGGATATGTGGTGTATTTTCTCTAGTTATTAATAATACTGGTTGATATTCATTTGTATCATCTTCTGTTTGTGCTTCCCAAGCTGATGATTTTGTTTCAAAACTTGAATAAGATAATTGTAATCTTACTTTAGTTGTTGTTTTATTTGTTTTTGGTATATATATGTCATATTCTTTATCAAATAATTCATTTACTTTTTTATCTGAAAAATCACTTTCTCCAGCAACTTTTATTTTATAGTCTGTTATTTCATTTTCATCTTGATCTAATAATTTTATTTCATATTCTGATGCTGGTACTGTTCCTGATGTAATTTTAAATGGACCAACAACATTATACTCATTATCTTTTACAGATGTAGTTTTATCGTCTAAATTAACTATTGCAGGATATGTAGCTTGTTCTTCTTCTGCTCTTTCTTTTGCTGATTTTATTAAATATTGATATAAGTGGTTTGCCATATCTTGACGATGTGCATATTTCTCATCTATATCACCATAAGATTTTGTATCATTTAAATCTATTTTTAAATCATCAGGATTAATTCCTGCAACTCTAACAGCTGGTAATGTTTCTACATTAAATTTTGCCTCATCATTATTTGTAAAATACCATATTGCATATTGTTGTACAACATCAATATCATCATCTGTTAAAATAGCTTTTACTGTTTCTAAATCCCAATCTTCATAATCCGCAAATGCTTTTTCCAAATATGTATCTTTTTGCATTGGTGTTTGTTTCTTTAAATACATGTTATTTACTAACCAATTTAATGCTTTAAAATTCTCAGTCCAAGCTTCTTTTTGAGCATATGATGTACTTAAATGTAAAGCTTGAATCTTTAGATTTGTACTATCACTAAAATCACCAATATTTGTATATTTCAAACTATTAAATCCTTCTGATGTTATTCCTGGGAAAGATTTAGTTGCATTTAAACAATAAAATGCATTAGTAAAATCTACATCACCTTTTTCTATTATTTTATATACTCTTGTTTCACCAACATTATATGCATATTGAGATTCATCATAAAACTCTTTTTGCTCATCTGTTAATGTACCTGAGGCTTCTTCTCCTCCTTCATGTATAATGCTTATTTGTAATTCTGCTGTTTTATCTTCATGAGTTAAAGAAGCAGCTAAAACTGTTGTGTATGGCATTAGCAATGTAAGTATGCAAGCCAAAACTAAAGCAATTTTTATAAATCTTTTCTTCAACATAATTTATACCTTCCTTTATATTAATTTACACATTTATATTATTATATAATATAATTTTAACTCTTATTTTTTCTATGTCAACATTCACTCTTATGTATTATATTAGAAATCCTTAGAGTAATATGCATTACAGCACACATATCAATTATATTACATTTTTGTCACAAAATCAAGTAATTATGTTGATTTTATATAGGTTTTGAGCTTTTTTTACAAAAAATTCACATTACTTATATTGCATATTATTTATAAAGCAAGAATATATTTCTAAGAACACTTCAAAAGGATGGTAAATTTATGAAAATTTGTAAATTTGTTTTAATTATTATACTTATATTAGCTACATTTTCTCCTATTTGTTTTGCTGATGATTATTCATATACAGATGAAATTGAAGAATCTAATATTTTAGATACATATATTGAGAGCTCTAAAGAGCCAATTACTAATTCAAAAAATATTGTTGTTATTGACAGAAAAACTCTATCTGTTTTATACGAAAAATCTGCTTATGAAAAAGTTCCTATGGCATCTACTACAAAAATTATGACTTGCATTATTGCTTTAGAAAATAGCGATTTATCAAAAATTGTTACTATTTCAAAAAAAGCTTCTTCTATTCATGGTTCTACACTTGGCATCAAAGAAAATATGCAAATAAGTATGAAAGATCTATTATATGGATTGATGCTACGTTCTGGAAATGATTGTGCAGTAGCAATTGCAGAAGAAATATCTGGCTCTGTCGAAAATTTTTCCAATCTTATGAATAATAAAGCAAAAGAATTAAATTTAAATAATACAAATTTTGTAACTCCTCATGGATTAGATGATCCAAACCATTTTACTACTGCATATGAACTTGCACTTTTAACTAATTATGCTTTAAAAAATGAAACTTTTAAAGAAATTGTAAATACTAAAACTTATACTTTTTTGTTTGATGGTTATTCAAAAACTATAAATAATACAAATGAATTACTTGGAAATGTTACTGGAGTTTATGGTGTAAAAACTGGATTTACATTTGAAGCTGGTCGTTGCTTAGTTTCAGCTTGTAATCAAAATAATTTAGATATAATTACGGTTGTACTTGGAGCAAATACCAAAAAGATTCGTACTCAAGATAGCTATAATTTAATAAAATATGTTTGTAATAATTTTCAATATATTAATGTTTCTAAAACAATAAATGAAAACTTTGAAAAATTTAATAGCTATATACAAAATTCAATTATTCTAGAAAAAACTTCAACTTTGCCAAAATTAAAATTGGAAACATTGTCAAATTATAATTTTCCTTTAAAAACAGATGGAAATTTAAAATTAAATACAAAAATATACACTATAAAAAACTTTTCTCACAAACTCACTGCTGGTGAACAAGTTGGTACTTTATACTTATACAATAATAATGATCTTCTTTGTGAAAGTAAAATTTTCTTAGATAATAAACTAGAAAAAAATGATTATAGATATTATTTTAGAGAAATTTTGAAATGCTTTAAATAAATTGTTATTTGTGTGAGTATTATTTTTATAGATTATTAATATCAAATAAATATTGAAGTACTGAGACTGTAACAACTAAAGTTTAACAGTTTCAGCAAATACGACGGAATACCGAGAACTTTGAAAGAAGAAAATTTATTATAAAAAATATAAGTTATATAAATAAAATTACTCACACAAATAATAATTTTTCAAAATTCTGTAAATACTATCTTTAGAAATGGAGGGTTTTATGGACGATTTAACAATTTTAAATGAAATTCATAAAGGAGTTACAATGGGAATGTCATCACTTGAAGATGTTGCAAAAAAATCTAGTGATTCCAATTTTAAAGATGAACTTACTACTCAATTTACAACTTACCAAACAACATTAAATAAAGTGAATAATGAATTTGCAAATATTGGAGAAATCCCAGATGATACACCTTTAAATGAAAAAGTAATGGGTTGGACTGGAATTCAAATGAACACAATATCTGATACATCTAATTCAAAATTATCTGAAATATTAATTCAAGGATATGATATGGGAGTTATAAAAGGTTTTAAACTTCTTAATCAAAATCCAAAAGCAAGTCAAAATGTAAAAAATATTTTAAATGGGTTTATTAGACTTCAAGAAAATAATATTAATAGATTAAAAAAATTTTTATAGAAAAAAGTAGCTACAAAAGTAGCTACTTTTTTTCTATCTTCTTCTCCTTCTTTTTCGTTTTAATTTTATACGCTCTTTAAATCTTAATTGAATTATTACTATTCCCATTAAAATCGCTCCACTTACTATAAATATTCTTATTCCATCTCCACCTGTTACAGGTAAGATAAGTGGGGCATTAGGTATCAATATTTTTCCATCTTCTGTTATAACAGCTTCTATTGATTCTTTAATGCTTTTTATAGAAATAGTTCTATCATCATTTACAATTATTTTCCATTGACCATTCACTTTTTCTCTTCCAGAAGGTGCTTTTGTTTCTATTAATCTATATTCCTCACCTACTAAAAGTCCATCAAATTTTACTATACCATTTTCTTCTTTATTAAAAAAGTGTAGTTCACTTGTATCTTTTCCTATTAACTCAGAAAAACACGTATTTGGTTCATTCACATCAATTAACATATTATCATGATCATGTGTTGTATTAGTACAAGTTAATTTATATAATTCAAATTTGGCACCATTTATTCCTTCAGGATTCTCCATTGTTTCTGATTTTACTTTTTGAAATATAAAATCAACAACTTTAGCTAATCCTAAATCGCATGAACGTTTGATATAATAACTACTTGTTATATTATCTGATTTTATAAGAACATCTTTTATAAATGCATATTCTAAATAACCATCTTTATCTTCAATTGGAATAGCATCTGAATCTATTGTATCATCATTTCCAACATTAGTTTTGGTTGCTTTATAATTTTTAAATTCTATTTTCCCATCTGTTCCTTCAAATTTAATTCCAAATGTGCCTTCAGTAATATTATAAAATCTGTAATAACCTATATCTTCATCTCTTATAGAATCACTTTCTAAAGACGGATAATTATTTTTATATTTTCTTATCTCTCCTGTTACTGTATTTATCTGATTTCCAGTAGTTATTGTTGCGGGAACTTGTTTTCCATCTATATTCATCATATAAGGTTCATAGTCATCTATATTATCAGGATTACCATTATTTTTCAATTTCATAAGAGTTACTGTTACATCTGATACTTTTTCTTTTTCTGTAAGTCCTCTTATTCCATTCATATTAGTATCAATCCATACTTGTCCTTCTAATGCACGGCTTATTATACCAGTATGCGTATTAACTTCTTGTTCTCCCTGACTTAAACTATTTGAAATATAGTCACCTGCTTTACTGCCTGGAAATACCATTGTTATGTGCATTTTAAATGTCATTCTTTCTGGTACTTTTCCAACTGCAACAATTAATACTGGAGAAAACTTTTCATTTGGGATTATCAATTTGTTTGTACTATCAACTTCTAATTTATTCCAAACTTTTTCATTATTACTATTCACTTTATTTTGAAAATCTTCATATAACAAATCTTTACTTCTAAGCTTTTGATATGATTTCTCTGTTGTATAATAAAATGTAAGGTTCCTAATTACAGTTTCTGTATTTTCTTCTTTTTCTGAACCAACTTTAATTTCTTTTACAATCATATCTCCTTCAAATTTTGATTTACTATCTTCCCCAGAATATGGTAACCCTTCTACTAATGTTACATTTTCTGCAGAAGTACCACTATTAACATATGAAATCGTAAATCCCATATCTTTGCCAGGCTCTACATTCTTAGAATCAGAAATTTTTGAAAGTGCAATTAAATTATTCTTCTGAATTGTTATTGTAGTAGAAGCTTTATTGCCATATGATTCTAAGAAATCTCTTCTACAATCTTCTGTACTTGATATTGTTACTGTATTTTTTAATATATCATTATTTTTTACATCTAATTCATTATTACTCAAATCTCCAATTAAACAAGAGTAATAAATTTTAGGTAATTCCACAATAGAATTCATATAAAATTTTGCATCAAAATTCCATGTTAATGTTGTTGTGCCATCTTCATTCTTAACAAGAGTTGGTACTATCATTTTTCCATCTTTAATAGTTCCTTGATCACCTTTATTTTCAATATAAGTTCCACCTAAATATGAAGAGTTTCCAATATAAGTTAAATCTTTTGGTAAAATAGCTTGTACTGTAATAACTGTACTAAGTTCTTCTGTTCCAGCAACTGTAACATTACTAACAATTTTAGGGTGCAGTTCAAAATCTACTATACGTTCACTTTGATCTAAATCATATACTTTTTTGCTTTCACTTGAATTATTTAATGTCTGTGCTGTATTTACTTCTATTGCAGTTTTATATTCTGTTATATAGCAAGAATCTCCATTATGCCTTCCTGTATATGGTTCTAAAACACTTCCATCTTCATTGTATATAGTCTTTTGATAATTCCTATAATTCTCAACAGTATCAGCATTAGCAACAACATCAGGATACACTGGATAGTCAGAATATTTTAATGGATTATCATTTGTATTTTCTCTAGATGGAATAACATCACCTGTATGTTTAATATAATCTGAATCTTGAAGTTGACTAGTTGGTTTTCCTAAATGTTTTGCTATCGCTTCGCTAACACTTCCTTTATTCCAAGCATAATAGTTTTGTGTTGTCATATAAACATAATTTGGTTTACATGTTTGTTTTACTTTTCCAAAGGCATATACATGATGGTGAATCATTGTATCTGTTGCAAGTCCTCTATATTCTACTAAAACACCCACACAAGTATAACCTTCACGCTTTAATTGACCAATATCAGAGAAAAAGATTAAATCATATGGTGTTGCATTTATCATTTCTCTATCATATTCTGGTCCATCTGGCTCTTGTCCATAATGTTCCCAACCTTTTTTATCTCTTTTAGCAGCATACAATATTTTATACTTAAATGTTTGAGCCCAATCTGTTGCCCATGCATATTCTAAATCAATACATGTATCATCAAATTTTACTAGCATATCATATGCTGCACCAGCGTTTAAGTCTTCTGCATTATCATGTCCTAATTGAATTTCAACTTCTATATCTTGGCCAACTGTTGCATAATCTCTTCCATTTTCAAAGCATCCTTCTGTTAATGGTGCATCCCATTCGCCACCTGGTTTATGATACCAAATTAATTGGTGAACTTCACCATTCTTAGTAAGCTGAACTGATTGTGATGTTTTATCATCAGCTATATAAAATTGTTTTCCAGAATTTTGACCAGAAATACTTTCCATATTAAGATTATGATTTTTTAATTCTAATGTATTTTGAAAAGATCCATCTGGTAAATTTAATTGATCTAATATATACTCTCCTGTATCTTTATTATAAAATGGCTGTACAAACCATATTTCACCTGCTGAAATACAAGCTTTTTGAACTCTTTCATAATTTGGTCTGCTATCAGAAGGATTATAATAAATATATGAAGTACTACCAGTTCCACCTGATCCAGAATTAGCATAAGGAAATGAATCTATATTTACTTCATAATCAGAAATTGTTACATGTATCTCGTTACCATTATACTGATATTGCCATTTTCCACCATTATAACATGAAGCATATTCAGTACCAACTCCTCCTGCACCCATGTTATTATATGGAGCTGCATCTGCAGCTTCATCATTTTGTGCTATAATTTCTCTGCCATCACTATTAGTTTTATTCCATGTTTTCTTATTTTCATCAAGACTCCATAAATACATTGGGAAATTTGATGTTATAGCTTCATCTCCATTAAACATATTAGAAAAATTCAAATCAAACTCAATATTTCCTTTTGGCATTTCAATACCTTTTAATCCATGTTGCTCAGTTTTACCATAAAGTTGAATTGTAATACCAAATCCAAATAAACGTCCATTTACTTTTCCAAGTCCTTTATTTGGTGCCAACTCATTTCCTGTATTAAAATCAAAAGTACCAACTTTCTGAGTTTTCATATCACTACCATTTACTATTTGAACATTATATCTTGGAGCAGCTGAAACTCTTACACTTACTGGTTTTATTGTTTTATATTCTTGAATTGGTTTTCCATCTTTTCCAATATGTTTATTACATGTATTTCCACTTCCAGTAATTAAACTCTCATCATTTTTCCATTTTTCTACTGCTGTTGAAAAACTTGTACCATCATGTAAATTAAATACATCATTTCCTTCTAACCAGAATGTAAATTCTGGTGATACACTATCACCATTTTTCATTTTTAAAACTCTAACTACAATATTAAGAGTTCTAAATGAATTTCCAATAGAAATATTATTACCATCACTTGGTGTACTTAAAAATACTCCTTTTAATACTTGAACTGTTTTACCATCTTTTTGCATTGTTATAATTTTATATTCGTCATCACCTTTACTTGTTAACCATCCCATACTTTCAATATCAAATTCTGCCTCTTCTTTGCTATATGGTAAAATCAATTCAAAATAAACTTTTCCATTTTTAAATCCTGCAACAGATGCAGTATCTTGTATTATAGTTGAAAAACCAATTGTATATGATATTGTATCAAATGTTCTAACTACATTATTATTAGGTGTATTATCATCTCCTGACTTTAAAGTAACATTCCAATTTTCCCCATATTCTTCAGTATCAAATGGTCCAGTTCCTGTAATCATTTGACTTCCAGATTCTGTTTTACTATTTTTTTCCATTTCAGCATTATCTATATATGCATCATCATTTAAAAGCATTTCTTCAATAGAACCATTTGCTTTAACTTGAGTTGTTTGATGCTTTATGTCCAATTGCTGTTTATCTACTACATTATTATCTACTACTGTTGTATTTAAAGTTGTAGTATTTAAAATTGTGTTTGTATTAGCTGTATTTGTATTATTTGTATTAGTTGTATTATTAGAAACAATGTTTTCTACAATATTTGTATTTTGATTTGATGTATTACTTTCTGATATAGTATTATTAATATTTTTTTCGTCAACAGTATTATCAGGATAAACACTATTTGATTCATCTGTATAAGTTACTGATAAATGTTCGTTTCCATTTCCCTTTATTGCATTTCTGATTGTTCTTTCAATCAAAAGAAAGCACTCACATGATATGACTGCTGCAAAAATTATTATTATTATTATTATAAGTTTCCATAAATAAATTCCTGCTTTTTTCTTCTTTTTCATACAATTATTATCTCCACTTTTTCACAAATAATTATATATTTATATATAATTATGAATAAGCAGTTTTTATACTCGTTTTTAAGATTGTTTTATATCATTTTAGTAACAAAATAGAGATGCGCCCTATTTTAGGCGTATCTCTATTTTTTGATAGTTATTTAGATAACATAATTAATTTGGCTTGTGTGCAATCTTTTCCTACAAAACATACAATTTTTTCTTTTTGTGGATTAAGAATAATTGATATAAAATCACTAAACTGATTTACAAAATCTATGTGATTTTTTGTATCATAGACACTAAATCTAAAATCAGTTCTATCTGGATGACTATGTGCAAATCCTAAAAATTTCACATCTCCATATGAATCCTGATAAATTGTATCTGATTTAAAAGTGTTCTCATTTATAATTGCAACTTCATCCATAATCTGTTTTAAGCAAAAATCATCCATTGTTGCCATATTACCAGCTCTATTATACAAAATAGTTGGGATAGCATATTTTACTAAAAATGCATTAGCAAAACTGTTTCCAATAAGAGCCATCTGCTGTTCATACAAATTGCTTGGATGGAATTCACCAAAGTGAAAAAATCCATATAAGTCTTTTGTTGCCTGTGGTGTAATTATTACTGTTGTGGACACTTCCACCTTAGAAGGTTCGACTATAAGAGATTTCATTTTGCCATTTTTTTCAACTAATACAGAAATAATGTCATTATATAGAACATCATTTTTTTGAATAATATTCCCTTTTTTCTCAAAGAACTTTTTATAGCAGAACTTTGGCGTATTAGTTTCGAAATCAAACGTATGGAAGCTGTCACCCTTACAGTTTTTCCAGTATTTGCAATTTTCGCATTGTTTTGCTTTCGTTCTATCTGGATTTCTGTAAAATTCAAATTTGTTTTCCCAAACTTCACAAAAATTATCCTTCAGAACATTTCCCTGTATCAATTCACGTCTCCTTGGAATATTAGGACATCCAAAAATATCTCCATTTGAAAGAAGAGATGCTACATGAATTCCTGTATAACAAGTAAACTTCTTACCTGTTGGGTCTAAAGTGTTTTCAGTATTACCAAAGTAATGAGAACAACTCCAAACCACTGGTAATTTATCTTTTATATGCTTTTTCATAAAATCAAAAAGATAAAAATAATCTTCCTGACTAAGCATTAAATCCACATTATCTTCAGCTCTTCCTATTGGATCTATCCCACTAATCCTAAGAGAATCAATTTCCAGCATACTCAGCAGGCGATAAACTTCTGGCAATTCAAAAATATTTTTCTTAGTTGCTATGAAAGTAACTTGTATATGTTCAAGAAAATTTTCCTCTTTCATTTTCTTAATTCCAGAGATAATTTTATCAAACGAACCTTTTACATGTCTAAATTCTTCATGAGTTTCTTTCATTCCATCAAGACTAATCGAAATTGTTGACATATGTGTTTCTTTCATTTTTTTAACAACATTATCTGTTATTAACATGCCATTGCTTACTAATCCCCATTTAAATCCAAGACTATCTGCATATCCTGCTATATCAAATAAATCTTTTCTCATAAGGGGCTCTCCACCAGTGATGTTTAGCATAATTGCTTTTGTACCATAGCTTTTTGCAACATCATCAAGAACTTTTTTGAAAATTTCAGGCGATAATTCATCCTTCTGACTAGCCGTGCACCTACTACCACAATGGTCGCAGAGTGCATTACACCGGCTAGTCACTTCAAAAAAGAGTGTGTGCAATGGATATTTACTATTTGAGTAATTTTCCATATGCTCTCCTTTCAGCTTATTCAATAATGCCTTCGATTACATTGCTATCATCATCCGAATATTTCTCAGCCTGATTCATAGCCTCTTCAACGCTATGTGCCATCGGACAACCATACAGACATCTCATAGACCCTCTACTTCTGTATACAACTTCTGTTTTGGGCTGAGGCTCGTTTCCCGGTTTAATAACAATAAGGCAATTCTCCACAATACCGAGTTCTTCCAAAGTCCGATACTTATCCAAACAGATCTCTGTAAGCTCTGATTTATCATCAGATTCCAGATATACCTCAGTTGTAAAATAAGCCTGACGATAAGAAGAAATATAGCCCAAATCCCTAAGCAAGGCTTTAAGCTCCACTTCATTGATATCCATCGGAATTCCTACCTGACTATACTGTCTCCGATCATAAGTTACATACACATTAACAATTTTTCTTTCTTCCATAGCTCTAATCCCCTTTCGTGACGAATAAAGTTGGTTTAATTGTTACTAAATCTCTACCCTCCTTTTATATATTCTAAGCTTTCTAAATAAAGAAAACTTGTAAAATAAAACTGCCATAAGCAAATTTTACTGGGTTGTATTATAACATGATATTCTACCAAAGTCAAAAATGAAATTTTTCGAGCGTCCCTTTATTTTATTTTCTTAATTCAGCTCCAAAGTTTTTCTCCAAGCTTTCTATTACTTTTTCAACTATTGGATTTATTTCTTCGTCTGTTAATGTTTTACTGTTTGAACCAAATGTTAATGAATAAGCAACGCTTTTCTTATTTCCTAAAATTGAATTAGTATAAACATCAAATAATTTTGAACTTACAAGTAAGCTTCCTGCTGCTTTTTTTATTACTTTAGATATTTCATCTGATGTAATATCTTTATCAAGTATTACTGCTATATCTTTATTTACTGTTGGGTAAATTGAAATATCTTTAAATTTCATTTTTCCAACTTTTTTTGCAAGTAATTTATCTAAGTTAATTTCTAAAACAAATACTGGTTCTTTTGATATTTCTGGATGAATTCTTCCCACAACACCAACAACTTCACCATTCACATTTATTTCAGCAACTTGCCCTGGATGAAATTCTTTTAATGTTTCTTTTGGAAGTACAAAACTATATCTGTTTCCATATCCTAAATAATCTAATAATTCTTCTGCCACACCTTTAATAACATAGAAGTCTACATTTTTCTTATTATCTATTCCTAAATAATATTCTCCAGTCATTAATGCACATATTTTTTTATCTTCGCCATATTGTTCTTCTTTTTTCCAGAACCCTTTTCCTATTTCAAATAAACATACATCTTTAATATAACGAGATTTATTATATTCATAAATTTTGTATAATGAAGGAATTAAGCTATATCTTAAAGCATTTCTCTCTTCTGTCATTGGATCTAACAATCTTAATTCTTCAAACTTGTCGTTTGTGTATTGATGTACATTTTTATCATTTATTAATATATAAGATAATGTTTCATTTAAACCTAAAGAAACCATTTTATTTCTAATTTCTCTATCTGTTTTATCAACATATCCAAGTTTGATTGGTGATACTGGTAATTTTCCTTCTATATTATCAACACCATAAATTCTTCCAACCTCTTCAATTAAATCTTCTTTAATTGAAATATCCATTCTTCTTGTTGGTACAGATACTGTTATAACATCTCCAGCTAAAGAAGACACAAAATTTAATCTTCTGAAAACATCAATTGCATCAGGAGCTGTTAATTTAGTTCCAAGTAAACTATTTATATCATTGGCTGTTATATCAATCTTCTTTTCTGATTTATCTGTTTTATCATATACTACAGTGCCTGTTTGAATTGTAGCATCTGCATATTCTTCTAATAGTTTTACAGCTCTTTCCATTGCCATGTAAGTTCTATTTGGGTCTAAACCTTTTTCAAAACGATTACTTGCTTCACTTCTAACTATTTTTTTAGATGTTTTTCTAACTTTAACAGAATCAAATATAGCAGATTCAATTAAAACATTTTTTGTATTTTCTTCTATTTCTGTATCTAATCCACCCATAACTCCTGCTAAACCTATAGCTCTTGTTCCGTCTGAAATTACAATATCTGTTTCTTCTAATTCTCTTTCTATTTCATCTAAAGTTGTTAATTTTTCGCCTTTAGTTGCCATTCTTGTTTCAATAACATTTCCTAATCTATCAGCATCATAAAAATGTAGTGGTTGACCACATTCAAGCATTACATAGTTACTAATATCTACAACATTATTAATTGGTCTTATTCCAGATGATATTAATCTATTTTTAATAAAATCTGGACTTTCTTTAATTGTTACATTTAAAGCTTTTCTAGCTAAGAATAAACTACAATTTTCTGTATTTACTTTTACGTTAAATGATTTTTTTAAATCTTCACCTGATTCATTATGTGATAAATCTATTTGTTTTACTGGTTTATCATAAATTGCTGCAACTTCATATGCCATACCTAAAATGCTTAATAAATCTCCTCTATTAGCTGTAAGTTCAAAATCTACAACTTCATCATCTAATTTTAAATATTCTATTGGATTTTTTCCAACTGGAGCATCTTCTGGTAATATATGAATTCCATTTTTATCTTCTTCAGATAAGAATTTTTTATCAATTCCGATTTCATATAAAGCACAAATCATTCCATTTGATTCTTCGCCTCTAATAACACCTGCTTTTATTGTTACATCTCCTGGAAGCTCAGCACCAGGAAGAGCAACTATGACTTTAATTCCAGCTCTTACATTTGGGGCACCACATACGATTTTTGCTACTTCTGTTCCAATATCTACTTTGCAACAATGTAAATGGTCTGAATCAGGATGATCTGTACATTCTAAAACATTACCAATAACAAGTTTTGTAGCTGGAACTAATTTTTCTGCTGAATCATATTCATTACCAACTCTAGTCATATCTTCTGCTAAAGTTTTTATATCTATATTTTCATCTATATCTACATAATCTTTTAAGAAATTTTTACTTAATATCATTTTAATTTTCATCCTTTCTATCAAATTGACTTAAAAATCTGACGTCATTTGTATATAAATATCTCATATCAGTAATTCCATATTTAAACATTGCAAGTCTATCTATTCCTGTTCCAAATGCAAATCCTGAATATTTTTCTGGATCATATCCATTCATTTCTAAAACTCTTGGATGAACCATTCCTGAACCTAAAAGTTCTATCCAACCTGTTTTCTTACAAAGCGGGCAACCCTTTCCACCACATTTAAAACATGTAACATCTACTTCATAAGATGGTTCTGTAAATGGGAAATAACTTGGTCTAAATCTTAACTGAGTATTTGAACCTAACATTTTTCTCATGAATACTTCTAAAGTTCCTTTTAAATCTGCAAGTGATGTATTTTTCTCTTTGTAGTCTATAACTAAACCTTCAACTTGATTGAATTGATGAGAGTGTGTTGCATCATCTTCTCTTCTATATGTTTTTCCTGTACAAATCATTCTGATTGGTGATTTTTCTCCATTTGCAATCATAGTTCTTGCTTGAACAGCTGATGTTTGAGTTCTTAACAAATATTCTTCTGTTATATAAAAACTATCTTGCATATCTCTTGCTGGATGACCTTGTGGAAGATTTAATCTTTCAAAACAGAATTCATCTGTTTCAAGTTCTGGACCTTCTACTACATCATATCCCATTGAAACAAATATATCTTGTATTTCTTCAATAACTCTGTTTATCGGATGTTTGCTACCTCTTGTAATTTTTGTACTTGGTGCTGTTATATCAATTTTTTCTTTTTCTAGCTTTTGAGCCATTGCTTTTTCTTTTAAAATTGCTTCAGCACTTTGAATTTTTTGTTCAATTTCATTTCTTGCTTCATTTACTAAACTACCAACTTTAGGTCTTTCTTCTTGTGATAATGCTCCTAATCCTTTTAAAAGATTTGATAATTCACTTTTTTTACCTAATAGTTTTACTTTCAATTCTTGTAACTCTTGCAAATTTTGAATTTCTTCAATTTTCTCTTTTGCAGTATTTCGAATTTGTTCGATTTTCTCTTTCATCTTTATCCTCCTATTTTTATTATTTTTGAAAAAAAGAAGCATCCATCTATAGGACGCTTCTTTGACGTGTTACCACCTAAATTTATTAATAAAAATTATTAACCTCATTTTAGTTATAACGTAACAAACGCTTACAGCTACTTATTTTCACCATAAGAACCTCAAAAGTGAATTTTCAGTAAATTATATATAAACAAACTCTCAGCGTAACATTTGTTTTCTCTTTAATATATTTAGCTAATTTACCTACTTTGCTTTTTATTAGCGGTTTTAAATATTATGTTAATACTATAACACACTTTAAAATAAATTTCAAGTATTTTTATCTTCCATCATCATCATTGATTTTTTCTGCTTTTTTATTAGAAGCATTTAACTCATTAAATATTTCCTCAGCAGCTAACATTCTATTTTTTTCTTCATCAACAACATACTCAATTTCTTTCAAAGCTTTCCCAAATTGTGGATTAGATTTCCAACCAGTTTCGAAAGCATCATTTACTTTATCTGCAAAATTCATTGTAACATCCCTTCTAACCAATCATATTAGATAATTCATTACTTCTAAAACTTTCTATTCTAAGATTTAATGGATCAAGAATTGTTGCTTCAACTATCCTTGCTGTATTAAATCTACAAATAAAAAATTTAGTAATTTTTTTAAATACTTTTGGTTTTCTAATATTTTTAGCAATAGATCTTTCACCAACTTCCATAGCTTCAAATATTGCTCTTTTCTTTTGCTCATTTAATCTTTCAATTTCAGAATTTATCAAAGAAATTTCTTTTTCTATCTTAAAAATTGATTCTTGATTTTCTTTTTTATTGTTTTCAGCCATAATTAAACTTACTGAATTTTTTGCTTCAACTTCATCAATAACATCTTGGGCATCCATCGCTTTAAATATCAAATTAGTATCTACTGGTGCACTTTCTTCTTTTTTAGCTTTGATTTTATCTAAAAAAAACTTTACTTTATTTTTTACTGTATTTTGTACTTCATCATTTTCTTTTTGATTTATTCTTCTATTTATTTTTCTATATAAATATTCTTCATTTAAAAGTGAACCCAAAAGTGAAGCTTCTAATTCAACTTTTCTTAATATTAATTGTTCAATTTTTTGATCATAAAAGTTTCCTAATTCTATTAAAGTATCTTTATAGTTTGCTAATATCCCAGAAACTTTATCTCTTATTTCATCATAATCTTTTGATGTTTCTTTAAATTTAGGATTAACTTCATATATTCCTACTTTTACAGCATTCATTTGTGCATTTACTTTTTCATTTATTGTATCAAATGATACCTTATTTATATAAGCTCTGCAAACAAGAGCATCAGCTTTCACTCTATCTTCTGATTCATCATATAATTTTTTTAAGTTTTCACAAATTTTTATTTCATCCAAGGCAGTGCACACTCCTTTATTTATTATTCTTTAGCATCTCTTTCACACTATTAAAATTCTCTTTTTTGTCAGATTCAATCTCTCTTAATAACCATTTTAATTCATCTACATTCATATAGTCTAAATTGTAAATTCTATTCTTATAAGCAATAGTTCCTAATTTCATAGGCACTCCTCCTAAACTCATCTATAATATTTATATATATAACATTTAAATATGTCAATATATTTTTAATATTCAATTGAATTTGTTGCACCACCATTTGTTTTAACTCTATACATTTTATACATTTGATTATTATTATCACTCTTATCTAAATAATATAAAACTCCATTTGCTATATTAATTTTAGTTCTTTCTGCTTGAATTTTAACAATAGCAATTGATTTTTTACCTTTTAAATCACATCTACAGATTTGTTTATTAGTTGCATCATAATAATAAATTTTCTTATCTGTAACATTATATGTTTCATTATTAACAAAATTTGTAACTGTTTGCTTAGATTTTCCATTATTCTTGATTTTGCATAAAGCACCTTCTGAATTGTCATAAAAATATATCCAATTCTTCAAAACTTGAAAGTTTCTTATATTATATTCTTTAGAAATTTCTTTATTATTGTCGCCATTTGTACTAATAGAATATAAATATCCACTATTATTTGTATAATATACTTTTCCTTTTGATACAACAAAATCATTAATTCCACTTTCAACTATAGTTGTTTCTGTTAAATCTTCTAATGATAATTTAACAATTCTCATTTTTTCTTTATTTGTTATATAAAATACATTATTATCTTCTATATAAAATTTACTCATTGGAGTTGATAATGTTGTAATTTTTTCATTATTTTCTCCATTTGTATCAACTTTTTTTAAATCTATTGTATTACTTTCTGAAATTGTTAAATAATATAATGTATTTTTTACTAAAGTGATTGAATAAGCAGTTTCATCTGTAAGTTTTGTTTCTTTTTTACCTTTAACTTTAAATATTCCTGATTCATATTTATTATAATAAACAGTATTTCCATCAGCAATTGCTAAACCTGCATTATTATTTGAATAATTTCCAAAAGGTTTTTCTGGTGAAAATGCTCTCAATATTAAACTTAAAATTCCTATAACAAGAATTATTGCTACTGCTAAAATCGCAATAACTAATGACAAACGTTTTTTATTTACTTTAATTTTACTATTTTTTTTAGTTCCCATAATATTTCTCCAATTAATTATTTGTTATATTAAATTCAGAATCTACTTTAAATGTATATATATCTATTGCTATAATAGCACTATTTTCTGTTACAGCTGATGATACTTCATATCCATCTATTTGCAAGTTTTCCAAGTTTTGTATTGTAAATTCCTGCTGATTTTCTTGTGCTTCATTTCTCATACTTGATATCTTTGCTTCTAAAAGTTTCTGAGCATCACTTCTGGTAATGTTATTTAAAATTTTATCAATATCCTGTTTTCTTCCTGTATTTGTATCTATAAAATTAAGCTTATCATTCTTCTGCAATTTAACAAGCTCAATTTTTTCTTTAATAGCTTGTATTGTTAAATTATAATCTTCTTCAGATAAATTATCTAAAAATAAACAATTTTCATCTGTTAAACTTTGAATTTCTGCACCTTTTGTAGTAAATTTTATATTTGTATCTGCACTAAATTTACTTTCATTTTCTTTAGTAGAAAATGTTATTATAAAATTATTTTTCACAGAATTAGAATTAATAGAACCTTCAAAATCTGACTTTATATTTATTTTTTTGTTTATTTTTTCATTTTCAATAAAATTTATTAATAAATCGAATGATGTATTTGAAGTATTTGAAATTTTATCAATTTCTATAGAATATCCATTTGTT
>Ga0073908_1002371_pt1 | contig 23057 bp, 17 predicted proteins | sample MucameincwithD2O_FD_65484 | JGI IMG/M metagenome (GOLD analysis project Ga0073908, IMG submission 65484) | Mouse cecum microbial communities from Vienna, Austria - Mucus amended microcosms incubated with D2O | ecosystem: Host-associated > Mammals > Digestive system > Large intestine > Cecum...
AACTTCCACCCGTAGTCCGAAAAAGGATTGACAAATTTACTCATAGCTAAAATGTTTTAGTTATGCCCAATAGCAGGCATGCGGTAAATGTAGGCATTATTATTTACATCGAATACATATAAAGAGATTTATTTCAGGATCTGCAAGATTAGGAACTATAAATGAGGAGTCAAATCTGCCAAGAAATGAATTATTTCACCTCAAACGATATTATCTTGCGGTTGCCCTGGTTGTCGATTAATGTCAGGCGGTGCTTGCCGGGAGGGGCGGAACAGCTGATCTGGTGTTGGTCTGTCGTTTCGCCGAGAAAGGTGTCGTCAAGATGCCAGTAGAGGGTGGCGTCGGAGCGTGCGTGGGCGGCTTTGAAGACGAATTTCTCTCGTTTGCCGGAGAAGCCGCTCGGGAGGTAGAGGACGGCGTTGTGTTCCGGATAGATCAGTTCGATCTGGCGGCTTTGATCTTCCGTGCATCCTGGTTTGATGGGGGGTAGGGGGGTGTAGTCGATATGATAGTTGCGGTAATAGTATTCTTCGGAAGGGGGTAGGACGAACCATGGACGCGTGATCATCCGGTCGACGGACTCGCACGAGCTGTTTACCTGGAAGCGGCCGTCCGCAGAAAGATGGACAAGCCGGTGGTAAGGGCATGTCTTTGTTTTGTTGGCGGAGCGAGGCATGTACAGGGTGTCGGTCTGGTTGCAGATGGCGGAGGCTTTGTGTCCGCTCAGGCGGCAGATAGCCATCGGTTCGAGTTCGTCATAGGGCATATCGAACCAGTTGCTTGCGGGAAGGAGCGAGAAGAGGTCGAAGAGTACGGGAGCCGCATTGCCCACGCCTGTCAGTCCAGGGCGGCCTTCGCCTGAAGCGTTCCCTACCCATACGGCTACTGTATAGCGCGGGGTTGTGCCGATGGCCCAGGCATCCCGGCCGCCATAGCTTGTCCCGGTTTTCCAGGCGACTTGTTTCATGGAGCCAAACTGTTGCCAGTCTGCTTCCTCTTCCGGGCGGTTCAGTGCCGACATCGCTTCGAAGGTGAACCAGACAGAGGCGGCGGAGAGGACCGGCTCGTCCGTAAGGCGCTTGTCGGTGACGGAGCGGATGGGATCGGCGGGCAGGGCAGGGAATGGCGTGAGTGGGTGAATGTCCGCCGGGTTATACCGCCCGTTCTGAGTCCGGTAGTGTGAGAGCGTGCGTGCCAGGGAAGCATACATGCCGGCCAGGTCCCACAACGTGCCTTCCGCACCCCCCAAGATCAGTGATGCCCCATAATGCCCTTCGGAAAAGCGAAGCGTGGTCATCCCCAGCTTTTTCAGCAGAGACATAAAGCGTCCTGTGTTATAAGCCGAGAGCATCCTCACCAATGGTACATTGAGCGAACGCTCGATTGCCCGGTGTGCCGGTACCGCCCCGTAGTAAGTCTTGTTGTAGTTTTGCGGGGAGAAGCCGTTAATATTTAGGGGAACGTCAGGGACAAGCGTCCCCGGCAGCAGCTGTCCCTCGTTTAGCATGGCGGCATAGAGAAAAGGCTTCAGTATGCTACCCGTGCTACGCGGCGAAGTGACGATATCTACTTGGTTCCCTTTGCGTGCATCCGCCCTGAAAGAGACATTCCCGACATAAGCAAGCACTTCGCCCGTCTCGACATCGGCGATAAGGGCCGCCAGGTTGTGGATATGGTTGGAAGCATATTCGCGTGCATAACGATTCACGATCTCCTGTGCTTGCCGTTGCAACATTTTGTGTACGGAGGTCGTTATCCGTCTTCCCGGAGCATCAGCCGCGAGCCGTTCGAGCAGGTGAGGGGCATCGTCGGGCAGGGGCACAGGCGCTTCCGGCAGTGGTTCGAGGAGGGAGAGCTCATAGTCCGTTTCGTTCAGTACCCCCTTCTCCTTTAAGGTGGCCAGTAGCTTGTCACGTTTGGCTTTCAACTGCGTCCGGTTGCGTCCGGGGTGGATCAAGGCAGGCGAGTTGGGCAGAACGGCAAGTGTGGCACTCTCTGCCCACGACAGTTCGGCGGCACTCCGCCCGAAGTAACGCCAGGCTGCCGTTTCAACCCCTACGACGTTCCCGCCAAACGGTGCGTGCGAGGCATAGAGATTCAATATCTTATCCTTGCCATAGGCCGTTTCCAACAGGAGCGCCCACCCGGTTTCGACCATCTTCTCATAGAGGGTACGGTCGCGGTTGCCCCGTGCGATCCGTGCCAGCTGCATGGTGATCGTGCTGCCTCCGCTAACCACCCTGCCATGACGCAAGTTGACCTTTATGGCACGTGCGACAGCAATGGGGTCTACCCCTGGATGCCCGTAAAAGCGGTTGTCTTCATAGGCTAAGAGGCAGGTTACAAATTTAGGGGGCAGGGAGTCCGACGGGGGAAAGCGCCATTGGTCGTCCGATGCGATCCGGGCGCCCAACAATTGCCCATCGGAGGAATAGAGCAAGGTGGAATAGCCCTCCGGAAAGAGTGTCCGGGGGGTGGCGAGGTACATGGCTGTCGCTATCAGCAGTTTTATGAAGAATAGAAGAAGCATTGCCTTTTCCTGTTATGACTGAAACCTGTTTTAGAATACACGAAGATAGCAAATTCTGGATTGATACTGTATTATAGTTGGAAAATCTTAAGTATTACGGGGTGGGAATGCTTGATTCCGGGGTGGGGAGTTGATCGGCCGGTTTGTATTAAAGATTAAGGGTTCGTGTAGGATGCGGTTCCGAGTTTAGCTCGGAATGACAGGACAGTTGCTTTGAGGATGTCGGCAAGCAGGCTTCAACGGTCGGAAAGCCTCGGCAAGGTCGGTTGTTCCTTGCCAGCTGCTTGTCGCCGGCGGACCGTGACTGTCAAGAAAATAGACAGTGGTGTCTAATTATTGGACAGTGGGGGGTGGGTGTGGAGAGGGGTATTCGGTTGATTATTTGCGAATTGGACCTTTTGGCATGTTTTTTGCTTGTTTTGGGGTAGAACAGATAAATAAATTGGGTATGAAGACTTTGTTACACAACTTCTCCGGCGCGTTGCGGCGGTTCAGGTTATCGACAGCCTTGAATCTGATCGGGATGTCAGTGGCTTTTGCAGTGTTTCTGATCTTGATGATGCAGGTGACGTATGAGTGGGGTTTCGACCGTTTCCATAAGCATGCCGATTGCCTGTACAGGCTTGAGATAACAAACGGGGAGCATGGGGCGCAAGCCTGCCTCAACCGCCCGCTGATCGAGGCATTCACCGCTTCGTCGCCACATATAGAGAAAGGGGCGTTCCTGAACGGCTTCGTTGACAAAGTAAATTTGGTCGTCGAGTATAATGGCGAGCGCAGGCCCTTTCTGGAAATCCTATACCCCGTTTCGGCTGACTACGCAGACGTATTCGAGTTTACCATGATAGAAGGCGACCGCCGCGCTCTTGACATCGCAGGCCAAGTATTGATCCCGCAAAGCATGGCTCGGAAATTCTTCGGTACATCGTCCGCATCGGGCAAGGAGATCATCGGTACAGGCTGGACCGCCACCGTCGGCGGCGTCTACCGTGACTTCCCCGCTAATTCGATCGTGAGAAATGCCATCTACCGGAAAATCCCCGACAGCGACGGCAAAGGCGGCTGGAAACAAAATAACTTCGAGTGCTACATCCGCCTTGACCACCCTTCGTCCATCGACGGCTTAGTTGACAACTTCAAGCGTAACTTCCGGCATGAGCAGTGGAACTGGGAAGAGAACGGCATCCGGTTGACTGCCCTTCCCGACGTTTATTTCGAGACGGATTGCAGTTTCGACACCCAGAAGCAGAAAGGCAGCTACACCTTGATCCGCCTGCTGTCGGGCATTGCGCTGTTGATCGTCGTCATTGCCGCCATCAACTTCACCAACTTCAGCAATGCACAAGTGCCGATGCGCGTGCGGAGCATCAACACACAGAAAGTCTTGGGCGGCTCCGTCAGCCTGATCCGCTTCTCGCTGGTCTTGGAGGCGGTGATGTTATGCTTAACGGCCTATTTGCTCGCCTTGTTTTATGTCTATAACCTCTCGCTCACCTCATTTGCCGACATCGTGGTAGGCGGCCTTTCGCTGGAAGGCAGGCTGCCGCTGGTCCTCACCGCCGGCATGTTATCCATCCTGATCGGGGTGGGGGCGAGCTACTGGCCCGCCCGCTATATCACCTCGTTCCCGCCCGCCGTGGTGTTGAAAGGTAATTTCGGCCTGTCGCGCAAGGGTAGGCTGCTGCGTAATAGCCTCGTCAGTTTGCAGTTTGTCGTCTCCTTCATCCTGATCATCAGCGCGCTGTTCGTGAACCTGCAAAACAGGCAAATGCTCCGTATGCCCCTCGGCTTCGACAAGGAGCAGGTGGTAGTCGTCAACAACCTGACCGGCCGGCTATGCAAGCAGCCGGATCTGATCCGCCAGAAACTGGGGGGCATTCCCGACATCGAGTCGCTCTCGCTCGTTTCGCACTTAGTCGGTGCGACCGACAACTACATCCGCATGGGACGTTCCTACAAGGGCGAGATGATCGGCTACTTGATGATCCATGCCGACCCTTCGATCCTCGATGTCCTCGGCGTCAGGCCGACCGCCGGGCGTAACTTCCAGCCGGAAGACGAACTCAGTGAGGGCGTCTACATCTTCAACGAGATGGCGCGTAAGAAATACGGCCTCGAGCCGGGCGACCTCCTCACTTTGGATATGAGCTACGCATGGGGTGAAGTCCACCTGCGCGAGCAGATAGCCGGCTTTATGCCGGACCTGAAGTACAACTCCTTCAAAAGCATCACGGAGCCGTTCGCATTCTTCACCGGTAAGAACCAAATGGTCGGCAACCTGTCTCAGTTGATGATCCGCACCCGTGCCGGTGCCGACTACACGAAGCTGAAAACCACTCTCGCCGCATCCCTTTGCGAGATAGACCCTGATTACCTGCCTAGCCTCAGGCTTTTCGACGAGATGCAGGACTACCTGTATGAGAAGGAACTACGCGCTGGCCGCCAGATCACCTTCTTTAGCTTGGTGACGGTGTTGATCTCCCTGATCGGCGTGTTCGGAGTCGTGATGCTCGAAAGCGAATACAAACGCAAGGAAGTAGGCGTGAGGAAAGTCTTCGGTGCCACGGTAGGTGAATTGCTGTGCCTCTTCAACAAGACGTACCTGCAAATCACGTTCGCCTGCTTCGCTGTCGCCGCCCCTGTTGCCTATTATGCCATCCTCCAGTGGCAGGAGAGCTTCATATATAAAGTAAGCCTTTCGTGGTGGATGTTCCTGTTGGCCTTCGTCTCGGTTACCACCATCACCTTGCTGACCGTTTCGGTCCAGAGCTGGCGTGTCGCAAACGCGAACCCCGTGGACAGCCTCAAAAGCGAATAAAACAATAAACAGATATGAAAACAATCTTACGAAACTTCTTAAGCGTGCTCCGCCGGTTCAAGACGGCCTCCATCCTGAATGTGTTGGGGCTGAGCATCGCATACGTCGCATTCATGCTCATCATGATGCAAGTGAATTACGACTACACGTTCGACCGCAGCCACCCCGGTGCGGATGCCATCTTCCGCATGGACCGTGTGAATGGCAACAGCTCGTGCGCCGTCAGCAGCCGCCCCTTGGCGCGAGCGGTCGCCGAGTCTTCCCCGCACATCGAGTCTTCCTGCATCATGACGGCATGGACTAACCGCTATTTCTTCTATGTCGATCAAGACGGCGACCGCAAGAGCTACGACGAGACCCTTTGGTTAGCGACACCCGGCCTTCTGAAAGTCTTCAACTTCGATATGCTCGAAGGAGACTACGATGTTTTGGAGGAACCCAACGCTGTCGTTATCCCCGCGAGTTTAGCGAAGAAGATCTTCGGCAACCAACCTGCCGTCGGCAAGCAATTCATCTCGTCGAACGCCAATGCAGACCCGTTGGTCGTCAAAGGCATCTATAAAGACTTCCCCCGTAACTCCGCCTTAGGCAACTTAGTCTACGGCAGTATAAGCCCGCAGGAGAACTTTGACAACTGGGGCAATAGTAACTACCTCGTTTTTATTCGCTTAGATGATCCGCAGAGCCTCGAAACCGTTGCCGCCAACTTCAAGGCCAACTTCGATGCCACGAAAATAACAGGCGAGGGCGGCGAGTGGGTCAAAGATATCGATCTCCGCTTCACCTCTCTGCCGGAGCTTCATTTTCTTGGTAACGTCGAGTTCGATCCTATGCCGAAGGCGAGCCGCCAAACGCTGCTTGTCCTCTTTTCGATCGCCTTTGTGATCCTGATTATTGCAGGCATCAACTTCACCAATTTCAGCACGGCCTTGACCCCGATGCGCATCAAGAGCATCAATACCCAAAAGGTGTTGGGCAGCTCCGACGCCCTCCTGCGTGGCAGCCTCTTGGCCGAAGCCGTCGCGGTCAGCGTCTTTGCTTACCTGCTGTCTCTCGTGCTGCTGTACCTGGCACAGAAGACATTCGTCTCCACGCTCGTCGACGCAGACATCTCGTTCGGCGCGCAGCCCGCTATCATCGGAGCAACGGCCCTCATCTCTGTCCTCACGGGTGTGTTGGCGGGCTTGTACCCGTCGTACTACATTACCTCATTCGCCCCCGCGCTGGTCTTGAAAGGCAGCTTCGGGCTGTCGCCCGCCGGACGCCATATGCGTAGCCTGCTCGTCGGCATCCAATTCGTAGCCTCATTCACTCTGATCATCGGATCACTCTTTATGTACCTGCAAAACTATTATATGCAGAACGCGCCCCTCGGTTACGACAAGGACGAGATGATCGTCATCACCCTGAACAACCCCATCAACCGGAACCGCGACGCCTTCACGAACCAGTTGAAGTCCTTCTCCGGCGTCGCTGACGTCACCTATTCGCAGTTCCTGTTGTCCAGCCAGGATCAGTATATGGGCTGGGGGCGCAAGTATAACGGTAAAGATATCGAGTTCCAGTGCCTCCCCGTCTCGTCTTCATTCCTGGGGGTGATGGGCATCGAGATTAGCGAAGGGCGCGACTTCCGTCCCGAAGACGATCACAAGGAGACAGGCGCCTACATCTTCAACGAGAAAGCGAAAGCGATGTACGACATCAAACTCGGCGACCAGATCGACGGTTCGGAGATCATCGGCTTCATTCCCGATGTCAAGTTCGCCTCCTTCCGCCAGGAGGTAAGCCCGATGGCATTCTACCTCTGGGGCAAATACCAGTGGGGCGACGAAGGCAACTACTATAACACCGGCTATGTGAAGTTCAAGGCGGGCAGCGACCTCCGCGCCGGCATGCAGCACGTGCGCGAGTCGTTGAAGATGTTCGATCCTGAATTTCCCTTCGTCGTCCGATTCTACGACGAAGTTCTCCAATCGACCTACGAGAAAGAGTTGAAGATCAGTTCGCTGATCACGCTTTTCAGTCTTGTTGCCATTTTCATCTCCATCGTCGGCGTGTTCGGCCTGGTAGTGTTCGAGAGCGAGTACAGGCGCAAGGAGATCGCCGTGCGCAAGGTACTGGGTTCGACCACCGGCCAGATTCTGCGGATGTTCAACATCAGCTACTTCTGGATCTTGTCGGTCTGCTTCATCCTGGGTGCGCCCGTCGCCTGGTACTGTGTCTATAAATGGCTGGAGAACTTCGCCTACCGCACCCCGATGTACTGGTGGGTGCTCCCGCTCGCCTTTGCGATCGTAGGCGCGATCACGGCGCTGACGGTGACGTACCAGAACTGGCATGTAGCCAACGAAAATCCTGTAAATAACATAAAGTCAGAATAATTCAAAAACATTACGAGTATGATAAAGATCGAAGGTTTGAGTAAGTATTTCCGCACCGAAGAGGTGGAAACGATCGCATTGAACAATGTATCTTTGGAAGTGAAAGACGGCGAGTTTGTCGCCATCATGGGCCCCTCCGGCTGTGGCAAGTCCACGTTGCTGAATATATTGGGGCTGTTAGACAACCCCACGTCGGGTGACTACTACCTCGCCGACAAAGAGGTCGGCCACCTGAAAGAGAAGGAACGCACGCAGGTTCGCAAAGGCAACATCGGTTTCGTGTTCCAGAGCTTCAACCTGATCGATGAGTTGAACGTTTACGAGAACGTGGAGCTTCCGCTCACCTATCTCAAGGTGAAAGCCTCCGAGCGCAAGCAGATGGTCGGCGACATCCTCAAACGCATGAATATCAGCCACCGCGCCAACCATTTCCCCCAACAGCTATCCGGCGGCCAGCAGCAGCGCGTAGCCATCGCCCGCGCCGTGGTATCGAACCCGAAGATCATTCTCGCCGATGAGCCTACCGGTAACCTCGACTCGAAGAACGGCGCCGAGGTAATGGAGCTCCTCACCGAGCTTAACCGTGAGGGGACGACCATTGTCATGGTGACCCATTCCAAGCATGACGCCAGCTTCGCCCACCGGATTATTAATCTCTTCGACGGCAGTATCGTGTCGTCTGTCAACGAGTTTATCTGACCTGTGCATCGGCAAATCTCGGTTTGCTTTTTTAGTCAAAAGATATCCGTCTTTCGAAATAAAAGCATACCTTTGATGCCATCTAAATTTAATAGACCATGATTAATAGAAGAAACTTTTTGAGAAATGCATCCCTCTTTACATTGGGTGGCCTGATGGCCGGCAAGGTAGGGAATGCCGTTGCAGCGCAGCCTGCAACACCGGGCGCCGGCGAAGCGATGGCGGCCAAGAAAATCGGTTTGCAAATCTACTCCTTGGGTGGCGAGCTTTATAAGGACGTGCCGGGCGGAATGAAAAAACTGAAAAAGATGGGCTACCAGACGTTGGAACTTGCCGGTTACAAAAACGGCAAGATACACGATGTCGACATGATGGAATTCAAGAAGATGGCTGACGATGCCGGCTTGCAGATACTGAGCTCGCACGTCAACCCGCCCGTTGGCAAATATACGAAAGACAATATCGGCGAGATAAAGGAGTTCTGGAAGAAAACAGCCGACGACCATGCGAAGATGGGCGTCAAGTATCTCGTACAGCCGGGACAGCCCAGTACGCGCAGTGTGGAGGAAACGAAGTATGTGTGCGAAGTCTTCAACGAAGCCGGCAAGATCATCAAAGCGGCGGGCATACCTTTCGGTTACCACAATCATGATATGGAGTTCGCCAAAGTTCTTCCGGGTGGCAAGGAGATGAAGTTCGGGCGCCACAACAAGGGCGAAAAGGTGTACGACATCTTCCTTGCGAATACCGATCCTTCGCTGGTGTTCTTCGAAATGGACGTCTATTGGGCGGTCATGGGCCAACAGGATCCGGTGGAGTATATCTCTAAGTATGGCGACCGCATCAAAGTGCTGCATATCAAGGACCGCTATGTTTTAGGCGATTCGGGTATGATGAACTTCGAACAGATCTTCAAGCATTTCTATGCCAACGGCCACCGCGACTACTTCGTCGAAATGGAAGGGACCGACAGCGGCAAACAGTTTGAAGGGGTCAAGAAGAGCGCCAACTATCTATTGAAATCATCGTTCGTCAAATAAAAAAACAGACGCGCATAACGTAGAAGACGCAGGAAAATGCCGGTCTTTCAGTGTTTTTAAACACGATAGACCGGCATTCTTCTGCGTCTTCTGCGTCCCGCTGGAAACAACCGGGTTACAGTACCTCTTGTATCTGCTCGACCAGTTTTTTATACCCTTCGTCGGAGAGGTAGACCTTATGTGGGTTCATGGCGAAAGTGTTGCCGAAGTCCTGAGTGCCTTCGTATTTGGGAACCAGATGGAAATGCAGGTGAGAGAGTGTGTCCGAGTAGGCTCCGTAGTTGATCTTCTGCGGGTTGAACACCTTTTGCATCGCGCGGGTTACCCGTACGACATCGCCCATGAAGGCGTTACGCTCTTCGTCGCTGAGCATATTCAAGTCATGCACATGGTCTTTGTAGGCAACCAGGCAACGGCCGTGGTAGGTTTGTTCTTTGAACAGGTATGCTGTAGATACCGTGAGGGGGGCGATCTCGACCATCAGATCGTCTAACGTTTGACTGTGCTGGCAATACAGGCAGTCTTTAGGATCACTTAGTTTCATATTGTATTTGTTTTCATGAATGATGTGGCTAAATTAACAATTTAAATAGATATTCTTATATATTAATTAGATTTATTTTCATCTTGCCTGTCACGGGCGTTCGAATAATTCATATCTTCGCCTCTCTAAATCAATCGCTGTGTAAATAGCTAATGGAAATACTTATTATCATCGGTCTTATCGTATTGAATGGCCTTCTTTCTATGTCTGAAATCGCTCTCGTCTCCGCACGTAAAGCGCGCCTCGAAGTAGAGGCGAAACGGGGTAACAAATCTGCTAAAACGGCTTTGAAGTTAGCTAACGAGCCGGACCGCTTCCTTTCGACGATCCAGATCGGGATCACGCTTATCGGTATCCTGACGGGTTTATATTCGGGCGAGGCTTTCGCCTCCGGCCTGGCCGAACACGTCCGCCATATCCCGCTGCTCGAACCTTATGCGTTGGGTATCTCTAAAACCGCCATTGTCGTGGTCGTCACCTACCTGACGCTGATCATAGGAGAACTGGTTCCGAAGCGTATCGGTATGAGCTATGCCGAGCGGGTGTCGATGCTGGTCGCCAAGCCGATGAACCTGCTTTCGATGGTCGCCTCGCCTTTCGTCTGGCTCTTGTCCAAGAGCACGGCCCTGACCGTCAGGCTGATCGGGACCGATGCCACTGAAGAAAACAAAGTAACGGAGGAGGAAATCAAGGCGATAGTCAAAGAGGGCTTTGATGTTGGCGAAGTGCAGGAGGTGGAGCAGGATATCGTAGAACGTGTGTTTAACCTGGGCGACCGGAATGTCGGCTCTATCATGACACACCGTAGCGATCTCGTCTGGCTGGACCTGACGGACAGTATCGAGCAGATTCGCGGGAAGGTGCAAGAGAACCTGTTCAACATCTATCCCGTTGCAGCCGGTAAGTTTGACGACATAAAGGGTGTGGTCTATCTGAAAGACCTGTTCGGGCGCATCGACGAACCGGGCTTCTCCCTGTCGCAGGTGATACGGCCGGCTGAGTTCATGCCCGAGAACCAGAGCGTCTATAACGCGCTCGAGCAGTTCAAGCAGGCACGGGTGAAATATGGTATCGTGACCGACGAGTTCGGGGGCATCCAGGGGATCGTCACCTTGAAGGACATCATGGAGGGCCTGATCGGACAAGTACCCGACGTGGGCGAAGAGGCCGAGATCGTGCAGCGCGCCGATGGGTCGTGGCTGGTAGACGGGCAGTACAATTTTTATGACTTCCTCGAGTATTTCGATATGGAGGATCTATATGCCGAGCACGACTACAACACGCTCAGCGGCCTGATCCTGGAGATACTGGAACGGGTCCCGAAGACCGGCGAGAAACTGGAGTGGCTCGACTTCGGGTTCGAGATCGTCGATATGGACGGCGCCCGTATCGACAAAGTATTAGTGACCAGGAGGCCGCAGTAAATGATCGGCCGGCGTTATATCTCCGCCAGCTTCTGCAACACCTCCATCTTGCCGAAGAGGATAAGCAAGTCTCCCGCTTCGATCTTCAGGTCGTCGGTGATCTTGTTGATGACCGAGTATTGGGTTTGCTTCAACCCGATCAGGTTGCGTGCTGTATGCGGGCGTTCGATGCCGACCAAGCGTACCCCGAAGTTCTCTTCCAGGTCTATGGTCTGCAAAGTCTGGCCGGCAAAGGCGGCAGGGGCTTTTATTTTGTAGAGGTGGTGTGTGTCCGTCACCCGGTACCACTGCTTGAAGAGTTCGCCGAGCAAGGACTGCGAGGCGTACATACCTGCAAAGTCGTCTTCGGGGGTGATGATTTCCGCGACACCGATCGAACGGATTACCGCTTCGTGGATCGGAGATATCCCGCGTACGATCAGTTTGTTAACGTCGAGGTTCTTCAATAAGGCCACGGTCTGTATGGAGGTCCCGAAGTCTTTGCCGAAGGTGACGAAGATTGCATCCATTTCGCAGAGGGGGAGGGTATTCAGGGCGTCCTTGTCTGTCGTGTCGAGGCCGATCGCCCCGGAGATGGTGTGCTTTACGGCTTCTATCTTGTGCGGATTTATATCTACTCCGATCACTTCGTTGCCTATGTGTGTCAGGCTTTCGGCGATAGCGCGTCCCAGGTTGCCTAATCCGATTACTAAGTATTTCATATCATTTTCTTTATATTACATTAATATATTTTCTTGTGGGTAGGTGTAGTTCTTCTTTTGGTACACCCTGTAAAAGCTGATGAAGAAGGTCAGTATGCCGATGCGACCGACCAGCATGGTGAAGATGATGACCAGCTTTCCCGTGACGCTCAGCAGTGGGCTAAAGTTTAGGCTTAATCCGACCGTGCTGAGTGCAGACACCACCTCGAAGGTCAGCGTGTAGACCGACACGCCTTTCTCGGTAACGGAGAGCAGCCAGACGGCCAGCCCCAGCCAACAAAAGTAAAAGACGATCGTTGCGAAAGCCCTGCGTATGGTTTCGGGCGATATTTCGCGTTTGCGTATCTCGACATTCTCTTTTCCGCGCGCGGCATTGTGTGCGGTCAGCAGGGCGACGCAGACGGTCGTGACTTTCAGGCCGCCGCCGGTCGACATGGGGGCGGCGCCTATTATCATCAGGATCAGTGTCAGCATGAGTGTCCCCTTGGTCAGCGTCGACATGTCGGCCACGCAGAACCCTGCCGTTCGCGGGGTGACGGCTCCTAAGAACGCATTGGCGAGCTGCCCCTTCACGGGCAGTCCGGCAAGCGTGTTGTCTATTTCCAGGAGGTAGTAGAAGAGGGTGCCGCCGGCAAGCAGCACTAATGTGCTGATCACCACGATATAGGTGTTGATGTTGATGATGCGGGGAGTATGGATGTAGTGCTTCTGCTGGCCGGTCGCGATCCTGAACGTATTGACGAGCAGATGCCGCAACAGTTTCAGGTAGTTGAAGACAATGGGGAAGCCCAGACCCCCAAAGACAATAAGCAGGGCGATCCACACGTGCAGGTTGTATTTGTGGGCAACTAAGGGGTCGTACATATTCCCGCTTAGGGTAGAGATTCCCGCGTTACAGAAGGCCGAGACGGCGTGAAACACGGCGTAGAACAACTCCTCCTGCGTACCGCCCGGTAACGCTCCCTTTATATCCAGGTAGATGAGGTAGGCGCCGACGCCTTCGATAAACAGCGTCACGAACAGGATGTTGAGGATTACCCGGAACAGGTCGCTCACCCGGTCTTCGTTCAGCATGTCTTTCAGTACGAGCTTGCTCGTGAAGGAGGAATGGCCCATGAAGGAAAGGGCGAAGAAGCTGGTGAAGGTCATAACGCCTATGCCGCCGATCTGGATGAGGAACATGATGATGATATGCCCGGTGTGCGTAAATGTCGTGGCCACGTCGACTGTCGTCAACCCGGTTACACAGACGGAGGTGGTCGAGATGAACAGGGCGTCCACAAAATGAATGCCATGGACTGTTGCGTTCGGCAGCATCAACAGCCCGGAGCCGATCAGGATGACGAACACAAAACTAAGCAGGAACAGCAACGACGGCTTGATATGGCTTTGCAGCAGCGTGAACGTCTGTCGCGACAGGTGGATAACGCTCAACAGCAGCAAAAGGAAATAAACGAACAGCGGTTCCGTCAGGAAACCGAGGTAGGGCAGCGATCGGCGGATGGCCTCTTTAAAGAATACCTTGCCCGACAGCACGGCAAAGAGGAAGAAGTAGATGCCGATGTCGAGATACAGCATCTTTTCCTGTATGATCTCCTTGAATTTAAGTATGTAACGCAACGAAATTCCGGTAAAGAATGCCAGCAGGAGGTACACCCGGCTCGCCTCAAGCATATAGGTGATGTGGGCCGAATACTTGAACCCGAACTGGTAGACCAGGATGAAGAGGGTGGCGAGCGAGGCAATAAGTATGATCCCTTCGGCTACCATATTCAGCAGGCCTTTCATATTGGCCCAGTACATACGGAGAGAGAACTGTAGATGTTTGATATCCATTGCGTGTCTTTTTATAAGAACAAATGTATTAAATAAATGTTAGAAGCATTCTCTCTTTTTTTTAGAGCGTGGTAATGTATGTTAAATAATGGGGTTTTGTCCTTTCTCGATAGATATTGTTCGGATTACATTATGCTGCGTCTTGTTTTTATCTTATATTTGCCGGGAATCTTTATTGTAATAGTTATGGAAACACTGGAAAACAAGCATGATATGTTTTATCCGCACGTTTCGGTCGATTGTGTGTTGCTCGGGACAAACGATGATAAATTGTGCGTGTTGCTCGTCGAAAGGCAAGTGGCGGGTAGTAATGAGAAGCACTATAAATTGCCGGGAAGCCTGATTTATGAAAGTGAAGACTTAGACACGGCGGCTTATCGTGTACTGAACGAAGCGACAGGCCTCAAACGCGTTGCCCTAAAGCAGTTCCGCAGTTTCGGCTCTCCTGCCCGTACCAAGAATAAAGAGGATGTGCAATGGCTGGAAAATGCTTCCAAGATGAAGATCTCGCGGATCGTGACGGTCGCTTACCTGGCGTTGTGCAAGGTCGGAAAAAAGATGACGATGGGAGAAATGTCCGATACGCTTATCTGGGCACCCGTCAACGAGTTGCCCCATCTGCCTTTTGACCATCAGGAGATCGTCGAGGCGGCACTGGAGGAGATACGGCAGTGGGTGGATGCCGAACCGGGTATCGTTTTCGAATATCTTCCATTGAAGTTTACGGCCTATCAGTTGCGGCGCATCTTCGAGATCATCTATAACAAGGCGATAGATGTTCGTAATTTCCATAAGAAGATGACGGCTATGGAATATGTCGTGCAAACGGACGAGGTGGAAACGGGAGTTAGTCATCGGGCCGCCCGATATTACCGGTTTGACAAGGTGAAATACAACAAGTTGCATTCAAAGTTTAATAAGTTATAAAGATATACTATGTGTTTATTGGGTTGTGATATCGGAAGCTCTTCGGTGAAGGCTTCTATTGTTGATAAGGATACGGGGCTGACGCTTGCTTCCGATTTTTATCCGAAAGAAGAGGCGGCGATCAATGCCGTGCGTCCCGGATGGGCGGAGCAGAATCCGGATGACTGGTGGATGTATCTGAAAGAGGCTATAAAAGGCGCTATCGCGAAGGCGGGTATAAAGGGGACGGAGATAGAGGCCATTGGCATCTCTTACCAGATGCACGGGCTTGTATTGGTCGACAAGAAGATGCAGGTGTTGCGTCCCTCTATTATCTGGTGCGACAGCCGCGCGGTGATCTATGGCGAATACGCCTTCAAGGCGATCGGTGAAAAGCAATGCCTGGCGCATCTGCTGAATTCTCCCGGTAATTTCACGGCTTCCAAACTTGCATGGGTGAAGGAGTTCGAACCGCAGGTGTTCGAACAGGTGTATAAGTTTATGCTGCCCGGCGACTTTATCGCCATGCGCATGACGGGCGATATCGTGACGACCGTATCCGGTCTCTCGGAAGGGATCTTCTGGGACTTCCGGAATAACCGCGTTTCCGATGATCTGATGGACTATTTCGGCTTCAGCAGGGAATTGATACCGGATATCCGTCCTACGTTCGGAGTGCAAGGGGAGCTACTGGGTTCGGTGGCTTCGGAATTGGGCCTTAAGAAAGGTACGCCGGTTACTTACCGGGCGGGCGACCAGCCGAACAACGCGCTGTCGCTGAATGTTCTGAACCCGGGTGAGATCGCGGCTACAGGCGGTACGTCGGGGGTGGTGTACGGGGTGAACGGCAAGGTGAACTACGACACGCTGTCTCGCGTGAATACCTTTGCGCATGTGAACCATTCGGCTGACCAAACGCGCTTGGGGGTTCTGCTGTGCATCAACGGTGTGGGGATCCTCAATTCGTGGGTAAAGCGGAATGTGGCTCCGGAAGGCATAAACTATCCTGCCTTGAACGACTTGGCCGCCACTGTGCCTATCGGCTCGGAAGGCCTTTCCATCCTGCCTTTCGGCAACGGGGCGGAACGTATGTTGCAGAACAAGCAGGTGGATTGTTCCATCCACGGGTTAAACTTTAATATTCACAATAAAGCGCATATCGCCCGTGCCGCGCAGGAGGGGATCGTCTTCTCTTTCAAGTATGGTATGGATATCATGAATGAGATGGGGATCGATATCGAGGTGATCCGGGCGGGTAATGCCAACCTGTTCCTGAGTCCCATCTTCCGCGATGCACTGGCTGGCGTGACGGGTTCGGTGATCGAACTTTACGATACGAACGGGGCTGTCGGGGCCGCCAAGGGAGCGGGCATCGGCGTCGGTATCTATACATCGGCGGAAGAAGCGTTCGCTTCTCTCAAGAAGATCGATGTGATTGAACCGGACGGCTTGAAAGCGGACAAGTATTGCGGCGCTTTTGAGATTTGGAAGGAGCGATTGGGGAAGGCATTCTTATGACCCCCTTGCCATAACAGAGAAGCACGGGCGGATGTTCTTGCAAATGTAGTCTTGCGTTCTTATGAAGGTAGGCTTACTTATATAATATACATCTATAATATACATCCGGTAGTGTTCCTGTATAAAGCAAAGATGCTTCCATTACTAACAAAAGATAACGGAAATTGTATAATCAATAAAAAACTTATTGTCATGAATTACTTTAAAGGTGAGAAAGAGTTCTTCCCGGGAATCGGGAAAATAGAGTTTGAAGGACGTGAATCGAAGAATCCGATGGCTTTTCATTACTATGACGAGAACAAGGTTGTCATGGGGAAGACCTTGAAGGACCATCTGCGTTTTGCGATGGCTTATTGGCATACGCTGTGTGCGGAAGGCGCCGACCAGTTCGGCGGCGGGACGAAGGCATTTCCCTGGAATACCGGGGCGGATCGTATTTCCCGTGCCAAGTATAAGATGGATGCTGCTTTTGAGTTTATGACGAAATGTAACATCCCGTACTATTGTTTCCATGATGTGGATGTGGTGGATGAAGCTCCGACACTGGCCGAATTTGAAAAAGACTTGCATACGATGGTCGAATATGCCAAGCAGCATCAGGAGGCAACCGGGAAAAAACTGTTGTGGTCTACCGCCAATGTGTTCAGCAATAAACGTTATATGAACGGGGCTGCCACAAATCCGTATTTCCCTGCTGTCGCTTGTGCGGGTACGCAGATCAAGAACGCTATCGACGCTTGTATTGCCCTGGGCGGCGAAAACTATGTGTTCTGGGGCGGTCGTGAAGGGTATATGAGCTTGTTGAACACTAACATGAAACGCGAAAAGGAACATCTCGCCATGATGTTGACGATGGCTCGCGACTATGCGCGTAAGAACGGCTTCAAAGGTACTTTCCTGGTAGAGCCTAAACCGATGGAACCGACCAAACATCAGTATGATGTGGACACAGAAACAGTTATCGGCTTCCTGCGTCATTACGGCCTTGACAAGGACTTTGCCATCAACATCGAAGTGAATCATGCTACATTGGCTGGACATACATTCGAACATGAGCTTCAGGCGGCTGCCGATGCCGGTATGCTGTGCAGCATCGACGCCAACCGCGGCGATTACCAGAATGGTTGGGACACGGATCAGTTCCCGGTCGACATCTACGAACTGACACAGGCGTGGCTGGTTATCCTCGAAGCGGGTGGCCTGACTACCGGTGGTACGAACTTCGACGCCAAGACGCGCCGCAACTCGACTGACTTGGACGATATCTTCCTGGCACACATTGGTGGTATGGATTCGTTTGCCCGTGCTTTGATGGCGGCTGCCGATATATTGGAACACTCCGATTACAAAAAGATGCGTGCCGAACGCTATGCCAGCTTCGATCAAGGCGACGGCAAGAAGTTCGAAGATGGTAAACTCCTTCTCGAAGACCTCCGCACCATCGCTCTTGCCTCCGGCGAACCGAAGCAAATCAGCGGGAAACAGGAATTGTATGAAATGATTATCAACCAGTACATTTAATAACATATAAATAATGATTTACCGGTATATTTAAGGTGTCGCCGTAGGGGTGGGTTCTAAACCCGCCCGATTGTAACAATGTGTATATTTGTCGATATCGGGCAGGTTTAGAACCTGCCCCTACAGAACGACAATCATTTCGGACAACAATGTCATTCCATGCTTTATACCTGTAAATCATTATTTATTTCTATGAATCTCTATCGTGAAAAACAACAACTACTACATCTTTGGCATCACCCTTGTGGCGACATTAGGGGGATTGCTATTCGGATATGATACAGCGGTGATTTCCGGGACGGTCGAGTCACTGCGTAAATTCTTCATTGAACCTTTCGGGTTGCCCTTGGACCAGGCGAATGCACTGGAAGGCTTTGTTGTGAGCAGTGCCCTGATCGGTTGCATCCTGGGCGCCTCCTTTGCCGGCTGGATCAGCCAGCGGTACGGGCGGAAGCCTACGCTTGTGTTGGCAGCCATCCTGTTTCTGCTGTCGGCGGTAGGTTCGGCATGGCCGGAACTGTTTGTCGGGATGCCCGGCAGCGGCGACCATACTTATATGTATCTTTTTGTGTGCTACCGGATTGTCGGGGGAATAGGAGTCGGCTTGGCTTCGATGGTTTCTCCGATGTATATTGCCGAGATGGCGCCGGCGGATAAACGGGGAAACTTAGTGTCGTGGAATCAGTTTGCGATTATTTTTGGTATGCTGGTCGTCTACTTTGTGAATTACAGCATAGCATTGCAGGGGGATGCCGCCTGGCTACACGCGACCGGCTGGCGCTGGATGTTTGCATCCGAGATTATTCCCGCCCTGCTCTTCCTGTCTCTCTTGATGTTTGTGCCCGAGACGCCCCGCTACCTGGTGATGCGTGACAAAACGGATAAGGCGCTGTCTGTCCTGGATCGTCTGATGGGAAAAGAGAAGGCTGTACCTGAACTGGAGGAGATAAAAGAGAGTTTCAGGAGGCAGGAGCCTTCCATGCGTCCTTATTTCCTGTTTATGGGGATGTGGCTGGTGCTGTTTTTGCTTTTGTACGGGGCTTTAGAGCTGGCCGGAAGTACGAGTGCTTTGGAGATCTCCCTGATCGGGAGCTTTTTTGTTTCTTTGGTATTCCCGGTCCGCTCGTTCGGTGTGTTGATTATCTTTGTCGGAGTCATGTTGTCCGGTTTCCAGCAGTTTGTCGGGATCAATGTCGTGCTCTATTATGCACCGGAGATCTTTAAGACGATGGGGGCAGCCACCGATGCTGCCTTGTTGCAGCAGATCGTGGTGGGGGCTGTGAACCTCTCCTTCACTGTGCTGGCTATCTTTACGGTCGACCGCTTCGGTCGCCGCCCGCTGATGATTATCGGGGCATTGGTTATGGCTGTATCGATGATGATCCTGGGAACGACGTTCTATATGCACTCTGTCGGTGTCGGTTCATTAGTGTGTATGCTGGTGTACACGGCAGGCTTTGCGATGTCATGGGGACCGGTCTGCTGGGTATTGCTGGCCGAGATTTTCCCGAATACAATCCGTTCTACGGTGATGAGTATAGCCGTTGCCGGACAGTGGATAGCCAATTTCCTTGTCTCCTGGACCTTCCCGATGCTCGATAAGAACCAGTATCTGACCGATACGTTCAACCATGGCATGGCCTACTGGATCTATGGGGTTATGGGAGTTCTGGCTGCACTGTTTATCTGGAAGTTCGTCCCCGAGACAAAGGGTAAGACACTCGAACAGATGGAACAATATTGGAAATAAATCCGTAAGTTTGCCGTTCGAAAAAGACAAGAATCGATGCGCATACTGAAGAAGATATTGATAGGAAGCCGGAACTTGTTGCTGTTCCTGTTTGTTTCCAGCTTGTTGGCTGTGGTGGCATATAAGTTCGTCCCTGTTTATTATACTCCTCTGATGTTCATCAGGATGTATGAGCAGTTTCAGGACGGAAAGCCCTCTAAGCTGGAGCACAAATGGGTGCCGTTGAAGGAGATCTCCCAGCCGTTGGCACAGGCGGTCGTGGCCTCCGAAGATAACCTCTTTCTCGACCATCACGGCTTCGATATGACGCAGATACAGAAAGCCCGTGCCGATGCCGAAAAAGGTAAACGGGTACGCGGGGCAAGCACCATCTCGCAACAGACCGCCAAGAATGTTTTCCTCTGGCCCGGAAAGACCTATCTGCGCAAAGGCATCGAGGCCTACTTCACCGTCCTGATCGAATGGATCTGGGGAAAAGAGCGCATTATGGAAGTCTATCTGAACTCGATCGAGATGGGAGACGGCATCTATGGCGCCGAAGCTGTCGCACAGGCCCATTTCAAGAAGTCTGCCTATAAACTGACGAAGGCGGAAGCGGCCCTGATCGCCGCGACCTTGCCGAATCCCCGCAAGTTCAATTCGGCGAAACCTTCCCCCTATATGCTGAAACGGCAGGCGAAGATCATGTCGCTGATGGGCAAATTGCTTAAGATCGAAATGGGGCATGACAGCGGCGATCCTGATCCCGGATCGGGTAGCAAGAAAACGCGCAAACGGAAGAAGCTCCGGGCTGATGCCGGTGTGCCGGCCCGTCTGGAAGAAAAGAATATTCACACAAGAACGAAATAATATGAGTCATTTTACATACCACGATCTCGGACGTATCGAATATGAAGCAGCGCTGGAACGCCAAACGGCTGCTTTCAACGCCCTCTTGGAAGCGAAAGCACAAGGTGCCACTGGTGAAAGCCGGTTGTTCTTCTGTGAGCATCAGCCGGTACTCACGATCGGGAAAAGCGGCAAGGATACCAACTTGCTGATCCCCGAAGAATTGCTTGTCCGGCGGGGTATCTCTTTCTTTCACGTCAATCGGGGAGGGGATATCACCTATCACGGTCCCGGACAGATCACCGGATATCCAGTCTTCGATCTCGACGCCTGGAAGTTGGGGCTCAAGCAATATATCTACAAGCTGGAAGAGACGATCATCCGCTTTTTGGCTCTCTATGGCATCAAAGGGGAGCGTCTCGCAGGAGCGACGGGTGTATGGATCGATCCTGATGTACCGGGGAAAGCCCGGAAGATTTGTGCGATCGGTGTGAAGAGTAGCCGCTTTGTGACCATGCACGGCTTTGCTTTGAATATAAATACAGACCTGGATTACTTCTCCCTGATCAATCCTTGCGGTTTTAAAGATAAAGGCGTTACCTCTCTACAGAAGGAATTAGGGGCGGAGCAGGATTTCGAAACGGCCAAAGCTCGTCTTTACTCACTCTTTGTCGAAATGTTTCCAGGATGATGGAACCCTACGCTATTCATTTCGCCCCTTTGCAGGGCTATACCGATTCGGTTTACAGGGAAGCGCATGCGCAGGTTTTCGGGGGAGTCGAAACCTATTACACTCCGTTTGTCCGCATCGAGAAGGGTGGTTTCCGGAATAAAGAACTGCGGGATATTGCCCCGGATGAGAATACATTCGCTTTGCCGGTTCCGCAGATGATCGCATCGTCTCCTGAAGAATTCCGGAGGATTGCCGGTTTGTTTCGTGAGTCGGGTTATCGCCGCGCCGATATAAATATGGGTTGCCCTTTTCCTATGCAGGTGCGGCAGCATCGGGGAGCCGGTATTTTGCCTTATCCGGATGAGGTGAAAGCACTGTTGGAAACGATTTTCGAATTTCCGGAAATACAGTTCTCGGTTAAAATGCGGTTAGGCTGGGAGTCGCCGGATGAAGCACTCGAACTACTCCCTTTCCTGAACGGGCTGCCGCTTTCGCATCTCACGCTACATCCGAGGATTGGGATGCAACAGTATAAAGGAGAGACGGACAAAGACGGTTTGTCCCGATTTTACGGGCAGTGCACACTTCCGTTGTTTTATAATGGCGATATCCGGACTTTAGCGGATATACACGCATTGACCGGACGCTTTCCCTGTTTGCGGGGCGTTATGCTTGGACGCGGCTTGCTGTCTTCGCCTTGGTTGGCGGCGGAATATAGGTCCGGCAACCTCTTTACCGCAGAAGAGAAGAGAGAAAAGTTGTTCGCCTTCCACGCCCTGTTAGTCGAAAAATATTCTTCGCGTTTGGAGGGAGGCGAACACCAGATACTTGATAAGATGAAAACCTTGTGGGACTATCTGTTGCCGGATGCTGAAAAGCGGTTACGGAAAAAAGTCCTGAAAAGTTCGCGTTTGGGGGATTACCAGGAAGCGGTAAAGAATTTGATTTACGACACTTCTATCACCGCCGGGCAATGATCCGAATGGACGGCCTCATTCAATATATATGCTTTTTCGACCTGCGCCTTAACCGGTTCGCTGACCATGCAATAGTCGATACGCCAGCCCTTGTTTTTGGCACGGGCGCTGAACCGGTAGCTCCACCAGGTATATTCCTGCTTGTCCGGGTTGAGCATGCGGAAGGTGTCGATATAGCCGGCATTCAGGAAACGCGTCATCCATTCCCGTTCCTCCGGCAGGAAGCCGCTATTCGTTGCGTTGCGTACCGGATCATGGATGTCTATCGGCTCGTGGCAGATATTGTAATCCCCGCATAAGATCAATTTCGGACGTGACTTTTGCAACTCCACCACATAGTTCTGGAAATCTTCCAGCCATTCCATCTTGAAATCCTGCCGCTCGTCACCACTTGTTCCTGAAGGATGATAAACACTGACTACGGACAAGTCTCCGAAATCGGCCCGGATGAATCGGCCTTCCTGGTCGTACTTCTCGATCCCCATGCCGTATTCCACATGGTCCGGTTCGCGGCGGCTCAGGATCGCAACCCCGCTGTAACCTTTCTTTTGTGCACTGAAAAGCCAGGCTTTGTAGCCGAGTGCTTCGAATGCTTCGGCAGGATATTGATCCGGTTGTAACTTCGTTTCCTGCAGGCAGAGCACATCAGGCAGTTCCTGTGCGAGCCATTCGGAAAGTCCCTTTCCTACGGCGGCACGCAGGCCGTTTACGTTGTATGTGATAATCTTCATGTCTATGGATTAATAAATGATAAGACAAATATAATATATAATTCGTAATCTGATGTTTAGTCAGGGCGACCGCACCAAATTCATTTTTAAGCAATACGATCTTATGGACTACATAATATAAGGAATAATCTATCCCCGCTACAAGAAAACTTATCTACATAGGCATAAAAAACATCGGAG